>WNGF01019037.1_pt1 | contig 12758 bp, 10 predicted proteins | sample 5400641 | NCBI WGS metagenome assembly WNGF01 (sample SAMN13153371, study PRJNA577476) | soil metagenome | isolation source: 80 cm soil or saprolite under grassland replicate 2 | place: USA:California | collected 2016-06-15
ATTTTTAACCGAGCTGCGCGATTGGAGGTATCAGGCATCCTGCGCGAAACTGAGGACAATACAGTTGAAGACCGGGTGCGATCGAAGCTCCGGCGATTGAAACCCGAGGGCGGACTTCCCGACTTCATTGTCATTGTTGAGTTTAGCAAGCCGTGGTCAAAGATGGTATCGGCGTGAGCAGCGTGCGCGAACTTCACAACCAGGCTATGAGCCTGGCACATCAGGCACTGGTAGCCCATGAAACGGGCGACAAGGCGCGTGCAGAGTCTCTTGCACGCGAGGCTTCCCGTTACGAAACGGAAGCGGCTAATCTCGTGCCAAACGAGCGGGCGTCAGAGCCTACACGCTCGATCCTCTACCGCAGTGCAGCTTCTTTGGCATACCAGGCAAGAGACTTCAAAGCCTCCCAGGAACTCATAGAGCATGGATTAGCCGGATTTCCACCCCCTGACGTTGAACAGGAATTGCTCAACCTGCGCAAGCAGGTCAACTTTGAATACCACCTGCAAACTCATGGCGTGCTTATCGAAGAGGAAGAGCTAGACCTGGCTCTACAGGGGAACGCCGTCGGCTTGGGAACCATTGTCTACGATGAGTTTATCAAGCGTATTGAGGCGTTCCGGGCTATTATCGATCGGACGGTCCAACGACAGATGGGGAGGGTGTACCAGCGGGCTGGAAAGCTAGCCCAGATATATAAACCGTTTACCCCAATTCTTGCGGCGCCCAGGGAGGGAAGCTTCATTATCACCATGCAATTTGGCCGGCTCGAAGGGCAGCAGATGAGTTTGCTGTTTGATGCGGCGTCGGTAATTGACGAGATTATGACCGGGTTCGATCTCGTGAATCAGGGGGACGAGAGCGGATTGCGGGATTTGATACCCAATCAAGCATACTTTGAAAGCTTCAAATCGCTCGCCCGTGAGATTGCGCCGGACGGCGATAAGATCCAATCGGTTGAGTTTTCCAATAAGAGAAGGACCCGGACGGTCGGTCTGACCCGCTCGCGCAATGAAATCGTGTTAGTCTCTCAAGCGGAGCAGGGTCTCCTTGCGAAATCGCACCAATCGATCAGCATCCAGGGCAAGCTGGATTTCGCCACGTCCCGGAGAGAGACGATCGTGGGGTTGACTACCGAGGACGGCAAGAAGTATGACATTCAGGTGCGGGAGGGCATGGACGATTTGGTTCGCTCCTACTTTGGCCGGTGGGTAGTTGTAACGGGTGTATTCGATGGCAGGTATATCTATCCATCTGACATCAGCTCTGCTGAAGGCTATTGACCGCATACGGCGGTGTGGGAAACAGCCCGCCAGGCAACCTGGCACGGCTCACCGGTTTGGTTCCACAGGGACAATTGCTGCTGGAAACCTGCTGATCAAAAACCCGAACACAGAGACACCAACTCCGTAGAAGCAGGAAAGGCGCGACGCGTCATCGATGAAGTGCTTGCCGACCATACGCATGGCATATGACATACAACACACCCAGCTATATTCAAATGCAGAATAGACCACAGATCGAACGGATTGGACGGATTGGCACGGATACTTTCTACTAGTAATCCGTGCAAATCCGCATTATCCGTCAAATCCGTGGCCTAATTCCGCATCCCTCAGGCCAGATCGCACTAGGGTGTGGCGGTCGGCTGCCCATTGCGCCCCAACCCCGGCTTCTCAAGCAGCGCTCTCGCCTTCTCGAGCATCTTGGCCAAGCGCGCCTCGCCCTGTTCGCGCAGCTTGGCGATGATATTGTCGGCGCTCTTGCCATGCGCCTCGGCGTACTGCGCCAGGCTTTGGCCACCCTGCAGCGCCGCCGTCACTTCCTCCGGCGTGGTGCCGGCCACATCCGCGGTCGCCTTGATCAGCGCCGCGCCGAAACGCCGGCGATACTGCCGCACATCGGTCAGTTGATCACCCAGCTTTTGATCGGCCATGACCTTTGGCGCGGCATCGTCGAAAAAGCGGAGCAAGGCATCGGCGCGCGCCTGGGTCAGCTTGCCGGTCGACACCGCCTGCTTCAGCCGATCATCGAGCTTGGTGCGCGCAGCGCCGATGATCTCAGCGTCGGTCTTGCCATGCGCCTGGGCATACTGCGATAGGCTCTGGCCCGATTTCAGCGCCGCGATCACATCCTTCACCTGGGTGCCGGTGGTGTCGGCGGTGACCCGAATCAACCCCTGGGCCAGCTTGATCGCCTTACGCACCTGACCATTGCGGGGCAGCGTATTCGGCTGGGCATTCGGCGTGGCGGTACTCTGCGCGGCGGTGGTGCTAGCGCTTCGCGGCAGCGACTCGGCGTAGACCGCGCCGCCGGCCAGGATCAAGGCAAGCGCGCCGCCAGCGATGCCAATCAAAAGTTTGCGGTTCATGTGCTCTGCTCCTACTTCTTTACTCTGCTTACTGTTAAGACTTACGCGGTCACTCGCAAAACACGAATTTTTCTTCTTCGTATCGAACGTTTTTTTGTTCGTAGAACGAAAAAACGTTCGATACGAGAGTTTTTAATCCGTGGTGGTCTACTGTTCGCGTCTACCGCGCCTGTATGATAGCGCCGAGGTGTGAAGAAGCTATGAAGCTCGAGACCATTTGACAGTCGCTGCGCCCGCACGTACCATGATCGTGACGTGTCAGAAAGTAGAGTCGTATGCATCATCCTCGCACGTGGATATACGTTAGCTTGCTGCTGACTTTGCTGGCGGGATGCACCGCAAACCCGCCCGCTGCGCCAGGCGCCGCCGAGCCGACCGCAGCCGTTTCAGCCGGCGCGCCACGTGCGCAAGCAACCGCGATGCCAACGCCACAACTCGCCAGCCCAGCGCCAGCCACCGGCGCGGCCCGGCATCCGTTTCCACAGCACACCGCTTACGCTCCGGGAACGATCAAACCCAGCCAGCATTCGCAGGATGCGTTGGATCGATCGGTGCGCAATGCCTACCGCTTCTGGAAGCTATCGTATCTCAAGAATGGCTGCGGCGCCGGCCGCTTCCATGTCGACCCCGGCCCAGACGTGAGCGGTAGCCCATCCAGCCGGGGCATTGCGGTCTCCGAGGGCCAGGGTTACGGCATGCTGATCGCCGCGTTCATGGCCGGCGCCGACCCCGACGCTAGGCGCATCTTCGACGGCATCTACGCCTTTTTCCGCGACCATCCCAGCGCCGGCAGCCCTGATCTGATGGCCTGGAAGCAGGTCGAGGGCTGCACGGATCTCGTCCCAGGTGGCACGCACTCGGCCACCGACGGCGACGTGGATATTGCGTACGCGCTGCTGCTGGCCGACCGCCAGTGGGGCAGCGATGGCGCGATCGACTATCACCAGGAAGCGCTCAAGGTCATCGCCGCGCTCAAGGCCAAGGTCGTGAACCAGCAGACGTACACGCTGCTACTCGGCGACTGGGTGAGCGCGAGCGACTCGCGCTACTACAACGGCACGCGTTCGTCGGACTTCATGCTCGACCATCTGCGCGTCTATGCCGCCGCGACGGGCGACGCCGAGTGGACGCGCGTGGCAGATGCAACCTACACGTTGATTGCCGGCATGCAGAGCAAATACAGCCCGAAGACCGGCCTGCTGCCGGACTTCATTCAGGACATCGACACCACGCCCGCGCCGGCGCAGCCGAACTACCTCGAAAGTGACAGCGATGGGCGCTACGCATACAACGCCTGCCGCGCGCCGTGGCGCATCGCCATCGATTATGTGCTCAACGGCGACCAGCGCGCGCTGGCGGCGCTGAAGCCGATCAACAGCTGGGTGCGCGCCAGCGCCGCCGGCAAACCGCAGAATATCTATGGCGGCTATCAGCTCGATGGCACCGCCGCGGCCGACGCCTTCTCGATCGCCTTCGCGGCGCCTTTGGGCGTCGGAGCGATGGTCAGCTCCGACAACCAGGAATGGTTGAATGCGCTGTGGGATCAAGTGGCCGGCAGCTCGGTTCAAGGCTACTATGGCGACTCGCTCAAGCTGTTGAGCATGATCGTTATGTCCGGTAACTGGTGGTCACCACGAAATTGAGAATTGAAGCGTATGCCAACCGAATTGGTCCAAGTTCTTGGCCTCGAAGGCCCCAACCTGTATGGCCCCCAGCCGGGTGTCTTCCTCAAGATTCACTCCGATAAAGATCGCGCACACCGGCTGAAAGACGCGCTCAAAGACGGGGCGCAAAGTGTCGGCATGGTGATCGGCTACCTGGAGTTGAACACCCAACCACAGCCGGATGGCTTCGTTATCAGTGCGAACTTCACCACGCCGACGCCGGCGATCGGCGTTGCGCTGGCACGCTATGTCGTCGAGGGGCTGAACCGCCAGGAAGCTGGCGACAAGGAGTGGGACGCCGAGGGGCCGCTTTGGGATCTGCAAAAGCGCCGTCGCGCCGAGGCGCTACCGCTACCGGCGCTCCAGATTACGGCCGAAGCGGCATCGCGCGGCATCCCGGCGCTCACGCGCGCCGACGGCCAGATTCAGCTGGGTTATGGCATCCGCGGATGGGTGTTCGATCCGGCGCAGTTCAAGGACCGCACGGCCGCCAGCACTCTTACCGGCGAAGAGATCGGCATCGGCCCGCCGCCGTTTGCTCGCCCGGCGGCCGCCCTCGAGGTGCCATGGGAGCAGATCGGCCCGATTCCGATTATTGCCATCGCGGGGGGCGCCGGCGCTGAAACCGCGGCCAAGCTGATTGCGGCGACGCTGCAAGCACAGCGGCAAGCGGCGCGCCTCGCCACCGCCGCCGACTTCGACACCACGCGGACACTGCTGGCCGATCCATCCGCCGCAATTGCCGTGATCAATGTGACCGCCGAAGGCATCGCGCAGCGCGGGCTGGCGTTCGAGCGCAGCGCATACAGCGCCGTGACCGAGCTGCCAGCCCAGCTGCCGGCCGGCATTGGCGACCATGCCGAGCTGGCGCGCGTGCTGGGCGTGCCGATGCTGGTAACCGACTCCGATGGCCGCGTCGCGCTCAACGCCGACGTGCCCGAGCTGGTCGAACTGAGCGACTATGCGCCCTGCCCGATTATCTATTTCAGCGCCAGCGCGGAGAATCCTATAGTCGGCTTTCATCGTGTCACAGGTGGTATGGCGCTGTTCGTGCGCGACGGCATGGTGATAGCGGCGCACGGCGCGGCCGAGCAGGCCGTCGCCGCGGCGACGCTACCAACTGAGGAGTTGCCGGGCGCATTGGCCGGGGTGGCGATCCTTTGGGCGCTTGGGCTATCCTGGGAACAGATCACTGGATCTACCTGATATATTGTTGGGTCAACCGGTCGAGCCAACGGCCCGCGCGATCGTCGAGCGCATCCGTTCTAGATTGAACGGCTTCGGAAGGAAGCCCGCGAACTTCAGGTCGCTCATCCGGCCGATCATATCGTCCTCGGCATGGCCGCTCATCATCACGATCCGCGCATTGGGATCGATCGCCTGTATCGCGCGACTGACCGCCTCGCCGCTCATATGTGGCATCGTCATATCAAGCAGCACGCACACAATCTGCTGAGCACGTTCCTCAAAGCGCGCGATTCCAGTTTGACCATCGCTGGCGGTGATCGCCCGATACCCAAGGCGCTGAAGCATACGCGCGGCGATAGTGCAGATACTTTCCTCATCATCCACGACAAGAATAACACCACCTAGCGACGCGGATTCATGTTCCGCCATCATGGCACCTACCTCTAAGTGCAAGCAATCGCAAATTCGTTCCTATTTCCTTCAGTTCCCCTATTTCCCTTTGGCCACGCCAGCGAAATAGGGGAACTATGGGAACTAGGATCGAGCTTGTGATAGGCTGTACTAAGGATCGCTCTTCACCAGCAGCACCGGCAGCGGGCTAATGTCGAGCAGATCGTCGGTGATATCTTCCAATAAAATGCGATCGAGCGCACTGGCGACCCGGTGAGCGCCGATGACCAGCAAATCGTAGCTGCCGACCCGCAATTCCGACAAAATTTCGTCGATCACTGGGCCAGCCCGCCCGCGCATCTGCGCCGGCACGCCATGCTCATTCAGCATTGCAACGGCAGCGCGTAGCGTATTCGCCTCAGGAGCTTGGCTCGCCAGAAATGTCTCAACCGTATCTTGCCGATTCGCCAGCCCCTCGAAGAGCAGTGATTGCTGCGAAACGACATGGAGCACGGTTACGGCAGCGCTCAGCGGCTTAGCAATCTGTGCTGTGGCTTTGACATCGCCAAAGGTATGAAAATCGCCGCCACTGGCCAATAAAATGCGCCGGATCGGCCGTGTGGGGCCATGCACGCGCAGCACCGACGGCTCCAGCCGCTGCGCGATTACTTTGCTATGCGCCCCCGGCAGGAGCCGCCCTAATGGCTGGTGCAGCCGGCCCAGGATCACCAGATCGTACGATTGAGCATGCGCGGCCATCAGAATCGCCGTCTGCGCATTGCCTGGCAGCGCGCTGAATGTCACCGGAACGCTTGCGGGCACTGCCAGACGCGCGCACGCCTCTTCAAGCAGCGGGCGCCGTTCGGCGCCCCCGCCGGTCACCAGCGTCAACGACGTGGCGCAATATTGAACAATCTGGGCGCTGAACTGGAGCACGGTATCGCGCGATGGCGCCGGGCCGGCGTATAGTAATACTTTCATGATTTCACCAGTAGCAGTATGACCGGTATAATCAACATGATACATAAAAATGCGCCAAGTGTCCGATTATCGCGAATAACGATCTCTTGCAACCGCAAGATGGCACGTTCGAACGGACGATAGCAGAACGCAAGTACCAACAGCGACAGCGTCGCCACGCTAATCATTTCGACCAGTACAATCGTGAAGGCCGCCGGCCCGCCATTGATCAACGCAGCAACTAGCGTATCGATGAATGTTGTGATATTCGCACCCATGATATATGGCAGTGTATTCTCACGCCGTACCAGGCCCTTGGCCGAGAGTGGCACGAGAATCGAGAGCGACACCGAAACAGACAGTGTCAAAGACGTGACTGCGCAGCCCAGCAGAAACATCGCCACCGGGCGATAAACGAGCCGGCCAATATGCTGAAATGAGCTGCGCTCGGCATTCATCTCGGGCAGCGCGCGATCGAGCAGATTGAATCCGAGCAGCAATGTTCCGATACCTAATCCAAAGATCGCCCAGCCGGGCAGACCGAGCTGCTTAATCAGGCCGAGAATCGGATCAAAGGCCGGATCGATCAATGATGAAATCGGCGTCGTTGCGCTGACCTGCAAGCTACGAAGCACCCCGGAGGTCAGCAGCCAATAGCCAATCGCCAGCGCCGGCAGATAGATCGCAGCCGTCGTCAAGAGCGCCAGCACCCCGATCGAGATGCTGGCGGCGCGCTGGTGCCCGCGCAGATAGTAGACAAACCCGACGAACAACACAATGAACGACGCGCCTAACCGCGATCCGGTGATCATTGTAAAGGCCTGCGTGGCAGTGATCGTGCCGGCAGCAAAAAACGAGACGGCAATCGCGGCCACCGGCGATCCGCTCAGAAAGATATACGCGAGCAGCCAGCCGAACCCCAACGAGTTCACTGCGCTCGAAATATGCAGGTAGCTGATAATCGCGCCACCATACACTTTGGCGCCCTGCTTCAACAAGAGCAGCGCCAAAATGAACACCAGCAGCCCCACGATCATGATCAGTAGCTTAAGCAACCAGCGGGGTAGTCGCAGCGCAGTCCGGCCGGCCAATGCTTTCGGCGTTACCGAGAAAGCGTTCGCCGTGTTCTTCTCGGCATCGAGTGGAATATGCCGGTCGGGTCGTGCCATAAAAGGAAAAACCTTTCGTACTGACACCGTATCGCCATGGCGCTCTTCCCGTCGCGTTTACGCGGAGCGGGGGCAGCGCCAGAATACCGCTTTGTCTTGCCAAAAACGCCAATCTGTGGTACACTTGTGCTAAGGCACAGAACCCGCCTCGCGGGGGAAACGGCTTCGCACATTGACAACTGATTGGCGGTTCGGACGGATAATCCGCCGTCCGGTAAAATCAGTTCGGTTGTACGACCTTCTGGCGTACATATGAGCCGAAGCGCTATACGTAGCCATGTGCTGCGTGGGACGCAAGTCAGTCGCCCCTGAAACCCTGGCTCTGAGTCAGATCTGTCATTCGGGTTGAGGGCAAGCTGCCTGCTTATGAAGATTAAGAAATTAATCGGGTAGCCCGCTTCAGCGGGCTTGGGCTGTTAGCGCGGGTGCTTTAGCCCCGCGCGTGTGACGGTGCGAAATGCCCGATTTAATAATAAAAGTTCATTAGCTGGCTGAGACAAAGATTGCGTACTAATGTAAAATGTGCGTTCGGTGATCTGCTGCAGAATGGCCATCGTTTCTTCTTTTATGATCGAATTTTTGTTTTGCTTTTTGCACTCTATGAACACAAAAAGCAAAAACAATTCGAGGATTATAGCATAGCGAACCAAATGGGTCGCACACAATCACATACTCGGCTTGGTAGGTGAGATTTGCTCCGGGCTGCGCTGCAAGCGCAGGCGCGGCAGGTCGTCCCAAGCTAGGGACCCCTGGCCAGTCTCAATATCGGCGGGGATACACGCGCGCACGGCGGCGATATCCGCGCACAGTGCCGCGACATCCAGGCCACCATGCGCTGGCGCATACGGCGCCAGCAGGCGCGCGGCACTGCCCAGCGTGCGGCGCGGCGCGGTGACCAGCCCCAGGCGCAGTTGGTTGAGCGCGTTACAAAGCTGAATCAGGCCGCGTAGAAAATCGCTGCGATCTTCAAACCAGCATTCCTCGAAGGCCAGCAGCGCATCGCGATACGACTCGGCGTTGAAATGCGCAATTCCGTCGTCAAAAGCTTGTTTCACTACTATCCGTAAAATCCGTGATCTATTACGGATATTCCTCCATCTAACGACTGTTCTGCTCGAGGCGCGCCAGCTCTTGCTCGACGACTGAATCGTCTAGCTTCTTGAACAGCGGCACGGGCTGCTGGAGCTTCTGGCCAACCGGCAGCGCGCTTGGCTCCCAGCGGCCAACCCAGCCAGCATAGTCGCCGGTCAGCACGCGATGGGTGCTGCCGTCTTCTTCGGCATACTCGCGGAACTCGAGCGGCCCGGCGATATCGCCAGCATAGCCCAGCAGCTCGTGCAGCTTCTGGCTGGTAAACGGCAGGAACGGGGTCATCAGCGTCTTCAGGCTGTCGACGCAGCGCAGCGCCACAAACAGCACCGTGCCCGCGCGCTCGCGATCGGTCTTGATCACCTTCCAGGGCTCCTGCTCGCTCAGGTATTGGTTCAGCTGCCCAGCCAGCCTCATCGCCTCGCCTAGCGCAGCCTTGAAGCGCGCCGCTTCCAGCAGGGCGCCGACGCTGGCGAATCCGCCCTCGATCGCCGCGATCAGCGCCTGATCCCCCTCGGTGAGCGCGCCGGGCTGCGGCACTTCGCCGAAGTTACGGAACACGTTTGTGAGCGTGCGGTTCACCAGGTTGCCCCAATTCGCCACCAGCTCGTCGTTGTTGCGCCGCACGAACTCGGCCCAGGTGAAGTCGGTATCCTGCGTCTCCGGACCGCCGATCGTCAAGAAGTAACGCAGCGGATCGGCATCATAGCGGCTCAGCACGTCGTTCACATAGATCACGACCCCGCGGCTGCTGCTGAACTTTTTGCCCTCCATCGTCAAGAACTCGCTGCTGACGATATCGTAGGGCAGGTTCAGATCTGGGCTATCGCCATTGCCGCCAATCTCGCCGCCATTGCCATAGCCCATCAGCATGCTCGGCCAGATCACGCTATGGAAGACGATATTATCTTTGCCCATGAAGTAGTAGTGCCGCGACTGTGGATTCTGCCACCACTCACGCCATGCGTCGGGCGTGCCACGGTTCTTGGCCCACTCGACGCTTGCCGAGAGGTAGCCAATCACGGCGTCGAACCAGACATAGATCCGCTTGTCGTCGCGCCCGGCATACTCGGGCAGCGGGATCGGCACGCCCCAGTCGAGGTCGCGGGTGATCGCGCGCGGGCGCAATTCTTGCAGCAGGTTCAGCGAGAAGCTGCGCACATTCGGCCGCCAATGGCCCTGCCGGTCGATCCAGGCCGACAGGCGCTCGGCGAAGGCCGAGAGATCCAGAAAGAAGTGCTCGGTCTCCTTGAACACCGGCGGCGTCCCATCGACCTTCGAGCGCGGGTTGATCAGATCGGCCGGGTCGAGCTGATTGCCGCAGTTGTCGCACTGATCGCCGCGCGCCTCACCATAGCCGCAGATCGGGCAGGTGCCCTCGATATAGCGGTCGGGCAGCGTGCGCCCGGTGGTCGCCGAAAACGCGCCTAGCGCCGTCTGCTTTAGAATATAGCCCTTGTCGTAGAGCGTTTTGAACAGGTCCTGCGTCACGCGATAATGGTTCAGCGTCGTGGTGCGCGTGAAAGTGTCGTAGCTCAGCCCCAGGTTGCGCAGGTCGTCGCCGATCACGCGGTTGTAGCGATCGGCGAGTTCCTTCGGGGTGACGCCCTCTTTATCGGCGGCGAGCGTGATCGGCGTGCCGTGCTCGTCGGTCCCTGAGACCATGAGCACATTATTGCCCTTGAGGCGATGATAACGGGCAAAAATGTCGCTCGGCACGCCGAAGCCGGCCACATGGCCGATATGGCGCGGGCCGTTGGCATAGGGCCAGGCGACGGCAACAAGAATATGGTCGGGCATCGTGTATCTCCACTCTATGGTTTATCGTTGTATGCTTTATTTGAGGTTTCAGGATAGTACAGAAGCGATGATTCCGCAAACCGGTACGATCGTAAGCGATATCAACCGATATCGTGATATAAAAGCTTGTTTTGCAGATGGCCGTGTCGATTTGAGTGTTAAAATGAGGTTTTCGTATGCGCAACGCCCGCCGCGCATGCCACAGGGCAACCCAACCGAATCGTAGGCAATAGCAAGCAACTCACCGCATGCTAGTCTTGCTGGGGCATTACATTGCGATCGCACTGGCACCCCAGCAAAACGCCCGGCAAAGGTCTATCCAGGGCGAGCCAGCTCCAGCTTTGGAAACAACACGCCGGCCTGCTGTATCGCCGTGCCAGCCGGGTAGCGCCCCCACTCCAGTGCCTCGCTCAGCCTGATGTTTGGCTCCAGCACGAGCCCAAGCTGGCGCGCGATCGAGTCGGCGGTCGCGGGCAGGAACGGCGCAAGAGCGTAGGCCAGTTGCCGCAGCGCTTCGGCCAAAACGTATAAGCTGGTCGCCAGGCGCGCCTCATCCGGCTCGGCGGCGCGGCGCTTGGCCAACGCCCAGGGCCGCACGTCGGCCACGTATTTATTCGCCGCTGCCACCAGTTCCCAAATCGCGGCTAGCGCCTCGTCGGGCGCAAAGCGCTCCAGCGCGGCGTCGAGGCGCTCGTACAGGCGATTGGCGGCGTCGACCAGGCGGCGATCGATCGGCTCCAGTGCGCCATGCGCCGGGACAATGCCATCGTAATAACGACTCAGCATGCCAATCGTCCGGCTCAGCAAATTACCGAGCCCATCGGCCAGGTCGGCATTGTAGGCGCGCACCAGTCGTTCCAGCGAAAAGTCGCCATCTGCGGTGGCAGGTATTTCGCGCAGCAGATAGTAGCGCAGCGTGTCGGCGCCGTAGCGCGCGGCCAGCTCGACCGGATCGACGACATTGCCAAGCGACTTGCCAATCTTGCGACCGCCGGCCGTCACAAAGCCATGCACGAAGATATCGGTCGGCAGCGGCACGCCGGCAGAGAGCAGTATCGCCGGCCAGTAGATCGCGTGGAAACGAATGATGTTCTTGCCGATCACATGGGCTCGGCGGGGGCTGTGTGCCCAATAGCGCCGGTAGTCCGGGCTATCGTCGGCATAGCCGAGCGCGGTAATATAGTTGCCCAGCGCGTCGAACCATACATACGTCACCTGCTCGGGGTCGCCCGGCACGGCAATACCCCAGCCGCGTGCGCGGGCGCGCGAGCGCGAGATGCTGAAATCGGCCAGGCCGCCGCGAATGAAACTGAGCACCTCGTTCTTGCGCGTCTGTGGCACAATCCGCAGCCGATCGCTCTCGACCAGCTCACGCAGGCCGTCGGCATAGCGCGACAGGCGAAAGAAGTAGTTCTCCTCTTCGACAACCTCCGGCGCGACCTGATGCTCGGGGCAGAGCCCATCGGCCAGCTCGTCTTCGGCGTAGAACTGCTCGCAGCCAACGCAGTAGAGCCCACGATACGCTCGCCGGTAGATATCGCCGCTGCGCGCGCAAGCCTCCCACAACCGGTGCACGCCAGCCAGGTGCCGCTGGTCGACGCTCGTGCGGATGAAATCGTCGAACGAAAGATTGAGCGAGTCGCGCAAGGCGTAGAATTGCGCCGCGTTACGATCGACCAGCACCTCGGTTGGAACGCCCTCGCGCTCGGCGGCGCGCACATTCTTCAGGCTGTTTTCGTCCGTCCCGGTGAGGAACCGGACATCGCGGCCATTCAGGCGTTGATAGCGCGCCAGGGCATCGGCCTGCACATCTTCCAACGCATGGCCAATATGCGGCCGCGCGTTGACATACGGGATGGATGTTGTGACGTACCAGGGTGAATATGATTGGTTTATTGGTTGGTTGCTCATTGCAGATTGCTCCTCTAAGATTGCCACGACTTACGCAGTGGACGCGAACATTGGACCACCACGGACTAAAATCTCTTATATCGAACGTTTTTCGTTCTGCGAACGAAAAAACGTTCGATACCAACAAGAAAAGGGCCGCCCACGCTGGGCGGCCCCGACGATTCCGAAGAACTTCGAGTCAGGCAGCAGACAGCATAGGCAATCGACCGCGCGGTA
>WNGF01007834.1_pt1 | contig 12757 bp, 12 predicted proteins | sample 5400641 | NCBI WGS metagenome assembly WNGF01 (sample SAMN13153371, study PRJNA577476) | soil metagenome | isolation source: 80 cm soil or saprolite under grassland replicate 2 | place: USA:California | collected 2016-06-15
CGGCGTCTACCGGTTGTGGCGCGACTCCGGATACGCCGTCGGCGCCCTCATCGCTGGGATCACCGCCGACCTGCTCGGCCTGCGCGCCGCCGTCTGGGTGGTCGCCGCGATCACCGCACTGTCCGGCCTCGTCGTGGCGGTGCGCATGTACGAAACCCGGCACTTCCAGGCGCCCGCGCGGGCGCCACAGCCCGCAGCCCCGCAGGAGGCGTAGCGATGGACACCCACCCCGGCCTGCTCGTCGGACCGGTCTTCCTGGACTACAACGCGACCACCCCGACCGACCCGCGCGTCGTCGAAGCGATGCTGCCGTACTTGACCACCCACTTCGGCAACCCGTCCAGCGGCCACGACTACGGCACGACCCCGGCCGAGGCGATCGCGGTAGCCCGCCACCAGGTCGCCCGGCTCATCGGCGCCGACCCCGGGGAGATCGTGTTCACCGCCGGCGGCTCGGAAGCCGACAACCTGGCCATCCGCGGCGCGGTCCTCACCCACCACACGCGCGGCACCAGCTCAGCACGTGTGCACGTGGTCACACAGCGGACCGAGCACCCCGCAGTGCTCGCCGCCTGCGACGCCCTACACCGGCTGCACGGCGTGCAGGTCACCTACCTACCGGTCGACGTACATGGACAGGTCGACCCGGCGGCGCTGGCCGCCGCGCTCACCGACCACACAGCCCTGGTGTCGATCATGATGGCCAACAACGAGACCGGCACCCTGCAACCAATCCCCGAGCTGGCCCGCATCGCCCACGACCACGGCGCGCTGTTTCACACCGACGCCGCCCAAGCGGTCGGAAAGATCCCCGTCGACGTGGCCGATCTCGGCGTCGACCTGCTCACCGTGGTCGGGCACAAGATGTACGCACCCAAAGGCGTCGCCGCCCTCTACGCGCGCGCCGGCACCCCGCTGGAACCGCTCGTCTACGGCGGCGCTCAGGAACGCGGCCTGCGCGCCGGCACCGAGAGCGCAGCCCTGATCGCCGCCCTCGGCGCCGCCGCCGACCTCGCCGCCACGGACCTCACCGCCGGCGAGCCGCACCGGCTGCGTGGGCTTCGCGACGAGTTGCACCGCCGGCTGGCCGAGCAACTGCCCGGTCGCGTGCTACTCAACGGCCACCCCACCCAGCGGCTGCCCAACACCGCGAACCTCGCCCTGACCCCGCATGACGGTCCCGCGCTGCTCGCCGCGGCCGGCGTCGCGGCTTCCACCGGATCGGCCTGCCACACCGGTACCACCCAACCGTCCCCGGTCCTGACCGCAATGGGGCTGCCCGACGCGCAAACCCGCTCCGCGATACGGCTGAGCCTGGGCCGGTGGACCACCACCGAGGACATCACCCAGGCCGCCAACCGACTCGCCGCCGTGGCAGCTGGTACGGCCCTGCACAGCGCCGCCCCGGCGCACGTCGACCAACCGTGAGCAGATCCCCGGTTTGCCGCCGTAGCCACCGACACCGGTTGGCCATCGGCCGCGCTGCCTGGGTAGAACGTGATGACCTGCTCGGTCCACAGGGTCAGTCGGCCAGCTCGTCCAGTGTGGAGCGGCGGGTGCCCTTGGTGAGCATCTCCGCTGTGATCCCGCGCGTCCATGCACGTGCCGCGGCAGCCGATGTCCGCGCCCTGGCGGGTGGCCGAGCCGAGCATCCGGTCCAGGCGGTAGTAGCCGTCGGGCAGCTTCTGGTTCGCCATCGCCGCGACGACCGCGTCGCCCATCAGGAACACCCGCACCTCGGTGCTGTCACGCTTGGCCAGCGCCGTGGCCAGGCGCAAACCGTCGAAGACCCGTTCGCTGCCCTACGGCGAGTCGTTGAGGATGAACAGAATCTTGCTGCTCATGATGGTGCCCCCTTGCCCGTGGGCGAGTTCGCGCCGCGTGTATGTCCGGGCGATTCGATCTCGCCCGGCGAGCCAGCCGCCCAAGCCACGATGTGCCGCCGTGCTGGGGCATGACCAGGGGCGTAGGTCGCCGGCCAGCCGGGACTTGCGGACACGTACCACGCCGGCGGCGGGAGCTGTCCAACGTGGCCTGATGGAAGGCTATTTCGGCACGGAGGTGCGCTTGGCTGGCAGGGCGAGCGCCAACGCTGGGACGATGATGGCCGCGACGACGACGTGGCTGATCGACAAGACGACCTTGGTTGCCGTGCTGGCGTCGCTGACGACAGGTAAGACGAACGAGGCGATCAGGCCGATCATCGCCAGTGCCAGGAAAGCTAATCGAGGATGCTTGGCCCATCGTCGGCACGCGGCGGCCAGCACGGTCCCGGCGACGCCACCGTCCGGCAGCGCAGCCCAGGCCATGTTCATCACGGGCATGCGGGCGAAGTGATCCTCGAATACCTCGGTCAGCTCCATCGGTACGCCACCGGCCCGCGCGGCCCCGTACACCAGGACGCTGGCCGCTGCGGCAACCAGCGCGGCAGCCAGTCCCACCTGCCACAGCGGCCGTTGCGTCCATGGACGTCCGGGTTCCGGCGGCACGTTTCGGCTGGTGGCCCCGCGCCCTGTCGGCCGGGTGACGCCGGCCCCGCGTTTAGCCATCACGGCCCACCTGCGTCAGCGGCACCGCCGCCTGCCGCGTGGGCACCGGGCAGGACAGTTCGGCGGCGAGCCTGGCCTTCAGCGCCCAGCCGAGTAGCACGATCGAGGCGATCGCCAGCACCGGCTGGCTGTACCGGCGCCCACAGGTGCAGCGCACCGGAGGTGCCGACCAGCAACACCACCAGCTTGTTGCAGGCCGGGCAGCCGATCGCCAGCAGCGACAGCAGGCCGCCACCGGCGGATCTACCGGTCACGTCGCGGCCGGCCCGTGTGCGCACATACGTCGCCGTGACCATCCCGCCCAGCAGGGCCGTGGCCGCCAGCGCCGGATAGTTCCACCAGGTGGCGGGTACCTCGCGGTGCGCCAGCGGATTCGCGATGACGTCGCTCGGCACTCCGGCCGCCACCGCAACCAGTGCGGCCGCGCCCACCGCGATCAACCACCGACGGGGCGGCCACCCCCGCAGACCGGCCATCACCTCGGCCAACTCAGCCACGCCGGTGCGCCGCCGACCGAGCGTGGCATCCGCCGCGACCAGGCACGTCTGACTACCATGAACCGGAAGCGTACAACATTGTGAAGTGCCCTTCACCACTTCTGGAGTCACAGATTGAGCGCTCCGACGGACCGGGCCATGGATCAGCTCTTCGACCTTGCCGTGGTGCTGGGCGAGGTCATGAACAACCGGCTGGCCGAGCACGGGCTCACCCCGGCACGCGCCGAGGTGCTGTGGCTGCTGCACCGCACCGGACCGCGCACCCAGCGGGAGCTCAGCCAGCTGCTCAAGTGCACGCCCCGCAACGTCACCGGCCTGGTCGACGCGCTGGAACGCGCCGGGTTCGTCGAGCGGACCGCCCATCCCAGCGACCGGCGCGCGATCGTGGTGCGGCTCAGCGACCCGGGCCGGTCGCTGATCGCGGACTGGAGCACCGATCGTGGACACGGCACGGCGCGGCTCCTCGGCGGGATCCCCGCCGAGGACCTCGCCGTGTTCAGCACGGTCCTGGACCAGGTCCTCGCCCGCCTACGCGGCGCCTACCAGGTGAACTGACCCACCGGCGGTGACGATCAGCGCCGTTCGATCGCCTCGCCAGCGAAATCGGCCCGACGTGCGGATTCCGCGTCTCTTCGGGCTCTATCAGCGCGTCGCTTTGCGATGGGCTCGGTCGAGGATGCCGGTCAGTATGGCGTGTTCGACCTGGATGCCTTCGGACAATCGAGCGGCGGCGTGCACGAGCAGCCAGGAGTCCACCTGCCGCAACGGCGGCGCGCCGCGTCGGTACGTCCGTTTGTAGCGGTGGGTGAGCAGGGATCGTCCGGCCGCGATCAGGACGCGCGAGAGCAGCGGTGTGCCGGGCAGCGGGTCGGCCCACCGCAGCAGCAGGAGGGTGCGTGCGTGGTCGGCTTCGGGAACGCTCCGCGCCGCGGCGGCCCAGTCGATGACCGCGGTCCGGTCGGCGGCGAGCAGCACGTTGCCGGGGTGGTAGTCGCCGTGGCACAGGCGGCCGCCGTCGGGCAGCCCGTCGAGCACCCGCAGCGCGAAGTCCCGCAGGTGCGGGGGCAGGCCGGCGTCGTGGATGCGGGCGGCCAGGACCTGACGGAGGTCGGGAAGCTCGACGGGTGCCGCCACGCGGTGGACGGCGAGGTGGGCCGTGGCCAGCACACCGGCCAGGCCGAGCACCCGCCAAGGCTGGCGTTGCAGCAGCGTCAACATGTCAGGTCCGTCGAAGCGTTCCAGCACCAGGCCGGTACGGCCATCGCGGTCAACGACGTCCAGCAGCCTCGGCGCGATGCCGTCGAGCGACCTCAGTGCCGCCGCCTCGGCGCGGTGGCCGCCGAAGCCGGGACGGTACAGCTTGAGCACCGCATCGTCGCCCCACGCGTACACCTCAGCCTCGCGGCCGGCGCCGAGCAGTACAGCGCCGCCGGTGCTCGCGGCGGTCATGCGGCGCGTCCATTGCTGGCCGGTTTACGGGCGAGGATGCGTTCGACGGTGCCGGCCTTGAGCCGCTCGGTCTCCACCACCTCGAATCCGGCCGCCTGGACGAGGGGCAGCTGCCGCCGGGTGAAATGCTCGCCGGCGGTGCGGATCGTCAGGCGTTCGAGCAACCACTGGGCGGCGTGGATCGGCGGCCAGGTGCTGCCGATGTGGTCGAGCAGCAACAGCCGTCCACCCGGGACCAGCACCCGCCGCATCTCGCCGATCGCCGCGGCCGGATCCGGGATCGTGCACAGCGACAACGCACAGACCACCGTGTCGAACGACGCGTCGCCGAAGGGTAGGTGCTCGGCGTCGCCCTCGCGGAGGTCGACGTCCCGGCCGAGGTTGGCGGCCCGCTGGCGGGTGATGGCGAGCATCGCGGGACTCAGCTCGACACCGGTGACGGTCGCGTCGGCCGGGTAGTGCGGCAGGTTGAGGCCGGTACCGATCGCGACCTCCAGGACGCGACCGTGGGCGCGCTCGCCAAGCCATTCCCGCCCGCCACCGAACCAGATCTTCTCGAAGAACGCGATCTGCCTGTCGTAGCTCGGGGCGCCCTTGTCCCACACCCGCCGCTGCCGGGCGGTCGGCGTCTCGCTGCTGGTCATGACGGAGGTCCTTCCAAGTGCACGGGGTTGGGAAGGGAGCAGTCCACGTCACCGGCGACGGCCGCGCCGAGCACGCCCATCACCGCCTGCCGCACCCGACCGGCGGCCCGGGCGGGGTCGGGCCGCCCGGCGTCGAGCCAGGCGATGATCGCCTCGATCGCCACCACCGGAGCCAGCTGTGCCGCCCACCTCGCCAGCGCCTCATCCGGGACCATCGTCGCGATCTGCAGGTACGCGGCGGCGGTGATGCCGGCGCGGAACTTTTCGATGCGTTCGGAGAACTCCGGCTCGCGCAGGGCGTGCTGGAACAGCAGCCGGAACCCGGCCGGGGACTCGACCGCCGCATCGAGGAGGCCGTCGATGCTGTTGTCGGTGAACCCGCCGACGGGCTCCTCGACGTGGGCCTCCAAGCGGGCGCACATGCGATCCAGGACCGCCTGGTACAGGTCGGTCTTGGAGTCGAAGTGCCGGTAGAGCAGCACCCGGGTGATGCCGGCCTGCCCGGCGATGTCATCCAGGCTCGTGGCCGCGAAACCGTTGCGGGCGAACGCCTCGGTGGCCGCGGTGAGGATCTGCTCCCGACGCTGCGCGCGGCGCATGCGGCGCACCGGCTCCGGCTTCTCATCGACCACGACAACCCCATCCTCTTGTTGACTTCAGAGTGTACTTGTGCCTATGTTGACTTTCAAGTACACAACCACCGGAGGCACAGGTGAACGCCCCGATCATCGCCGTGGACGCGGTCAGCAAGCAGTTCCGCGGCGGGACCCGAGCCCTGGACGGGCTGACCCTGGCCATCCCGACCGGCGCTGTCTACGGGCTGCTCGGCCCTAACGGCGCGGGCAAGACCACGCTGATCCGTATCCTGGCCACCCTGCTGCGCCCAGATAGCGGCATCGTCCGTGTCGCCGGGCATGACGTCGCCCGTCACCCCGCCAGAGTCCGGGAACGCATCGGTTTGGCCGGGCAGTTCGCGGCCGTCGACGACCACCTGACCGGACGCGAGAACATCGCCATGATCGGCCGCTTGTACGGCCTGTCCCGTCGAGAAACGGCCCGCCGGGCCGCGGACGTCGTGGACCGCATCCACCTCGCCGATGCCGCCGACCGGCAGGTCAAGACCTACTCCGGCGGTATGCGGCGGCGCATCGACCTCGCCGCGAGCCTCATCGGCCGCCCCCAGGTGCTGTTCCTCGACGAACCCACCGCCGGCGTCGACCCGACCAGCCGCCAAGACCTGTGGCATCTCGTGCGCGACCTGGCCGCCGAAGGCACCACCGTCCTACTCACCACCCAGTACCTCGACGAGGCCGACCAACTCGCCGACCGCATCGCGGTCATCGACCACGGCCGGCTGCTGACCGAGGGCACCGCCACCGAACTCAAGGACCGCACCGGTGGCGCCGTCGTCGAACTCGACCTGCCCGCGCAGCAGCGGCAAGCGGCAATGACCGCCCTGGAGCCGCTCGCGCCACGACACGACCATGACCGCGACCGGATCGTGCTGCCCGCACCGGACGGGGCGCTGACGCTGCGGCACGCGCTGCGCCTGCTCGACCACGCCGAGCTCACTCCGACCGACGTCGCCCTGCACCGGCCCACCCTCGACGACGTCTTCCTCACCCTGACCCGCCACACCGCTCCCGAACTCGCCGGGAGGTCGGCATGACCACCACCGCGTCCGCCCACCGGCGTGGCCGGGCATTCGTGCATACCGGGGTGATCACCCGCCGCAACCTGCTCGCCAACGTCCGCCTGCCCGACGTGCTGATCCTGTCCACCGTGCAGCCCGTCGTGTTCATGCTCATGTTCCTCTACGTCTTCGGCGGAGCCATCCAAGCCGCCCTCCCCACCGCAGCCCACGGCGAATACATCTACTGGCTCATCCCCGGCATCCTCGCCCAGTCCGCCGTCTTCGGCTCCGCGCCCACCGCCTACGGCCTCAACAACGACCGCACCAACGGCGTCCTGGACCGCTTCCGCTCGCTGCCCATGGCCCGCTCCGCGGTCCTGACCGGCCGCACCCTGTCCGACCTGATCCGCAACACCTTCATCCTCGGACTCCAACTCGCCGTCGGCATCGCGCTCGGGTTCCGCTGGCACAACGGCCTCGGCGGGATGCTGGCCGCGATGGGCGTCGCGCTCGCGTTCGGCTTCGCCTGCTCCTGGCTGATGGCCTACCTCGGCCTCACCATCCGCAACACCGAGGCGATCCAGGCGGCGATCTACATGGTCGTCTTCCCGATGACCCTGACCAGTTCGGTCTTCCTGCCCACCCAGACCATGCCCGGCTGGCTGCAAGCCTTCGCCGAGCACCAGCCCATCACCGTCATCGCCAACGCGTTGCGTGGCCTGACCCTCGGCCAGGGCGCGCTGCCCGCCGGCCACACCGTCACCGGCGAAACCCTCCTCGCCCTCACCTGGACCGCGGGCATCCTCGCCGTCTTCGCACCCCTCGCCATCCGCGCCTACCGGCACCACAGCGACTGACACCGACCAGCGACCGGCGGCAGAACCGGAAACGGACCCGCTCTTAATCCGCGTTCGAGTCCCTGGCGGCGCACCCGTACTGAGCAGGCCGTATAGTCATCGGGCTATGTGGTCTTGATCTTTGTGGGGCGTCCGTGGGACGTGCGTGGGCGCCCTTGCCGGCGGGTTCGTGCGCGGCGGGATCGCTTGGGCCGCCGGGGTTGCGGCCCGCTGGCGGGTTGGGGTGCTGCGGACTTTTCCGGGCCGGCCGGGGTCCGGTGGCGTTTGGCGGGGTTGCGGGCGGCGGCGGCCAGGACGAGGCGGGCGACGGCTTCGGCGGTCTTGAAGTGGAGGTCGAGCAGGACGCTGGTGTAGGTGTCGGCGGTGAGCACGATGCTGGCGTGCCCGAGCAGCTCTTGCACGGTCTTCAGGTCGGCGCCGGTGGCGTGGGCGAGGGTGGCGGCGCCGTGGCGCAGGTCGTGCAGCCGCACTGGCGGCAGCCCGGACAGGTCGACGAGGCGGTGGAAGCGTCGGGTCAGGTAGTCCGGGTGCAGCGGGGCGCCGTCGGGGGTGGTGAACACGTAGCCGGAGTCCTGCCAGGCGTCGCCGGCGGTGTGGTGTTCGGCGCGTTGTTGGCGTAGGTGGGTGCGTAGCAGCCGGGCGGTGACCCGATCGAGGGCGATGACCCGGCGGCTGGAGGCGGTCTTGGGTGGGCCGACCGCGACGGTGCGGCCGCAGGCGATGCGCTGCTGCCCGATCACGATCACGCGGTGGTCGAGGTCCAGGTCGGTCCAGCGCAGCCCGGCCGCCTCGCCGCGGCGTAGCCCGCGCAGGGCGATCAGCCACCACATGGCGTACAGCCGGTCGTCGGCGACGAACCCGAAGAACGCAACCAGCTGCTGGACCGTCCACACCGCGACGGCGGACCGTTCGCCGCGCTCGCGCCAGGCGGTCACGCGGTGGTCGGTCCACACCAGGGCCTGCGGCCGGCGTGGCGAGGGCAGTTCGATGTACCGGGCCGGATTGTCACGGATGAGTCCCTCGCGGATGGCGGCGTTGAGCGCCCCGCGGAGGGTGGCTCGGATGCGGTGCAGCGTGGCCGGGGTGGGCGGCCGGCCCCAGCGGTTGTTCGTCGACCCGAGCGTGTGGAACATGTCGGCGACCTGCCGGCCGGTCAGCTCGCCCAACCTGATCCGGCCCAGGTGGGGAGCAGGTGCCGCTCGACGTGCTCGGTGTAGGAGCGCAGCGTGGACGGGCGGATGCTGGTCCGGGTGGTCAGCCAGTACCGCAGCCACCGGCCGACCGTCCACGCCTCCACACCCTGGTCCTGGGCCGACCGGTCCAGCAGCGCGTCGCGGGCTGCGACCGCCTCGCGGCGGGTCAGGTAGCCGCCGCGACGCACCCGCTCCCGCCGCCCCCGCACCGTGGCCACCGGGCAGTCGAAGTACCAGCTGCCATGCCCACGCTCGGGCAACCGCGGGCACGCCGAGTCCAGAGTCCGGCCGGTCCGCGGATGCCGGCACCCACACCGCTTGAACACCCCACCGCTCATCGCCAACCTCCTGGTACTCGATCCACATATCCACGGTGGGGGCAGCCGGTGGTCGATGACGACACCCGCAGGGATGACAGCGGTTGTCGATGAACCTCATTACGTCCGGGATCAAGCCGGAAGACAGAGTGCGGCGGAATGTGGAAACCAGGCCGGCGAAGGTGGGTTCTCACCACCGATGTCATCGGCCACATAGCGGGTGGGGAACAGAAGCCGGGAAGCAAGGGGACGCCCAGCGAGCGAAGGTAACCGGTGATATGGCCAGGACCGCAGTCCAGATCGAGAATCGTGCCAGGGGGGCTGTCCCCACTGCGCGACGTCGAGTTTGGTAAAACGCGGTAGTGGCCAGTCGCTTCGGCGACTGACCGCTGCCCCTGGTTCCGGAAGACTCAGCGAGGTGCCGATGAGCTGGCCCGACACACCGATCGAACTCCCCTCGCGGCAGCCGTCGGCCGAGAGGTTGGCAGCCGCTCTCGCCGCGACGGCTCGCGACGGTGCCGGGCGTGTGCTCCTGGTGACCGGTGAGATGGGCTCCGGCCGCTCGACTCTGGTGGCGGAAAAGATCCGGCCGGTCGTTCAGGAGTCGGACCGCGTCGAGGTGGTGGGCCGCCGGTTCACGTACGGCCAGGACGAGAACTGGGATCTGCGACGCCACTGGAAGACCCCGCGGTTGCTGCAGGTCGCCGGCGCCGCCGCGCAAGCAAGTGCTCCGGTGCTGTCCGCCGTCGGCCAGCCCGGCGTGGCCGCGGGTTTACGCGCGGCCGGAGGCGCCGCCAAAGCAGCGAGCAAGGTCGCGGCGAAGCTCGAACAGCTGCTCCTGCCCGATCTGGCCACTGCCCGGCGGGCCGGGCTTCTTCGCACCCAGATACGCCGGATCGCCCTGACCAAGCCGGTCGTCTGCGTCCTCGACGACCTCGACTACGCGGACCATCTGCCCCTGTGGTGGGACGAGCTCCTGCATCCGCTGGCCTTGGAGGCCGAGAACGGCCTGCCCGTCCTGCTGATCGTCACAGTCGAGTCCGGCGCGCCGCTGACCGGCGACATCAGCGGATTCCGCCACCGCTTCGCCGGGCTCGTTACCGAGAACCTCGCCGATGCCCTCCACCTGCCACCGCTAGAACGGAACGACCTGACGTCGCTGCTGAGCCGGGATCTCGAGCTGGGCGTTGTGCGCGACCTCGCGAGCATGAGCGGCGGCAACCTGGCGGTGCTGAGGATGACGTGGGAGGAGCTAACCGGGAACGGAGCGATCACGTTCGACGAGGCCCGGCTGCTCTTCACCTGGTCCCGCCCGACGGACGACCGCCAGCGCCACGCGCTGCTGATGGACGCGCTGTCCCGGCAGCTCCGCCGCCTTCTCGCCGACGACGAGGCTGCCACCGTCGCGAACCGCGTTCTTGGCATCGCCGCGCTCGAAGGGCCGACGTTCACCGCCGCCGCCGTGGCCGAGATCGCCGAGATGGATCCCGACGAGCTCATCGACCTGCTGGACGACCGGCTGGCCCTCGACGACCCGTCCGCCGTCCTGGCCGAGGCGCCCGCGATAACCCTTGACGGCGGCGGCGCCCTGTGGCGTTACCGCTTCACCTCGCCGGATCTCTGGGCGGCGCTGTCCCGCCTCGGCATGAGCCAGAGCCGACGGTCCGAGATCATGCCGCGGTACGCCGAGGCTCTGCTGCGGTTGTACGCGGACAAACGGAACCTGATCGCCGGCGCCGCTGCCCGGCTGCTCGAGCAAGCCGATCCGGCCGAGTCGGCGCGCCTGGCCGACGAGGCCCAGCGGTACGCCTCCAAGGAGACCCTGTTCCTGCAAGCCGAGCTCATCGGTGACGCGGTGGCAGAGAGCACCGACGCGGGGGCCCATCGCTGGGTGTGCGATCTGCTGTCCTGGACGGTCGGCCGCCTGAGCGACCTGACCTCGATCGAACACATGGACTACGAGGAGAGGGAGCGCCTGGGGCGCATCGCCGAGCTGCTCATCCGCTCGGGATCACTGGCGGACTCGCCCTGGCACCTAGCAGTCGCGCAGTGGCGGGCTGGCCAGATCTATTGGAGGTCGTACGGCGGCCGGAACAAGGCTCGCGGCAAGGAGTGCTTGGTCAGGGCGGACACCGCCGTACGTCGAACCAGCGACCGATGGCTAAAGGTCGAGATCCTGCAGAACCTTATGCAGGTCGGCCGCGAGGAGGGCGACACACCGGCCGCCTTACGGGCGTACGAGGAAGCGCTGATTCTCGCCGGCGGCCTCGGCGACGACGACCTCCGTGCCGGGCTCCTCCTGGACTTCTACTACCTCCCTGTACCGGCTGAGGAGCGCAAGGCTGCCCTGCTTGAAGCCGCCAGGGTAGTCAGCTCGCGGAGCGACGACGCGCGGATCATCGGGGCGATCGTGCGTTCGTTGCTGCGCCTTGTCGAGTACGAGCTGGGCAACTTCGACAGGGGATACGAGCTCCACGAACAGTACGTCGGCCGGCTGCTGGAGGGCGGGCGCATCGGCTTCGCCCTCCAGGAGTGGATCGGCTGGATCTCGGCCGAGTTCACGTACCACGACGTACGGTCCGGGATCCTCGTGGCTATCAAAGCGCTCGGAGCGGCACGGCAAGCCGAGGAGGATCACCCGGACGACGTCAAGGACGCGTACCCCCACATCTGGCGGAACCTGAGCCTCCTCGTGCCCGCCGACCACCCGGCACACGGCCGGGTGACCGCCGTCGCCTACGTGCTCGGGCCGGAAGACTCGCTCTTCTGGGGCAAGGAACCACCGGACCAGCGGGCACAGGACGAAGCACGTCACTCGTTCGACAGCGACAGAGGCATTGGCCTGCTCCGAGCGTCAGTGTGAGTCGGTGGCCGGAGGGTGGTGTCCCAGGCGTGGTTGCAAAATGACGACGTCCGTGGTCGCTCTCGTTGAGCATGTTATGGCGCGGCTGCGACGGTTTCTGGTGCGGTGCTCGGGGCGGCGTCGGCGTGTTGCGGGTCGCGTCGTCGTCGGGATGCGGTGGGCCGGTCGAGGAGTTGGTGGCGTAGGTCCTGCAGCAGGCGTAGCCCGGTCGGGGTCATGTTCAGGCCGCGCCACCCGGCGGAGGCGCGGTCGAGCACGGCCCAGACCAGCGACAGGCAGCTGGTCTCGCCGGGGAACCGGCCGATCACCTTGGTCCGGCGGCAGGTCTCGCCGAAGCTGCGTTCGATGATGTTGGAGTGCCGGATGCAGAGCCAATGCTCGCGCGGGAACCGCAGATAAGGCGGTCAGCGCGGCTCGGTCGTCGAGCAGGCAGCGCGCTCCACACAAGCCGCAGCGGCATCCGGATCTGCGCCGAGCGTGGCCCCGGCCAGGACCTTTGGTAAAACGATTTCTGCGTCTTCGGCGTCGCAGCGATGAGTTGGGGTTCCCTGCCGGGTCTGTTGTGGTGACACCCGTCGGAGGAGGAACCATGGGCAAGGTGATCGCATCTATCACGACGTCGGTCGACGGCTACGTCACCGGTCCCGACGACGGGCCGGTGTACGGCCTGGGCCGAGGTGGCGAGCGCCTGCACTACTGGGTGATGGGTGGCCCGTGGACCTACGAGGGTGGCCACGACTTCGCGATGCACGGCC
>WNGF01019577.1_pt2 | contig 12757 bp, 9 predicted proteins | sample 5400641 | NCBI WGS metagenome assembly WNGF01 (sample SAMN13153371, study PRJNA577476) | soil metagenome | isolation source: 80 cm soil or saprolite under grassland replicate 2 | place: USA:California | collected 2016-06-15
GATCATCTGCGAAATCAGATGAGGCCAATCCACGCCAAAGGTAGCGGCAATCTGCTGGATCTGGCCGTTACTTTCCGCTCCCGCGAACAAGAAAAGAGCATTCATAATCGCAACCTCGCAAAGTTACGCGCGTAACGCGTCCCGCCGCTCGCGGCTATTTCACCAGGAACAGGGTGTAGAACACGATCGCCTCAGCGAAAGCGATGGCCAGAATGGACTGAACCAAAACTTTCGTGGACGCCTCGGGATTACGACCCACTGCTTCTGCCGCCCTCATGCCGATAATGCCGACAGCAATCGCGGCTCCCAGCGCCGCCAGACCTACGTGTAAGTTTCCACTCATCTTCATCATTCCTTTCTCAGCGATTTATCCGTGTGCGGCCTGAGACGCTGTTTCGTCCTGTTGGCAAATCAGCAGCGTGAACACCGCTGTCAGCAACATAAAAACCAGCGCCTGGACCAAACCAACCAGCAACTCCAAAAAATAAAAAGGGACCGGCAACAACCACGCGAGACTTGGCACCAGATTGGCCATCGTTTCCAACATGCTCTCGCCGGCAAACGTGTTGCCGTAGAGACGAAAACTTAGCGAGACCGGACGGAACAGAATCGAAACGATCTCCAGACATCCGATAACGAAGAACACCACTGTCAGAACTATCCTGAGCAGGCCGGTGCTCTCCCCCTTGGGCGCAAACAACTCCTTGAGAAATCCCACGAGTCCGTCTTCTCGGAGCGCCCAAAAGATCCAACAAGCAAAGAAGATCAAGGCCATCGCCAGGGTCATGTTGACATCGGCATTGGCGCCGCGGAGCAAGGGCTGGTCGACGCGAAAGCCATTCGCCGTTGGATGTCCCCAGCCAGTTGCGCCAATCCCCGGAATGAGACCGACCCAGTTCGCGCAGAGTATGAAGATGAACACCGTTGCGAAGAACCAAAACGTCCGTTTGACCAGATGCGGCCCAAGCAAACCCTCGAGAAAACCGTAGAGACTCTCGACCAGCCACTCCAGGAGATTCTGTGCACCGCTGGGTACCTGCTCCATTTTTCGCGTAGCAAGCTGCGCAAACGTGATCAGGCCCAGTGCCGCGATCCAACTGACGAGCATCGAATTGGTAATCGGGAAACCAAATACCCGGCCGATCTCAACTGCCTTTTGCGACAGCCCATGTTCCGCCGATTCAGGATTTGCCACTGGCCCATTCGTGGTTCCGGTCGAAGTCACCGGCGTTCTTTCGGATTGCGCACCGATCGCAACGGTGAAACTCGCGCTTGTTCCGATCAGCAAGACCGTAAACAGCAACGCGATGAATCGTACCTTCGACTTGAGCAGTACCTGTGACATTCGTTTCCTTGGCGATTTGTTAAAGCCCGAAATAGACCTTAATCAGTACCAGAAAGATCAGCAGTGCAATAGCTATCACTTGCGTGCTCGACGGTTTGCGTTCGACTCTCTCGACCTTCACGTTCGAGTCGGCAACCGCGTAACCGTTCCTTTTCGCTAAGATTTCAAACGCGCTTAGTTGATCATGATTTGACAAAGCAATTACCTCCAGCGAATGCGTGCCTGCCTCGCGGGTGTTAACTAAGCAAGGAAAAGGCCGGAGTTCGGCCGGGTAGGAAAGCGCGATTTATTGGTCTATTCGAAGAAGGGGCTCGTTGAGATGCCGGGAATTATCATTGCCGGTAGTTGGGTCACCCGGCATTTCCGACGCTGTTCTGCAAGACTCGTTCCGCCAGTTTCTCATTCACGCCAGGCTTTAGCCCGGCGACCCTCGCGCGTGTAGAAGCGTCACCGGGCTAAAGCCCGGTGTGAATGAGAGGCGGGTTTACAATCTCACCTCAATCCTTCAACCAGGTAGAGTTCAGAGAATTTCCGGTTGACTGAGTAAGCACAGCCCTTTCCGTCAGAGGTCATGAAAATCCTCTTCTCCGCATGGATGCCGGCCAAATCGGGAGGCATGACCTCTTTCAGAAGGTCTCGGCGTCCGGTCTTGATGTCAAACCGATAAACTTGGATCGGCAACTCTTTGGTGCGCGCAAGGTAGAGCGAGCGACCGTCGCTGCTCCAACCAGTGATCTCGTCTTCGCTCTGCAGATTTTGAATCGGCTGCGGCGTACCACCTTCCACCGGGTAGAAAGAGAGCTGACGCTGGGCATCCGCAGCGATGATCCGTTGGCCGTCTGGAGAGACAAACGTTCCGTTCGAAGAGGGTGCGGTTGTACCCTCGGGCGTGATGGCGCGAGGCGGCCCGCCGTCGATGCTCTGGACGTAGTAGCACCAGTCGTGGCCCGGCTCCCGACCCTGGAAGACGATTCGCTTCCCATCGGGAAACCAGTTCGCCGGGTAAGCGTATTCCTCGATTGGACCGCGCGGTAACGATCTTGGGTCACCTGCGCCAACCGGCAGCATCATCAGTTGAGGAGGAGTGAGCAGAACCGTCAGCGCCCACTTGCCGTCGGGCGAGAGCTTCCCTCCCGCGCCATCACCAAGTCGAACCGCGGGTGAGCCATCCGTCTTGCGCGCATAAACTGCATAGTTGACTCCGGCGCCTTCTCCATCGTACCCAATCAAGGTCGTTGCGCCGTCGGCTGCAAGATCCGAAAGAAATCCTGAATCCATCCATGATAGATCGCGCGCTTTCGTCTCTCCAGGAAGCTCTGCAAGTATTGTGGCCGGCGAATCGTATTCCGAAATGAGCACACGCCCATCGCGAAAAATATCATGCAGCATTAGACTGCCGGGCACGCGCAACACTAGTCGTTCTTTTCCAGCGAGCGTCACGGCATAAAGAGCATCCGCTTCTCCATTTTTGTTTGCCGTGAACCAGACTTCATTTCCGGTGGCCGACCAGGCCAGCCCTTCTTCACCGCTCCATTCACCCGAGAGGATCGTTTTCTTTCCGCCAAGGTCGACGACGGCGATCCATCCGCGGTTGTCCTGTTCAAGCTGATGATCCATGAAGGCGATCCGGTCACCCTTTGGTGAGAAACGTGGATGGCTGATATAGCCCGCGGTTTCGTATAGGACTTTGCCAATCGGATATTCGAGCCGGTCACGACCATTTACCAGGCGGACTACCGCGAGTTGCGCCCCATCCGGTGACCAGTCCGCCTCCTGCACGTCTTCGACCAGATCACGAGGAGCGCCACCACCGACGGGCATCCGCGCCAACGTGCCGCGACTAACAAAGTGATGTTGATATTGAGCGTTGCGCAATATGGCCATCTCGTTGGTTGCGGAGATTGCCAAAAGATCGGTTTGCCCCAAATTGAGCGAGCGCGATTCATACCGTGTCTTGCGGATTGCAAATATGTCCAACGGATTGCCATTCCAGCGGGCGCTGTAAAAAAAGGTCTGGCCATCCGGTATGAATCGCGCATTAAACATGGTACCACGGCTAAACGTGAGGCGTTGATATGAAGGTGGCGCGGTCTTCCGAAAAGACCTGAACAAAGGAATTCCAGCAGCTACGCAAACTGCAAGAGTGAGAACCGCGAGACCTAATAACATTAGCCAGACTCGCCGCTTAAGCGGGATTGGGCCCAGTATTAAGTCAGGCCTGCTCGAGCCGGAGATAGCTGCGAGCGACTCGATCGCGAACGCTAGATCACTCGCCGACTGAAAGCGTTCCGCCGGATTCTTTTCCAGGCAGTGACGCACACAGCTTTCGAGCGCCGGCGGAATGGTCCTATTCGTCTCCGAAAGATCGGGCGGGTCTTCTCGCAGGATGGCGCTGATCGTCTCGCCGGCAGAATTGCCGCGAAACGCTCGCCGGTCCGAAAGCATCTCGTAGAAAACCGAACCAAATGAAAAAATGTCCGACTGACGGCCAACGGGCTCGCCTTTCACCTGCTCGGGGGACATGTAACCAATCGTGCCCATCAGTGTCCCGGCGTCGGTATGGACCTGCGTGAATACTTCAGTTGTTGCTTGTGTTGTCTCAAGGCGGCGCTCACGTTTAGCCAGTCCGAAGTCGAGAATCTTTACGCGCCCATCCTCCGTAACGAAGATGTTGTCCGGTTTGATATCGCGATGCGCGATACCTTTCTCGTGCGCGGCAGCGAGACCTTTCGCGATCTGTAAGGCATAATCAATCGCTTTCCGTTGCGTCAGCGCTTCGCGATCCATTCGTTCTCGCAGCGTTTTGCCTTCCAGAAACTCTGAGACCATGTACGGGGCTCCTGCATGTCGGCCGGTGTGATGGACGACGAGGATGTTTGGATGATTCAGTTGGCCGAGGGCCCGCGCTTCCTGCCGGAAACGGTTGAGCCGATCAGCGTCTGTCGAGAGTGAGACCGGCAGCACCTTGATGGCCACGTCGCGGCCTAGTTTTTTGTCGCGGGCACGATAGACCTCGCCCATGCCGCCTTCGCCAATCTTGGAGAGAATTGTGTACTGACCGATAATTGCCCCGGAGGATATGACTCTCCGCACCCGCGTCTCTTCTGACGCGACGACGGTTGATTCAATCAATTCCTGGACCGGCATAGAACACCTGTAATCTTATTTTGTTGGCGGTGGCGCATTCTCATTGAAGTAGATCTTCATCGGTTTCATGAAAGCAACCAGGATGCAGGCCAGTGCGGCCACAAACGCAATCGCCAGGTAGCCGTCGCTGTAGGCGAGCGAATAAGCTTGTAACTTCACCTGTCCGCCCAACAACAAAGCCGCTCGTGCTTGTGCCTCTTCAACTCCGCTGGAACCGGAAAACAGCGCGTGCGTGAGACCGCTAAGACGTTCTGAGGTCAACCAGGTTCCTGCATCGACGTGGAGACCAATCATGTTTGAGTGAAATTGTTCCCGCACTGAGACCAACCGCTGCAAAATCGCCGTGCCAGCCTCGCCACCAAACAGGCGAATCGTATGAACGAAAGCGGAGTAAGTAAGGAGATTGGTAGGACTGGAGAGCGCGCCAGTATCGAAGGCATTTTGGACAAACGATCCCACCAGTGCGGTGAAGGCTAGAGCCAGCCCTAATCCGATCACGATCTGCGAGATCAGAAAATTATCGCCGGACCACATAGTAGTTACTTGCGCATTTAGTAAAGCCGCGATTGCGACCACCGTAAAACCCGAGGCGAGCACTAATCGGTTATCGAACCGCCGCATCAAGCGGGCAGCAATCAGGCCCATCAGCACCAGAGGCGCGATTAACCAAACCAGCACTTGTCCGGTCTCGAGTGGTCGATATTGTTGCGTGGTGGCGAGAACCGCAGGTAACAGAAAAGCGATGGCCAGCAGCACGAACCGGAAACAGAAAAGACTGGAAACCAGAATGAAGGTGTTGCGATTGACCAGGAAGATGGGATTTACCATGGGATTCGGCGAAAGCCACCTGCGAATCACCGCTACGGCGAGTAAGAAGCCTGCAGTGACAAGCATTCCGACGATTACGCCTGAATTAAGCCAATCCAGTCGCTCGCCTTGATCGAGAGCGCCGTAGATCAGACTCAGAGCCAGACTGCCGTAGAGAAAGCCGCGCCAACTAAGCGCTGGCTTTGGCCCCGGCCTGGGCGCCGGCCGCGGGATCGCCAGATAGACGCAGCCCATCATCAGCGGTGTGACGAGTGCACTCTGCCAGAAGATCCAGTGCCAGGACAGGTGTTCCGTGTACCAGGCGACGAACGACGTGGCGATGCTGGTTGAGCCGACGATGTCCATCGCATAGACGCCGATGGCATAGATCACGAAACGCAAAGGCAACGCTCGCAGCGCAAAGCTGAGGGTCAACGGATAGAACGTGCCCGACGAGAGACCGCTGATTACCTGCAGGCAAAGCATTACCTGCAGGTTTGGCGAGAACGGCAAAAGGATCGAACAGATAATGAAGATCGTCCCGGAAAAGAGCAGCACTCGCCTTGGACCAAGCAATCCGCCCAGGAAGACTGAGAACGGCCCAATGAACATCAGGCCCATGTTGTAGGACGTGGTGATCCAACTGGCCTCATCGAATCCAAATCCAAGCGCGCCTCGCAGGTCGGGCAGAGCCACGCTCACCAAGCGGCCATTCAAAGTGGCTATGCCGGCGCCAAGAAAAACCCCCAACGTTCCGATATAAACATTCTGATGAAGCGAACCTATGAACTGCGCAAGTCGGAGCTAGCCGGATTGGGATCAAGCACGATCTTTACCGGAATGCGCTGCGCAACTTTAGTGTAGTTTCCGGTGGCGTTATCAGGCGGTAGGAGGGCGAATTGAGATCCACTGGCCGGAGCTATCTCTTCGACATGCCCTCGCAGCACGAGACCGGGAAATGTGTCTACGGTTATCTCGGCGCTGTCTCCCTTGGCAACGTTTGTTAGTTGGGTTTCTTTGTAATTCGCCTGCACCCAAATGGTGTTTTCGACGAGAGAAATGACTTGAGTGCCCGGCGAGACGAGTTGCCCAATCCTCACCTTTCGCTCACCCACAATTCCGTCGGTGGGGGCCACGATGCGCGTGTACTCAAGATTCGTCTGCGTGACCTGCAGCGCATCCTGCTTCGCCTGAAGGTCTGCCAGAAGTTGCTGTTCCTGCGCATCTAAGACCGCGCGCTGTTTGATCTGTGCTTCAACTTCTGCCGATCTCCCGGACGATTGAGCCCGCGCTCGCTGCCGTTCTGCCTGGCGCGACGCTACTCCGGCGTGCGTTTTTGCAAGGTCTGCTCTTCGACTTTCGAGGTAGGCTCGCGCCTGCGCTAACTCTGCTTTCCGACTATCAAGGATCGCCGCGAAGCGTTCCTGATCGGCGACTACCTGCTCGAGTTTCTGTTTGGTGGCAGAGCCCATTTCAACCAGCGCTTCCTGACGCTGCCTCTCCAGCAGAGTTCTTTCGGCGTCGGCCTGTGCCGCCTCCACCCCAGCCTGGGCATCGGGAATTTTCGCCTGCGCGACTTCGATGGCGGCCTGCGCATTGGCGACGTCAGCCTCGGCGCCATTTATCGCGGCCCCGCTTTGCGCGATGTCAGCACTGGCGGCCTCAGTTCCAGCTTGTGCTTGCAAGATTCTCGCGTTCTGTAATTCTTTCTGTTTCGCATTATTCTGGAGAGCCGCTTGTGCAGCTGCCACGCCGGCTTGGGCTTGCGCCACCTGGGCCTTGAAGTCGTCATCCTTCAACTGCACGAGCAGGTCACCTGCCTTAACGTGCTGATAATCGCTGACGGCAACTTGTGCCACGGTGCCCGAGACACGAGTGCTCAAAGGAGTGATATCCGCGCGCAGGTAGGCGTCGTCTGTCTTCTGTTTGCCAGCGCCTCCTACCCATCGATTCCAGCCACCCGTGATACCTACCAAAATGGCGGCGGCCAGCAAGAGCACCAACACCGGAACGATTTTCTTAAGATTGAAGTGACGCTTCACTGAGGTGTGAAGCTCCGTCGGCGCTTTTGGAGTGCTCGTTCCGCTTGGTGAGTCTCCATTCGGTGTAGGCGCAGCCTGATTCTGATCCTTCGCAGCCGGCGGCGTTCCGGTAGCGGCAGCTTTCTTTGACTTGTTTTCATCAGGCATCTCATTTGTCCTCCCCCAACGCTTTCTCAAATTCCGCCTTGGCTGTCCAGAAAGCTAACAACGCTTGTTGATACTCATGGCTCGCTTCGGCCAGCGACGCCTGCGATTGAAGCACATCCGAAAGCATCGCGGCCTGCAGCTTGTATCTACCAGTACTGACGCGCAGATTCTCTGTGGCCGAATCCTCGTTCAGCCTGGCCACGCGCAGCGCCTGACCACTCTGTTGCAGCTTTCGCAACTTATCGCCGACATCGATCAGTACCTGATCCTCTGTCTCTTTTAAGCCGGCCTTCGCCTGCTCGATGGCCATCTCTTTTTCGGCGAGTTGGTGCTTCTTTCGACCCCAGTCAAAAAACTCCCAGCTTACCGACACACCCACATTGGCGAAGTTCTTTGGAACTACGGAAGCAAAGTTCCGAGGGGTCAGGTAGACAAAACCTGCACTGACGTCTGGGATGTATTCCGACTTCTTGATGCGACGGTCGAGTGTTGCTTGCTCAACCGTCAATCGAGCCTGTTGTAGTTCAGGCCGACGCTCAAGTGCGATCTTTCTGGCTTCCGTCAGCTCAGTCGCGAACGACACGAATTCGGGAACGGGCGCGACGTCAAACTCATTAACAACACTGCGGCCCAGCAGACTGTTCAGCTGCTCTTTCTGCGTCGCCAGGCGGTTAGTTAACTCGAGTTCCTCGTACTCGGCTTGCGCCAGGCGCGTTTGGACAACCAGATGGTCCGCCTTGAGCGCAATCTGCTTGATGACGTAATCGCCACTCACTTTATCCAGTTCATGGTAGGCCTTGACCGCTTCGCGCACGCTGCCTAATGCGCTGCTTGTTTGCAAAATCGCGTAATAGGCCTTCTTTACTTTGTCGATGGTCTCCTGCTGTTGTAGCCGGAACTTCGCCTGGGCCACATCGCGCGAAAGCTTCTCCAGCTTAATGTGTAATCCGATCCGGTATTGCTGTGTTAGCGGTTCGATTGCGGTCGCGGCAAATATTGCCGTTGGCCGGCGCTCCTGATTCAATGAGAAGAACGGACCAATACCGGGGAATAGATCGGACGCAAGATTCGGCACCTTTATTTGATTCGTCGCGAGATTTCCTGAGACGAGCGTATAAGTGTGAAAGGCAGGGAGTCTTTGCGTCTTCGCGGCTGAGATGTCCTCGTCAGCCCTTCCGACCGCGAGGCCTGCGATCTTCATACCATGATTGTTCCGCAGCGCTATATCAATAGCCTGATCGAGCGTAAGTGAGTCTCTCGGGGCAGACGCGCCCACTTGAGCGTGAGCCTTTCCTTGAGCACCGAGTATTAGTAGGCCCGCCACCAGGACGACTGTCAGATACTCTTTAGCGCGTGCGCAGGCTGACTGGAGCGCGACCGTCTCGGTTGCAAACACGGCAAGCGGGCACGCTTGCGCTCCAGTCATATTCTGCTTCGTGGCGGCATTTCCAAGCGCGAAAGGACTACTTGGATTGAGATCCTCGCAATCGTCTTGCGTGTGTCTGAAGCTCAACGCGTTGAACAACTCCGCCTGCCGGCGCTCGCGAGTTGTCGCGATCCAACTCTTGACTGTTTTGACTATCGCGGACGTCTGTGATTCTTCGGGGCGCGAATCCGCGGTTGCGCGCGAGATGTTCGCCTCTCTTTCCTTGCGCTTCACAATTCTTATTCGAGAATTCATAACCTGCTCACTTAGGTGTCATTCACACATTCTTTGGACCTTTGGTTCGGCTCGGACCGGGGGAAGCGTTTGCAATAGGGTTGCCAAAGCTTGATGTGTTGTCGTCCAGCGCAATGTCGCTGAATTAAGAGCTCTACAGCGGGCTGGACCGCGGGAAGTGCCGGAAGTACTTCCGGCAATCAATGAGTGCGTCCGCCAAATCCGACAACAACGCCGGCAGCACATTCATCGCTTACCAATTTCGCGTTTTCCCGATCGATGTGTCTGGTACATGCGTTGCCCTCGCATGCCAGCCGTCAAGCAGGGTGTGGTTGATCAAGATCTGGACGTCGCGGAAAAGGAGAGCGGAAAGATGCTAAAGTGGAAGAGCGCATCTCTACGTCGAAATGTATTATTGGCTGGTCTGTTGGCCCTGCTCATACCGGTTGGAGCGAGCGCTCAAAGCTCAGCCCAGGAACCGAGTGTCACTGATTTACAAAAGCAGCTTCAGGAAATGCGGACACTAATGGATAAGATGCAGAACCGCATTAACGAACTGGAGAAAGATAAGTCGAACGCGGGCGCCAATCCCACTACCCAGACCGTCTCGCAAAAGACTGATCTGCCGCAGGCTCCGTCTTCCCCGCACGTTGGCGAAGCGACCGCTAACTACGAAACATTCTCAGAGGACCCCGTTGCAGCGGCCCGTTACAACAACGTTCCACTCGATCCGAAATATCACGGATATTTCATTTTGCCGGGAACACAGACACTCTTGAGAATTGGGGGTTTCTTCAAGACCGACCTTTCCTATGACCCGAAACCTGCGGGAGATCCCGACCAGTTCATCCCCTCGTCGATGCCGATTCCTGCAATCAGCGGAGTGCGCAACTCAAATGTGATGATTCGCGCCACGCGACTCAATTTTGATTTCCGCATTCCCAACACCCGCTTGGGAGACGCGCGTTTCTTTATCGAAGGAGATTTCTTCGGCACCAATGCGACTACGCCACGACTGCGCCACGCCTATGCGCAGGTGCGTAACCTCCTTTTAGGTCAGACATTCTCAAACTTTATGGACCCGGACGTCACGCCTGACACTTTGGATATTCGCGGACCCACAGGCTGGGTCAACCTTCGGAATCCGCAAGTCCGCTATGGGTTCGCGCTTAACAAAAGAACGACGCTATGGGCATCTTTGGAAAAGCCCACATCAGACCTCGAGGTCAAAACACCCCAATTCACGTCGCAGCCTAACTCGCCAACACCGGACGCGACGATTCGTTTGCGACAGGAATTCGACCGCGGGCACTGGCAGGTGGCCTCCGTATTTCGATCGATTGCGGCCTTTCTGCCGAATGGGCAAACCGGCAAAGTTTTTGGCTGGGGCGTCAGCGGTTCCGGGAAGTTTCGCATCCTGGGTAAAGACAACGTGCTCTTTCAAGGAGCTTATGGGCGCGGCATTTCCCGATATGTTCAGGACGCGTCGGGCCTTGGGATCGATGCGGCCGTGGTTTCGGTCGCTGACCCTCATTTGCGGGCAACACCTGGGGTTGGAATCGTCGCGGCCTACCAACACTACTGGAGCAAATCTCTGCGATCCAACGTGATCTATGGACAAGCCCAGGTCACCAACACGGCATTTCAACCGAAATCGACCTTCCACAAAACCCAGTATGGCTCTGTGAACGTAATCTGGAATCCGTTCGGGTCACTTGAGGTGGGAGCGCAATACCACTACGGATGGAAGGAGCTCAAGGATGGAGAAAAGGGGAATGCGTCTCGGTTCCAGGTGAGCCTGAAGTACAGTTTCGTCAAGGTCGATCGCGATAAGAAACTGGTTGCTTCGGAGAAGTCAAAAGCCACGGAGGAGAAAACGAAGACCAAGGATTAGATGCTGGGTCATTTGCGCTTTGGGCAGCAACCCTATGACTGAGATTCAGGGAATGAACTATGGCAAGAAACGTAAGAGTCGATGAAGGAAGATTCCGATTCGGTCAGAACATATCGGTGGGCCCGCACTTGCTTCAGGCAGATGAGCCCTCTGAAGTCGGTGGTAATGATACCGGTCCTGGTCCGTTTGAGTTGCTCCTGGCTGCTTTAGGCGCATGCACCAGTATAACGGTACGAATGTACGCCGAGCGGAAACAGTGGCCACTCGACGGTGTGCACGTGGAATTGTCGTATGGGCAACCGCACGATTCTGACAGCAATGGTGCCGGCAGAAACGCATTGGAAATTGAAATGGAAATTTCCTTCGCGGGTGATCTCTCTGATGCCCAGCGAGCAAGATTGCTGCAGATTGCCAACCAATGCCCGGTTCATCGCGCGTTGACTTCGTCAATTCAGATTCGCTCCAGGATGGCCGGAGAGCGTTTGTTGAAGAATGCGGAGGTCGAGGTATCAACTCAAAGAGCGTTAGAGCGATCGGATAACCCGGTCGGCAACGAACTGTTGCTTATCGGTTGAGAGCCAATATGAACCAAAGCGAATGCATCAAACCAAACAGCACCGCGCCGGTCATCGGACGATGCCCAAAGTGTCACGCGGAGATCCTCGCCAGCCATCCCTATTCATTCTGCACGGTTTGTAAAGAGCCGATTCCTTATCGAATTAACATGCAACGCCGGCCAATCATGTACGGGACGATTAAGGTTTGACCGACAGTATTGAAACTCGTGAAATCCTGAACTGCTCCCCTTCCTTCTAGAATTTGTCTAACGACTGAAAAATTGACCTTAGGAACTAATGAACAGATTGGAGCGGGCGACGAGGCTCGAATTCGCACCTTGGGAAGCTGAATTTTCGTTCCTTTATTTTCAATACTTACAAAATCGCTCAGAAAAAATGTACGTGCATGCAACGCATCCCGTGCATGCATTGCCAGGTTTGCGTGTCGCTGCGAGACGTTTGCGGGACGGAGCTCGGACCTATCTCATCCTCGCGCATCGAGCGAAATGCTCGGCATTTCGCTCGATGCCGACCTGGATTACACGTATTCCCTAGCTATATATCTCGCCGCTCCTCGGCGATGATTCGGTTCGGCGTCTTAACAACCCTCATCGAATCACTTTTGAGGCAAAGCCCCGTGAGCCTATGTCTTCAAGATGTGGTGCCAATTCGACTATTTAGTTTAGCAGTGAGAATGATTGCTCGCGCAGGGCGTTGAATCCGTCCCGCGACTTGCGCGCCGCGTTAGTTTCAGCCTCGTTATGGCCGGCCTCGTGTGAGGTATTGAAGGCCGCGATGATGGCAGTTCCGGTCAGTGGGTTAAATGCAAAGAAGGCACGGAAGCCGGCCTGACTCCCGGTGTGGCCGATGAAAGTGATCGGGCCTGACGACACAGTCCGTGGATCAAGGAAAAACGAAAGGCCCATAGATTCTGGCCGGTCCGAAGATGCATTCATTGCCACTACGGGACGCCACATCTCCTCCAGCGTGGCGCGTGACAGAATCGGACGCGTAGCCGGCGCATTCTTTCCTGCCAGGAATGCTACCCAACGCACCAGATCGCCGAGCGGCGCATTGAGCCCGCCGTTCGGAGTAGTTATCCCGGTATCAAACTCGCGCCCGTTTGCCTTGATAGTTTCATTCCCGCTGACATCGACA
>WNGF01007836.1_pt1 | contig 12756 bp, 11 predicted proteins | sample 5400641 | NCBI WGS metagenome assembly WNGF01 (sample SAMN13153371, study PRJNA577476) | soil metagenome | isolation source: 80 cm soil or saprolite under grassland replicate 2 | place: USA:California | collected 2016-06-15
CAGGTCCAGGCTGTCGCCGACCTCGGTCTTGGAGATCCCAACCGCCCGCCCGGCGCGCCGGTACGACAGCCCGTCCAGGATGACCGCGGCGACGGCGTCCAGGCGGACCTCCAGCGACAGTGGCGGGGTGCCGCCCTGGTCGGGCGGGCGTGGTGGGTGCAGGTGGGCGAGGCGATCGGCCAGCCAGGCCAGGGCGGGTGCGGGCAGCGAGGAGCGCGGGGCAGTATGACAACGGGGATCAGACCTCCAGGCAGGCTTGAGAACCTTGCCTATGGTCTGGTCCCCGTCAATGTCAGGACGCACAGGGCATCACGGACACCCTCTCTATGAAGAGGGGCCGGTCGTCAAGTGGTGGGACTGGCCTTGTTCGGTGAGGACCAGGTCGTGGTCCGTGGCGGTCGCGGTCGCCGGTGATGTTGGGCGAGGCCCGTGCCGGGTGGCCACTGGCACGTGCCGTCAGCGGCCCGGCCGCTGACGGGGTGGGGCTCATCTCTCTATCGCCTCCTCACCGGGAGGATCAGGTCGGATCGGAGCATCCGGCTGGCCCATCTCATTCGAGGGCCGTCATGCGGCCAGAGGGTGTGCGTGGGGCCTTGCCGGGCAAAACGGGGCCTGGGTGGTGAGCATGTGCCAGATCGCCTCGGTGAGTTTGCGGGCGACCTCGACGCGGGCGACCTTCGAGCCGCGCTGGCGCCCGAGCCGGGTCTTGGTGGCCTGGTAATGGTCGCGGTAGCAGGGATGACGGGCGGCGTGGGTGGCGGCCTCCAGCAGCGCCCACCGCAGGTAGCGGGGGCCGTTCTTGGCAAGCGGCCCGCGGTGGTCGCGGCTGCCGGACTGATACACCCAAGGGCACAGTCCGGTATAGCCAGCCAGCTTCTTGGGGGATGCGAACCGACCGATATCCCCGATCTCCGCGGCGATGGTGTACCCCAGCACCCAGGCGATCCCGGGCGCGGTCAGCAGCAGCGGCACGTAGGGGTGATCGGCGCCCAGCCGGCGCAGCTCCCGCTCGCAGGCGTCGATCTGGACGTCCAGGTCGTCGATCAACCCCACCGCGGCGATGGTGGTCCCCGCCCACGGCTCGGGCAGTCCTAGCCGGTTCAGCAGCTGCCGCCCGCCCAGGCCGAACAGGTCAGCGGTCGGGCACGGCCGCCCGAAGGCCAGCAGCGTGGCGTGGACGCGGTTCTTCAGCGCGGTCCGGTGCCGGACCAGGTGCAACCGGAAGCGGGCCCGCTCCCACTCCGCACGCACCCCGGGCGTGGGCAGCCAGACCGCCGGCACCAGCTCGCGGCGGCACAGCTCCGCCAGCACCCACGCGTCGATCCGGTCGGTCTTGCACGCCAACGGCGCCAACCCCTTGACCTTCTGTGCATCCGCGATCTGGACCTCCCAGCCGGCCAGCTCGAGCTGGTCATGGACGAACCGGGCGCCGTTCATCGACTCGATCGCCGCGATCACCGGCTGCCCCAACCCGGCGACCTGACGGGCCAACCCACGCAGCCCGTCAACGTCTGGAGGCGCGGCGGTGACCTGCACCGGCTCGCCTGCCTCGTTCATCAGATACACATCCACCCGCTGGCGCGACAGATCCAACCCTGCGTACAACATGCGACGGGCCTCCTTGGGTGCTCCGGTGATAGCAATCCGGAGATTGCCACCCGGGGAGGCCCCTCTTCATGGCATTCATTAAGATCGCCCTGGAGGGCATGAGCCCCATCCAGATCGTCCTCGGCCGCCTGGTCGTCGCCGCCGTCATGATCGCGGTGGTCGCCTACCGCAAGGAGTGCCTCGCGCGATGCCTGGTCCCCTAGGCGCACCTGGCCGTCATGGCCATGATGACCAACATCGCTCCCTACTTCCTGTTCGCGTGGGACGAGCAGCGCATCACCTCAAGCCTCGCCGGCGTCCTCAACGCCACCCCCCTGTTCACGCTGCTGCTGGCGGTCAGCACCCACACCGAACGCCTCACCGCACCCCGCCTTGCCGGCCTGACGCTTGGGTTCGTCGGCGTCGTCATCCTCGCCGCCCCCTGGCACGACGGCGCCCTCCACAGCTCGCTCCTGGGCATCGGCGCCGCCGTGCTCGCCTCCGCCTGCTACGCCGCCTCCTACGTCTACGCCCGCCGCTTCCTCAGCGACGGCGCCCTATCACCCCTGGTCCTCTCCTCCGGCCAGATGATCGCCGGCACCGTCCTGCTGCGACTGCTCGCCCCCGCCATCGCCCGCCAGCCTGTGACGCTCACGGCCAACGTCGTCACCAGCGTGATCGTCCTCGGAGTCCTCGGGACCGGCGTCGCCTACGTGTTGAACTACCGCCTGATCACCGACGAGGGCGCGACCGCCGCCTCAACCGTCACCTACCTCCTACCGATCGTCGCCGTCCTGCTCGGCCTGGCCGTTCTCGCCGAAGCCATCGGCTGGACCTCGCCGTAGGTGCGATAGTCATCCTTGTCGGCGTAGCGCTCTCCGGGGGTCGGGTCGGTAGAAGACGAGTTGCTCTGCCACGAGAGCACGGAGCAGGAGATCCCGGCCGACAGTCCAAGCCAGACAACCTCACGCCCTCGGCCGGGAATCGAGGTTATCCGTAGTCCGGGAGCGTTGTCGTGGCACGCATCGGGGTCACCGGTCATCGCGTCCTGTTGCCGCACGCGCAAACCCTGGCACGCCGCGAGTGCGCGGGGAGGCTCGACGTTGATGGCCGGGCCTGCGAACCGCATCTACGCCGCTCGGCGTAGATGATGCCAACAAGGGGTAGTTCGGTCTTGTCACTGGCTCTGTCAGCTCGCCTGACAGCCCACCGTGACGCCCTGGGCCTCCTCAGCGCCCGCGCCCGCCCTGTCAGCGCCCGGCGCGACTCCACGGCTGACGCGCCAAGGTCACCTGACAGACAGTGCTGGCGCCAGCCTGCCGGAGTCTCTTCGCAAATGTGTTGAGGAGCAGGCCGTCGGTGAACACATCGTCATAGACGAGGATCGCCTTGCCACGCACCCGCGAGGGGTCCGGCACGTTACTGTGTAGCTTCAACCAGGACCGTTTCCTCCGCACGGCGAGGTCCGGTCCGCCCCTAGCACGGCCCGATTCTCACTGGTTCTCGTTCAGGCCGAGTCGAAGCTGGAAGGGCCGTGGCCCGCCACCCGGCTTGGGTGAAGTCCTGGTGATTAGCGCCGCCGAGGCCGAGGACGGCGGGTAGGGCCCCGCCGCCCGCAGGTCCCGAGCGGCGCCGGTCTTACCAATGACTACCTGCTCCCAAAGGAAGCTCGAGCAGGATCGCTACCTCGGCGGGTACGGGTGGGCGCAGGTGATGGCCGCCACTGCCTTGTCCGTGGGTGTCCGTTGAAGACCAGCTAGGACTGATGGTAATGGCACGCTGGTGGCACGGGTGGGGAGCGTGACCTTGGTATGGGCGTGATGCCGTTGTCTCAGCCCTCGACCGTACTTGTGGTGGACCGGCACCTCAGCGCGGACCATACTCAGATGCCATGACAACGCCCACCCCGAGGTGCCCCACCTGCGGCGGTCTTCTCGACCACGACGCGCATTCGCTCCTGGCGCCTGGCGAGCGGCTCACACCATGGATGATCCATGACCTGCCAAGGATCGCCTGGATTGTGGAATACCGCGCAGCAGAGTTGACCGACGAGGAGCGGCAGATCGTGCGCGATGCGACCACTCGGATGCTGCACGCCTTGGAGCACGACACCGTCTGAACTGATCGCCACCACCAGGTGTCCCAGCTCCGCGGACGGTCTTCGCGGTCTCCTCCGGTCGCAAACGCCGTTGGGCGTCCCCGCTCCCCTCCGCGACCAGCGACCGCATCTGCCGGCCGTGCCCGGCAAGGCCGATCTCTGCGCTGGAAGAACCGCGAGCTTGGGAAGCACCGGAGGTTCGAGAACCCGCAGGTCGGAAGGGCATGCCCAACTGCGCGTGGCCGCGCGCTGTTCAGGGGAGGTCAGCAAGAGCAAGGGCACGTTGAGGGCACAGGAAGACTCGCCCTGGCCGGGTCGAAGCTCGGAACATCGTGGTCCGCCATCGGCCGGAACGCGCCCTCCAGGCCAGCCTAGACGTGCGCCCAGCGATTGCCGAGCGGGCCCAGGAGGCCCACTGCGTGGCTGCTAAAATGCTTCCTGACAGTGGTTGCGTGGCCTGGATGGTGGGGTGCATGGTCAAGTCTCCTGATCGCAAGGGGGACGATCATGGCACCGCCGCTGCGCGTGAGGTTGGACCAGGCCGCCCACGACGAGCTGGAACGTCGCTACCACACCACCCGCGACGCCACCACCCGCACCCGCTACCAGATGATCCTGCTGCGCGCCGACGGCCATCGGGTCCCCGAGGTCACCCAGCTGACCCGCTGCAGCCCCGACACGGTCCGCCGGGTGCTCAAGCGCTACCTTGGCGGCGGGCCCGACGCGGTGCCGCACCGGCCCCACCTGGGCCAGCCGCCCCACTACCCGCCCGGTTGGGAGCAGGAACTGGTCCGGGTCGCCGACCTGGACCCCCACCAGGTCGGGGTCGACAGTGCGTTGTGGACGTGTCGGCTGCTGGCCGACTACCTGGCCGGGGTGACCGGGCATCGGGCGGGGATCGAGACGGTGCGGATCGCGTTGCACCGGGCCGGGTGGGTGTGCAAGCGGCCCCGCTGGGTGCTCACGCGCAAGGCCCAAGCCCAGCCGGGGTGGGCAAACAACGCGTGAGGGTGGAGGCACTGCTGGCCGCCGCGGCCTCACCGCTGCCTCCACCCGCAGCCGACCTGATCCCCGACCCTGGCCGATGACCTGTTCCCGGAGGATCTGCCCCACCTGCTGGGCCTGCTTGGGCGCGCGGATCTGTACCTGCACGACGAGGTCGAGGTCGCCCTGCACCCGACCCTGACCCGGGTCTGGTCCCGCGCCGGCCGGGCCGGCCAGCGGCTGGTCCAGGCACCCGGCAAGAACTTCAAGCGGTGTGGCTTTGGGCTGGTGGACTGGCGCGACGGCCACCTGGACTTCGCGCTGGCCGACGGCCGCCGCGCGTGCCGCTGTGCGCCCAGCTGCGCCGGGCCGTGGCCCGCTCGCGCTCGCGCGGCAGGATCGCCATGGTGATCTTGGACAACCTGGGCATCCACACGCCCAAGGGCTCGCGGCTGCTGCGAGCCCTGCTCGAGGAGCTGGGCGAGCAGCTGGTGCTGGTCTACACCCCCACCTACGACCCCGACGCCAACCGCATCGAGTGGCTGTGGCGCGCCTTGCGCCGCACGGTCACCCACACCCACCAGCGTCAGCTCCTCCCGGACCTGCTGGCCGACGCCGACCGGTGGGCCCACACGATCACCCCGGCCCAGGTCCTGTCGCAGATCGGCAGCCCGTTCGCACCCGACCGGCAGCCCATTGCCGAGGAGGAACTCAACCATGCGGCATGAACTCCCAGGAAGCATTTAGCCCATTGGACAAGCGACGACATGCGCCAACGATACCTGGCCGCGACCTGCGCGAGGTAGGCGTCAAGATCCTGGGCCTCGGGTGGCGGTCTGGGACGGCCAGCCTGCCCGTGGCGTCGGCGGGACCGCCGACATCGTCAGCTACGCCCGCCAGAAGGGCGTGCCCGTCATCGTGCTGTGGCCTGACGGCGCTGCGCGAGAGTAGGAGGTCGGTCGGGAGGAGCACGCCAGGGGTATCGACCGCGGACCATGCAGCCAGAGCGGACTTGCGGCCGGGTGCTCATCCTCGACACTGACTGGGATTCGGTGGTCTGGCACGCCCGCGACCGGGCACGCACAGGTAGCTCTTTCAAACACTCTCTACGCAGGGATATTGGTTGCGTTGGAAGCCTGGCCACGGCCCGCAGACCATCGGCTACGCCACCTGCTCGGCTTCCGCGAGTTCCTCTTCCATCAGCCGCAGCAGGGAGGTGGCCAGTAGGACCGCGCGGAGCGCGTTGGCAGGCCGATACACGTTCGGGTTGACGCAGTGGGTGGTCCCGGCCCGGTTGTAGGCCGTTCCCCGCTTGGTGTAGTCGTAGTCCTCCCGGTAGGCCGCGAACAGCGGCGCGCCGACCAGCCAGACCCGCAGCTCGTCCAAGTAGATGCTGTCGCTAATCGGTCGGCGGTGGGGTGTCCTGGCACGCGGGACTGGCGGGCGTGAGGGAGACCATGGCGCACGGTCCTTTCTACGGGTTCGGTCTCCGGGGCTAGAAGGTTTGCTTGCATTGCTTTGCCTGTATTGCTTAGATGCGGCTGAGCTGGGCAACTGCGCTCACTGCTTAGACAGATGGCCGTAGATGGCACAGACCTGAAACTGCCCTACAGGGCTATGGCAGGCTGAAGGGGAGGGCTAGAGGATCAAGGAGTAAGACGGTCAGTGCAGACGCAGCCGGCACGGTCTTTCGGCACAGGACGACGGCGCGCTCTGGCTGACCTTCCGCCGCAACCCATGGGAGGGACGCCATGGAGTCCAGAGCAGCGATGCTCGCGCTTCTTGTCCTCTTGCTGATCGTGATCAGCTTGAGTTAGGGCGCTGAACGCAGAAGCGGGACCCGGATCATCTCGGGTCCCGCTTCTCCGTACTGGCGTCGCAGGCGAAGCCGGCACGGTCTTTCGGCCTAGCGATCCTACGGCCCGGAGCGCGGACATGCCATCCCCTGCTGTGCTAGAGGGTGTCTGAAAAGGGCTACCTGGCTGACAGACGGTGTACCAGGATCTGGATCATGACCAGGTAGATCACCGCCTCCGAGGTGGCCGGCAGGAACTCGTAGTCCTGGCTGAGCCGACGGAACCGGCCCAGCCAGCCAAAGGTCCGCTCCACCACCCCTGCGGGGCACCACCGCGAAGGCGGGCACCACCGGCGGCTCGGCCCCGGCCGGCAGCCAGCGCCGCCGCCGGCCCCATCAGCCCGCCGCACCACCTCCAACGTGATCCCCATCGTGGTCCGCACTCACGCCAGGAACTCCCCGCGGTAGCCCTGGTCCACCCAGCCGTGCCGCAGCCGTGGGAGCCGCCGTCCTGCGCCCCCGTTGCGGGACGGCGGCGACCCTCGAGTTGCCGGACGGGGCCGTTGCCACCAGCGCTTCTTTGCGGCGCGCCTGGGGCCCGGCTGACCGGCCGATACACAGGTCCTCGCGGGCCGTTACGAGCTCGGCCCCTTGCTCGGGCCGGGGGAATGGCCAGCGTGCACCGGCCAACTACCGGGAGCACGGGCCTGCCGAGCGTGAGACTGCCACGGTCGATCCCGAGGTGACTTGACCACACCGGATTTGACCACACCGGATCGGACCCGCCAGGCTTGGAGCGCGACCGGGACCTGGTATGGTGCCCGCGCTGCACAACGGCACCTGCCATCCGGCAGCGCCGCTGCCAGGTGCAGGTCAGGCTACGGCCGGGCATGTGCTGCCCTCAGCGGACTACCCTCGAGGACTCGCCGTGTTCCAGATCCCCCGTTCGATCGACCGGCAACCCGGCCGGCTGGCCGGCACGCTGGCCGCCACCTGTGGGCTGGCCAACCTGCTGGCCGCGGCGCTGCCGGCGAGCCTTGGCCGGCTGGATGTGCTTGTGCTGGGCCCGCTCAACTCGGGACCCGTGGTCGCCAACCTCGCTGCCGGGCTGCTGCTGCTCGCGCTTGCCGCCGGGTTCTGGTGGCGCCACCCGGCCACCATCCCCATCGCCAGCGCGACGCTGGCCGCCGGCGCCGCCTGGCACCTGCGCCTGGGCAGTGGGTTCGCTGAGGCTGCCCTGGAGGCGTTCCTGGCCGGCTTCCTGCTCGCCAAGCAGGACCGGTGGCTTGGGCGGCAGCGCCGGATGCAGCCGGGCCGATAGCCGACTCGACCACCGACCGATCAGCCGGCCGGACGGGGCAGCCTGATAGCGCCGGGGTGGGGTGCCTTGGTGGTCTTGCGTCCTCGCCTTGAATTCACGCCCCGGCTTCAGGCCCCGGCGTGCGCGCACCACAGGAGTGCGGCGCGGGCGGGGGTCACACGGTGTCCCGATCGTGGGAAGTTGATGTGATGGGTTGAGCATCCGCCGCGAGGTACAGCTCGGCCGCCGCCACCAGCTACTCCACTCCTCTCCCCCCGCTACATGAACTCCGAGGTTGGGAGCCGCACGTAGGCTTCGAGCTTGCCGGCGCCCGGCGCGATCACCACCTCACAGGTCGGCGTGACCCCGGCATCGACCGCCGCGTGCACGACCGACCCGTACCGCTGGGTCATCTTCGTCGTGAGCCACATCGGCGACCCGCCGATCTCGACCACCGGGCCGCTCGAGCCGCTGCGGTGGCGGTCGACGAGACGGAGCTTGCCGATGGTGCTGACCTCACGCTGGCGGCCGACACAACCAGGTCACCGGGACCGTCGCGTTCACCGGCGGCGTCGCCGGCCTGGCCGGTGCGGGCAGCGTGCTGTGGGTGCTCAGCGACAGCAGCTTGGTCCGCATCGACCCGTCGTTGGCGGTGACGACCCTGCCTTGAGCGTGGCGGGAAGAGGCATCCACTCTTGCCGAGACAACGGATCCACAGCCGTCGGCGAGCGCTGCCTGTTCTCAATCGAAGGCGACGATCCCTGCTGCCACTGCCCTCCGCGGGTGACCAGCGTTGCTTCAACGCTGTGGCGCTCGCCGTTGTGGTCGGGCTGGCGGGCCTTGCGGAGGGTCTTGATCGCCTTTGCGCCAGCAGGCGAGCGGGTGGCGGTGCTCCCTGGGTCCCCTGCGGTGCCGTCGCCACGCCCCGGCCGTCAGCAGGTCGAGTCGTCCTCGCCGAGCAGCAGATACGGCGGCAGCCCCGGGGGCTCCGCCAGCACCCGGCCGGTCCGCAGGTCCACGATGGCGGCCGTGGGGTCCCCATCGCTTTCCGGCAGGGCGACATAGGCCAAGTCGCCGTTGACGTGCACCTCGGCCACGAAACGGGTCCCGAACAGGTGCAGCGGCCGCCGCCCGCCCGGCCCCCAGACACCCAGGCCGGCACCGTGCCAGCGCTGCTCGGCCCCGCTCCACGCCCCGCCGAAGGTCAGCAGCCAGCCGCCCCGGTAGCTGACCTGGCTGGCGTGCGCGTCCAGCAGCCGCACCGTCCAGCCGCGGACCTCCAGCAGCTTCACCCCGGCGGGCACCTGCTCGTCCTGCACCTGGCCGCCGGCGTCCCTGCGCACCCGGGCCTGGAACCCCGCCACCGCCAGCAGCCCACCCCCAAGCCAGCACGCCTGCCGGGCGGGGCCGCTCACCGCCTTGGCCTGCGCGGGCGGGGTCAGCCAGCCCGCCAGCCGCCCCAGTAGCCCCACCGGCCGGCGCGGCGCATGGTTGGTCACGCGCAGGCTCGCCAGGTCGACCTCGGCCACCGGCTGGTCGGCGGCGACCACGAACGCGCGCCCGCCCGCCGCATCCACCGCCAGCCCCGCCACCCACTGCCGGCCGACCGCGTCAGGGCCCTCCACGGCAGGCCGCGTGAACCCCGCCGCAATCCCGGGCAGCGTCACCGCCCGCACCGCACCCCGCCCGTCCACCACCGCCAGCCGCGCCGGCCCGATCGCGCCGCCCGGCGTCAGCAGCACCACCAGCCGCCCCGGCAGGCGCACCACCCCGGCCAGCACGCCGCCCAGGCGCTGGCGGGCGAGCACACGCCGGGCCAGCGGGTCCACCAGCACCACGCTGACGCCGCCGTCGCCCTCGGTGATCGCGGCGACGCGGCGCGGCCCAAGCCACGCCAGTGCGGCCGGCGCCCCGCCGCCAGGCTCCAGCAGCAGCCTGCCCAGCAGGCGCATGCCGGCCACATCCACCACGACCAGCACGGCCTGGTCGTTGTCGCCCAGCACCAGCGTCGAGCGGTCCGCGGACAAGCCGTAGCCCGCGACCGGCTCGCCGAGGTCGACGCGGCGACCCGGCAGCGGCCGCAGGGAACGCGGGTCCAGGCGGGCGAGCACGGTCGGCTCGTCGCTGATGATCGCCAGCACCGGCGCCGGCGCTCCCGCTGCCGGCACGGCAGGCAGGGCAACCGACGCGGCGCTGGTCGCTGGCGGCGACCCGGCCGGCCGCGCCGTCCTGCGGGGCGCCTGGGGCACCCACGCCGAGCAGCCCACCAGCAGCAGCAACGCCAGCACGGCCGCGCCGGCCAGCCGCCATGCCATCCGTCGCCCGCCCGCCATGTCGCCGTCCTCCTGCCGGCCCGCCAGACACGCACACCATCCCGGTCACCCCGGTTGCCATCACTACACCGCTCGGCACCGGCCGGTTCCACCCCCTGTTGAGCGACACCCGAGAGGGGGATCGACGAGCGACACGAACGTGCACACATCGGTGAGGTGCCGCCCCAACTCACCGTCGTATCGGCGACCAGTCCCTGGGTCGGCAACATCGTGTCCGTCGCTGGCACCACGATCAGGTCGTCGGTTGTGTTCGCGGATTCTGTTGACGCATCGCGAGGATGCTTGCTGCGAGCTGGGAAGCCGCGTTGCGGGGCGTGTCGTTGCCGCCACGCGGGCTGGACGGTCGGCTGGGTCATGGCGCGCAGCTCAGGCGTAGGCACGGGGCCGGCTCGGCTGGCATGCTGCGCGGATGGAGGAACCACCGGCCTCGCCGGAGCTGGCCGCGATGGTGGCCAGAGCAGCTCGAAATCGTCGGGGTCGAAGGTCGCTGCCACGGGCGACAGGATGACGGGCCCTATGCTGTCCTGTGAGTGGGTGCGGCGGCCGGCTGTCTCCAGGGTCCAAGACCTCGCCGCCCATTGGCGCAGTCCCTTATCCACAATCTGACGCCGAGCGGTAGCGGTGGCCTTCCGGTCGGGTGAGGCTGGCCGCTGGCACAACCCCACCGCCGACCCAAGGAGCCAGCCATGACCAGTAGCGCACCCACGTGCCTCCTCGGGATCGCCCTACGAGCCGCAGATCGGCTTGTGCCAGGCGCTGGGGTGGGTGATCGCGTCCTGGTCTGGGCACCGCGCCGGTGTGGCCGGATGGCTCCTGCAATCCCGATCCTGGGCCCAGGCACGCCGCTGCCTCAAGATCATCCTTGCCGCCCTTGCCGAGGTGGGCGCCGGGCCGGACGGAGCACGTGATCCGGACCAGGATGTTGCTGACCGATGCCGCCGACTGGGAGGCGGTCGGGCACACCCACGGCGAGGTGTTCGGGACGGGCAGGCCGGCGGCCACGATGGTGGTCGTCGCCGGCCTGCTCAATCTTTGCTGGCGGTCGAGGTTGAAAGCGGAGGTGCTGGTCGACGCGGCCGGGTGACCCGTCAGCCCGAAGCGGCACCGATCGACGTGCGAATGCTGGTCGCTGGCCGCGCTTCCTGTCGGGTAGGCCCGCCTTCGGTGAGCGCTTGCCTTGTTGGCCCCCCGGAAGTCTTGCCGCTACCACCACCGCCAGCGCCGCTTCGGCAGCCGTTCCCTGCCCAACGCCCACCCGATGATCGCCGCCCGCTCCTCTTGACTGAGCTCGCCCTTGGGCCGTCTCGGCCTAGGAACCATCCGCAGGATCCCGGGCGGTGGGGCTGGCCGGGGCGCTGACCCGGCACCGGGCAACGACGGCGCTGCCGTGGCTGTCTCAGGCTTTTCGCCGGCCAGTTCAGGGCGACGATGCTCCAAGGCCGCTAGCGCGGTCTCCAGCGCCAAGATCGTGCGGGCCCGTTCGGCGGCCAGGAGCTCGGCAGCCTGCCGGCGGGTGCGCTCCAGCTCCAAGGCATGCTCAAGCGCTTCGACGCGGTCCCTGGCAGCCCAGGCACCGGCCGGTTCGCCGGTCGCTTGGTGGTCCTCCGCATGGCCGGATGGGATCGGGCGGTGCCGCTCCAGGCCAGCCCCGAGTACGTCCTCGGTTGGGATCCGCCATTGCCCATGCTGGCCAGGGACCGAGCTTGGCTCTTGCCGGGCGCTCGGGAAGCGCCCCGCGCGCAGGTGGCGGCGGATGGTCGAGGTCGAGACGCCGCATACCTGCGCGGCCTCGGCAATGGTGAGGGTTGGCGGTTGCTCGGGGTGGTCACCGCCCCGGTGCTGATCGGCAGCCGGTCCCTCGTTGCGCATATCCGAAGTTTGTCACGGCTTGCGGTGCAACTGCGTCCCCCGCCCGCCAACCGAACAGATCGAGGTGTCGAGCCTGGCGCTCGCAGCGCGGAAGCACGTCATCACCAAGGTAACTCGACCCCGGAGGGCACCAGGGATCAAGCCGCCCCCTGTCGCTGACGTTGTCACTGGCTCTGTCAGCTCGCCTGACAGGCCACCACGGCGCCCTGAGCCTGCTCAGCGCCTGCGCCGCCCTGTCAGCGCCCAGCGCGAGACTCACCCACAGGGGGGCAGGAAGCGATGCCAGCGGGACCAGCACCGCCCTCCGGCGGGCGCCCGCTGCGGCACCTCCTCGTTGCCGGCCGCACGGCTGGTGGCATCCTGCGCCGAACCTCGGCACGGACACCGCACCACCCTGCTTGGCTTTGGGGGCGTTGATCCGGTCGTCAAGCGAACGCGCGGACGATCCTGGCGCGTTTGCAGGCGACCGCGCCCCGGCGAGCCCGAGGAAGTGGGCGTGCGCCGGGAGTACGCTGCCGGCGTCACCCCCATTCATCTGGAGTTGGTTCATGAACGCCGTATCCAGGCCGAAGCGACATCACTCCGTGCCGCGCGCCTATCTTGAGCGCTTCGGTCAGGATGGACGCGTCCTCGTCCGATGGCGCGGAAGGCCGGATCTGGTCTCTGCGGGCGTACTGAACATCGTCGTGGAGGGTGGGCTCTACGAGGGCCTACGTGCAGCTTCCGACCCCAGAGTTCATGGTGGAGGAACTGACGAAGCCGTGGCCCATGTATCTGGCAAAGAAGTGAC
>WNGF01014614.1_pt1 | contig 12756 bp, 7 predicted proteins | sample 5400641 | NCBI WGS metagenome assembly WNGF01 (sample SAMN13153371, study PRJNA577476) | soil metagenome | isolation source: 80 cm soil or saprolite under grassland replicate 2 | place: USA:California | collected 2016-06-15
GGGCGCTTCGCGGCCTCTCATGACCGCTGGTTACAGGTCAAGAGATGCCATGGATTGACCCGCCTTGGCTACTCACACGCTGGGGGTGACTCATTTTTTTTCATCCCAGGTGGTGCGCTATGCGAATGAACATCTCCGGCGCAAAGACTTGTGGGATAACTAATGGCGTAAGCGACCTGAGAATCGATCAGGTCGCTTACGCTCCCCGTACCGTACCGCTTGCCGCCCCGTACACGCATTTGCAAATCCCTATAGAGGTCAGAACGACGATCAAAGCCAAGCCGCCGTTCGGGGCGGAAATGTATCGGTCGAATCTTTTTGTCGCAATTTGTCGCCGGCTCGCCGGAGGGCAGATTGCGCGCTGCGGACTTCAGATATTCTCATCATATGGCCTGTTGAAATCCTATTCGCCCTGATTTCATCGGCTTCCGACTTCTTGCATAGGGCTCAGGCGGCGGCGGCGCGCTATGGCGCCGGCATTGCTATTCTTAACGGCGGCGGAGACGGCTCTGGGAAATCCAATCGGTCTGCCGCTGAAAGATTTATGGCATTGCGAGAAGCTGCGGCTGCAAAGGCATCAACAGTCTTTCCGGATGCTGAAAGGAAAGAGCATAGATGTCCGCACGGCTGCTTACACTCCGGGGCGTCACTAAAGCGAAACTGAGTCATCCCATTTTTTACGACCCCGCCGGGCGCAGGCGACGCTGGGTTCGTCAAGCGGGTTTTGTTTTCGCCACTGTCGCCGGCGCGCTAGCTGCGATCTTTGTCGCCAGCGTGCTTATCAATCCATGGCTGCCGCGTTTGAACCTGCGGCAAATCGCCAGTCTGCCGAACGCGAATGACATGCGGTTGCAAGCGCCTTCACTAGCCACGCCGCGCAATCAGAAAGCGCGGCGCGCTCAAGCGGCTCTGCGCCGCGCTCTGGCGAGGCGCGCGGCGGTTTCCGCCAAAAGGCCGGCGCCGAAGGTAGTCGCGCCGCCGCCGGACCAGGCTTCAACTAAACCGCTGGCCATAGGTTTCTACGTCAACTGGGACGATTCGAGCTACCAATCGCTCAAGCGTGGTCTGGGGCGCCTCGACTGGGTCGTGCCGGAGTGGATTCGTTTGCAGACGGGGGATAATCCCGTCGTCGGCGAAATTGATCCTCGCGCGCTCGACCTCATCCGCCGGGCAAAGCCGAATACGCCGATCATTCCGATGATCCACAACTCCAGGGAGGGGAAGTGGGACGTCCCGGCGCTCACGCAAGCGGTGGGCGATGAGATGAGGCGCCAACAAGTCATCAACGCGCTCGCAAACTTCGTCGAGTCGAATCGCTTTCAGGGCGTGTGCGTCGATTTTGAAGAGGTTCCGGCCGCCGCGCAGCCGAACCTGCTGCGCTTTATGCGGGAACTGCGCGGCGCGTTTCAGCCGCGCGGATGGATCGTCACGCAGGCCGCGCCGTTCGACGATTCGGATTGGGACTACCGCGCTTACGCGGCGGCGAACGATTACCTGATGCTGATGGCTTACGACGAACACTGGGCCGACAGCGCGCCCGGCAGCGTCGCCGGTCAACATTGGTTTGAAGAGACGCTCGCGCGCCGCATGAGCGAGATCGCAGGCAATCGCGCCATCGTTTGCGTCGGCAGTTACGGCTACGATTGGTCGCCGGGAAGGGAGACGGCGGAGATGACTTTTCAAGAGGCCGTGCTAGCCGCGCGCGACTCTGAGGCGGAGATCAACTTCGACCCCGCGACGCGCAACCCGAACTTTTGCTACCGGGAAGAGGACAATTCACAACACACGGTCTGGTTCCTCGACGCCGTCACGGCTTTCAACCAGATGCTGGCGGCGCTGAAGTATCAGCCCGCAGGCTTCGCGTTGTGGAGGCTCGGTTCGGAAGACCCGTCGCTGTGGTCCGTCTTCGGAACAGATCAGATGAACGCCGACGCCGACGGCCTGCGCGAGATCAAGTACGGTTACGACGTCGACTTCGAGGGCGCGGGCGAGATTTTGCAAGTCGAGGCCGAGCCGCAGGCGGGTTCGCGCGAAGTTACGGTTGACCCGTCAACTGAGTCGATCGCAGCCGAGCGGTACACGAAGATTCCTTCGTCCTACGTCATTCGGCGCGGCGGCGACAAACCCGGCCTGGTCGCGCTCACTTTTGACGACGGCCCCGACCCGGCGTGGACGCCGCGCATCCTGAACATTCTCAAACAAGCGGGCGTCCCGGCGTCATTCTTCATCATCGGTCAAAACGGGCAAGCCAATCCCGACCTCGTCAAACGTATCGTCGCCGAGGGCCACGAGATCGGCAATCACTCGTTCACGCACCCGAACCTTGGCGAAATCCCCGGTCGCCTGACCGACCTCGAATTGAACGCGACGCAGCGATTGATCGAATCGCTCACGGGCCGGTCGACGCGGCTGTTTCGCCCCCCTTACTTCGGCGACGCCGAGCCGACGACGTCGGATGAGATCGAGCCGGTGACGCGCGCGGAGCGTCTGGGCTATCTGACCGTAGGTTTGCGCGTGGACCCCGACGACTGGACTTTGCCGGGCGCGAACGCGATCGTTGAGCGCACGATCGCGGGCGTCACCAGTCCCGACCCCGACCTGCGAGGCCAGGTCGTTCTGCTGCACGACGGCGGAGGCGACCGCGCGCAAACGGTCGAAGCGTTGCCGGGCTTGATTAATGAGTTGAGAGCGCGCAGTTACAGGTTCGTCACGGTCTCGGAATTGGCGGGACTGACGCGCGACCAGGCGATGCCGCCCTTGTCGCCGGGGAGCGACTTCTTTCCGACGGCGGACACAATGGCCTTCTACACATTCGCGTTCGGCGGCTGGGTTCTGCGCTGGTTCTTTCTGATCGGCATCGGGCTCGGGCTGTCGCGACTTTTCTTCATCGGCGCGCTCGCATTCGGGCAGCGGCTGCGCGCGCGACCCGGTCAGGTCGCGCCGGCGGGCGCGCCGGATCTGCCATTCGTCTCGATCATCGTTCCCGCGCACAACGAAGAAAAAGTCATCGCGCAAACAATCGACAGCCTGCTCGATTCGACCTACCAACGGTTCGAGATCATCGTCGTTGACGACGGCTCATCCGATCGCACCGGCGAAGTCGTGCGCGACCGCTATGCCGGCGAGACACGAGTCCGGCTGTACGCCAAGGAGAACGGCGGCAAGGCCGAAGCGATGAATTACGGCCTGCGCCACTCGCGGGGCGAGCTCATTGTCACACTCGACGCCGACACGGTCTTTCAGCCCGACACGGTCGGCAGTCTCGCGCGGCGCTTCATCGATCCGAAAGTCGGCGCCGTCGCGGGGAACGCCAAGGTCGGCAATCGCGTCAACCTCATCACTCGCTGGCAGGCGCTCGAATACATAACCTCGCAAAATCTCGACCGGCGCGCGTTCGCCGCCTTGAACTGCATCACAGTCGTGCCTGGCGCGGTGGGCGCGTGGCGGCGCGAATTGCTCGAACGCGCGGGCGGTTTCGCTTCCGACACCCTGGCCGAAGATCAAGACCTCACGCTCAAGGCGCGACGGATGGGCTATGAGATCGTCTACGAAGAGAACGCCGTCGCCTGGACCGAGGCGCCGGATACGCTGAAAGGCTTGGCGAAGCAGCGATTCCGCTGGTCGTTCGGCACGCTGCAGTGTATGTGGAAGCATCGCGACGCCCTCTTCCGTAATCGATACGGGGCGCTCGGCTGGGTGGGCGCTCCGAACGTCTGGGTCTTTCAGATTCTCTTTCCGCTGATCTCGCCAATGGTGGACCTTGTCTTCGTCTGGACGCTCATCTCCGCGGCGCTAGAACGGTTGGAGCATCAGGCGGAATACTCGATCTCGAATCTGGGCCAGGTGATGTTTTACTACGCGCTGTTTTTGGCGGTTGACTGGCTGGCCGCGGCCTTCGCGTTTCTGCTGGAGAAGCGCGAACAGTGGGGCCTGCTGCGCTGGCTGTTCCTGCAACGCTTCTGCTACCGCCAGGTGATGTATTACGTGATGGTCAAGTCGGTCATGGCGGCCTTGCGCGGCGCGCTCGTCGGCTGGGGAAAACTCGAAAGAAAGGCTACCGTGGTTGCTCGGACTCTGGGAGAGGGGGAATTAGTTCCGTGCGAAGACCGACATTCGGCTTCATGAACCGTGCGCTCCCTTCCTGCAATTGTGACCAAACCGTGGCGCGGACTTTAGTCCGCGCCTGCGACCCTCAGGCCGCGCGAACTAAAGTCCACGCCACTATTCTTCCGAGTCATACCCCAGGCGCCGAATACAGCCCGCGTCCACTTTCACTTGATGGGTGAAGGGGCGAAATCGTGAAATAGCCTAGGGTTATTGGCTGAAATCCCATTTTCACCTCTTTAACCATGGATCTGGACTTAAGTCTGCGCCTGCGACATATCCTCAGGCCGCGCGGACTAAAGTCCGCGCCACTTCAACGGCCTCTATCTTCGAGCGGCACATGCCAGTTTGACCAGCGTGATGCGCCTCGCGTCGTTTGATCCATTCCATTCCCCGTTGCAAGGCGGCGAAGAATCCATCGCGATTGCTTTCGAAGCTGTGGTTGTTCGCGTGTATCAATGCGAAATGTTTCGGTCTTTTCGTCTTCACGAACAGCGCTTCCGCTTCCTCGGTTGGAATGAACTGGTCGTTGCTAGGCGTCTTGCCAGTCAGGTATGTGAAATTGTCCACCCAGCGCCAGCCCAGGATATTCGTTTTGCCCAGCGAGATGGCGATGAGTCCGTCATAGCGCGCTTTGTTTGCATCCGCCGCCGCCAACGTTGCGAGGCCCGCGCCGGTCGACCAGCCGGCCAGCGTGATCTTTTCGTCCGCATTGCCCGTGACGCAATCGGCGAGCCGGCGCCAATCGGCCATCACGTCGGACCCCGTCAGATGCGTTTTGCCGGTGAAGCTCGACAGGTAATGTTTGGTGTCGAGCGCATATACGTCATAGCCCATCCGGGCGAGGTTCTCGGCGATCTTGATCGCAAAACCGCGATGCCCGCCATCGCCCGGCGCGAAGAGAATCTTGTGATGCGGCGCCGCTCCCGCGCCAGGATAGAAATAGAGCTTCTGCCGCTGCCCGCGAATCACGACTGAATTTTTACCGGGTTTGATCTCCGGCATTGGGGATTGCGCGAAGGCTTTCGGCCAACAGGGAGTTGCGAAGAGTAAAACCAATACCGGCAAGAACCATCTCTTCATATGGATGATTGGCTCCTCATCTCGCAACGACTGTTTCGCGCGCGCCGCCCCGCAAGACTCTGTACCTCCCGGCGAATCTTCAGCAAACTGGTTCCGCTGGCGCTCATAGCCACAAATCCCACCACGAGCAGCGGCAGTGTCAGCAGCGCAAAGACCACCAGCGAAAAGCCTGTCGCGGCGCTCTTGTCCACGCCAAAGAGCGTCAGCCCGACGACGGTGAAAAATTGATAGGAACCGATATTGGCCGGCGCGCCGGGAATCACCGTGCCCAGACGCACAATCAAAAAGACCGCCGCGCCGATCCAGAAACTCAGCTGCAACCCGCACCCAAGCATCACCAGCCAGAACGCCATCGCCTGAAATGCCAGCGGCAAGAGAGACCCGGCCAGCGACAGGTAAAATTCGCGGGTGCGCGCCATCCCTTGCAAGGCGCCGGACAGCTTTTCAAGCAGCGACGAAACAAAGCGCAGCGGCCCGGCGCCAAATCGTTTCGCGTTCGGCGGACGCAGAACGAAATAGCACAACGCCCCGGCCGCGAGTATCACGCCCGCGCCGAGCGCGTCGGCCGCGCGGATCAAATACTTGGGCAGCGGCGCGAACACTGCCGTCAAGCCAATGCCCGCCGCCAGCCACACGCCGTCAAACAACCGCTCGACCACCATCGAGGGAATCACCGCGACGAACTTCGCCGCCGTCCAGCGCGAAGCCAGATAGGCGCGCACGAGTTCGCCCAGGCGCATCGGTAGGATTTCGTTGGTGAACAGCCCGGCATAGATCGCCTGCGTAGCGCGTAGCGTCGTTAGATCGCCGAGCGGTTTGAGCAGCAACCGCCAGCGCGCGCCCTGGCAGACGTAACTCATCACGTCGCACACGACGGCGGGCGCGATCCAGCGCCAGTCGAGGTTGGCAATCAGCACGCGCAATTGACCGGGTTGAAAATCGCGCAAGACCCAGATCAAACCGGCCGCCGCGAGCAGGTATCCGATTGCGGATTGCGGATCGCGGATTGAGGATTGACGCTTCCGCGCTCCGCCGATACCCCCCATCGGCGGCTCGCCGTTCGCAAATGATGAATCCTCAATCCGCGATCCGCAATCCGCAATCACTTCATCCATTGCAGCCCCTCGCGCAGTTTTTTGTAAAATTCGCCGGTGTTACCGTCGAAGCGATGATTATTCGCCTGTATGATCGACACGCGCTTCGGTTCTCTCGCAGCCGTGGCGAGCATCTTGGTTTCGTCGAACGGCACGTACTCATCCTTGCTCGATTGGATCATCAGGTACGGGAGCGGCGCGATCTTCGCCATATAGCCGCTCGCATGGAAAGTCGGCTCATTCGGCCTGGACTTGGTAATGTAGGTGAGGTTGTCTTTCCAACACCAGCCGAGGATGTTCACATCCTGGAGGCCGAAGGTGACGAGGCCGTTGAAAGTTCGTTTGTTCTCCGCGCCGGCCGCCGCCAACACGCCGAGGCCCGCGCCTTCCGACCATCCGACCAGCGTCACGCGCTCGTCGGCGCCTTTGGTCATCCACTGCGCGATCTGGCGGAAGTCGCTCATCACATCGTTTTCTTTGATCCCCGCGCCGCCAGTGAAACCGCTCAGATAGGTCTTGGTGTCGAGGCCGTACACGTCATAGCCCCACCCGGCCATCTGTTGCGCAATGGTGATCGCCCAACCGCGCCAGCCGCCGTCGCCGGGCGCAAAGAGCACTTTGCGGTTCAGTTTATCCCCGGTCGCCGGGTAGTAATAAATCTCCTGCTTCTGGCCACGAACAGTGACCACGTTTTTGCCGGTCGTCTGCGCGAATGACGAGGCCGAGAGCGAGAGCGCCAGCGCGCCAAAACTCGCCAGGCTAAAATTACGAACGGATGATTTCACTTTGTATCCTCCTGTCATTAATCGAGCATGACGGCTCGCTAACCTGCTCAGTAATTTGCGTGCCACAGACTCTCAGTAGGAAGATGCTGAAAAAAATGTGGGTTCCGGCGGTTTATGAAGATGTTTGCTGAGGCGACTTGGGCTGAAGCGGCAGGCCGACGACAATCCAGCCACAAGTTAATTTTGTGATCCGATTCGTCCGCCCGCGCTGGTCGTCAATCGTTACGCCGCTTCAGCACGGGCCGGTCGGTCGTCTGCTGGGAGTCGCCGGCGCCTTCATCATCCGGCGTCGAATCACCGCGCTTGAGCGTTGGGGGGGGCGATTGCGGCTGCCCGGGCGCGCCGTCGTCGTCCGTTGAAGAGGGCGTTGAAGAAGGGCGGCGTTTGAGCGTCGGTCGTCTGTTCGGTCCGTCTGTCGCATGCCGGGCGTTATTAACCGAAACCAGACGCGATTTGACCGCGCCGAACTCGGAAGTGTTGATTGCGTACTCTTGTCTATCAGGGAAGCGGGCGACCAGCTTTTGCACTTCCGTGATGCGGTCGCCCGTCATCGGATGCGTGCTGAAGACCTTTGCTATCGCGCCGGGCTTCTTCTTCTCTCGCGCCTGGAGCTTTTCAAAGAAGCTGACCATCGCGTTGGGGTCGTAACCGGAAGCCCACAGATACTGTGCGCCGAGCCGGTCGGCCTCGCTCTCCATCCCGCGCGAAAATTTCAGGAAGCTCAGCGGGATCGCCAATCCTGCCGCCTGGCGAATCGCGAAACCGCCCCACCCCCCGAGAAAGATAAGGGGAAGGGAGCCATAGTTGATCAGGTTGGCTTTCGACGCCTGTTCGACGCCGTGTCGCGCCGCGACGTGGCCGATCTCGTGCGCCATCACGCCCGCCAGCTCGGCTTCGTTGTCGGCCGCTTCGATCACGCCGCGATTGACGTAGAGGAAGCCGCCCGGCAACGCAAAAGCGTTGATCTCGTTCGAGTCAATCACCTTGATCGTGAACGGCGCCTTGGCGTCAGAGTGCAGCGCAATGTTCTGTCCCACACGGTTGACGTACTCGGTGACCAGCGGATCGGTGACGAACTTCGATTCCCGGTCAACCTCGGCGGCGAGCTGGCGGCCGAGAGCCGCCTCTTTATCGAGCGAATAGAAATCTAATTGGCCTTTGTTGATGTCCCGCTTCCCGATCAACTCCGGGTTGTCCTTCTCATCCAGCGGCTTCCGCTGCGCTTGCGCAAATGCCGCCGATGCGGCCAGGGCAAGCGAGATCACAAGCGAAATCGCTCTGCGTAAAAAAGCTGTATCCATCTTTCTCCTCCCGCTTCTTGTTCAGGTCTGCCGCCTGAATGTTTTACTGTCGTTTCACAGGCCTGCGTTCGTCGCGAAAGCCGGGCGGCGAACGCAGGCCTATCAAGCCGAGAAATCACGATGGCGCCGCCCGGCTCGCTCACTCTCAGAAGATGAACTTCAGCGCGAGCTGCACGTTGCGGTGCTGCTCGACGTTGTTGATGTTGTCGAACAGTCCGCCGCGTGTGACTTCGACTGAGTCCGTTGCGTTGTTGGCGATGTTGTTCGTGCCTCCCGCGATGAACAGATTCGGATGATTGAACGGATTGAACATCTCGGCGCGGAATTGCAGCTTCTTCGATTCCGTGAGCGAGATGTTGCGCAGGAAGCTAAGATTCCACGTCTGTAGGCCCGGCGCGCGAAAAGTGTTGCGTCCGAGCGTCCCCACAAACGGCCCGTTGACCGAAGGCGCGCTCATAAACGCCGACAGATCGAGATAGTTGAACGTCCCGCCCACGCCCGCCGCCGGCGTCAAGACGCCCACGGCGGGCGCCGGGCCGTTGATAATGGGACGAACTGGCGCAGTCTGCCCGACGTTGTCCGCCTGTCCCGTATCGAAGACGGTGAATGGGACCCCCGTGCGGAAGCTGACGATGCCGCTCATCGCCCAACCATCTAGCGCCGCTTTCATCCAGCCCCGGCGCAACTCGCGCGCGAACGGGATGTCCCAGTTGAAGCTCGTCACCAGCCGGTGTCGCACGTCGAAATCGGCGTCCCCCCTGTCGCCCTCCGGATTGAACGCGTCCTGGAAACCGAAGACTCCGCCGCCCACGCGCGATAACAGATAGGAATCGCCGAAGGTGGACGATTCGTTATCAATCGCGTGCGCCAACGTGTAGGCCGCCGTGAATTGCAGCCCTGCGCGTTTGATATATCGGCTGTCGGCCCGCAGTTGCAGCGACTTGTAATTGGAACTGCCTTCGTTGCCGCGGAAGTTGATGCTGCTGATCGTCGGATTCAATCGTCCTGTCAGCCCCAGCAACACGCCGCTGCCGATCCGGTTGATGTTATCGAGCGAGTAGAGCTTGACCCCGTTCGACCCGGCGTAGCCGACCGTGATCACCATCACATTGCCCAGGTCGCGCTGGACGTTGACGTTCCACACGTGGGCGTAGGCCGTGCGCAGGTTCGGATCGAGCGCGCGAGCCGATGAGCTGTAGCTCTGCCCCGACAGCGCCGCGAGCGCCGCGTACTGATCCACGTTGGCGATGATCGGCGCCGCCGGGTTGTTGCCCGTGCCCGCAAAGAGCACCGCGTAATTCGGCGGATTCTGGATCACGTTGAAGAGCACGTTGCCGAAGTTGCGGTCGTAGTAGATGCCGTATCCGGCGCGCAGCACGGTCTTGCCGCGGCCTGACAGGTCGTAGGCCACACCCAGGCGCGGCGCAAAGTTGTTGTAATCGGACCGGTAGAAACGGTCCTTTAAATCGCCGGTCTGCGCGGTCGTCAGTCCGAACTGGCCGCTGGCGATCTGTTGCAGGAAGTTGTCGCCCGCGCCCGGATAGAAGTTGGCGTCCAATTGTTGTTCGTCGCCGGGGCTGTGCAGCACGCCGAAATACTCCCAGCGCAACCCCGCGTTGACGGTCAGGCGCGACGAGAGCTTCCACGTGTCCTCCCCGAACCAGGCCACCTCGTTGTATCGGAAATGGCGCGTGAAGCTCGGCGCGGTGAACGGGGCGTTGAGCGCCTGTCCGGGCAATTGGCCATGCGGATCAACGGCGATTTCATAATCCTGCACGTTCCCGTTGATGAAATCCTGCAGCGTCACGAAATCCGCAATCGCGTTCTCGAACGCGCCAAAGGTGCGGTTGTCGCGGATTTGCAGATATTGCGCGCCGAATTTCAATTCGTGACTGCCGCGCTGATAACTCAGCGACGAATACCACTGATAAAGATTCTGAGGCCCGCCGAAGGGGATGGCGTTGCCCAATGTGCCCGCAGTGGCGAAGTAACCGGGCAAGACCGTGTCGCCGTCGGTCTGGCGGCTGATGACGTCGCTGATCAGGAAGGTGGGCGGCGCCGGCGCGCTGCCCAATGGCTGTTCGTTCAGCAGCCGGTTGTAGACGAAGCGCGATTCGGTCACGACCGACGGGGACCACGTGTGAGTCAGTTGCAGAGTCAGGTTCTGATTGCGATTCTTACTGTCGGTGTCGAAGCCCTGATACGGGCTGAAGCTGTTGGAGCCGGTCAAAGCCTCCTCGCGGTCGTAAGCGTAGCGGCCAAAGAGCGATGTACGGTTGCTGAAGTTGTGATTGAGCCGCAACGTCCAGAGCGCCGTGTTTTGCGGCGAACCCGCGCCCGCGTCGCGCGGGACAGTTGTCGTTACGCGACCGAACAGCGGCATGCTCGGATCAATCGGATTGCCGCTGGCGTCAATCAGATTGTCGAAACCGAGCGACGCTCCCGTCACCGTCCGCCCGGTGATCGCGGGCGCGGCGAATTGCGAGAAGATGCTCTGTGTGGCCGCTGACGTGAGCGCCAGCAGTTGCGGCGTCGGCACGAAGAAACCCGAATTGACGCTGCTCCGCGCCTTCAGCCATTCCGCCGATCCGAAGAAGAAGGTTTTATCCTTGATTACCGGCCCGCCGGCGGAGAAACCGAACTGGTTACGGTTGAAGAACTCTTTCGGAAAGCCGTTCGCGTTGCTGAACGAATCGTTGGCCGCGAGCGCCGAGTTGCGGTTGAACTCATAGGCGCTGCCGTGAAAGCTGTTCGAGCCGCTCTTGGTCACGACGTTGGCGACGTAGCCCGCGCCGCGACCGAATTCCGCCGTGAAATCGCTGGTCTGCACGCGGAACTCCTGAATCGCATCGAGCGGCACGCTCTGGCCCGGCATACTGGTGAACGTATCGTTGTTTTCGCCGCCGTCGAGCATGAAGTTGGCCGATTGCGAGCGCTGGCCGTTGACGGCGAAGCCCGCGCCGCGCTGATTACCGCTGCCGCGATCCGGCCCGTCCGTTGCGCCGCCCGACAGCGTGATCAGGTCGTAAGGGTTGCGCGTGATCAGCGGCAGCTCGGTTATCTGCCGCCCCGTGAGTAGGGTCGAGAGTTCCGCGTTTTGCCTGTCCGTCGTGACCTCGCCTTCACCAGCCGAGATATTGACGGTTTCGGATTCCGTCCCGACTTTCAGTTGCGCATCGGCGCGCAACTGCTGCGCGACCGCAAGCTGCGCGCTGATTTCGCCGGCTGTGAAGCCGGAAGCCGCGATGCGAATCTTGTATTCGCCCGGCGGCAGACTGGGAAAATTGTATTCTCCGGCGTGATTAGTCGTCACTGTGCGCGTCTGGCCGGTGGCGAGGGCCGTGAGCGTGACGGTTGCGTTATTGACGACCGCGCCCGACGGATCGCTCACCGTGCCGCTGATCGAGCCGGTGAAAGACTGGGCCTGAGTCGGAACAGATGTCAGCGCGAGCAGCGTCAAACACAGCGCCACTGCCGGCGCGACAACATGCATGGTCTTCTTCATGATTTTGTCTCCTTCTCTAAATGGATGGTTGAATTCAACCCGGGCTACGAAGGCCCTGGCGCCTCATCTGCGGATCGCCGGCCTGACCCAGCTTCGGCCGGCGTGCGACGAGGTTTTGTTTTACTGTCTTGTCTTCCAATGATCTCTCTCTTTCCGGCAGGCGTCCGCGGGCATGCGCGCGCATGTGTGAACGCCTGCCGGCGATCCTGGCTCGCTCAGTTGATAGTCTAGGTGGCTCGCGTCTCGCGAACCCGAAGCCAGGACCAAATCCGCCGCCGGGCATGAACCCGGGCCGGCCTCCGAATATTCTCCTTTATCGTTTCCTCTGAACGTTCAGTGGCGCATCGAATGGCGCCTTACGCTCCCATAGACGAAGTGGGCCGAATTTCAGTTTGTCGAGTTTTGTCAGGGCGTATTAGGCGCTCTTTACATTCGTCTGCCTTCGCTCTGTTCAAAATGGCTATGCGTGTTTTCCGCATCTGAGTATCACTGCGTCTCTTCCCCGCGATGCTGCAAATCGCCTCATCGTCCCATGCGATTACTCATTCGCCACAACCCTCGCCGCCAGGCTCTCAGGCAAATAAAAGAATTGGGCGACGGCACATTCGTTGCGATAGCAAGCTCCGCAAGATCTGTTCTCAATTTGATGTGCGGGGTTGGCGGCGCGTGGCAGTAGGCGGCGCCGTGAAGGAGGGCGCAGATCCACGACCCCCCTTACGGCTTGTCATTACCCAAAACTTTTCGATTTTGCGCCGGAGATGTTCATTCGCATAGCGCACCACCTGGGATGAAAAAAATTGAGTCCCTCCCAGCGTGTGAGTAGCCAAGGCGGGTCAATTCGTGGCTTCTATGACTCGTAACCAGCGGTCATAGAAAGGTCGCGA
>WNGF01007837.1_pt1 | contig 12755 bp, 10 predicted proteins | sample 5400641 | NCBI WGS metagenome assembly WNGF01 (sample SAMN13153371, study PRJNA577476) | soil metagenome | isolation source: 80 cm soil or saprolite under grassland replicate 2 | place: USA:California | collected 2016-06-15
TATAAGGCGGAACAAAACGCGAGTTTGAAAGCCGCAGCATTTGGTTAAGGATCGCGCGCGCTTCGTCGGGCTTGCCGGTCTGTATCAGCGTGGGGACGAGTCCGATGGCGTCTGACCAGGTTTGGTCGGGCGAAAGCTGTTTGGCCAGCCGATATTCGGCGATAGCTTCGGGATACATTTGTTTCCTTCTATAAACGCTGCCCGCGATCATATGGGCGAAGTAAAAATTCGGATCGAGGTCTATAGCGATCCGCACCCTTTCCAGTGCTTCGTCGGGGTCGGGGCGAGCCACTGCTTCAAAGGCGTTGAGAAATGCAGAAAGCGGCTCGATCTCCCGTGCGCGTTTTATTTCGGCGAGCGCTTCCTCGCGTCGTCCCATCCTGCCAAGAAAATCAGCATAGCCGAAGTGAGCCATCGAACTGTTCGGATCTAGATCCAAAGCGCGTAAAAACTGATTCTCCGCTTCCGCCCAGTTCCAATCATAGTGAAAAAAGGTGGACCCTAAGCCGCTGTGCCCTTCGGCGAGATTATCGTCAATATCGACGGCCTTTTGCGCCGCTACTTTCTCCTTCGGCCAGATCTCATCCGGAGGCATTTCGGCGGCCAAGGCAAGGGCCCGGTACGCCTCGGCGATCCCAGCGTATGCGAGGGCATAGGACGGATCGGCATCTATTGCCTGCTGCATATACACAATGCCTTTTTCGATCTCCGGCTTGGTTAATTTGCGCCAGTGGAAACGTCCTCTTAGAAAAAGCTGATTTGCCTCAACGTTTTCCGTGTAGTGCTTCACCAATTTCTGCTCATCCGCACCTGACAGTTTTACTTTAAGTTTGTCCACGACATTGCGGGCAATCTCGCTTTGTAGAGAGATGATATCTGTTTGTTTGCGAATGTATTGGTCACCCCATATTCGATTACCCGTTTGCGCGTCAACCAATTCCAGATACAGCGTCAAACCATCACCACGTTGAACTACGCGCCCGTTTAATATTGCCTGTACGTTTAATTCTCTGCCTATGGTCGCGGCGTCTGTTTCTTTGCCTTTGTAACGGAACACCGAACTTCGCGCCTTAACGTTCAGTTTAGGCAACTGTGACAAACTTTTGATCAGCGATTCGGTCATCCCATCTGAAAGATATTCGAGATCGGCATTGCCGCTATCGTTGACAAATGGCATTACGGCAATCGAATGGATCGGACGTTGGTTGTTGAAATACCAGTAGCCGAATGCAAGAACGGCGATCGCGACCGCGGCTATCACACCTGCGGCGAATGCGGATTTCTTTGACGGCCGTCTCTCCGTTTGTGGTTCAGGATCCGATGTTTCCGGGATCGTTCCATCCGTGGTCACTCGAACATCGGCGACAAATTTATATCCCTTTCCCGGAACCGTGACGATATAACGATGTTCGCTCGGGTTCTCGCCCAAAACGTGACGCAGAACCGAGATATTTTTGTTTAGGTTATTTTCTTCGACGATCGTGTCCGGCCAGATCGAGGACATCAATTCGTCCTTTTCGATCACCTGGCCACTGTGACTGACTAGATACAAAAGCGTGTCAAATATCTTTGGCGTAAGCGCGATCGGCTCATCGCCGCCGTTCAAAAGTAATCTTCTCCCCGCGTCGACGCAAAAATTATCGAACTCGTAAATTCTTGAGTTCACTTCAGTTACCATCACGTTCAGAAAAAGTCATAAATTTCCAGACACAACGGAAAGATTTTCAGGCTCCCCTCCCGCGATTATGCCACACAGCGGCAAAAAAACGCCGAAATCTCGGATATTAAAAAGGAGAAAAAATGAAGCAGACATTCTTGAAATTGAGCTCGGTATTGGCCCTACTAATGGCGGTCGGCGGCACGCAAATTCCGGTTTCGGGCCAAAGTGACGACGAAGGCCATGAGCCAAGTCTTGTCGGTGTGTGGGTCACGCAAGTCACTCGCAGAAACTGTGAGACCGGCGAGCCGATAGGCACATCCCAAGGTCAGAACACATTCGCAAAGGGCGGAACGCTGTTAGAAACTATCCGCCCCAGTATATTTCGAAGTCTCGGTAACGGAATTTGGAAACGCGAGTCCGGTTTGAACGAGTATTCCTTCGCCCTACGTTTCATGCAATTCGATGCGGCCGGCTCGTTTGTCGGAAGCACGGTTGTAAGGGCGGCCCTCACACTCGACGAGACGGGTGATCATTACACGTCAACGGCAACAAATGACGTCCTTGACGTCAACGGAAATGTCATTGGAAGCGGGTGTGCCACGAGTGTCTCGACCCGCTTTTCAATGGAATAAAAGCGCTGGCGGGGCTGGTTTGAGGATGAGGAATGAATGGTCAGGAAGTAGGCCGTTGGCAGTAGAGGCAGTAGGAAACCTGATTGCCTGCTTCTCCAGCTTTCTTACTATGTTTCCATTCATCCCACATCGTTCTTCAATCTGACGGCAAATTTGTGATTGCCGGATAAAACGGGAAAGAGAAACACAGGAGGAACAAGGAATCCGTCGGGACTTTGGTACTAAGCGAGAGCGGTGACGAGTTTACGACGGACGCCCATACGATCGTTTTACAGCGTTGACGGAATTCCCGGAACGCCCAGCTGTTCCAACGCTGTCGGAACGCGGTTTAAGTTGGAGCCATAATGTTGTAGAGGGTGTCGCGATCCGTCGCGCCTTTGGCGACCGCTTCCTGAAATAGCTTGCCTCTCACCATACAACCTGAAGGTTGACCTATGAAATAGGACGATGAGCACGAGGGGACGCCAAAAGCGCCCGCCTGCCAGATTCAGTCAGAAAAGGAGATTCAAAATGCAACGACGAAGATCTCACACCGTCTCGATTCTGCTGGGCACGAGCGCCAAGACTGCTCTACCGGGCGATCCCTTTCGCCTCGGCCGCATCCGTCTTTCGCGTGTTCTGTGGCTCAGCGTCCTCGTGGTTATGTTGGGCGGGCTGCTTGAACCAGAGGCGGCGGCCCAAACCGTTTCGTTCGGGGCGAAGACCGACTTCGGCACGGGCGACAGGCCACGCTCAGTCGCCGTGGGCGATTTCAATGGCGATGGCACGCTCGATCTGGCGGTGGCGAACCGCTCCGGGACAGTCTCGATTCTGCTGGGCACGGGCACCGGCAGCTTTGGGGCGAAGACCGACTTCGGCACTGGCGGCGCATCCTCAGTCGCGGTGGGCGATTTCAATGGCGATGGCAAGCTCGATCTGGCGGTGGCGAACGATAACACCGTCTCGATTCTGCTGGGCACGGGCACGGGCAGCTTTGGGGCGAAGACCGACTTCGACACTGGCAGCGGTGCATCCTCAGTCGCGGTGGGCGATTTCAATGGCGATGGCAATCTCGATCTGGCGGTAGCGAATTTTTTTGGCAACACCGTCTCGATTCTGCTGGGCACGGGCACGGGCAGCCTTGGGGCGAAGACCGACTTCGGCACTGGCAGCGTTCCAGCCTCAGTCGCGGTGGGCGATTTCAATGGCGATGGCAATCTCGATCTGGCGGTGGCGGGTGGGGATCCCAGTGGTTTTTATAGCGATACCGAATCCAAATCCGTCTCGATTCTGCTGGGCGCGGGCACGGGCAGCTTTGGGGCGAAGACCGACTTCGGCACTGGCTTCGACCCACTCTCGGTCGCGGTGGGCGATTTCAATGGCGATGGCAAGCTCGATCTGGCGGTGGCGAACTTTGGAAGCAACACCGTCTCGATTCTGCTGGGCACGGGCACGGGCAGCTTTGGGGCGAAGACCGACTTCGACACTGGCCGCGGTCCAGCCTCAGTCGCGGTGGGCGATTTCAATGGCGATGGCAATCTCGATCTGGCGGTGGCGAACCTTGGTTCTATTTTTGTTAACGATCCCGGTCCCGAGACCGTCTCGATTTTGCTGAACACCGGACCAACCGGACCGGGATGTTCGAATCCGATCGACGACGCTCAGTTCTTTGTTCGTCAGCAATATCTGGACTTTCTTGGTCGCGAACCGGATCCGCTTAGCGCTGAATGGGTGAGTTTGATCAATAACTGCACGCCGACCGACACAAGTTGCGATCGCATTCACGTCTCGGAAGCTTTCTTCAAATCCCCTGAGTTCCAGGAGCGAGGATATTTCGCCTATCGCTTCTACTCGGTTAGCTTTGGACGCAAGCCTGACTTCGCCGAGTTCATGCCAGATCTTGCACGAGTCAGCGGCTTCCTAACAACTGATCAGTTGGAAGCCGCCAAGGTTGAGTTCATCAACGACTTCATCGGCCGGAACACGTTCAAGATGCAGTACGATGCATTGAACAATCAGAGCTACGTGGACACCCTGCTCTTAACGGCGGGCGTGACCCTACCAAATCGGCAAGCCTTGATTGATGGGCTGACCAGCGCGACCCAAACACGCGCGCAGGTGCTCCGACAGATCGCAGAGAGCAACGAGGTCTATCAGAAATATTACAACCAGGCTTTCGTGGTAATGCAGTACTTCGGTTACCTGCGACGCGACCCCGACATCCTGTATCTGGACTGGATCGATGTTCTGGATGCTAATCCTTCAGACTCGCGGCACATGATCGAGGGATTTGTGAATTCGATTGAATATCGCCACCGATTTGGACCGTGAGTCCAGTGCCGCGCTCAGTCGCTACTGTATTTATTTCCATGTGCATAATCGTTATGCTTGAATAGGTCGGTAGACCTCGTGGATGAATGATTCGCAGTGTGGCGGCATCATACCTACGCGAGTCCATTAAGAGTCCAATAAGCGTTCCCGTGAGTCCTTGAAGTGCGGTAGAGTGCTATCCATGCCGCGAAGTTCCTTTGAATTACAATAGGTCCCTTCTCTTTCACGGCGGTAACACGGGTTCGATTCCCGTACGGGACGCCAAAACCTATCAATCATTTACAGATGCAACCTTGGCTAGCAACTTTGGCGTGGTGACGCCATGGTGACTGAGATCGCCGAACACTGCATCAAGTCTGCCAACCGCGTCCGCAAGAAAGGCCGGGCTAAGGTGCTGGTAACGAGCGGCCATCCGTAGGTCGTTTCGGGCGAATATGGCGGGCGCTTTGGCCCATGATTGATATTCATCTTATTTCTCGGAGGAATTTGTCGCCCTTACGCTAATGAAACTAAATTTACAATTAGGACATTGTCGTATCATCACGTTGATTGAAAATTTCCTGTATATAACGCGAAACGTGTTATAAAGCTGGCACACAGAGTGGCACAAAAATGTGCCGAAGGTGCAGTTGAAGCACAGGATGCAGTGAATGCAGTGCGAATGTTACTGAGCAAATTTAGCGCTTGTTGATTCCAGAAGAGTTAGCCAGCACTGGAGCACTACCTTGACACGTTAGGAGTCTGTGGGAGGGAAACTTTCGAATCCAAACGGAGTCCATGGTGTTCCGTTTCATCCCCCGCAGTCCTCGTTGCTTGGCGAGATTAAGCTGTAAACTATCTTTAGAATCATAAGTTTTAGGGAAGGGAAGTTCTAGGGCTCGTCCGACGAAATTCCCCCCTTCGGCAAATCACCTAAGTCTTGTGTTTTCAATGGTTTATTTGGGTACACAGAAGGAGTTCGAATTCCCGTCCTCGGCATCTCCATAGGTTCAATAAAACAGGGTTACAGAGACAAGCGTAGCCTGGTGTCTATCTAATACTCGAAATAGACACCACGTAAACCATGTAGCTCAGCTCTAGAGCGCTGCTTTGACACGGTAGGGTCTGGGGTTCAAATCCCCACGCGCCTGCCACTAGAATCAATAGCTTGCAAGTTAGAGCGGCCCACTGTGGCCGCTTTTGTGTGGTTGATTGTGCCATTACCTTGTGACGAATAGCCTCCTGGATCGCGTTAGGTAGGCGTGAATCAGACTGAACACAAGAGCAGCAACTCAGGAGTGTGTAAGATTCAAGCTGCTTCTGAGCTTGAAAATTCCGTTTGTTGGGTCTGAGACCTATAAAGACCCAGAAAGCCTAGAAAAGGCAGACGGCCCGTGTCAGAGGCGCGCAAACATCATTGCGTTCCACAGTTTTATCAGCGCGGCTTCATAGCCGATGGCAGCAATCGAATCTGGGTCTATCAGAAGGACTTATGCCCTCGCCGTTACGGAGTCAAGAAAACTGGGCTGAGGATTGACTTATATGCCTTTCCAGACAAAGACGGTCAGACGGACTATGGAACTGTTGAGCGGCAATTAGCGAGAATTGACGATCAGGCGACCCCATGAAGAAAATCCTTGTGAAGTAACGAAGCGCCTCCGTTTTGTCATCTGGCGTCGCCTTGTTCGAATAGTAAAGCCCCTTGAGGTACGCCTCGTGCGCCGCCGGATCGATCTGCCGGCTCCGCGCCGCGAGGCGCTGTTGTCCGGCAACTCGGGCGCTAATTACCTGTCCGACGTTGAGGGCGATGTCGCGCTGGAGCAGCAGCACGTCTTTCAGGTCCCGTTCATAGCTCTCAGCCCATAAATGCGGTCCGTGATTGCGCGGATCAGTTGCACGGTGATGCGCGCGCGGTCGCCGGCACGCAGTACCGATCCAGTAAGCACTGCATCCGCGCCCAACTGGCGAGCAATTTCCGGAACAGGAATGGTACTGTTTTTGAAGCGCATGACCGAGCCGCGGGAGATCACTTGAACGTCGCCGAGCTTTGCTATTTCTGTAATCAGCTCATCCGTCATACCGTCGGCGAAATAATCCTGCGCCGCGTCTCCGGATAAGTTCGCGAGCGGGAGCACCGCGATCGTATGGATCTCACCGGCCGCGATCGGGCCAGCCCGGCGCTCGTCGCACCGTCTCAAAAGGACGGCGACTGCCACTGCCAGTATCACTGCAAAACCGAGTGCCAAAGCGATCACTGCGGCGACCTTGTGACCTCTTACCTGATTGACGATATATTCGGCGCTCGAAGCTGGTTACGTACTTGGAGTTCCGATTTCGGGCTTCGCAACATTCGCTTGTCCACCAGCAGTAGCAATACCCATCTTGTCGGGCGAAGTACTGCGCTCGCTGACAGCTTTTAGTTGTAAGGTTTGTTGGAGTCGCTTGAGATCAATTAAGAGGTCTTTGCTGGTTTGGTAGCGTTCGTCTTTATTCTTCGTCAGTGCCTTCTCAACAATCTCTTCCAACCGTTCCGGAACCATGCGCGCATAACGTGTAAGCGGTGGCGCTGCCTGTTTCGAGAGAATGGCCGAGATGATTTCATTCGACGTGCTAGCAACAAACGGTGAACAGCCGGCAACCATCTCGTAGAGCACCACACCGAGACTCCAGATGTCCTACGCTCGTCAACCGTTTCTCCTCACGCCTGCTCCGGAGACAAGCCGCCTTTGCGAACACGAATCGCCGCGCGGCGTAGGTGTCAGAACCGGAGCGGTAGCGATGGGATCATCCATTCAAGTTGAGTGATTGATCGGGTCGCTACCGCTCGCCGTTCTGACACAGCGATGCGCGTGAACTACTAAATCTCTATCACTTCTGACACCATAATACTCGCGTCGGCGTACTACCCGTTCACTGCAAGCAAGATGATAAGACACCGCCCAAGCTCATCCGCGGCTGCTTATTTATTAGCCCCGATATACTTTTCAAACCACTCAAGGTTCGCCTGCATCGCTGACAACTGCATTTTCGGCTCGTTTGGTCCATGCGGCTGGCGCGGCAGCACGAGCATTCGCGTCGGCACTCCCTGCGCTTTGAGCGCGTTGTAAAACTCGTAGCCTTGCGAAATCGGAACGCGAATGTCGGCCTCGCCGTGTTGAATCATCGTCGGCGTCTTCACGCCTTTCACGTTGAACATCGCCGAGTGTTTCTGATAAGCGTCCATCACTTCCCAAAACTGTCCGCCGAAATAATCCGGAACGAAAGCAGGAATATCAGCCGTGCCTGTAAAGCTCATTAAGTTGGTCACGGGCGCCCCAGCGGATGCTGCTTTGAAGCGCTGCGTCTGCGTGACGATCCACGAAGTCATGAAACCTCCATAGCTCCAACCCATCACGCCGAGTCTCTCCGGATCGGCAACGCCCATGGCGATGACTTTATCGACTCCTGTCATCAGATCCTGATAATCCGCTCCGCCCCAATCCTTAATGTTGGCGCGGCGAAACTCCATGCCGTAACCCGACGAGCCGCGCGGATTCGGACGCAGAATCGCATAACCCTTGGAAGCAAAAGTTGCGAGCGGATAGACTCCACGCCCGCCAAGAAAAGTTTGCTGGAAAACTCCGGCCGGGCCGCCGTGAATATTCAGAATCAAGGGGACCTTTTGTCCTGTCTGATAACCAACCGGATAAGTGAGCAAGCCTTCGATGTCTTTGCCATCAGCGGATTTCCATCGAATGACCTCAGTCTTACCGAGCGGCGGTAGTTTCACATCTGCATTCGCATGGCTTATTTGAACCGGCGAAAAATTTGAAACCGAAGCGACAAACACTTCCGGCGGCGTGTCTGAGGTTTGGCGCACGAATCCAAACATTGTGCCTGACCGATTGAGATTGATCGCGCCGTAAACAGCCGGAGTAGTTTTGATTTCTTCAATCTTATTCGCGGCCAGGTCAATCATATAAATCTGGGTACCGGTCCCTTTGGCTTCACTGAAATACACTCGTTTCCCGTCTGCCGACCAACCGGCGAAGTTCGGCTGCCCGTCGTAAGAAGCGGATAACGGCTTCGGCTGACCGCCGGCAACAGAATAGATTTGAATCAAGCCGCTTTGTGCCCAGCGCGGCGGATTATCGCTGACCGTCATGACGATCCATTTCCCGTCAGGTGAAAATTGAGCAGAGTCTTCCGCTGCCGGTGTGTTGGCAAAGACGGTGGCTTTGCCGCTTGCTACTTCAACAATTGACACGTCCGAGGTTGTCCAGTCATTGGCGACGGGCGTTCTGGTGTGACTAAAAGCTATTCGCGTTCCATCCGGCGCCCAGTCAAAGCCCCCGACGTTGTAATTCTCAGTCGTGAGCTTGCGCGGCTCGCGTTTTCCGTTTGCATCTTTTTGAATCGGAATCACGTACAAACGCGACATCTTTACGTTTTCATCCACCCAACGAAAATCGTTCTTCGCCTTGTCATTCTTTTCTTCCTCTTCCGCTTTAGGATCGGCCATCGTGAAAGCGATCCAGCGGCCATCAGGCGACCATTCAAAATTGGACGCGGCGCTTTTCACGTCCGTCAAAGGTTCGGCTTCACCTCCGGTCAAACGCAGCAGGTAGAGATTGTTTTTGTTGTCTTTGCGGTTCGAGGTAAAAGCGATCGCGCTGCCGTCCGGCGACCATTTCGGATTGGTCGAAGATTTTTCGTTGAAGGTAATTTGAGAATTCTCTTTGCCGTCGGTCGTCGCCAACCAAATCTGCGTTACGAACTCGCTCTTGTCCGGCGCCATTGCGACGTCAACGACCGTATAGACAATCCGTTTTCCATCGGGCGAAACACGTGCTGACCCAACGGTCCGGGTTTTGATTTGCAGCTCAGGCGTCCAGGCTGCGGGTGAGTTGGTTTGCGCATTAGCGACGAGCACGAGCAATAGGACCGTGGTTGTTATCTGAATTAGATGTCGCATCTGTTTCTCCTTTTGAAGAGTCAAGCGAAGCTGTCGAACAATCAATGTACGCGAGGTGCATATATTACTGCCGGAGCGGCGATTACATCCAGGTCAGAACCCGACCAGTCCGAGTAGCCGGCTTCAAATCAAGCCAACTTTTCACACGCCCTGAGGATTTGTTAGCCACCACCGTGGACCCAACGAATACTGTTGCCGTCTGGATCGCGCACGTACATCTCGCGATTGCCCCAGCTTTGATCAGTCGGTTCAAGATTGATCTCGACGTCGTTCGCCTTGAGTTCTGCATACAGCACGTCTACATCTTCGACGACCAGGAAGACCACACCGCCCGATACTCCGTCACCAGGGAAAGAAGAGACGTGCAATCGGACTTCGTCACGTGTCAGGCCCATGTAGCACGGATCCGGTTGAGCTTCATCAAAGCGATAGGCAAACCCCCGAGTGAAGCCGAGACGTTTGCAATAAAACTCATCCGCTGTGGTGGCGTTGCTCACATGAAGAACGGGGATCGCGAACTTAAACATTTCGGGACCTCAGGTGGTGGATAACGGTTGAGTTGACCCCGTGAGATAAGTCTTCCTATCTCATGGGGCGAATCAAAGCTCGCTTCGCCGCACCAAGCTAGTTAAGAAACACGCTGCCGCCGCTCGCGTCCGATTTGTTCGGGTGCGCATTGATTAATTCATTCAATGTTTTGTAGCCGATCTCGAAGATAGGATCATTGAAGCGACTCAATCTTCTGTCCATTAAATTTACCAGAACGGGCGGCACAAAGTTCTCTCTCGGCGTCCCGTTGATATGATTCAGCCTCTCTCCGGCATAAGTCACTCCAATCTTCGTCTGCGGGAGTTGCAGATTGAAGATGCCGCCATTTAGACCAGCCATTCGCGTTCCGACAACGGTCGCTCTTCTCATCCCATCTAAACCGATTGCCATCCCCTCACCCATGCTGGCCGTCCAGCGATTGACGAGCACAACGATTGGCGCTCTATACGTCCAGTCTCCTCTCGTCGAGAGCGCTTTGATGTATTTGGGTTCATGCAGAGGCACAACTTGTTGATAGCCCATCCGACGGTTAATGAGACGCCCCATAATCGGCTCTGCCACATCTGTATTGCCGCCTCTCGGTATGTCACGTAAATCCAGAATCAAGCCGCGACTTGCCCTCAAGCCAGCAAGCCCAGAATCGAACTGCGCAACGATTTCCGTCGACATAAGATCGTTGATTTTGATATAAGCAATCTGACGCGGCAACATCTTCCATTCGACTTTTGGCACATACCCGTAATTGTCCACGGTAGTCTGTGTGGGTAAATCCAGTCGATAAACAGCTACGACTCCCTTCCGGTTTTTAGCCGTAATGATTCTCGGGCGGTCATGCGTTCCTGCCAGGACAGCTCTCAATGCCCAGTTTCTAGCGTCCAGATTGATCGCCTTTAGCGATTTGGGGAGGCGACGAGCAACAGCTTCTTCAATAGGCAATCCATTGATTGAAATGATCTCCATGCCAACCTTGAGTCCAGCTTGCTCGGCGCTGAATCCGCTACGCACCTGCGTGATGACGGCTCGGCCTTTGCGCCATTCTGCCCACAGGTCAAGACCGGTCGGAACTAATCGGGGAGAGGTTTTCAGGTTCGTATTAAGACTCGTATGATTGTCGTAAAGTTCATCCAAAACCCTTTCAAGTAGAGTAACGAAATCGCTTTTAGTCCTAACATCGGCCAACATCGGACGATACAATTCTCGGACGTTATTCCAATCGGTCTTTTTTTATCAAAGTAAATATAATCATCACCCAGAGTTGACCACATATAATCGAAGTCTGAAGTGAATTGCTCCTGCGAGAAGGATTGCTGTGCGCTAATGCTGACCGGGAAGAGACAAACTATGAATGCTGTGGCCAACACTTTCGCAGTCATGATATTCACTACCATCTCTAACTGAGAATCGAATTACGTCAGAGGTACAAAGCGCGAAGCAGCCGAACGGTTGAGAAGTTGACGCGGCGGCGGCGCGGTCAGTACCACCTGCGGTATCGGGTGGGTGTTACGAAACACGCTTCCGCCGCTCGCGTCCAACGATTTGTTTAGGCCGAATCGTTGCTCACGCGATTGAAAATTCATAGGCGTCACGCAAGAGCGGCTTCAGAGTTTCGAACTCTTCCCTGCTGTGAATCTTTGCGACGTGCGTCACGTGCTTTCGGTCCGCAGCCACCTTTATGAATAGGGGGTTCTTTACTTCCCGTGGCAAATGGATGGCAAGTCTGAGCGCATCGCTCATAACCACCAAGTCTGCAAAGATTCGGTTGCTACGCATCAGTACATACCGATCTCGGGTCACGAACTCCACCTGCCCAAGTGACTTTGCGAAGGCTTCAATAGAAGCGTACAGACTGACAAGCGCTACCGGTCTATCTCGCAAGACGTTTTCGCCTTCGCCCGTACCGCAAGCGTGCCGCTGGTTCTTGCGCGTGAACCGACGATTGCATTTTGGACATGTCCACGATGTAGTCATTGCGGCCTAACGTTTGAGTTGTTCGCGCGCCTCTGATTGTAACGCGCTACCGGTTTGCCGTTAACAGAAACGAGCAAGCGCGGCGCTCACAATTCAAACAACTGTAGAAGTACAAGCCGCCTTTGCCAAAGGAATCGCCGCGCGGCGTAAGCCGTGTCAGAACCAAGAGCGGTAGCGATGGGATCATCCATTCAAGTTGAGTGTTTGATCGGGTCGCTACCGCTCCGTTCTGACACAGCGATGCGCGCGAACGCCAGCTTCAGCGGCGGTGCTGAGCAACGCGAGGTGCCGTCCGCTGCAAGCTGAAGTTAGGCCGAGTCGGATCTTCGCTGCGCGATCGCGTAGATGACATTAGTTGCCACACGATCGACCCCTTTCGCGGCAAGTGCATCGAGAATCTCTTGCCGGACGCCGCGCGCTGACTCGGCACCTATCTGATCGATGGTCCATCGCAGGCCACTGCCCAATGCGATGGTCCAGAAGTCTTCGGGCGCGCGCAGCGCCTGATAACCCTCCTCGGGGGTGACTTCGACGTGCTGAACGCCTTCGTCAGCGAAAAGCTTGCGGACGGCGTCTGGCGTCGTAATCCGATCCCACGGATTGAATGCAGAGTAGAGATCGGGACGCACCCGACGGACGGCCGCCAGCCAGATCTCGTAGGCGGGGGCAAAGATGCCCGGTCCCCACGTCGTGATCGCCAATT
>WNGF01009853.1_pt1 | contig 12754 bp, 8 predicted proteins | sample 5400641 | NCBI WGS metagenome assembly WNGF01 (sample SAMN13153371, study PRJNA577476) | soil metagenome | isolation source: 80 cm soil or saprolite under grassland replicate 2 | place: USA:California | collected 2016-06-15
GATTCTCATGTGCAGAATGTGTTTCAACGAGCCTTTGGAACTTGCGTCGTGTTCGTCATGGCACATGAGCTCGGGCATCTTTACTACCGTCATCCGTCTTACGATACCGTGAGCGCGGAAGTCGCACGCGCCAATGAAGAACAAGCGGATCAATTCGCGCTGGAAATCATGCGTCGAATCGGTGAAGCGCCTTTGGGAATGCCGCTCTTTTTCACAATCCTGGCCCATCTGGAACCGTACAGTGGCGACGCGGGTTATCTCGAGAATCGCGCGCGCAGTACGCATCCAGTCACGGCCGGCAGAATCCGGACAATCGCGCGCGCGCTGGAAAAAAGTAGCGAAGATTATTCCAGAACCGGCGCAAATCCCGCCAGGAAAAGCTTGGAGATAAGAAATGTGGCCAAGCAATTGGACGTCATCGCGGTCAATTTGGAAGACAAAGGCGTTCAGGAATTGCTCAGACAAAAGGGGTTGAGCTCTCAGCCGGAGTTGCTCGGGCCACGCAAACCGGGAGAACCTTCTTCAACGGCCGCCGGAGAATCAACCGACTCTCACGTTTTGTTTAGCGGAGTGTATCAAGGCGATTGGATCGATGCGAAAGGCACTTCGTTGCCGGGGGAATTGATATTGAAGCGGCAAGGTGAGAATGTCACCGGCACTTATTCTTTTGGCGTTGGCACCGTCACGCTCAAAGGCGTGATCGACGGCGAGCAGCTCTACTACAATTGGAAGTGGGGGACCGATTACTTCGGCAAAGGCGTGTTACAAGCTGCGACTCCGGCTGGCGACGAACTTTCGGGCACGTGGGGATACACGAAAGCTGACAAGGGTGCGGGGACATGGAAGCTTCGCCGCAAAGGTCCCTAAGCGAAGTGCCCGGGCGCGACAGCGACACTGAACTAGAGCGCGCAATTCTCGGCCATGAATATACCGAGCCAACCCGTTGGCAGAAGCCAAACGTGCTTGTCCTCGACAGACACGAATACTACGAGACGCTGAAACCCACGGCGATCGGCGATGTAAAGTTCGAATCGATACACGGCTTCGATCGGCTCTATCAGATCACCGCCACCATCGACCCGGATGGAAAGGCGACAGTCGTCTGGAAGCTCCGCAAAGACCGACCATGAACAAAGTCTGACTGAAGAAGAGGCTGTTGAACACGGGCGTTAAAAGAAAAGGCCGCTGTAGCGGCGGCCATGGCAGTCGCAACTCCGGGGAGCGCACGCGGCTCGCGTGCTGGTGATGGCGCCCTCGCCATCACGAACCTTTTGTGCTACAAGATCGACATGGGGATGAAAGCGGCAAAGGCTGAACCGGAAATCATCACACGGAACGGAAAACCGGTGTCGGTTATTTTGCCAATCAAGCAATACGAAGAATTAATCGAGCGAGCAGAAGATGCCGAAGATGTTGCCTGGCTGAAAAAGGCACGAAAGAAACCGCTCCATTATCGGCCGCTAGAGGAATATCTCGCCGACCGCAAAGCGCGTGTTTGAAGTTTTTCTTGAACGCGGTGCTGAAAAAGATCTTCGCAGGCTGTCCCAGTCACTTCACGATCGAATTGTCCGCGCAATTAACGCGCTTTCGAGGAATCCCAGACCGCCAGGCTGCCGAAAGCTTACCGGTAGCGAAAACGATTGGCGGATACGCGTCGGCGACTACCGTGTGATCTACGAAATCGCTGATGCCGATCACATTGTCCGAGTCAATCGTGTTCGTCATCGCCGAGAAGTTTACCGCTGAGAACTGATCAACGATGAAATCTAAAATGCGTCACAAACTAGCGATTGGTGTTCGAAAAACACGAGACCAAGCGGGAGCGGCCGGGTAGATGACATCAAAAGTCACCGCAGGGCGAGTTTCGCGGGCTGACGAAGCTCGTCAGAAGATTCGCAAGGTCGGCGAATTGATTCGGACTTTTAAACAGCCTCAAAGAAATCGAAGCTCGGGCCCGACAAGAATAAAGACATGACCCGTTTTTCTTTCCGTTTTCCTGACCCCAATTTCCTACTCCCAAGATGACCTACCAGATTTCCGTTTGACTTTGCTTCGCCGTTTTGGCATAACGAGCGAAATCAGCTTCCCATGAATACCACTAACATAGGCAGGCGAAAATTAATCATCACCGCAGCCGGCGCCGGCCTGGGTACTCTGCTGGCCAAGCGCGCCGCCGCCCAAGACACACGGGATATTACGTTTCCTTCGGCAGTGGATGCTGGAAGACTCCATCGAGAGGGCGTCCAGGATATTTCCGATACATTGGGAATAATCCCAATCTCAACCAAGGAGGGTTTGAATAAGCTCGTAGATCATCTAGTTGCCCAAGGTGTGATCACTGCCAAACAAGCTGACATTGTTAAACAGATTATCGGGGCAGTGTTTGACAGTGTGAACGCGGATCACCTGCCCGATCTGAATAAGATGGCTGACGAGATTAAAAAAATCTATGATACAATAGAAAAAAAAGCGGATGATATTGCTCTGGCAATCGCTGGCATCGCCCAAGACAGTGTAAAATATGCACTGGAACACATTCGTGAGATCGATTCAAAAACCGCACAAGAATTCGTCGCGAGCGATGTCGAAGGAGGGATTTCCGGTGCTGGAATGGGCGCTAAATTCGGAAAGAGAGGTCAGATTATTGGCGCTATCATTGGCACAGTAGCCTCATCGGCTTGGGAGGCATTCCGACGCTCGAAAACACCTAAACCGCGATAAGCGATCTACCTGGGAACCGCGGCGGTCATCATAATCCATTGGCGACTCATCGGACTTTCCGCGCGTAGCTCACGCGCGATCTCTGTCTTAACGGGAAGACCTTTGCGATGTTGAGCCAGGTCGATTTCACGCCATCGCACTTTGGCTAGTTCGACGTCGGCGCGGAAATATGCGGGCACACATTCGTCGATGGGACGCTCTACGTGCTACCTGGGCGAGAGAACAAAGATGTTCCGAACAAGTCCGAAGAATGGCGCATCGCTCGCCTCAATGTTGGGAAAGAAACGCCGGAGGTAAAGGACCTCGCGAAGATTCCATTCGCATCGCGGTCGCTCGCGTTCGACGGCGAACTCTTCCGGTCGAATCATCGCGCCGCGAACGAGACGGTGGCGTTTGCCATTCCCGACTAACGAGCGGCAATATCCACAAGTTCACAAAGGGCTGAACTCGATGCGATGAAAAGGGAAAAGAAGAAATGAACCGGGAGCCGCTCCCTAGAACCGCTTTCGAATTTGCAAATGTCAAAAGTGAGGACCGACCCCAACCTGATCCGGTGGTGGGGCGGTGTCGGTTTCAACGCGCGAAAGCAAAATGACGAAATGCTGACATCACACCGGCGAAACACATTCTGTTCGTGACGCCGCCGATGTCTGCTGTAGCGGCGGCTGTGTCAGCCGCAGAATCCGCATGAAGTTCACCCCGTCCATCATCAGCTGCGCTGTCGCAGACGTCGCGTCGCAAGGCGGAACGCTTGGAAACGAATCAGTTCGTCTATTGCGTGATACATTTCTTCACTGGTCGTTGACTCTTTCCAGGCGAAGGCGCTCCCAATTGCGCGAAACACAGTAATCTCAACTGACTTTTCTTCGACGGCTTCCTCGTAAGCAGGATGTGAGACATTGATGTTGATGATTAGCTTCTCGTCGTCAATGCGACATTCGAAGTCATCAACGCCTAGCGGCTTCATTGTAATTTTGTACCGCTTCGATCCCAAATGTATGTGTCCAATCCCGGGCAAGGCGTCCAATTCTTTTCGCAACCGTTTATCGATAATTCCAACAGGATTTGTGCGGTGTTTTTCATCAGGTTGCCGTGTCTCGTGGAATTCCTGTTCCGTCTTTACGCTAATTTTTTTCGTTCCCGAATCAGAAGGCTGTGCTATCGGCGCATCGATGTTGTTAGTTTCCTGCTTTTTTGCCTTGTTAAAAGCGTTGAAATCGTCAGCAACTCTTTTGATTGCTTCTTGGACCTTAGCTTCGACCTCCTTCTGCCGCTTCGATTCGGCTTCCTTTTCCTCTTGTCGGCAGATTCTGACTAACAGATCAGTCATTAATTTGTGATAGGCCCGGTACTTTGGATGATTGCGATTGAAACCCTCCCGATCCGTTGCGATCACCGGAATCAGATCGACTTCGTCTTCTGGGTCGAAGCTCGGTACTTCAACTTGGCCAGTTAACAAAAACCCGTAGTGGTATTTGTGAGGGCCACTGTTCAGATCAAACAGACTTGGTTCGCCTACGACTCTTCCTCGAACTGTCGTCAAAATTCCCGGCGCGATATTGGTAAGAACTTTCTTTGCCACAATGATTTCGCCAACGACTCGTCCGCAGACTTCATCTGCTACGTTGACCGAAATTTTCCGCTTAGCGGGAATATCTTTCCTCAGACATTTTTCGCCGTTTACCGATATTTGGAAATTTCGATCTTGAGGTATCTCGCGAGCGAGATAACCACGCAATTGAGGCACATCAATTTTGACATGAGGCATGACCTTTGAGAGCAGGATTGTTGTGCCAGATCGTGTCCCATCCTTGTCATTATCAATCACTCGCAGATCATGGCGAGAATCTTCAATCGTTCGCGACTTCTCAAGTTCATCGCGGTCGATGTCATAACCCAGCGTCAATCCATCTTTGGTTGTTGTGACCGAGATTTTCCGAGCGATTCCAAGTCCAGCTAGCTTCCCTATGCCTTTGTTGCCAATTGGCAATCGATTAAACCGGGGTGTCCGTTTGATACTTCGTTTCTGGTCCGAGCCAAGCATCATGTAACTGTTGCGGATGTCGTCTTCGCTCATGCCCGCGCCATTATCTCGAATGACAATCTGATTGGCGGCGATTTCGACAGCGACTTGAGTCGCATCGGCGTCATATCCGTTTACGACCAGCTCTGCGATTGCTTTATTGAAATTGCTGTACATCGCCAACCCGATATGATCGAGGAGGCGCGGCACCGGCCGAAATTTTATGGGCGCGAGTGTAGATGCTGTACTCATTAGGGATTCAGCTTATGCGGATACCCATTCTTTCAAACCATAGATTCCCTTGTCGAGTCTAACGAAAAGCTCACCATGAGCCTCGAGGATTGCGGCGGGTGTATGTTCATTACAGTGGCAAGTTTCCAGGACTTTCTTGACGATCTGACTTAATGCCATCGGCTGGCGAGCCGATTTGAGAATCTGCACAAGCCGATCCTTTACAAAAGGCGCTTTCTTTAGGCCCCAAGCGCTCAGTCCGTAAACGCCACTTGATTGCCAAACAAAGGACTCTTGGCCATACAGCAGGCGCGCGTGAACATTTCTCGGACTAAGCGGTGCTTGCGGCGAGAATTTTTCATTTATGTGCATGGTGAGTTGCGTGAAATGTGCGGGCTTTCCGATCTCCACAAGGGCGCGCACGATCATGTCGCCAAGGGTCTTTGGTCGCATGTACCGCCACTGAGACAAACCACAGAGGCCTTTGTCATCAGTTTGTAGTGAAGGGGCGACCTGCAGAATTCGTGTAACCGTGCCATTTGCGACTTGCAAGCGTCCCTTCTGGATTATTGCTAAGAGGTCCGAAATCGGTACTGGCTTCTTGACGCGCGCAAGACGTTTCTCGACCATACTAACAGTGTCGAGATACTCCCGGCGCAGCTTTTCATTCGTGGTGAAGACTCCACTCTGGGCTTTTAGGCAGCACTTGTCGTAAAGGCTGTCGCCGTTCCAGAATGCTTTCGAGAGCAACGTTTCAGCGGATATTCCCTCCTGAGGTTGCGCAAATAGCGATAAGAAGATGCTTCGGAGCTCGTCTTCGGTCGCAATGCCATAGCCTTTCTGCAAAACGTGCAGAAAATGTTTCTTGTAAAGCCGGTCCAAGAAACGTCGAACTATTCTTTGATTGCCGGGCCAATTGAGAGCTGCCAATGCTTTTGATTCGAGCTGCCGGATTCTCTCTCGCGTACATCCGCGGCTGTCTCCGATATCTTGTAATATCTCAGGTTTGCGATTCCACAATCCAAATCGCCGTACTAAAACGTCTCTCAAATCTTGTCGTAATTCGGCGAGCAGCTTTTCAACGAATGCCTTGGGACTGTTCGGAAGCGGCTGCCGTTCTTTTGCATCCGCCGAGTCTCCACTGACAAAATACTTCAAGAGTTTCGTATGAATTTCGCATACAGATTTCTTCCCCATATTTGGTAGCTCGAGCAGCTGATGATTTCGTACTGCTGCGAGCTCACCGACGTTTGTTATTTTTAGTGCGTGAGCTCCGTGGGTTGTGCGAAGGGATAACCGCAGATATTCGAGTGGATTCTTATCGTTCAACAAAATCGCCGCCTCTTCGGCCGCCCTAAAGAACTCCCATAATCGATCACGTATCTCCGCAACATTCCATAAACCAGCTTTGAGCAGCTCTTCGTCGGAGGCACACGATAAGTCCGTAGTCGTTTCAATGCCCAGTTTTCTAAGTGTATCTGTATTTGAATCCGATAAACGCAGACAGCGAATTTCTGATTCGAAATGCGGTTTTGGTGGCGGAGGCTCGCATACGCGCTCTATCGGTAGCGTTTCTATGAGATCCATGATTTCCGCTAGCGTCTTTCTTCCGCAGTTTCGCTGCCGCAGAAGCACATCCGGTTTGACTTGCGCAAGCTGTTCGTCGGATTTGATGCCCAAACAGAACAGAATATTTCTTGCCCTCACGCTTAGGTTTAGCCGTGCGAGATAGTCGTCTGATGCCAAAGCATCGTTGATGAAAGTATCATTGACCGATGGGGAACCGACGTGCATCTCAACTCTAAATCTGCAATATTGATCGATATTATGTCGATTGTCGATCTTGCGCGTGCTTATTCGACGCGGTGAGTTTTCTTTCTTCGCCAAGCGTGCCACTCGGTTTGATTCAACGCAGCGTGGCGCGTTGCCTGTCTCCAACGCGTGAAAGACGCATTGCGGATTCGCGATTAACCTAAGAAATGGAGAGCAAGCCCCAGCTGGCTGCGCTTGTCTGACCATAGCGGTCCCAGCATAATTGTGCGCTGACGATGCACGCGTAGTATCTCGATCGCTCCCGCGATGCTCGACCGCAAAACACATCTCCCGGGTCGCGATCCCAGCCCACCGGTCATGAAATACGGGTGCGGTTCGCACCTCATCCCATTCGCTCCATTCGACTTCATCCTGGTGCTGTTCTCGTTCGTCTTCGTCTGCCGCGATCTGATCGCGTCCCGCCGACGATAGCAGATCGTCTTCGGCCGACGGAGACTGAAGCTGATTGTTCGCCGCGATGAACAGGATCGCGAAGCGCGTCGGGTTGGCGGCCGCACGTGCTTCTAGCGAAGCCTTGGCTTTTCGCTGACGGCCATCGCCAGGGTCACTTCTTGGGTTTCCCGTTCTTCACCGCGGACTTCCTGGTGCCCTTCTTTGCGCTGCTCCCCCGCTCGCGAACTTTTTCGGAGTTTCCCGCCCTCGCCGCCTGGTAATTGGCCATGTGCTCCTCCACGGACACGCGCGCAACAGTGCGACCGCGTGAGGCGAAGCCTTTTACGCTGGTGCGGCCGACCACGTCGAGAGCCAGGTCGTCCAACGATTTGAAGCGGACGCAACCTTTACCCATGTCGAGCTTCTTGCCGCTCTTCGATTGGAATGTTTTGCTGGCGCGTGATCGACGTCGAAAAACGCTTTGCCCGTAACGGCGATTTGCTTTCCGTTGCATCTTTCATGGCAATATGGAATATCGCCATCCGCTTCAACTCGCCGATCGACAACGCCTCGGTTGCGACGCTGCCGCTTGGCACACGCGGTAATCTAACAACTGAAGCTGCCTGTCGGCGATTCGGCAGTCTAACGGGATTCGATGATTGAAAGCGTAGCCTCCGTGTTCCGGCCCAGCTTGTAGCCCCTGCCGCGTTGCAGCGTCATGATGGCAGTCTCAGTTCCTTCGGTGACCTGATCAAGCTGCGACGTCAGTGTAACGGCTGCGGAAGACTGACCAGCCGGGATTCTCACCTGGTTTGGTCTACCGCTGAGTGTGTAATCGGTGCCGTTAGTAGCGGTGCCACTCATGGCATAGCCAACGGTGATCGACCGAGTAACTGTCGCCGAAGCAGTCACGGTGTAAGTGGCGGTTTCGCCTTCGCTGATCTCAGTCGGATTTACGGAAACCTCCACCCTTATCCGAGGGGGAGGTGTAGGTGTGGGTGTCGGCGTAGGTGTCCCGCTTGTGAGAGCGGCAAAGACATCAACTCGCCCCCAGCCGTAAACGTTGTTTGGTGTTCCGGTACCGCATTCGCTCGAGTTGATATCGACAGCGGCGTTGTTCAACGTCCCTTCGGTGGCATCGAGATCGGGCCGAAGCTCCGGGCGCGCGGACCAGAGCAAGGCCACACTGCCTGCAATGTGCGGAGTCGCCATCGAGGTGCCGCTCAAGAGCACATAGGCATTATCGGAGGTGTTATAGCTCGAGCGGTTATTTGTCCCAGGCGCGGTGATGTCCGGTTTAAGGCGATTGCTGCCATCAATCGTAACCGGGCCGCGGCTGCTGAAGGGCGCGATTACGTCGGTGCCGGTGTTCAGGGCCCCCACCGTGTAGGAGGCGTCGTAAATCGCAGGCGGGTATATTAACGTGCTGCAGTCCGACCCATTGTTACCGGCGCCTGCCACCATTTCAATGCCGGCAGCGCGTTGGCCTTCGACTGCCGATTGCAACGTGTCCGGCGAGCAACCTTCATCGGGCGGGCAGACCCATGAATTAGTCGTCAGGTCGGGAGCTTTGGTCGGGTCGCCTTGGCTCGGGTCGCCGCCAACCGGGTATGGTGCGAGAAAAAACTCCATGCACTCGATGTAGCGCGCCGGTGTGCCGGCGCCCTCGTCCATGTTGCGGCAACCGATGCACTGCGCACCGGGTGCCATGCCGATTTGATTGCCTGCGCCGTCATCGCCGACCGCGATCCCGATTGTGTGCGTACCGTGACCGGCATCGTCGCAAGGAAAGGGCGAATCGTTGCCGCAAGGATTACCGGAGCTGTCATGGATGGAATCGTGCCAGTTGTAATCGTGGTCCGCGGTTACCCCGTCCCAGCCACGGTAATGCGGCTTGATTGCGTTATGGGTCCAGCGAAAACCCGTGTCCGCTCCGGCGACCACAATTCCCTCGCCAGTGTGGCCGAGCGCCCACACTTGAGGCGCATGCGTGTAATTGATCCCGGGCTCAATCGTTTCGGGAGAGTTCGGTTGTGAAGGCGACTCAATCGCGCGAAGACCTTGCGGGAAATTCTGGATGCGCGGGTTGCCTTCTACACGCGCCACGTCGGTGCGTGCCGCTAATGCTTCGGCTACGGCGCGATCGCCTTTCACCCAAAGCGCATTCACAATGTAAAAGGAACGATGCTCGATCCCGCGCTCCCTCAACCATTGCAGAATCGGACCCTGTGTCGTCTGAGCCTTGTTCCACAATGCGTCACGAACGAAACGGCCTTTGTCGATCTTGGCGCGCAGCATGGGTGCACCGCTTAGGTCGGCCTGATCCGCAAGCACGACCATGAACTCGGCCTGGTGTCCATTCGCGGTGTGTTCGAGGACCCACGGCGCGATTTTGGCCGAGTCCTTTTGGTTGGGCGAGCCGGCCTGATCCGCCCCGCGCGAAGAACTGATCGCGGTTAGTCCAGCGAGGGCAGCGGCGGTTAACAGGAATGAGAAAAAGATCCGCCGCCCGCGCGGCGTCATGACAACGAGATTTAATTTTCTGATCATAGGAATCGGAATTGCATTTCCGATCGACATGCTAGGCGGTTTATCGCGAGGTGTCGAGCTTTTCCGGGCGCTGGAGTAGGCCGAATGGAGTCGAATCTAACTTCACATCTGGTGATGCCAGTAGGGCCAGTCGTGGCCGCCTTCCGAGCCCCAGTCGTCCAGGTGATGAGCGATGCCGCGTTCCTTAGCACCTCGGACATGCGATAGGTGGGGCCCGCTGTTCTCCCACGGACCACAGCCGGTCACGAGTCGGATGTCGCAACTCGCGTACTGGTGGAGATACCAGGGGTCACTCTGGTTGGCCATATAGTCGACCGGGTTATTGAAGTAGAAGTTGTCGTCGTACATCCAGCCCATGGAGTCCCGCATATAGTAGATGCCCGAGAGCGCGTAGCAGCGTTTCACATGGTCAGGATGCTTGAAGAGAGTTGGCCGCGTGATAGGCACCGAGCGATGCGCCCAGCGTGGCGATCCCGATGCCCGGCGTTTGGCATTGGGAGTCGATAAATGGGAAGACTTCGTTCGCCACATAGGCGTCGTACTGCGCCTGCATCCAGCTCCGATGGAAGGGGTGCGCTCCCTTGTTTTGGAATGAATCGCTGTTCACGCTGTTGATGCAGAAGATTCGGATTCGCCCCTGCTCCAGGTAGGGGCTGAGGGTGCCAATCATGCCCTGACCTTCCTGCTCCCACTCGTCGCCGCAGCTCGTCGGGAAGGCGAGGATGGCCGCGCCGTAATTGCCGTAAATGGCAACACCCATGTCCCTATTGAGACGGTGCGAGTACCAACGCTGATGGTCACGATGCATGCCGTGCGAGGATACCGGGTTGACGGTAAGCCTCAAGCCCGGTTTCAACGATCGCGTGCGCCGCGTACACGCTCGGAACACGCGATGGAATCGCCAGCGTCGTTTAGCATCAGCGAATCCGTTAACCGAAAGTACCCGACTGCGGATCCCAAAAGTCGCCTCCTAAGCCGAGGCGCGCGAAGATGGAATGCATCTCATCGGGATTTTGCGATGCGAGTTTAGAGTGCTCTTGTCTTCACTTGGTCGTCGGCCAGGCCCATCGTGTGGAGGAACGCGTTCCATCGCGGGTCATCTCGAAGATTCGGGAGGAGCGGATCTCTACGCAAACCGGCCAGACCGGGGTCGCGTTGCCGGCGCGCACGCTCCATCGAAAGCGTGATCCTTGTCGCCGCGATAGGCGTAAGCCTCGGCAATTTGATACGCAGCTGTCTCGGCATCATTTTTGATTAATTCGGCGAGCGCCGCGTCGGATTCTTTCACTCGCTTCTGCCCCCAACGAGCGCAACTCACGATGAGGAGCCGGCACCAATCACCCGCGTCAGCTTGTGCCTCGGTTGCGGCGTCCTCGAATTTATTCTGCAGCAGATACGATAAGCCGAGACCAGCATGTGCCCAGGGCGCCGCCGAATTCAACTCGACTACGCGCGGGAATTCGGCTTTCGCTTCTGCGAATCGTTTCGTCGCCGCCAGGTTAAACGCTAGAAACGACCGGGCTTGGGCATTGACCGGGTCCAGGTCGACTGCTTTGCGATAGAGTTCGATTGCGCGATCCGTGTTTCCGCGTGCTAACTCGAGGTTGCCCGCTGCGATCAGAATGTTCGGGTCTGCCGGCGCCAGGGCCAGCGCTTTGCGGATGGTCTGAGCCGCCGCGTTCCAGTTAAAATCGAAATTGGTCTCGATGGTTGCTTGGGAGAGCAAGCCGTTAGGCAAGTCAGGCTCGATCGACAGGGCTCGAGCCGTGGCGTCGCGCGCGGCGGCCAGATGAGCGTCGAAATTTTTTTGTCCACCTTCGGTCGCAAACGCGGCAAACCAGAGATGCGCCTGGGCGACGCCGGCCCACGCCAGGGCAAATCCAGGGTCCAGCGCGACCGCTTGTTCGTAAGCAACCAAAGCTTCGCGCGCACCTTTTTCGGAGTGGCGGTTTTCATAAAAGCGGCCCTGCAGATACAATTCATGCGCGTCGACATTTTTCGTCCCGCCTTTTTCCGCCGCTTGCACTTCCGCTTGAATTTTCTCTTTCGCGGTCGAACCCGCATCCGCTCCGCCGAATCGACCGCGCAATTGTTCGACGATCGTCTGTGCGAGTTCGGTTTGGACCGCGAACACGTCCTTCAGATCACGGGTATAATTTTCCGACCAGAGTTCCTCGCCCGTGTCAGCGCGGGTGAGACGGGCAGCGATCCGCACCGCGTCGCCGGCTTTGCGCACACTTCCTTCGACCAAATGCGCAACGCCGAGTTTTTGTCCAATCTCCTGGGCTGTGGCGTTCTTGCCTTTGAATGAAAACGCCGAGGTGCGCGCCGCTACGTGCAGACCTGGAATTTTTTGCAGCACCGTTAAGAGCTCTTCGCTGACACCGTCGGAGAAATATTCGCTCCCTTTGTCGTCGCTCAGGTTAACGAATGGCAGGACGGCGACAGATTTCTGATCAGGCGCCTTTGTCGATCCGGCCGGCACTGCGTGAGCCGCCGTCAACTGCTGGTTTTTGCTCGAGCGCTGCATCCACCACCATCCCGCGACCAGCGCGAGTATTACGAGAACAGCGGCCGGAACCAGGAAGGGCGATTTCTTTGAAGTTCGCTTCGCGGAAGGTTCGGCACCTTTCTCCCACGGCAACACGATCCGGAACAGATCCATCGGCAGCTTGATGTTCTTCAAATCCGCCGAACCAAACTTTTCAAACCTGGCCTCGAGCGCGTTACGGATTTGCCGTTCCACATCCATCGAGACGCAAATCCCGCCTGCGCCGGCCAGCGCCTCAATTCGAGAGGCGATGTTCACCCCGTCGCCATAGACATCACCATTGCGATGGACCACGTCGCCGATGTGAATGCCGATCTTGAGTTCAATCCGCCGATCGTGAGTGACGTCATGGTTGCGCTTGGCCAGGGTGCGCTGGATTTCGATGGCGCATTGCGCCGCTTCCAACGCGCTGCCGAATTCCACAAGGAAAGCATCACCGATGGTTTTGATTTCCGTGCCGTAAAAGCGCGGGA
>WNGF01007840.1_pt1 | contig 12749 bp, 12 predicted proteins | sample 5400641 | NCBI WGS metagenome assembly WNGF01 (sample SAMN13153371, study PRJNA577476) | soil metagenome | isolation source: 80 cm soil or saprolite under grassland replicate 2 | place: USA:California | collected 2016-06-15
CGTGGACGCAGGCGAGCTTCGCGCGGAGGTCGACTCGGTTTTTCCGCTCACGGAGGCCCGGGCGGCGTTCGAGCGAGTCGCGGGCCGCGGGAAGCGTGGCAAGGTCGTGCTCGAGGTTGGCACTGACTAGCCGGCGGGTGCGGCCGTGACCTCTGCCGTGGATGCATCGAACTCTGGGCCACGTCCCGTCAAGTGGTGTACGAAGCTGAGCGCGTCATCCTCGCCTGAAAGTCAGAGCTCTTCCTCGGAGTAGGTCACCTCCTTCGGGTCGGTCGAGGGGCCTTCGCGGGCCAATCAATCGTCGCGGCGACCGCTCGCGGGCCGCGAGAGCGCCTCCTGTGGCCTCGATTTTCGGGTCGGGGCGCGATTTTCGTCGCGCGGCCGTTTCAGGCCGCCGCCGGGATCGCCGGCACCTCCTTCCGTTCGCTCTCGGAGCCGCTGAGCGCCTTCCCGATCGACTCGAGGCTCATGTAGCGGCGACCGACCGCCCACAGACGCTCCTATGTCAAGTCGCTGGCGGGAGAGCCCGTTCGGCCCAGGCGTAGAGGCGCCGGTAGACCACGTCGGAGAGGTGGCGCTTGAGGGCTCGGCGAGCCTCGCGTTTCGTCTTTCCTTCGGCCATCTTGCGCTCGAGGAAGGCGCGCGCTCGCGGGTCGACGCGGGCCTGGGTGACGGCGATTCGGTGGAGGCAGGCGTTGACCTGCCGGTTGCCGCCGCGGTGGAGCCGGTGGCGGCCGGCGGTGGAGCCCGAGCCGCAGGGGATTGGAGCCGAGCCGCCGTAGCGGGCGTAGGCGGCGTCGCCCCGGAAGCGGCGCACGTCGCCTGATTCGGCGATCAGGGTAACCGTGGTGGCAAGGCCCGCGCCGCGCACCTCTGCGAAGGGGTCGCCGGGCGCGGCGAGGAGGTCGGCGAGCTCGTGTTCGAGCTCGGCCACCCGTGCGTTGAGCGCTTCGATCTCGCGGGCGAGGTCGTGGATGCAACGCGCTGCGGCGTGCTCGGCGAGGCCGTCGCCGAAGTCGATCTCCTTGAGGTGCCGCAGGGCGCGCCTGGTGGCGACGTTCGAGGTGGCGCTCTCGGCCTCCGGATCGAGCTGCGCCCAGACGGCCCGCAGCCGCTGGATCGCGTCCGTTCGGCGCGTCACCGACTGCCGGCGATGTGTCTCCAGCAGCGCGATCGCGCGGATCAGGGGCGGCTCGAGCGCCGGCCCGAGCTTGTCCCGGTGGCGCAGGACACACTGGCCGATCGCGACCGCGTCGCCGGGGTCGCTCTTGCCCGGCCCTTGGTGCACCCGCTCCCGCTTGACCCGCCAGGAAGGGACGTTCAGGACCTCGTGCCCGGCGGCGGCAAGCACGGCGCAAACGAGGCGGCCGTAGCCGCCCGCGTTCTCAACGCCGACCGCGACGCCGTCGGCGCTCTGCTCCGAGAGCCAGCGGCACAGCCGGGCGATACCGGCGCGGCTGTTGGGGATCGTGAGCGTGGCGATCGGCGCGCCGTGCTCGTCGACGAGCGCGGCGGCGTGGCTTCGCTTGTGGACGTCAATGCCGACGATCATGCTCTCTCCTTACCGGTCGAAGGACTCGATCGGCTCGGGCTCGGTGCGGGACGCGACTGTGTTGGTGGACTCGCCAACGCTCCTATGAAGTCACCTGCACCGAGCCCTCCCCGCGCCCGGCGGCCGACGTGTCGAGTGCAAGCCATCACCAGCGCACGCCCACCGCGGGATCTCTTGAGGATCCCGCGGTGGGCGCTCTCGGCGAGGCAGTCGTTTCTTGTGAGTCAGGCCGCCAGACGCGGGTGAGACTCACTGTCCAAGCGGACAGCATTCACCGAGTCTGAGACACAGTCGTTCTGCTCGGCGAGCAGGGCGCCGACCAGGCGGACGATCGCAGGCCGGTCGGGGAAGATGCCGACGACGTCGGTGCGCCGGCGGAGCTCGCGGTTCAGGCGCTCGATCGAGTTGTTCGACCAGAGCTGGCGCCAGTGCTCCTTCGGCTGGGCGGTGAAGGCGAGCAGATCGGGTCCTGCCTCCTCGAGCAGCGCCGCCGCCTCGGGGAAGCGGGGCTCGAGCTGGGCGACGACCTTGCCGTGCTGCTCGCGCACGCTGTCTGCGTCCGGCTGGGCGAAGATCGTGCGCACGATCGCCGCCACGAAGCTCTGCGCGCTCTTCGGGACCCGGGTCGGCAGGTTCCGCACCGCGTGCGTCCGGCAGCGCTGCCAGCTGGCGCCGGGCAGCGTGGCCGCGATCGCCTCGACGAGGCCCTCGTGCGCGTCCGAGGTCACGAGCTTGACCCCGCCGAGGCCGCGAGCGACGAGCGAGCGCAGGAAGCCGAGCCAACCGAGCCGTCCTCGGAGGTGACGACGTCGAGCCCGAGCGACTCGCGGAAGCCGTCTTTGTTGACGCCGACGGCGTGGACGACGCAGACGTTGACCGTCCGGCCCTCCTCGCGGCACTTGATCTCGAGCGCGTCCAGGGTCAGGTACGGAGAGGGCGCCCTGTCGAGCGGCCTCGTGCGGAACTGCTCGACGATCGCGTCGAGCGAGCGCGCCAGCCGCGAGACCTGGCTGCGGCTCATGCCCTCGACGCCGAGCTGCTGGACGAGCTTGTCGACTCGCCGCGTCGAGACGCCGGCCAGGTAGGCGTCGGCGATCACCGACACGAACGCCTGCTCCGCCCGGCGCCGCGGCTGCAGCAGCCAGTCGGGGAGGTAGCTGCCCGCCCGCAGCTTCGGGATCTGCAGGTCGATCGTGCCGACGCGCGTGTCCCAGTCGCGCTCGCGGTAGCCGTTGCGCTTGTTGACGCGGCCCGGCGAGCGCTCGCCGTAGGCGGCGCCGCAGAGCGCGTCGGCCTCGGCGCCCATCAGCGCCTCGGCGAAGTCCTGCACGATCGCTCGCAGCAGATCCGGGCTCGCCTGCTCGAGCTGCTTGCGCAGCCAGCTCGAAAGCTCCATTGTTGTCTCGACCACCGTGTCTCCTCCTCGCTCGTCGTGATGGACGTCGCGAGGATGACGCGGTGGTCAGCTATCACGGGCCCTGCGGGCCCGTCGTCGCCGCCTCGCTCGCTTCATCGAGGAGCAAGCGAGCCGGCGACGGAGCTACCGCTCGGACGTTCGGACACCACGAGCGGGGACGCTACTGATCTCTGAGCGTCCACCGTGACGCGCAAGGGGCACAGCTCCATCTATCGAACGCCCACGGACCACTGCCTGCACCATGAACAGGAAGAAGCGAGACTAGCTCGGGGGTCATTCCCGAACGCTGGCCCAGGTGATGATTCGCTTGCCCGGCCCGCACTTGAGCCGACGTTCTACGATCGGTCGCGTGGACGAGTTCGTCCCGCGCGACTTCGACGTCCCTCGTCGGCTCGAGACGCCGCAGTTCGTGCTCGAGTCGCTCGGCCCCGAGCACAACGACCAGGACTACGACGCGTGGACCTCGTCGTTGGAGCACATCCACGCGACCCCGGGGTGGGAGGACAGCAACTGGCCGCGGGAGATGACGCCGGACGAGAACCGGGCAGACCTGCAGCGCCATGCGGACGACTTCCGCAACCGGACTGGGTTCACGTACACGGTGCTCGATCCGGCGAGCCGCGACGTACTCGGGTGCGTCTACATCTACCCGCTGCCCTACAGCGACTACGACGCCCGTGCGCTCTCCTGGGTACGGGCGAGCCACGCGCAGCTGGACACCCCGCTCTGGCGCGCCGTGAGTGAGTGGCTCGCCTCCGACTGGCCGTTCAGCAGCGTCGAGTACGCGCCGCGCGCTTAGGCGCCAAAGCCGTGCAGCTCGATTCGGGTCGGGGGACATTCCTGAACGCTGGCGCAACCAGAGGTACGGACACCTGATCCCGCGCGCCTCGCGGACACTGGTGATCTTTGCGATCCGCAAGAATGGCCGCGTGGCGCTTCAACGGATGGACAACGTCGGCATCGTGGTGGAATCGCTTGATACCGCTATCTCTTTTTTTGCCGAGCTGGGCCTCGAACTCGAAGGGCGAGCCATGATCGAAGGAGACTGGTCAGGGCGCGTCACTGGACTGCGTGATCAGCGCGTCGAGATCGCCATGATGCGTACGCCGGACGGCCACGGCCGGATCGAACTCTCGCGATTTCTCGCGCCGCCTGTGGTCGCCGATCACCGGAACGCCCCCGTGAACGCTCTGGGCTACCTGCGTGTCATGTTCGCCGTGGACGACCTCGACGATACGCTCGCCCGGCTCCGCAGACACGGCGCGCAGCTCGTCGACGAAGTGGTCCAGTACGAAGACACGTACCGGCTCTGCTACATCCGAGGCCCCGAGGGCATTCTCATCGGGCTCGCCGAGCAAATCGGCTGACGCCGACACGCGCTCAGGCGGTCATTCCCGAACTCAATGTCACTCTCGCCGGATGGTGGCGTCCGGCGAGCGACGCAGACTCGGGCGGCGGCGGCTGACTCGATTCCGAATGTCGTGAAGGGCGCCATTATTCGTGTCGCATCTGAGGCGGCTGCTTTGTAGTACTCGTGGATGAGGCCGCCGAGCCGGTCGCGACGGTGGATCTCGCCAGCCGCTGATCTTGCGTGTGCCTTCGGCTCGGGCGGGCGGAGTTCGAGCGCGCGATGCGGCCGCTCGCGGTTGTAGTGGTGGACGTAGACGCGGAGGACGCGTTCGAGGTGACGCCGATTCAAGATCAGCAGCCAGTCCAGGCACTCGGCGCGTACGGTTCGGACGAAGCGCTCCGCGACCGCGTTCGCCTGCGGTGCTCGCACCGGCGTCTTCACGATCCGGATGCCCTCGCTGCGGAAGACCTCATCGAACGGGCCGCTGTACTTGCTGTCGCGGTCGCGGATCAGGAAGCGGACGCCGTGCTCGGAGAAGTCGAGACCGAGGTTGCGCGCCTGCTGGGTGACCCAGGCGCGGCCGGGATTCTTCGTGCAGCCGGCGAGCCAGACGCGCCGGCTCGCGTGCACGATGAAGAAGAGGACGTAGTAGCGGCGCAGAAACAGGCTCTCGACCGTGAAGAAGTCGCAGGCGACGATGCTCGCCGCCTGCCCGCGAAGGAACTCGCGCCAGTTCGGGCCTGCCCGCCGCGGCGCCGGCTCCAGCCGTGCCCGGGCGAGCAGACGGCGGATGCTCGTCGGCGAGACGCGGAAGCCGAGCTTGCCCAGCTCGCCGCAGATCCTGCGATGACCCCAGCGCGGATTCTCGCGTGCGAGCCGCAACACCAACTCCCGCACCTCAACCGGCAGCGGCGGCCGCCCGCGCCGTGCCGATGGCTGCCGCCACCGCCGGCGGACGAGCGCCCGATGCCAACGCAGCAGCGTCCGTGGAGTGACCAGACGCTGACCGCGCGATCGGCGGGGCAGGTGACAGGCTGCCGCCGCGAGCAGGGCCCGATCAGCAGGTCGAAGCTTCGGACGCGCGACCTGGCGGCGCAGAACCTCAAGCTCGTGCCGCAAGACGAGCAGCTCGATGTCCTTCATGTCCAAGCCACGGCGACTTCGAACCAGGGCGCCAAGCAGAGCCCTGAGCGCGAGATAGAGAAAGGAGAAGACCATGCCCCCGATCCTCCCAGCCCTCGCCGAGAAGAGACGCGACACGAGTATTGGCGCCCTTCGGGTCGAAGGAGCTGGAGATCCTTGTGTTACGGCACGAGACTCTCGATCCTGCGCCGGCAGCAGCGGCGGCCGCAGCGGCGAGAGGCCGATCGAGTTTTCTTGCCGGCGTTGAGTCGTGCGTTGCCGCGCCGGACCTGGTCAGCCTTCTCGGTCAGTCCGCGAACGCTCCTGCGCTGGCACCAGCGGTTGGTGGCACGCCGCTGGACATGCCCGCGTCGCCGACCCGGCCGTCCGACTGTCGATCGGGAGGTCGAGGTTCTCGTCGTCCGTCTCGCGCGGGAGAGCGCAGCTTGGGGCTATCGGCGGATCGTCGGTGAGCTGCGCGGCCTCGGCTTCAGCGTCTCAGCGAGTTCGGTGCGTGCGATCCTGATCCGCAATCGGCTGCCACCGGCACCCGAACGAGACGGGCTGAGCTGGCGAGTGTCCTGCGCCAACAGGGAGCGACGCTGCTCGCTTGCGACTTCCTGAGGGTCGAAACGGTCTGGCTGACCCGCATCTACGTCCTGTTCTTCGTCTCGCTCGAGCGTCGTCGGATCGAGTTCGTCGCGAGCACGAGCAATCCAGATGGGCGCTGGGTCGCACAGCAGGCGCGAAGCCTGCTGATGCTCCTTGCCGACCGGGAGCAGTCCTTCCGGTTTCTGCTTCACGACCGCGATAGCAAATTCAGTCGCGCTTTCGATGAGCTCTTCCGCAGCGAGGACATGAAGATCATCCGCTCGCCGATCCGAGCCCCAAACGCGAACGCCTATGCCGAGCGTTGGGTCGGCACCCTCCGCCGCGAGTCTCGACCGGATTCTGATCATCAACCACCGCCACCTCGAGCACGTGCTCCGCCTCTACACCGCCCACTACAACCGACACAGGCCGCACCGCTCGCTGTCGCTCAACCCTCCCGACGAACAGCCAGCCGCGGCCGTTCCCGTCCCAGCCCGGCGAATCCACAGACACGAAGTACTCGGAGGTCTCGTCAACGAATACAAAGCTGCGGCATGACCACCACTCACGCGCATGACCGAGTTTTCGAACCCCACGCGATGAGTACGCTTTGGTGATGCTTTGGGGTCGAAGCGGCGAGCTCGCGCGGATCGAGCAGCTGCTCGACACAGTCCGGCGTGGACGCGCTGATGCGGTCGCCGTTCACGGCGAAGCCGGTATCGGGAAGACGGCGATCCTGGAGTACGCGCTTGAGCGTTCCGCGGATCTGCGCGTGCTCCGCACGCGCGGCATCGAGTCGGAGGTCGAGCTTCCGAATTCGGCGCTGCTGGACGTCTTGCGGCCGGTGCTCGAGTCGGTCGACGCCGTGGTCGAGCCGCAGGCTGCGGCGCTGCGCGCGGCGCTGCGGCTTGCCGCGTCGGAGCGGCCGCCGGATCGGCTCGCGGTTTACGCAGGAACCCTGAGCACGCTTGCTGCTGCGGCCGAGCAATCGCCGCTGCTCATCCTGGTCGACGATTTGCAGTGGATCGATACGTCGTCGCGTGACGCGCTCCTGTTCGCTGCGCGCAGGCTCCGCGACGATCCGATCGCGACGCTCGTCGCGACGCGCGGCGACGAGGTTTCGACGGATGGCCTGGAGACGATCCAACTGGCGCCGCTCGACGATCTCGCCGCGCGCAAGGTCGTCGGCGCGGCGGCGCTGGCGTCGAAGGTCGAGGCGCGCGTGCTGGCCGCGGCTGCGGGCAATCCGCTCGCGCTGGTCGAGTTGCCGCGGGCGCTCACGCCAGAGCAGCGGTCGGGAACAGCTGCGTTACCCGAGCCGATCCTGGGGGGCGATGCGGCGGTTCGACTGTTCGGACGCCGATTGTCAGGCCTCGACAAGGATGCGCGTCTCGCGCTGGTCACCGTCGCGGCGAGCACGAGCGAGGACGTCTTGGGTGTCTCCCGTGCGGCAACTCGACTCGGTGTCGACGTGAATCGAGCGCTCGCCGCGCTTGAGGATGCGGGACTCGTTGAGGTGAGGGGCGGCCGCGTGCTCTTTCGCCACCCGTTGGTGCGCTCGGCGGCGTACGCCGGCGCGAGCGCTGGCGAGCTGCGGTCGTGCCACCAGGCGCTCGCCGACGCGAGCGACGTCGAGCAGCTCGCGGACGTGCGGGCTTGGCATCGTGCTCTCGCCGCGGTCGAGCCGGATGAGAGCGTTGCCGCGGAGCTCGAGCAGACGGCGCTTCGAAGCGCGGGACGTAGCGGCCATGCCTCCGCTCGCGCGTTCGAGCACGCAGCTCGGCTCACACCTGACCTCGCCCGGCGCGGCCTGCGCTTCGCCGCGGCCGCGGAGGCGCTCCGAGCTGCAGGTGAGGCACAAGCGGCGGCCGCGGCCGCTCGCCAGGCGCTCGAGTTCGCATCCGATCCGGTCGCACGCGCGCGAGCGGAGCGTGTGCTGGGCTGGATCGAGACGCAGCGAAATCCGCGCCGGGCAGCGGTTGGGCTGGCCCGGGCAGCCTCCGAGGTGGAGGCAGCTGATCCGGAGCTCGCGGCGCTCTTGCTCTTCGACGCGCTCGATCCCTTGCTGCAAGTCGGAGAACTCGCGGAGCTGAAGCGTCTCGTCGAGCATGCCTGGCAACTCCCTTGGGCGCGCGGCGGCGACACCGAGGTGCGCCTCGCGATCCGCTACGGAGATGCGCTCGCGGTAGCCGGAGACGTCGCTCGGGCGCGTGAGCTTTGGCTGCATGCTGCGCTTGCTGCCGATGCTCCCGAACCCGAAACTCGGCTGCGCGCAGGCGAGGCGCTTTTCTCGATCGGAGCGAACGATCGTGCACGCGCCGTCATCGAGCCGGCCATCGAGGAGCTTCGCCACGGCGGCCGCATCGGATCACTCGTCGCCGACCTCGGAATGCTCACCGTGCTCGAGGCACGGTCGGGAGATCTGGCCGGCGCGCAAGCGAGCGCCGCAGAGGTACTCGAGCTCGCCCGCGCGGTCGACGACCCGCTCGAACAAGCACATGCCTCCGGCCAGGCGGCCTGGGTGGCGGCGATGCGCGGCGCCGCCTCCGACTGCCGCCAGTACGCCGACGAAGCCCGGCGGCTAGCGCACGGGAGGAATGCGCTTGCCGCGATCGGCGACCACGCCGAGGGGCTGCTCGAACTCGGCGAGGGACGCGCCGCCGACGCCGTCGACCCGCTGCTTCGCGCGGCAGACGTGCGCGGCGTGGGCGACAGTCTCGCGCCGCGCCCGATGGTGGCGACGTTGATCGAAGCGCTCACACGAACCGAGCGCCGAGAGCAGGCTGATGCGTGGCTCAGCCGGTTCGAGCGCGAGGCCGCGGAGAGCGGACGCGGCGAAGCCCTCGCCGAAGCCGCGCGGTGCCGCGGGCTGCTGGCCGATGACGCGCAGGGCGACGGGTTCTTTGCCGATGCGATCTGGTACCACGCGCTCGAGCCGAATCCGTTCGAGACTGCGCGGACGCAGCTCTGCTACGGCGAGCGCCTACGCAGGCGAAGACAGAAGCGACAGGCCGGCGAGCAACTGCGCGCGGCGCTGGCGACATTCGAGCGAATCGGGGCTGTCTCTTGGGCCGATAGGGCCGCGCGCGAGCTGACGACGGCCGGCGACGCGCCACGGCGGCCGAGCGGCGCCATCCATGAGGGGGAGCTCACGGCGCAGGAGCTGAATGTCGCGCGGCTCGTCGTCGAGGGCCTGACGAACCGCGAGATCGCCGCACGCCTCTTCCTGAGTCCGAAGACGATCGAGACGCACCTGATGCACGTCTTTCGCAAGCGGGGCGTGCGCTCGCGAACCGAGCTTGCGCTCAAGCTGACCAGCGCAAGTTCAGGGTTCCTCCCGATTGAGCCAGCTCGCACAGCCCTCTAGCGTCTGCCGAGTTCAGAACCCCCAGGAGGGAATGCGATGAAGGTGTTTTTGATACTCGTGGCTGTGCTCGCGTCCCTGGTCGCGGCTGCTCAAGCGCCCGCGATCACCGGTGGCGGCCCCGACGCCGGCGCCCACCCGCAGGTCGGGATCATGGTTGTGAATTCGTCGAACCTCGGCCGCGGCTATGGCTGCAGCGGGACGCTGATCTCGCCAACCGTCTTTCTGACCGCCGCCCACTGCGACCCTAGTTTGCTTCGCGTCGTCCACGTCACCCGCCTCTGGGCCTACTTCGCCGATCAGCTCGGCGACCCGAACGCGATCCCCATGCAGGATCTGGTCGAGGGGACATTCGTTGCCGACCCGCAATTCCAGCCCAACCCGGGCGGCGAGGAAGGCAGCATCGACTCCCACGACATCGCCGTCATCCTGCTCGACTCGCCGGTCACAATCACGCCCGCGTCATTGCCCGCAGCGGATCTTCTCGACCAGCTCGCGTCCAAGGGCGGCCTGCTCGGCCAGTCGTTCACGAACGTCGGCTACGGCGCGACCGGGTACGAGTTCGGAGGCGGTCCGCCGCGCAAGGACTACCCGGGAGCACGGCTCGCATCCGTCTCGGACTTTCAGGCGCTTTTGCCTTCCTACCTGTACATGCTCGGCGGTACCGCGCTCGACACAGGAGGGACCTGCGGCGGCGACTCCGGCGGCCCCGCGTTCCTCGGCACATCCACCACGGTTGTCGCGATCACATCGACCGGCGACCCCTTCTGCCGCGCGCTGAACGTCGATTACAGGACGGACACCACATCCGCCCGATCCTTCCTGTCCCACTACCTCCAGCTCCCGTAAGGAACCCCGTCTCAATGGTGGGCGGTCGCTTTGTATCTCGGTTCACGCGGCGCGTGGTGCCGCGCTCAGCAGCCACAGGATCGGCGGGTCTCGTCGCGGTCGCGGCCCTGTCGCTCGTCTTCGTCTTGTCCGCGGCGGCCGATACGGGCGCGATCGCCGAGTCCGTCATTCCGACCGCGAACGCGCAGCCGGTCGGGATCGTCACCGGCCCTGACGGCAACCTGTGGTTCAGCGAAGCCGCCGGCAACAAGATCGGCCGGTTGACGCCCGGCGGGCAGTTCACGGAGTTCGAGATCCCGACGCCGGCCAGCGTCCCGGACGACGTGGCGCTCGGGCCGGACGGGAACATCTGGTTCGGCGAGACAGCGACAAACAAGGTCGCGCGGATCAGCCCGAGCGGCAGCTTCAGCGCGTTCCCGCTGCCGGAGCCGGCGAGCGTGCCGATCGGCGTGACGGCGGGACCGGACGGCAACGTCTGGTTCACCGAGGTGGCCGGCAACAGGATCGGCCGCATCACGCCGGACGGGGCAATCAGCGAGTTCACGGTGCCGACGCCGGGTGCACGGCCGCTTGTCCCCGCGGCGGGACCAGACGGCGGTATCTGGTTCACCGAGCAACTCGGCAACAAGATCGGCCGCCTCGACCCGAGCAGCGGCACATTCGAGGAGTTCCCACTCTCGCATCCGAACAGCCGCCCCTTCGAGATCACCGACGGCCCGGACGGCAACCTCTGGTTCACCGAACGCCTGGGCAACCGGATCGGCCGCATCACTCCGAGCGGCGACATCACCGAGTTCACCGTGCCGACCGCCGGCGCAAGGCCGAACACGATCCGCCGCGGCCCCGACCCGAACCCCGCGGCGGACTGCGCCTTTCAGCGCGACTCGCTCGGCGACGCGCAGTTCAGCGCGGCCTACGGAAGCTTCGGCGGTTGCGTCTCCACGCTTGGCAGCACCAGAACGCTCTGGTTCACCGAGGACACCGGCAACCGCGTTGCCCAGATCACAACCGACGGGACGATCTTCGAGTTCCCGCTGCCGACGCCGGGCTCGCACCCGATCGGCATCACAGAAGGGCCGGACGGCGCCGTCTGGTTCGCCGAGAACACCGCCAACGAGATCGGCCGGCTCGACGTGCAGGCTGTGGGCCAGCCCGCGGCTCCAGGCCTCGGCTCAGACACCGGAGGTCTTCTCGTCCCCGGCGCCGTTGATGGCGAGTAGAACAGACACGCGACGAGCTGAACGCGCGCGTCGAGAGCAGCCACCCTGTGGGTGCCTGTGGGGTGCGTATACGATCTCGCTGCAAACAAGCTAGATCCGGACCGGCGGACCGGCGGACGAGTTTACGCACCCCACAGGCTCCGCGACGGGCCCGAGCCCGGTTGATAGAGCCAGAAACGGCTCCAAGCATCATCTTCTCGTAGACGCGAGCGGGATCCCGCTTGCCTGGACGGTCACCGGCGGCAACCGTAACGACGTCACCCAGCTGGTGCCGCTGATCGAGCGAGTCCCAGCTGTGCGCGGCAAGGTCGGTCGGCCGCGCCAGCGTCCCGAGCGCGTCGTCGCCGACCGCGGCTACGACCACGACAAATACCGGCGCGAGCTCCCCCGCCGCGGCATCGGATCGGAGATCGCGCGGCGCCAGACCGATCATGGCTCCGGCCTCGGCCGCATCCGCTGGGTCGTCGAGCGCACCTTCGCATGGCTGCACCATTTCAAGCGACTGCTCGTACGCTACGACCGCCGCCACGAGATCCACGAAGCCTTCCTCGCCATCGGCTGCTGCCTCGTCTGCTTCAGGAGACTGCAGGACTCGCTGTGACTCGAGTTCCTAGCGCAGGCGCTGTTGCCGCGATGCCAGGCCACTCCGATCCAGGATGGTTCGCCGACGCGCGTCTGCGAGACCGCCACCGACACTCGAAGGGCTCAGGATTGGGCGGGCGATTCGACGGTTAGCTTGCCTGGCAAGAACGCGATCAGCACGGACTTGGGCGCCTGATAGGAAGCGCGGAGGACCTGGTACGGGGCGATATTGATCAGCACGGAGGCCTTCCCGGCTCGGGACAGGTGAAGGTATCGATAGGACACCTCCACCTGGTGAGGCCCGGGTTCAAGCGGAAGAAAGTGCTCTCCCCAGGGAAGCTCGTGCAACTGGCCATCGATCACGACGGTCGTGCGCGTGAACCTGAGCGTCCAATCCAGGCGGAAGAAGCCAGTCCGCAAGGTGATCCCTTGCCGAGGTCCCGCCGGCGGATCTATTGCCACGCGGTCATTGTCCCAGGTGGCGGAGACCGCCTCTGGCGAGACTGGGAGATGCTCATTCTGGTTCGACTTCTTAGCCCCACACGTCAATGATCGAACGAGCGCGCGCGCTCCTCGCTCTTGTATCTTAGTGGTTCTCAGAATATGAGCGCATATCAGTTATCGGGCTGAAAGGAGCGCGGTTGTGGCGGAAGCGGCGATGAGCGCGGCAGGAGCAAGAAGGTGGACGGTGGCCGAGATTC
>WNGF01010902.1_pt1 | contig 12749 bp, 11 predicted proteins | sample 5400641 | NCBI WGS metagenome assembly WNGF01 (sample SAMN13153371, study PRJNA577476) | soil metagenome | isolation source: 80 cm soil or saprolite under grassland replicate 2 | place: USA:California | collected 2016-06-15
ATGGACGGTAAGCCCGAGCTGTCGATCGTCGTGACGGTGCTGAACGAGGAAGGGACGGTCGACGAGCTGTACGAACGCACCGCCGCCGCCGTCAACGGCCGCCCGTTCGAGCTCCTGTTCGTCGACGACGGCTCGCAGGACGGAACATTCGACGCGCTGCGCCGGCTGCACGCACGTGACCCGCGCGTTCGCGCGATTCGGTTCGCGCGCAACTTCGGCCAGCATCCTGCGATGCACGCCGGCTTCACGCGCGCGCGCGGCGACATCCTCGTCACGATGGACGGGGACCTGCAGAACCAGCCGGAGGACATCCCGAAGCTCCTCGCCGCCGTCGATGCGGGCGCGGACGTCGCGAGCGGGCGGCGGAGCGTCCGTCGCGACTCCTGGGGGCGCACGCTCCCGTCGCGCCTGATCAACGGCATGTTGCGGCGGTTCACCGGCGTCCCGATCGCGGACTTCGGCTGCGCCTTCAACGCGTATCGGCGCCGCGCCGTCGAGCCGATGCTCGGCTCGATCGGGCGTCAGAAGTTCACGAAGGCGCTCGTGCTCTCCGGCGGGGCGTCCGTCGTCGAGGTCGACGTCGCGCACGCACCCCGCGCGGGACGCTCGCGCTACTCGCCGCTGCGGCTCACGCGGTTGGCGCTGCACGTGCTCGCCGGCTTCTGGCCCCAGCCGATCCAGTGGATCGGCTTCGCGCTCGGCGTCGCCTGCTCGCTGGCGGCGCTCGCCCTCGGCGCGTACGGCATCGTCTTCTGGATCGCGGAGTCGAACTTCCCCGGGCCGCTGTTCGGCGGCACGCTGATCGTCTTCGTGCTCGGCGTCCAGGGATTCATCCTCGCCCTCGTCGGTGAATACCTGGCCAGGATCCAGCGACAGGTCGAAGCGAGGCCGCTCTACACCGTGACGGAGGAACTTTGAGCAAGTGCGTGCTGGTCACCGGCGGGGCCGGGTTCATCCCGTCGAACTTCATCCGGCATCTGCTGGCGAAGACGCCGTACGAGGTCGTCTCGCTCGACGCCCTGACCTACGCCGGCAACGTCGAGAACCTGGCGGACGTGATGTCGCACGAACGGCTCTCGTTCGTCCAAGGGGACATCCGAGACGTCGACCTCGTGCGCGACGTCGCGGCAAACGTCGACGTGATCGTCAACGCCGCCGCGGAGTCGCACGTCGAGAAGTCGATTCGCGACGGCGGTTCCGAGTTCGTGCGCACGAACGTCGAGGGGACGCAGATCCTGCTCGACGCGATTCGCGAGGCGCCGGTGGAGCGCTTCATCCTCATCTCTTCGTCCGAGGTCTACGGCACCGCGCTCTCGGATCCGATGGGCGAGGAGCATCCGCTGAACCCGCGCAGCCCGTACGCGGGGACGAAGGCGGGAGCCGACCGGCTCGCGTACTCGTACTTCGTCACGTACGGACTGCCGATCGTGATCGTCCGGCCCTTCAACAACTACGGGCCGCGGCAGCATCCCGAGAAGGTGATTCCGCGCTTCATCACGCAGGCGCTGCAGGATGAGCCGCTGACGGTGCACGGCGACGGCCACGCGACGCGCGACTGGCTGTACGTCGACGACGACGCGGAGGCGATCGAGCGCATGATCGAGGCGCCGCTCGGAGACCTCGCGGGCGAGGTACTGAACGTCGCCACCGGAGTCGACATCTCCGTCAACGAGATCGCCGACAGGGTGCTCGAGGCGCTGGACAAGCCGAGTTCGCTCAAGCAGCACGTCCCGGAGCGGCCCGGCCAGGTGCATCGCCATGTCGGCTCGACGGAGAAGGTGCATGCGCTGACCGGCTGGCGCGCCCGCACGAGCTTCGACGAGGGGCTCGCGCGCACGGTCAGGTGGTACAGCGACAATGAGGCTTGGTGGAAGGGCCTACTCCGGACCGGCGGACGCGTCTCCTCGTCCTAGGCGCGGGCCCCGCGCAGCTTGGGCTGCTCGCGGCTGCCCGCAAGCGGGGCCTGTACGTGATCGCCGTCGATCGAGATCCGGATGCGCCCGGCTTCCGCTACGCGGACCGGCGCGCGATCGTCTCGGCCGAGGACGAGCACGGCATCGCGCGGCTCGCGGAGGCGGAGCGCGTCGACGGCGTGATTGCACCGGGGATCGACTGGCCGGTCGGCATCGCCGCGCGCGTCGCCGCGAAGCGCGGACTTCCGCATCCCCTGACGCCCCAAGCCGCCGTCCTCGCGACGTCGAAGGCGCGCCAGCGGGAGCGTTTCGCCTCTGCGGACGTGCCGCAGCCGCAGTACCAGTCGTGCCGGACCCTCGACGAGGCGCGGTGGGCGGCGGACGAGTTCGGATATCCATGCGTCGTCAAGGCGCCCGACCGGCAGGGACAGCGCGGGCTCTCCGTCGTTTCGGAACGTCACGCGCTCGAGGGCGCGGTCGCGACGGCGCTCGAACTCTCGCGGAGCGGCGCGTTCCTCGTCGAGAAGCTCGTCGAGGGCCGGGAGGTGACGGTCAACGGCTTCCTGTTGGGCGGTCGGTTCAACGCGTTGACGATCACCGACCGGCACCTCGCAGCGCCGCCGGCGTTCGGCGTCGCCCTCGCGCACTCCTGGCCGTGCGCGCAGCCGACGGCACAGATCGCGAAGGCGATCGACGCCGCGCGGAAGGCTGCGAACGCGCTCGGTATCACCGACGGGCCGACCTACACGCAGGTGATCGTCTCGGAGGCGGGCGCGGTGATCGGCGAGCTGGCGGCGCGGCTCGGCGGCGGCCACGACGCCGAGCTTTGCCGTGCTGCCCTTCGCGTCGACCTCAACCAGCTGGCGATCTCCGCCGCGCTCGGCGAAGAGGTGCGGCGCAACCGGCTCGCGCCGCAGGCGCGCGTCGGCGGCGCGTGCATCCGCTTTCTCGTCGCGCAACCCGGTCAGCTGCGCGCTGTGAGAGGCCTGGCCGAAGCCTTCGACGTCGAAGGCGTGCGCGGGATCCGCATCTACCGCAAGCCCGGCCATGTGTTCGAGCCGTTGCGCAGCGGCTCCGACCGCGCGGGCGCCATCCTCGCCGTCGGCGACTCCGCAGAGGACGCCCTCGAGCGCGCGAATCGCGCGCGGAGCCTCGTCCGCTTCGAGACCGAAAACGCGCGCGTCGTTGCGTAAAGGCGAACGCCTCGGCTTCCAGCCGCCCGCGATCGGCGAAGAGGAGATCGCCGCCGTCGCCGAGACGCTGCGCTCCGGCTGGCTGACGACAGGCCCGAAGACTGCGGAGCTCGAGCGGCGGGCTGCGGAGCTGCTCGAGGCCGAGCACGTGATCGCCGTCGCCTCGGGCACGGCGGCCATGCACCTGTCGCTCGTCGCGCTCGGGATCGGCCTCGGCGACGAGGTGATCACGACGCCGATCACGTGGCCGGCGACCGCCAACGTGATCGTGCATACCGGGGCGGCGCCCGTGTTCGCCGACGTGCGCGAGGACGACCTGAACATCGATCCGGCGCGCGTCGCCGACCTCGTCGGCGAGCAAACGAAGGCGATCCTGCCGGTCCACCTCGCGGGACAGCCGTGCGACCTCGACCCGCTGTGGCAGCTGGGCCTACCGATGGTCGAGGATGCCGCGCACGCGTTCGAGAGCGCCTACCACGGGCGCAAGCTCGGCGGCCTCTCCGACGCAACCTGCTTCTCGCTCTACGCGACGAAGAACGTCGCCGCCGGCGAGGGCGGGCTGATCGCGACGAACCGCGCGGACGTCGCGGACTCGATTCGCGAGCTGCGGCTGATGCGCCGCGGCGACGGCTCGCTGTACGACATCAGCGTGCCGGGCTACAAGGCGAACCTGTCCGACGTCCTCGCCGCGATCGCGCTCGTCCAGCTCGACAAGCTCGCACGGCACGCGGAGATTCGCGCGCGACAGTTCGCGCTTTACGACGCGGCCGTCGGGGAGCTCGACGGCATCACGCCGCTCGTGCGAGACCCGCGCGACACGCACGCACTCCACCTGTACATCGTTCGGATCGACGCCGAGCGAGCCGGCGCGACGCGCGACGAGTACCAGCGTGCGCTCGGGGACGAGGGAATCTCGACGAGCATCCACTTCCTGCCCGTGCACCGCCTCACGTGGTATCGCGAGCGCTTCAGCGCAGACTGCCCGGTCGCAGAGCGCGCAGGGTCCGAGGTGCTGTCGCTGCCGCTGTCGCCGGCGCACTCGGACGAGGACATTCGCGGCGCTGCCGAGGCGCTGCGGCGCGTGCACGCGCGGTTTACGACCTGAGAGACGCCGTTGCCTGACGACCGCGTACGTCAAGCGCCGCCCCTCTCTGGTCCTCGCACTACGCTGGTCCTGCATGCGCCGCCTCCTCCGTCTCGTCTTGACGCTCGTCGTCACAGGACTTGCGGTCGGCTATCTCGTCTGGAAGATCGACGCTTCGCAAACGTGGCACATCCTCTCGCACGCGAGCGTCGGCTGGTTCCTCGTCGCGGTCGCGATCATGGCCGCGACGGTCTGGCCGATGGCCTGGCGCTGGCAGCGCCTGCTGCTCGCGCAGCAGATTCGCGACCGTCTCGGCTGGCTCGCCCGTGCGTACTTCACGGCGTACACGGCCGGACAGATCCTCCCGACGTCGATCGGCGGCGACGCGATGCGCATCTTCGAGACGTCGCGCCGGCATCCCGGGAATACCGGCGCGATCGCCGGCACCGTGCTGCTCGAGCGTGCGCTCGGCGGCGCCGCCACCGTGACGCTCGCCGCGGTCGGCTTCGCACTCGCCGTCGGACGCTACGACGTCGGCGCGTACATCTGGATCGAGGCCGCGTTCGTCGTCGCGACGACGCTGCTCGCCGTCGTGCTCTTCTCGCGCCGCATTCGCCGGCCGCTCGCGTCGGCCGTCCCGCTGCTGCGGCGGCTGCGCGTGGAGCGGCCGCTGCGCGCCGTGTACGAGGCGATCCATCAGTACCGCAACCGCCTCGGCCTCCTCGGCCGTGTGTTTTTGCTCACGCTCTTCGTACAGGCTGTTCGCGTGCTCGCGATCTGGGCGGCGGGCAAGGGCGTCGGCGTGTCGCTCTCGCCGCGACCGTACTACGTGATGGGGCCGCTGCTGTTTCTCGTGCTGCTCGTGCCGTTCACGATCAACGGCATCGCCGTGCGCGAGTCGTTCTTCGTGAGCTTCCTCGGCGGTCTCGGCGTCGATCCGAGCCGAGCGTTCGCGACCGGATTTCTCTTCTTCGCCGTCACGATCACGGTGTCGATCCCGGGTGCGCTGATTCTCGGCTGGGAGAACCTCCGGCGCCGCGCACCGCGCGCGGACCCGGTAGGCCCCTGATGTGGGCCGATCCTGAGGTCGTAGCAATCGTCGCGGCGCTCGTGTTCGGCAGCGTCGTCGGACTGCCGGGGCTCCACCGGGCGGTTCGGCAGCGACGCCGCGCGCTGCGGACGTGCCTGAGCTGCGGGCGGACTCTGCTGCTCGGCGAGCGCACGTGCGACTGCGAGAGCCCGGAATGATCCGGCTGCCGTCGCGGCGGCAACTTGCAGTGGCAGGCGGTTATGCAGCCGCGGCCGCTCTCTACGTCCTGATCGGCGTGCTCGTCGTGGACTTCCTGCTATCGGTGTTCGTCGCCGTCGCCTACTTGCTGCTGGTCGCGTGGATCGTCCCGGCCGGCGTGCGGAGGCTGCTGTGAGCTGGTCCGCACATGATCTGGAGCCCTACGCGATCCAGCGCCACTCGCGGTGGAAGATCGCGTTCGTACCGCTGCTGCTCGGCTCGTACTCGCCCGACCTGATGACGAAGTGGTACGTCTACGGAATCCACCTCGGCGGGATCGAGTTGAAGGCGGACAACCCGGCGCAGTTTCACCGCGGCTGGCCGGGCCTCGGGTTTACGCACTCCTTCCTCTACGGCGTCGTCGTCTGCCTGATCTTCTGGAAGCTGCTCGGCAGCAAGAACTGGGGCGTCAGCTTCCTCATCGGCCAGTGGGCGCACGCGCTCACGGACGCGGGCGACACCGTCGGCACGATGCTGTTCTTTCCGTGGACGTTCCACGTCCACTTCGACGCGTGGGCGTACGCGGGCCAGACGGGCCGGCTGACGGACGCGGCCGCCTACTTCAGCGGCCTGGGCGGAATGTGGGACGCCGTGTGGATCGTGTACGGGCTCTTCAGCTGGCAGGTGCTGACGCGGTCGTACTTCGAGACGCACGTATTTACCGCTGATGCGTTCTGGAGCAAGGCGAGTCGCGTCATCCCGCTCGGCGCGTTGCTCGTGTTCTACCGCGCCGCGTTCTTCTACGGGACGAGCCGCTGGATCGCGTGGACGGTCTGGGCGCACGTCGTACACAGCTATCCGTACGACCTCTCGTGGGGTGGTCCGCACTGGGTGCCCGCGGAGCACCCGTGAAACGCTCCGACGTCTCGGTCGCCGTCGTGACGTACAACGCGCTGCCCTGGCTCGAGCAGTGCCTCACGAGCGTCGCCGGTCACGAGACCGTGGTCGTCGACCACGGCTCGACGGACGGCACCGTCGCCTTCGTACGCGACAGGTTCCCGGCGGTACGTCTTATCGAGCAGGAGAACCGCGGCCTCGCCGCCGGCTGGAACCGTGGCATCGGCGAGACGTCCGGCGCCTACGTGCTGATCCTGAATGCCGACGCGTGGGCGGTCGGCGACGCGATCGACCGGCTCGCCGAGTTCGCCGACGCGCATCCGCGTGCGGCGATCGTCGGACCGCGGCTGCGCCATCCGGACGGCCGCCCGCAGCCGTCGGTGCGCGGCTTTCCGACTCCCTGGCGGCTGGCCACCGAGTACCTGTTCTTGCGGAAGCTCGCGCCGCGGTCGCACGCGCTGAACGCGTTCTACGCGGAGAACTTCGACCACGCGCGCGTGCGCGAGGCGGAGTTCGTCATGGGCGCGGTGATGTTCGCGCGGCGGGCGGCGATCGACGAAGTCGGCCTGCTCGACGAGAGCTTCTTCCTCTTCAGCGAGGAGACGGACTGGTGCTACCGCTTCCGCCGCGCCGGCTGGCAGGTGCTCTTCACGCCGGACGCAGAGTTCGCCCATGTCTACGGCGCCGCGCACCAGGGGCGGATGTTCCGCGAGAACGTTCGCGGCAACCTGCGCTTCATCGCGAAGCACCAAGGTGCTCGCGCCGCCGCACGGGCGCGCTGGGTGCTGCTCGTCGGGTGCCTGCTGCGCGCGCCGCGCGACCGGCAATACCTGCGGATTGCGCGCTGGCTCGCGCGCCGGCCGGTTCCCGAGCTGCTGGCTGGGTGATAGCGCGCACGGCATACGTCGCGGCCGTGCTCGTCGGACTCGGAATCTCGCGGCTGCTGCCCGAGCACGGCGTCGGCCTCTTTCTTCGACTCGGCGCGGCGACGCTCGTCGTCTTGCTGCCGGGAAGATTGATCGCGCGCGCGCTCGGGCTTCGCTCGACGTCCGCAACACTGGCGTGGTCGCTGGCCGCGCTCACCGTTGCCCTCGGTGCCGTGTTCCTCATTCGCTCGTCGTTTGCTCTCGCGCTGTGGATCCTGCTCGCGATCACGTTGGGGGCGCTGTTCTTGCCTCGCCGCGAGCCCGGACCCCGTCGATCGCGCGGTCGCAGCCTCGTCGCTCTCGCGGGCCTCGTTCTGGGCACGTTGCTCTGGCACGTCGCGCCCAAGGCGCTCGTCGGCGACACTCCGTTCCACCTTGCGCGCGTGCGGAAGCTCGTCGAGCTCGGCTCGCTGACGCCGGGACGTCTCGACGAGCTCGTCGGCGGGGGGCTGCATCCCGGCTACGCCTTCCCGCTCTGGCACGCGTTCCTTGCCGCCGTCTCCAAGCTCGCCGGCGTCGACCCGGCGCTCGTCCTCCAGCACGAGAGCGCGCTGCTCGTCCCGCTGGCCGCCCTCGTCGCGTTCGAAGCCGGCGCCGCGCTGTTCGGCTCGTCGGCGCTCGGTGCGGCCACTGCGGCGGCGCAGGTGGCGCTGGTCGCGTTTGCCGCCGGCCACGGCGGCGCCTATCCGCTGCTCGCGCGCCCGGCCCCCGCCGCGCGCCAGCTGCTCGTGCCGGCCGTGCTCGCGCTCGTCTTCGCCTACGTGCGCAAGCCCGACTGGCGGCTCGCGGCTTCGATCGCCGTGGCCGCGATCGCCCTCGTGCTCGTCCACCCGACATACGCGGTCTTCCTCTGCATTCCGCTTGCGGGTTGGCTGGTCGCCGACGCGCTCGCGCGTGGACGGCACACGTGGCGTGTCGCAACCGGCCTCGGCGCCGTCGCCCTGCCGGCCGGCGCTGTGTCACTCGCGCTGCTGCCGATCGCGCGCGACACGGTCTCGCACGAACCGTCGGCGGCGGCGTTGCAGCGCTCGCTCGCGCACTACCGCGACCAGCTCGTCGTCGACGGGACGAGCTACCATCTCGCGCCACAGGTGTTCGGCCGCAACGGTGCAATTGCGGTTGCGGCTCTGATCCTCGTCCCGTTTGCCGGGCTCGCATGGCGGCGGCGGTGGGGACCGTTCGTGCTTGGCGGCTCGCTCGCCGTGCTCGCCGTCATGCTCGTGCCGTTCCTCTTCGAGCGTTTCTCGGACGCGGTGTCGCTGTCGCAGTCGCGCCGTGCCGCCGGCTTCCTGCCCTTCGCGTTCGCCTTCGTCGGCGGCGTCGCCGTCCTCACACGCCTGCTCGCGGTCTTCGCGCTGCCGCTCGCGCTTCTGGCGGGAGTCGTGTTCCAGCTCCTCTGGCCGGGCGACTTCGGCTTCCGGCTCGAGAACGGCGGTCCCGGGCACGCAACGTGGTTCGCGGTGGCCGGGGGTGTGCTCGCGCTCGCCGCCGCGCCCCTCGTCGCCCGGCGCCTGCAACTCGACTTCGACCGCAGGGACTGGCTGGCCGCGGTCGCAGCGGGGCTGTTCGTGCTGCCGGTCGCCGTGCACGGCTTCACGCACTGGAACACGGCCACGACCGCCGACCCGCAGGCGCTCACGCCCGGCCTCATCCGCGCGCTGCGCGAGGACGTCCCGGAGCGCGGCGTAGTCTTCTCCGATCCGGAGACGAGCTACCGCATCGCCGCGGCCGCGCCGGTGCTGATCGTCGCCGCGCCCGTCGAACACGTCGCCGACACGAAGCAGAACCGGCCGCGCGAGCGCAAACGCGCCACGCTCGCGTTCGACGCGACGGGAGATCTCGCGATTCCGCGGCGCTACCACGCACAGTGGCTGGTCGTCGCGCGCTTCCGCCGGCACCCGACGCTCGCGCTGCGGCCGGTATACAGGGACGCGCGCTTTGTCCTCTACCGGCTCTGAATGAAGGTGCTACTCGTCACGCTGTACTTCCCGCCTGCGGGCGGCGGCGGCGTGCAGCGCCCGCTCAAGTTCGCGACGCACCTGCCGGCACTCGGGATCGAGACGCACGTGCTGGCTCCGGACAATCCGAAGTGGATTCACATGGACGAGGAGCTGCGCGCGCCGACGCAGGCGTGGGTCCACCGTGTGCGCTACGTCGGGCCGCGGGGCCGCAGGCCGTCGGAGGAGCTGCACGGAAAGCACGGGCTCGAGCGCGCGCTGACCCAGGCACGGTTGCTGCCGCGACGGCTGATCGTTCCCGACGAGGCTGCGACGTGGAACGTCACCGCGATCCCGGCGGCGTTGCGAATCGCGCGTGCGGAGAAGATCGACGTCGTGCTCACCACGTCTCCGCCTGGGTCCGTGCATCTCGTCGGCGCGGCCGTGAAGCGTACGCTCGGCGTTCGCTGGATTGCCGACCTCCGGGACTCGTTGCTCGCGCACCAGGACCGGCGTGCGGACACGCTCGCCGTGCGCGTGAAGTCCCGGACCGTTCGCATCGTCGGCGGCGTTGTGGCGCGTAACGCAGATGCGATCGTCACCGCGTTCGACTCGATCGGGGAGGAGATGCGCGCGCTCTCGCCGACTGGACGCGTCGTCACGATCCCGAACGGCAGCGACTTCGACGACTTCGAAGGCATGGCGTACACGCCGGGTGAGCGGTTTCGGATCACGCACACCGGCGCCTTCTTCGGCCAGCGCGACCCGAAGCCGTTCCTGCGCGCGGTCGCCGACTCGGACCTCGACGACGTCGTCATCCGCTTCGTCGGCGGTTTCCGCGCCGCCGATCGCGAGTTTGCCGAGTCGCTGGGGCTCGGCGACCGGATCGAGGTGATCCCCTTCGTGCCGCGTCGCCGCTCGCTCGAGCTGCAACGCGACTCGGAGGCGCTGCTGCTGATCGCGTCCGAGGCCGGCGGCCGGGGAACGGTCGCTTCGGCCGACGACGTCGACGCGCTGCGGGCGGCGCTGCTCGAGCTCCACGGGCGGTGGCAGCGCGGCGAGCTGGACATCGTACTCGCGCCGGAAGCGCGCGACCGCGTCTCGCGACGGGCGCGCGTCGCAGAGCTCGCGGAGCTCGTGCGCGATGTCGCGCGATGAAGGTCGTCGTTCTCACGACGTCGTACCCGCGGTCGGCGGACGACTCGGCCGGGCGCTTCGTCGCGGGCGCAGTCGAGCAGCTGCGCGCGCGCGGGGTCGACGTCGAGGTCGTGTCGCCGCTGTCGTTCCGGCATTTCGGCATCGCGTACGGGGAAGGCGTGGCCGGGAACCTCCGGCGCCGCCCATGGCTCGCCCTCGCGCTGCCGCTGCTGCTCGTCTCGTTCGCGCGCGCGGCCCGGCATGCCGCGCGCGATGCCGATCTCGTGCACGCGCACTGGCTGCCGGCCGGCGCCGTTGCGCTCGCGACCGGCCGTCCGGTCGTCCTCACCGTCCACGGCACGGACGTCGAGCTCGCGCGGCGCGCGCGCCCGCTGGCGCGGGCGATCCTCCGGCGCATGCGCGTCGTGCTCGCCGTGTCGACCGCCCTCGCCGAAGACGCAAGGCGCCTCGGAGCGCACGAGGCGCGCGTCGTGCCGAACGGCGTCGAGCTTCCGCCCGAGGGCACTGCGGAAGCGGAGCCGCGGTACGTGCTCTTCGCGGGAAGGCTGTCGCGCGAGAAGGGGATTCTCGAGCTGGTCGAAGCGGCGCGTGGGCTCGACCTCGTCGTCGCGGGCGACGGCCCGCTGCGCGGACGAGTGCCGCAGGCACGTGGTTGGTTGCCGCGCGCCGAGCTCGAGCGGCTCTACGCGGGCGCCGCCGTTGTTGCATGCCCCTCCCGGCGTGAGGGCTTCGGCCTCGCGTGTGCCGAGGCGATGGCGCACGGCCGTCCGGTCGTGGCGAGCGCCGTCGGCGGCCTGCGCGATCTCGTTGTCGACGGAGAGACCGGTCTACTCGTCCCGCCGGGAGACGTTGCAGCGCTTCGCCATGCGCTCGAGCGCCTCCTCGCCGACGCCCCACTCAGGCGGCGGCTCGGGACGGCGGCGCGCGAGCGGGTGCGCGCGTGCTGTTCGTGGGAGCGTGTCACGGAATTGACGCTGCGCGCGTATCAGGACGCGCGGTAAAGGTCCTGCGGCCGCTCGCTCGGGTCGCCGTCAACGTGTCCGTCGCACGCGTAGAGCTCAGGCACCGTACAGCTCCTGAAGCCACAGGTCGAGGCAGAGGCAACGCCACAGCGCGAAGTCGATTCCTCGCTCTCCGCGCTCGAGCCGGGAGACGAGGCGTCGTACGCCCTCGCGGTTCAGGTAACCGCCGCCGAAGTCGCGCCGGTCGACGGTGCGCATCACGTCTGCGCGTGCTTCGCGCAGCCAGCGCGCTTGGGGCGTGATGAAACCGATCTTGTCCTGTCGTTCGCGCACGAGCGCGGGCAGCCGGTCCGCGAGCGCCCGACGGAGGAGCGTCTTGGTCGCGCCGGAGGCAATCAGAGCGGACGGGTCGAGCCGGAACGAAAGTTCCACGAGCCGGTAGTCGAGGAACGGGAGCCGCGCCTCCAGGCTGAACGCCATCGAGTTGCGATCTTCGTAACGGAGCAGCGCCGGCAGGCCGTGGTGGTAGACGTGGTACCGCTCGGCCTCGAGCTTGCCGAAGCCCGGCGGAGCGGAGCGTGCTTCAGCTGCGAGCCCGCGCAGCTTCGGCGAGAGCACAGCGCCGGAACGCTTGTCGAGTTGTCGCAAGCGCGTGCGTGCGCGCTGCGGGATGTGCGGCACAAGGGCGAGCCGCGCGCTCCGGACCCACGAGTGCGCCTGGCCCCGGTGGTACGCGCGCAGTTCTCGCGCCGCTGCTGCGGGCTGCCCGGCGCGCAGGAGATCAGCGATGCGAAAGCCGACGAACGCGTGGTACCCGCCGAGCAGCTCGTCACCGCCCTGCCCGTCCAGGAGGACCGTGACGTCACCGGCCCGCGCGATCCGCATGACGTGCCACTGCGCGACGATGCTCGTGGACCCGACCGGCTCGTCCTGCGCGCGCAACATTTCGCGTGCGGCGCCGAGCAGATCGTGACCGTCGACCGCGACGCGATGCTGCTCGACCCGCGCGGCCGCTCCGACCGCGTCGATGTACATCGTCTCGTCGAACGGCTCCCCGGGAAAGGTGGCCGAAAAAGTCTTTTGTGTCTCGCCCACGGACTTCGCCTCCCGGCTCCGCTCGAGAAATTCGTTGACGGTGCAGACGACGGCGGATGAATCCAGGCCGCCGGAGAGGCAGCTGCCGACCGGCACGTCGCTCCGCAGCCGCAGGCGCACTGCATCGTCGAAGAGCGTGCGAAACTCATCCACGGCATCGTCCGCTGTGATCCGCGGCTCTTCCGGGGGGTGCGGAGTCATGTCCCACCAACGGCGAACGCTGACGCCGCCAGCATCGACGAGCATGCTGTGGCCTGCGACCAGCTGCTGGATGCCGTCGAAGAACGAGCGCGCTCCGGCGTCGACGTAGTCGAGCGCAATGAAGTCGGCAATCGCCTGCTCGTCGGGAGAAGGCG
>WNGF01007842.1_pt1 | contig 12748 bp, 15 predicted proteins | sample 5400641 | NCBI WGS metagenome assembly WNGF01 (sample SAMN13153371, study PRJNA577476) | soil metagenome | isolation source: 80 cm soil or saprolite under grassland replicate 2 | place: USA:California | collected 2016-06-15
TGTCTCGCGCCGTCCTCGTGCTCGCACTCGGACCGCTGGCCGGCGCCGTCCTCATCGCCACTCGATTCCCCGAGACAGGCGGGCGCGAACTGGAAGCGATCGCCGCTGACCTCACCAGCCCAGATGCGACGTAGGCGCCGGCCGAAGTTGGGTCCCGGTTCCTCGGCGGCAGCAGGACGACCGCTTTACGCGAGCGACTTGGTCGGTTGCTCGTGATCGTGGATATGCGCCTCGCGCGCGTGCTCCCTGTCGGGGTCCTCGTGGGCCTCGTGGGTGTGGGTGAGCGCGGCGTGGTTGTGCTCGTGGTCGTGGCTGGTGCCCATGTGCTCCCAATGCTCCCCATGCCGCAGATAGTGGGTCACGTGCGTGTGCTCGTGGCGATGGACCCGGGCGTCGTGGCTATGGGTGTCCGCCATCCCGAACTACCTCCCGCGTGGCGCGCGGCTTGCTTCCCGTGCCTACCCGCTCGGCGGCCCCGCAACCCGGGCACCCCGCTCTCCTGCTGCACCACCCGCGGCTGGGGGCGTCACGGTCAAGGCTGGCGCCCGACGCGGTGTCGCTCAGATCTTCCGGCCAACGCCGCCGGCGACCTTCAGCTTCGTCGGCGCCCCAGGCGTCTCCGGCCGCCACCGCTCCACGTCGACCAAGCCCGGCGTGAGGACCTCGAACCCCTCGAAGAACCGCAGGATCTCGTCACGAGGCCGGAACGTGAGCCGGGTCGGGGCGTTCGCGTACACCGTCCGAAGCTGCGCCGCCGCCTCGGGATCGCTGTCGGCGGCGAACTGCGAGAGCACGATGTGGCTGCCCGGCGTCATACGCTCCCGAAACTGGGCGACGATCGAGCCCGGACGCTCCTGCGCGGTGACCAGGTGCAACACCGCCACCATCAGCACCGCGACCGGCTCATCGAAGTCGATGAGCATCTCGAGTTCTGGGTTGCCAAGGATCTCCGCTGGCCGACGGATGTCCGCCTCGATCGTGACCACACCCTCGTCACTCGCCAGCAGGGCATGGTTGTGCTCGACCACGATCGGATCGTTGTCCACGTAGACGACCCGCGCGGAGTCATCGACCCCGCGAGCGACCTGGTGCACATTTGGCGAGGTGGGAATGCCGGTCCCGAGGTCGATGAACTGCCGGATGCCGGACTCGGCGACAAACCGCACCGTGCGGACCAGGAACGCCCGGTTCGCCCGCGCCAGCCGGCGGGTGTCCGGCGCGACCGCCAGGACCTTCTTCGCAGCCTCCCGGTCGACGGCGAAATTGTCCTTCCCACCCAGCACATAGTCGTACACACGGGCGTGGTTCGGTGTGCTCGTGTCGATACCGGCCGACACTTGCCATCCCTGGTGTGCCACCACATCCCCTCCGTTCGGTCGACGCGTCGAGGCGTGCCCGTCATCCACCATCGAGAATCTCGCCGAGGATGTCCGCCGTCCTGCTGGCGCGTCCGCTCTGCCTGCAGATCATCTCCATGGCCTGCAGGTAATGATCGACATGATCGGGTTTGTTCAGGTACACGGCACTGGTCAGGTGCTCGACGTACACCACGTCCGGCAAATCCTGATCGGCGAACCGCAGGATGCTGAACCCGCCCAGTATCGCGGGATGCGCCCCGGCACTGACCGGCAGGACCTGCAAGGTGACGTTCCGCAGTTTCGACGCCTCCACCAGCCGCTCGATCTGGGTCCGCATCACCTCCGGACCACCGACCGGCCGTCGCAACGCCGCCTCGTCCACCACCGCCCACAGCCTGCGCCCATCCGAGCGTGCGAACAGCGCCTGACGGGCCATCCGCAACGCGACCCTGCGCTCCACCTCGTCCGGCGAACCGCCCGCATGCCCACCCTCGATCACCGCACGCGCGTACTCCTCGGTCTGCAGCAGACCGGGCACGAGCTGGCCCTGGTAGGTCCGGATCAGCGACGCCGCCGACTCCAAGTCGATGTAGGCACGGAACCACTGCGGCAGCAGTTCGCCGTACTGGTGCCACCAGCCGCGCCGATTTGCCTCGCGCGCCATGGCGAGCAGCGCCTCGACCTCGCCAGCGTCGGTGACGCCGTACAGGGCCAGCAGGTCTGCCACGTCGCGGTCCTTGAAGCTCACCTGGCCGTTCTCCAGCCGGTGGATCTTCCACTCGGACGCACGGAGCGCCTCGCCGGCCTGCTCGCGGGTGAGGCTCGCCTCGATGCGGAGCCGGCGCAGTCGAGCGCCGACGAGCATCCGGCGTACCGTCGGGCCGCCTCCGCCTCCCGGCTGTACCTCGGTCACGTCCGCCTTCCCCTCCGACAGCCAACACCACAGTATGTCATTTCGTCCGAAATAGGTAAGAGCTTCCGGCAGGAGGTGAATCGGGCACGATCAGGGAACGGCTCTCGGCAAAGCTGCCGACCGGTTAGGCTGACCACCAGCGGAACACCGGTCGCGTCGGTCAACGGGTGGTGTGTGGCGTTGAGCCTTGACAGCGGTGCGGGCCCGTGGGCGGAGTCGGGGCCTTCGAGGGAGTCGGATCGGGGCGCCGCTGGCGTGCCGCGCAGCACGATGCCAATTCAGCGCGGTCTCTTCGACGGCATGGACGGCGAGCAGGTGGCACAGGTGCAACGCCATCTGCACCATCGGCGCTTCGATGCGGGAGCGGTCGTCATCGCGCAGGGCGACATCCTGCGCTGGGTCTATGTGATCGAGTCGGGGATCGCCGAGCTGCTGGTCACGGATGCCGCCGGCAAACAGCAAAGCCTCCGGCAGGTCGGGCGCGGCGAAGCCTTCGGCGAGGTGTCCCTGCTGACGGGAGAGCCTGCGGCGGCGACGCTGCGCGCGGTCAGCGAGCTTGACGTGGTTGTCGTTGAGCAGGCTTCCCTACGCGAGTTGGCGGCCGCCTTCCCGATCATCTATCAGAACCTCAGCTCGATGATCGCGGCTCGGATTGCGGCCGCGAGCTTCGCCTTTTCGGCGCGGCCAGGCCGGACTGCCATCGCGCTCGATGAGGGCGCGCCGCCGCTTCTGGGGTACGCGCCGGCGAGCAGCCTCGCCTGGCACACGCGGCGCTCGACGCTGCTGATCGTCGCTGCGGACACCATGCCAGCCCAGCTCGAAGGGTTCAGCGACGAGGTTGGGGTACATGCCGCTGGCACTCACCCCGACGAGCCTCGGGCCCGCATCGTCGGGGTCCGTCCGGACGATTCGCTCCTGTCGGACGTGACCAGCGGCCGGAGCTCGCACCTCACCGACAGGTTCGGCCACGTCCTGGTTTGGTCTGTGGAACCGTTGTCGGCCTCTGCGGAATCGATCCGGTTCCTGGCTGCCGCCGGGGCCGGCGGGCGGCCATCGCCATCGAGACAACGGTCGCGCTCACCAGCCGCCTACACGCTGCTGGGCTGGCAGCCAGCCGGAGCCAGGATCGGTCCCGAGCCCGACCGCGTGCTTGCCGTCCCGCCCACTCCAACCGCACGACGAGGAGCAGCTGCGCGGCGGGCTGCTCGCCGCGCGCTCGCCTGCCGGGCGGGCCCTGGGCTGGGTGGCTCGAGACCTGGCGGGACTCAAGGTGGGCATCGCGCTGGGAGGCGGCGCGGCTCGCGGCTTCGCTCACGTGGGCGTCCTGGAGGCACTCAGGCGCGCCGGGCTGACGGCCGACTACGTGGCGGGCACAAGCATCGGGGCGGCGGTCGGCGCAATGTACTCACTGGGCTCCACGGTCGAGGAGATGACCGCCGTCTTGCAACGGCTCGGCAACACCATCGGGTTCGGCTGGCGTTCCCCACGGCAGCGCTGCTGTCCAGCGCCCGGCTCCGCGCCGGCGTCCGTGCTGAGTTGGGCGACCTGCTGATTGAGGACATGCCCATTCCTTTTGCCGCAACCGCCGCCGACCTCGTCAGCGGTCAGGAGGTGACGCTCGGCGAAGGACCGCTGTGGCGTGCGGTCATGGCCGCCATGTCGATCCCCGGCATCTTTCCGCCGCAGCCCGCAGGCGACCAGCTCCTCGTCGACGGCGGCGTGGTCGACATGGTGCCCAGCCGTGTCGCCAGCGCCATGGGGGCGGACGTCGTCATCGCGGTGAGACTGCCAGACCTCACCCACCGACCCATGCCCAGCAACCGAACCCCGCGGTCTGTCGTGCGGGTGCTCCGGCGCTCGCTTGAGATGATGCGGACCAGGGTCGCGACCGAGAGCGCCGGTGGCGCGACCATACTGATCCAGCCAGACCTGCAGTTCCCGGTCGGATTGCGCCACTTTGCCGAAGGGTGGCGCTTCGTAGAGGTAGGTGACGCCCGGCCCGCGCCGCACTGCCCCGGATCGCCAGCGTGCTGCCATGGATCGACAGCAGCGCGAACGGCACGTAGGAGCCGCTTCCGGTGCGGCTGCCCAAACTGCAAGCGGCCCCGCCCTGGCCAGGCACTACTGCACGCCATCACCGCTGCGCTTGCATTAATCAAGAACTGCCGCAACAACCTCATGCAGATCGCCGACAACCCCAACACCGCCTCCGCGCACATCGCCACCATGCCCAGGTCCATCCCGCGTGGCAGCACCGATGGGGGACGCAGCCGAGTGAAAGGAATCTGTGGTGGATGCGACGGTGCTGGTCACTGGTGGGACCGGCGGCCTTGGCGGCGCGGTGACGGAGAGCTTGCTGGCGGCGGGCTGGCGGGTCGTCGTCCCCACCCGGGAGCCCGTGCGTGAGAGGATCGCCCAGCGCGAGGGCCTGGAGTTCGTCCCGGCCGACCTGCTGGAGCCCCCCTCGGTCGCCGAGGCGGTCGGCGTCGCCGCCGTCGGCCCGGCGCCGCTCCGGGCGGTCGTCAACCTGGTCGGCGGCTACGCTGGCGGCCCCCGCGTCCACGAGACCGAGCCCGGCGACTTCGACCGCCAGCTCACCTTGAATCTCCGCCCCACCTTCCTGGTCACCAGGGCGGCCCTGCCCCGCCTGATCGACGCTGGCGGCGGCGCGCTCGTCTACGTCTCCTCACGCGCCGCCGTGCAGCCGTTCGCTGGCGCCGCCGCTTACATCACGGCCAAGGCCGCCGTGCTCGCCTTCGCCCAGGCTGTCGCGGTGGAGTACCGCGCGGACGGCATCCGGGCCAACACCATCCTGCCGAGTATCATCGACACGTCCGCCAACCGGGCCGCCATGCCGAACGCCGACCACTCCCGCTGGGTGCCGCCCGAGCAGCTCGCCGCTGTGATCCGCTTCCTGTGCTCGGAGGAGTCCGCCCCGACAAGCGGCGCCGCCGTCCCCGTGTACGGCCGCGCCTGAGCGAGCAGTCGGCGATCGTTCCGCAGGGCGGAGATCTTCAAGAGCTTTTCCGGTGGCCGCTGCGGGCAGGCTGTACGCGAGTCTGTGAGAGGGGAGAAACCATGGGTACCACGTTTCCTGGAGAGTCAGCCGAGTACCGGGCGGCGCGGGATCGGCTGCTCGAGCAGGAGGTCGAGCTGCGCCGTGCCATGGAGGCGGTGGCTGTCGCGAGGCGACGGTTGCCGCCCGGCGGGGTCGTGCCGGAGGACTACGTCTTCCAGGGCCAAGGGCCGGACGGCGACCCGACCGACGTGCGGCTGGCTGAGCTATTCGCGCCCGGCAAGGACTCGCTCGTGATCTACAGCATGATGTTTCCTCGTGACCCCGGCGACGACCGGCCGGGGCCCCAAGGCGGTCGAACCGCGCGTCTGCCGCTCGTGGAGGGCCCGTGCCCGTCGTGCACCGCGCTGCTCGATCAGCTCGACGGGGCGGCGGAGCACGTCTCCCAGCGCGTCAACCTCGTGGCCTGCGGGAAGGCGCCGCTGTCGCGCATCCTCACCTTCGCCGAGGAGCGCGGCTGGCGCCGGCTGCGCCTGCTGTCGTCAGCCGGCAACGCCTACAACCGTGATTACTTCGGCGAGACCGCGGAAGGCCACCAGCGACCGATGCTGAACGTGTTCCACCGCGACGGTGAGACGATCCGCCATTTCTGGGGCTCGGAGCTGCTCTACGCACCAAGCGACCCCGGACAGGATCCCCGCCATGTCGGCACCATCGAACCGCTCTGGAACCTGTACGACCTCACCCCCGCGGGGCGCGGAACCGACTGGGATGAGCAGTTGAGCTACTGACGGCCACGCAGAACTCGACCACGGGACCGTAGGCCGCCGGGAACTGTCAGCCTCGCCACAGGTCCTTCACCAGACCGAGCCCGGATCCACCAGACGACGTCGTAGTCGGCACTCGGGTCGCTCGGGCCCTCCGGAAGCGGGCCTCCGAGACCCTCGCGAAGCTCATCCCGGGTGGCAGACGGCCGGATCTCCCGTCCGGGCAGGCCCTCGAGGAACCCCAGCGCCTCGCTCCGAGCCCCCTCCAGCAGAGCCTCCCAGTCGTGCCTCAGCATGCGCTCTCTCCCTCATTCACCGCCCACCATCCGCTCGCCTGAAGACGACCCTAGGCAAACGCACAAGGTTCGGTCTTGTACGGTCTTGCTCCCGGCCCTCCCTGCTACCCTGAGCTCGTGGCGAGACCGTCCGGCCCGCAAACACCCGACGATGCCCGGATGTGGCGGGCGGAAGACCTCGGCGGCCTGGAGCTCCTCAGGGCCACCCTCACGGAGTTCGCCTTCCGCCCGCACGCGCACGAGGAGTTCTTCATCGCCCTCACGGAGGCAGGCCTCGCCACGCCCACGTACCGGGGAGACACCCACGTGATTGGCCTGGGCGACGTGATCGTGCTCAACCCGGAAGAGGCCCACGCCGGCGGTCCCCCGGCGGATGGTTCCTGGACGTACCGGGCGCTCTACCCCCGCCCGGACCTCATGCGCCAGACCCTGGCGGAGTTCCTCGGAGACAGCTCCGCGATGCCCGAGTTCGGGGGAGATGTGGTGCAGGACCGGGAGGTCGCGGCGCGTCTCCGCCGCTTCCACAGGCTCTCGGAGCGCCCCGGATCGAGCATGCTGGAGCGGGAGGCGCATCTCACCGAGGCCCTCGTCTTGCTAGTGGCCCGCCACGCAGCACCCCTTCAGGCACCGAGATCGCCGGGCAAGGAGCGAAGGACGGTGCGTCTCAGCCGGGAGTACCTCGAGGAGCATGCAGAGGAGAACGTGACCCTGGGAGCCCTGGCCCGGTTCGCCGGCCTCAGCCCCTTCCACCTGTGCCGTGTCTTCCGGGAGGCCGTGGGAATGACGCCCCATGCGTACCAGACGCAGGTCCGGGTACGGTGCGCCAAGTCTCTCCTGCAGGCGGGGCTGCCCATCGCCCTCGTCGCTGCGGAGGCGGGCTTCTACGACCAGGCCCACCTCACGCGGCACTTCAAGCGCATCGTGGGCCTGACCCCTGGGCGGTACGTCAAGGCCGGACGCCGGGCGCTGTTGTGCCGCTGAGTGCTTCGGCCACTGCTCAGGCAGGCCGGTTGTGGACATTCGAGCGGACGGCGGCTCGGGTGGTTGGCGGAGTCGGATTCGGCTTGGGCATCATTGCGGCGTGAAGGTCTTGGTTACCGGTGGTACCGGCTTGGTGGGTTCCCACACCGCCGCCGCGATCGTGCGTGCCGGGCACGACGTGCGGCTGCTGGTGCGCCGGCCGGAGCAGGTGCCCGCGTCCTTGGGCCCGCTGGGGCTGGAGGTCTCCGACATCGTTGTGGGCGACGTGCTCGACGAGCGGGCGGTATCGCGGGCCGTCGAGGGCTGCGCGGCGGTCGTGCACGCGGCGGCGGTCTACTCCCTGGACCCGCGGCGTGCCCAGGACATGCGGCGCACCAATGCCCGTGCCACCGAGCTGGTGTTGGGTCGCGCGGTCGAACGCGGGCTGGACCCGGTCGTCCACGTGTCGACGACGGTGGCGCTGACCCGGTATGGCGGGAGCGGGCCGGACCTGCCGCTCGGTGACATCGAGCTTCCGTATGCGCAGTCGAAGATCGCCTCGGAGAAGGTCGCCCGCCGGTTGCAGGATGCAGGCGCGCCGGTGGTGACGATCTACCCTGGCGCTGTCTATGGTCCCCACGACCCCTACCGCGGTGAGCAGAGCCAAATGCTGCGCTGGGTCCTGCTCGGCCGCTTCCCGCTCTGGCCGCGGGGAGGGCTGCACGCCGTCGACGTTCGCGACACCGCCGCGGTGATCCAGGCCGTGCTCCGCCCCGGGAAAGGGCCACGTCGGTACGTCGTGCCTGGGCATCACCTGGAGGGCGACATGCTGTTCGCCACCCTTGCGGTCACGACCGGGCGACGATTCCCCCACCTCGTCGTGCCGGGGGCGGTGCTCAGCCCCACGACGCGGCTCATCGGCGCGGTCCAACGGCGGCTGCCCGACCGCTGGCACTATCCGGCCGACCGCGAGGGCGTCGAGATCATGCGCCGCAGCACGCGATTCGACGACTCCGCCGCGCGAAAGGAACTCGGCGTGGAGCCCACGTCCTTCGCGGAGACCATCACCGACATGGTCCGCTGGCTGGTCGAGTCCGGGAGGGTGCCAGCTCGCTACGCGGGAAAGCTCGGTCCGGCCTGAGGTCAGCGCGGACATCGAGTCTTCTCAGGTCCTTGGCACCCGCACCTGGATGGCACCATTCCTGGTGGCTCGGTGCGCTCGGTCTGGTCCAGGTGGGTGCAGCCGGCCATCGTCAGCGCTGCTTGATCGCGGTGGCCAACGCCGCGCCCAGGGTCGGTTGGTCGTAGCCGGCCAGGTGCAGCCGTCCGTTGATGAACAGGGTCGGGGTGCCGCGGGCGCCGCTGGCCAGGGCGCTGTCGGCGTCGACCTGGACGTGCTGCCGCACCGTCGGGCCGTCCAGGTCGATGGTCAGCCGTCCACGGTCCAGCCCGAGCCGGTCGGCGTAGCCCAGCAGGTCGGCATCCTCCAGGGCCTGCTGGTGGCCGAACAGCAGCTCGTGCATGGGCCAGAAGCGGCCCTGGAGCGCGGCCGCCTCGGCGAGGTGGGCGGCCGCCAGCGCGTGGGGATGGATACGGGTGAGGGGGAAGTGCCGGAACACGAACCGCAGCTGGCCGTCGAGTTGCTGTTCCAGCCGCTGGATGGCGCGGAAGGCCATGCGGCTGTAGGGGCACTCGTAGTCGCCGTACTCGACCAGGGTGACCGCGGCCCGCTCGCCGCCGCGCCAGTGGTCGCGGTCGGGGTCCACCGGCGGGGTGAGGTCGTCGACGATCGGGCGCATCCCATCACTTCCAGTACCGTAGCGGTGTGGCGCCCTGGATGTTGCTGGGCCGGTCGCCGGCGGCCTGCCGGGCGATGGCTTGGCCGCCTTGTCGAAGCGGGCGATCATCACCTTGTAGTCGGCAACCGCCACCGCCAGCCCCTGGTCCCGCACCAGTTTCGCCTCGGCCAGGTTCATCGCCGGCGACCCGATGAAGGTGGCGACAAACAGGTTGGCGGGGGAGTCGAACAGGTTCTGGGGTGTCGACCTGCTGCAGCTCCCCGTCCTTGAGCACCGCCACCTGGCTGCCCAAGGTCATCGCCTCGATCTGGTCATGGGTCACGTAGATGAGCGGGCTAGTCCACGAACGGCCCGTTGAACACGGGCACCTCCCCGTACGGCTGCCCGGTCATGAGCAAAAACCGCGTGCCGGGAGCGGCGTCGGTGACCGCAAACTCCGCTCCGGCACCCAGCACGACCAGCTGCGCAGCCCTCGCCCGGCGCCGGTTGGCCCCGAAGGCGGCCTCGCCGTCCAGCACGTAGGCGAAGCCCTGGAACCCCGGCGGCACCGGCATGGTGACCTGCCCCCCCTCGGGCAGCTCGACGTCGAGGATCAGTGCCGGCGTGCCCAGATGGACGGGAGAGCCCTCGCCCACCAGCACCCGGACCGTCGCGTCCCCCTCCCGCCGCACGGAGACCTGCTCCGGCAACAGCACCTGTGCGCTCGGCTCCGCCTGCTTGTCCTTGCGGGCCAGGTTCACCCAGAACAGCACGCTTCGCCACTCGGTATCGCCCAGGCCCTCCCCGCGCTCCTCCGCGCCGATCGCCTCGGCGTGCCATGCGCCCCGCCCGGTCCTGAGCGCCAGGAGCGCGCCTTTCGGCAGTCGCGCCCGCTCGATGGCGCCGCCCGGGCCGGTGCTGTGGCCGGTGCTGGCCGACCCCTCGAGGATGTACCACAGGTTGTCGAACCCCCGGTGGGGATGCTTGGTGTCCATGCCCGACAGCTCGGAGAGACGGAACCGGCTCTCGTGCACGAGGATGAAGGGATCGGACAGCTCGTAAGGCACGCCGCGGGCGGGCAGCGCCTCCAGCACAGGCAGCCCCATCATCCGGATCAGCGCCGCGTCCTCCACCAGCACGGCGTCTCGTCCCGTCGTCTCGACCTCGGTGCTCATGACGACCTCTTTCCAGGAAGCGGAGGTAGCCCTCCGATCTGTGCAGTCGCCCGGCATAATGCGGAGGCAAGCCTCCGTATTCCCGTACACTGACCTCCATGACGACCGCAGACCACCCCAGCCCCCCACGACCCGCCAGGCCGCTGCGCCGCGACGCCCAGCGCAACCGCGACGCCATCCTCGCCGCCGCCCGGCAGGTGTTCTGCGACCACGGCCTGGAGGCGCCGCTGGAGGAGATCGCCCGCCGCGCCGGGGTCGGCATCGCCACCCTGTACCGTCGCTTCCCCAGCCGCGTGGAGCTGCTGGACGCGGTGCTGGCCGACACCGTCCAAGCCCACGTCGACGCCGCCGAGCAGGCCCTGGCCACCGACGACCCCTGGGGCGGGTTCACCTACTACCTGGAAGCCACCTGCCGGCTACAGGCCGCCGACCGCGGCCTCAACGACGCGATGGGCATGCGGTTCCCCCGTGCCGCCACCGTGGAGGCCGTCAAGACCCGCCTGTTCGACCTGGTCGCCCAGGTGGTCGACCGCGCCCAGGCGAGCGGCCAGCTCCGCCCCGACCTCACCCTGGAGGACCTGGCGTTCCTGAATTGGGCCAACACCCGCATCCTGCAGGCCGGCCGCGCCGCCGGCGCCCCCGACGCCTGGCGGCGGCACCTCGGCTTCCTGCTGGACGGCTTCCGCGCCGACCGCGCCCACCCGCTGCCCCAGCCGCCGCTGTCACCCCGGCAGGCCCACCGCGCCATGCTCACCCTCGGCCGCCGCTCCGCCGGCGACGCCCATTAGCATCCGGCCACAGCCAGCAGCTCTCCGGCCACTGCCGCCACAGCACAGCGCTCACGTTTGGCATCCCACGACAGAGCGGCCGCAGCAGGCAATGACCTTTGAACTCGGTCAGTGCTGAACCCTGCAAGCCACGCGCCGATCGCGGCGGCGACCGGCTCGGCGTCAGACGGGCAAGGATGCGGCGGATCACGGCCTCATCCGGCGTCCGGTGCCCGGTGAGCGGTTGCGTCGGATACCGAGCGCCGACAGGGCTGGCTGGGGCACGTCAGCGGCCCACTCGGCGATCGCGGTTATCGACCGGGCACCGGCCAGCACGGCGGCGGCAGCCACGGCGCCTTGTGTTCGACCTGTCGGCCCGAGCTGCGGCCACCACCGGCAGCGTTTTCGCTGGTAAACGGCCCTGTCGTTCGTCTGCCAGGCCACCACGGCAAGGTCCGCCGCGGCGGCTACCGTAGCAATTGACCCTCTACAGGGACCGCAGGTGGCGGATTCCGGCCGCTACCTGACTCACCGCTACCTGACTCACCGTCACATGGCGCGGCTTGTTGGAGCTCATCGAGGGCCACGCGGGAGGTGGTACGCGTCGCCGCAACACGCATCTTCTTCAGAGGGCTCCCCACCACGCCAGTGCCGCGACGGCGGTGAGCACGGCGGGACCGGGGTGGCGGAATAGTGATCGAGGGGATCGCGCGTAGGCAGCCCCCAGCCCCACCGCGAGCGCCGCGAAGCCCGTGGACGCGCCGGCGGCGAGCAGGCCGATCCCCCGGGCTGTATCGCCGTGGAGGACCGAGCCTGACAGGAGGAGCGCGGATCCGACGGTGAGAAAGGCGATGGTCGTCATGTGCCACGTGACGTGGATCATGGTCTTGGTCGTCCGCGGGCCACCGAAGGGACTCGATGGCAGCATTCCTGGCGAGAGCCTTCTCACTACGAGGACCTCGCCTCCCACTCCGTGGATGGCGGCGCCGAGGATGGCGAGGGATCCGGCGACGATCAGCGGGACGTTCACGCCGAGCGCTCCGCGATCCGAGCGATCCTGTGGAGGAAGTCTCGTCGCAGCCATCCGCTGAAAACATTGACGACGAACTCGGGGAGGACCTCGTCGAGGAGGGTCGTCGTGGTCTTCATCGTTTCCGTCCGGAATCGATGTGGATCACCTGCCCCGCTGGGTGACGACTGCGAGCTCGAGCAGACCCAGTCCGCCGTGACACGTGGGTCGCGGGCGAGGATCCTCCTCGGTTCAGATTCCCCTGCTGTTGACGACGGGTCCCACAGTGCGATGGGCAAAGGCCGTGTCGCTCTCTCGCCCCCGTAATCCCCTGCACCAGCCGAGGGAAGTCGTCTGGGCCGCTCGGCCCCGGCAGCGCCCACACATCCTCGAGCCGGAAGTCGCGGGTGCGCTCGTGGATCCGCCAGGGCCGGGAGGTGTGCGCGGTGTTCGGGAGCCTCATGGTGGACTCCATCCATACAGTGATGTATAGATGGAGGTTAGCCATCATCTGCGGCGCTGTCAACTCCGTGCGGGATGCGATACTGATAGGCGATGTCCGCCCCGACGCGCACGCCACGCAGCAGCTGGATCGAAGAGGGGCTGCGGGCGCTTGCCGCCGGCGGCCCGGACGCCGTCCGGATCGAGCTGCTGGCGCGGGCGCTCGGCGTCACCAGGGGCGGCTTCTACTGGCACTTCGACGACCGGC
>WNGF01010881.1_pt1 | contig 12748 bp, 9 predicted proteins | sample 5400641 | NCBI WGS metagenome assembly WNGF01 (sample SAMN13153371, study PRJNA577476) | soil metagenome | isolation source: 80 cm soil or saprolite under grassland replicate 2 | place: USA:California | collected 2016-06-15
AGGATCACCCGCAGCACCACGTAGCGGCCGGCCGCGGAGAGGCCGTGGTCGATCACCTTGATGAGCAGCAGCGGGTCCACGTTGCCGCCGGACAGAACCGCCGCGACCGGGCCGGAGCCCGGCACCTTGCCGGCGATGATGGCGGCCAGCGTGGCCGCTCCGGCGGGCTCGACCACTGCCTTGGCCCGCTCGAGGAGCAGCAGCAGCGCCTGGCTGATCTCCTCCTCCGTCACGGTCACCATGTCGTGCACGTACGCGCGGACGTGCGCGAGCGTGAGCGGCGAGGGCGACTTGAGCGCCACGCCGTCCGCCATGGTGGCGAGGTGGTCCAGCTCGACGCAGTGGCCGGCCTGGAGCGAGGCGCACATGCAAGCCGCGCCGGACGGCTCCACGCCGACCACGCGGATGTCGGGCCGCAGGGAGGCGAGGGTCGTGGCGATGCCCGAGATGAGCCCTCCGCCGCCGACCGACACGACAACGGTCTCGACCTCGGGGACCTCCTCGACCATCTCCAGCCCGATGGTCCCCTGCCCGGCGATGATCAGCGGGTCGTCGAAGGGCGGCACGAACACCGCCCCGTGCTCCTCGGCGAAACGCTTGGCCGCCACGATCGAGTCGTCGACCGTCTCACCGCCGAGCCGCACGTGGGCGCCGTAGGCGGTGGTCGCGTCGACCTTCGGCAGCGGGGCGCTGGCCGGCATGAAGATGGTCGCCTGATGTCCCGTCAGCGTGGCCGCCAGAGCCACGCCCTGTGCATGGTTGCCCGCCGAGGCGGCCACCACCTGCGTCCCCGGCTCCAGCCGAGAGATGCGGTTGTAGGCCCCGCGGATCTTGAATGAGCCGGTGCGTTGCAGGTGTTCGGGCTTGAGCACGACCGGCCGGCCGATGAGCCTGCTCAGCGTGTCGGAGGCGGCCGCCGGTGTGGGGCGGGGCACGCCTGCGATGCGCGCTCGCGCCGCGCGCACGTCGTCGACGGTCACCAGGACCGGATCGGCGCTCGGCTCGCCATGCTCCGATGCATGCGCTGCCATGCGAACGACAATACCGCCGCCAGGGCCACGCCGAAAGGCCACGCCTGGCGGGACGGGTCTTCGTGCTCGGCGCCGCCCGGACTTTCGATGGTCCCTCCCAAGCCTATGTGGCCCGGGCGCTTTCTCGATCGCGCGAGGCGCCCCGGGCGCCCGGCCGGTCATGGCCGCAAGCCCGCGCCGTTGCCGTTCGTGTGTCTGACCTCCTCGCCCTCCATTGCGTCGGTCACCGTGCTGAGCCTTCCAGCGGGTAGCCACAGGCCGAACATCGCGCCGCCGCCCTCGCGGTCGCGCGACCACAGCCGGCCGCCGGCCTCCTGAACGAACCTGCGCACCAGCTGCAGGCCGACACCGCCGCCGGACCGCCGGCTGGCGGGCGCACGACCGAGTCCCGGGCCGCGGTCGGCGACCACGACCTCGATGCCTGGCAGGCGCCGCGCGACCGCGAAGCGCACGCCCACGTCGACGGGGGCGCCCAGGCCACAGGTCGCGGCGTTGTCGATCAGGTTTTCGAGCGCCTGGCGCAGCATGGTCGGGTTCGAGCGGATGCGCAGCGACCGCTTGGAACCATGGACGTTGATCTGGCTCTCGCGCGCCCAGCCGACCGTCTGCGCGGCCGCGTGCGCGGTCTCCAGGACGTCGACGTCTTCGAGGGCGTCGCGTCGCGGGCTGCCGAGCATCGCGGACTCGAGCTGCTCGAGGTCGTGCAGCTCCTGCACGAGCATGTGGACGAGCCGGTCCACGTCAGCATGGGCGGTGCGGACCTCGATCGCTTCGCTGAGCACGCGCAAGGCTGCCAGACGGCGACGCAGCTCGTGCGCGAAGGTGACGTTCTGACCACTCGGTGGCGCCGGGGCCGCGGCCGCCTGTGAGCGGCGGGACCGGCGGATGACAGGCGGTGCTTCGATGTCAAGTGGGACTGGTAACACGCTGACCTTCCCTTCTGGGCGGGCGCCGCTGAATCAGGACGAGCGGGCGCCAAAGGACGTGCAGGATCCCCGGAAGGGAACCGCTAGCCGGGGAGGGCGAGCGGGCGGAAGGACCGGGAGTACCCGCTGAAGCCGGCCAGCCTCGCGAGCGCCAGGGGGCGCAGGTAGAGGACCAGGAGTCCCCCGCCGAGGACGGCATGCGAGCTGCCGCCCTTGTGGTGGTTGTGGGAGCCGACCGAGATCGAGGAACCGCTCGACTGCTCGGCCGGGGCCGGCGGTGCCGGCGGCGGCGGCGCGGGCACCGGTGTCGGCAGCGCCCGCGGATCGGCCCCGGCTGGAGGCTTGTCAGAGGCCTGCTTGACTTGCCGGGCGAGAGCGCGGACGTGCCCGAGGACGTCGTCCAGGCTCGCCCGAAGGCCGACCTTGGGCAGCACGCCGGTGAACAGGCTGTGCTCGAGCAGACCGAGGCCGCCGCCCAGCGGTGAGGCGATCAGCAGGCTCAGCCCGGCCACGCCGGAAGTGAGGGTGCCGGCCGGCGCGGGACACACCGGTAGTACCGCGGAGTTGGTCGGGCCGATCATGCCGATGGTCGCGGGGTCGGCGGTGAGCACCGTGGGCACGTCGGTGACCGTTATCGTGCTCGGGGCGGTGGGGGCCGTCAGGTCCACCAACGTTGCCGGGTCGACCGCGGTGGTGGTCTCCACCGCCGTCGCCGGGTCGGTGATCGTGGTGGAGTCGCCGGTCGTGGTGCCCGTGGTGGAATCGGTGACCGTGGTCTGCCCATCGGTGGTCCCGGCCGCGGTCGTGTCCGTGGTGCCGGTGTCCGTGGTGCCGGTGGTCGTCCCCGTCGAGTCGCTCGTCGTGGTCGTGGTCGAGTCGCTCGAGGTGGTGTCCCCGCTCGAGGTGGTGTCCCCGTGGGATGTGGTGCCCCCGCTCGAGGTGGTGTCCCCGTGGGATGTGGTGCCCCCGTGGGATGTGGTGCCCCCGTGGGATGTAACGCCGGTGGAGTTGCCGTCGGTTCCACCTCGGGAAGTGTCCGGACCCGTCACCGTCCCTCCGGACTCTGGTGTACCGGAATCCGTGGTGGTGTCCGAGTTCGTGGAGGTGTCGGGAGCGGTGGAGGTGTCCGAACCGGCTGAGGTGGTGTCAGAGCTCGCGGAGTCCGTCGAGCTGGAGCCGGAATCCGTGGACCCCGAGGTCGTGACGTCCGGCGAGGAGACGACCGGCTCGGTGACGGTTTCGCCGGTGCTGCCTGTGTCGGTGCCACCGTCTGACGAACCGACGGTCCCGCCGTCATCCGTGGTGGTCGCGGTACCCGAATCCGAGGTGGAGGTCGGCGCCGGGTCAGAGGCTGGCGCGGAGTCGCTTGGTGGCGGCCCAGAGGCGGCGGCCCCCCCGTCGCCGATCGACGCCTGGTGGGTGGCGACCCTGCCCATGGCGCTGCCGTCCGTCGAAGCCTGGACCGGCGTCGAAGCCTGGGTGCCTGGCTCGGCGGGCTGGGTCGAGTCGCCAGAGACGGAGTTCGGGCCCGGGTCGGCGGTCCCGGCGCCCGACTCGGAGCCCCCTGCCATCTCGGACTTCCTGTCGGCTTGGGACCTGCCCCAGGCGTGGCGCGACCCGTGCGTCCACTTGCCCTGGTCCGATCTGTTCGCGGCGTTCGACCCGGACGCGTCAGCGAACGCGGATGCCTTCCAGAAGGCAGCATCCTTTGACCGGCCGGAGGCATATGCCTGCTGCGACAGGAACATCAACAAGAAGAACGACGCGATTCCAAGCAACACCAGGCGCACTGTTAGGCGCCATGCTTGAAACAATCGCGGCTCTTCGGGCAAGTGGTACGTGCCGAAACCCCCCACTAAGCTCCCCCAAAGACCCCATCAACCGCTAGCGATCAGGCCGCGTAGGCAATGTACCTTGTACCCATGCCGAGTGGTAGAGCACATTAGGAAACAGATCGCTAACGGCTAGGTTGCAATTGAACTCAAACCCAGCCGGCTCGTGCGACACGTGAACCGCAAGACCCGTGCACTTGTCGACGACTTGCCCATCCTCCCCTATTCGCCCGTCATCGCAACCGCCGCCGGGACCGGACGACGCAGCAGGCCGTACTGAATCCCGTCAACCAGTGCCTGGTATGAGGCGGTCACGATGTCGTCTGATACACCCACCGTGGTCCACTCCCCCTCCCCGTCGGCGGAGGTGATCAGCACGCGGGTCACCGCCTTGGTGCCGGCGCGACCGTCGAGGATGCGGACCTTGAAGTCCACCAGCCTGATCGACTCCAGCTCCGGGAAGCGGTCCTCCAGGGCTCGGCGCAGCCCCTGGTCGAGCGCGTGGACCGGCCCGACGCCCTCGCCGGCGGCCATGACCCGCTCGCCGTTGACGCGCAGGCGGACGGTCGCCTCCGACAGGTCGGTCCCGTCCGAGCGGCGCTCGACGATCACCCGGTAGCCCTCCAGGTCGAACAGGTCCTCCAGACGCCCGGCCTCGCGCCGCACCAGCAGCTCGAACGAGGCGTCCGCCGCTTCGAACGCGTAGCCGCGGTGCTCCAGCTCCTTGACCCGATCCAGCACGCGGGCGCCCAGCTCGGCCTCGGCCTCCAGGTCGAGGCCCAGCTCGCTGGCCTTGGCCACCACGTTGGAGCGGCCGGCGAGCTCGCTGACCAGCACCTGCATTCGGTTGCCGACGGTGCCGGGGTCGACGTGGGAGTACGCGTCGGGCCGCCGCGCGATGGCGGAGGCGTGCAGCCCGGCCTTGGTCGCGAAGGCGCTGGCGCCGACGTAGGGCTGGCGGCCGTCCGGCGGCAGGTTGGCGAGCTCGGCGATGGCGTGGGCGGTCGAGGTGAGCGCCCCGAGGCGGCCACTGGGCAGGACCTGGCGCCCCTCCTTCAGCTCCAGGTCAGCGACGATGGCGAACAGGTCGGCGTTGCCGCAGCGCTCGCCGTAGCCGTTGGCCGCGCCTTGCACGTGACTGGCGCCGGCCTGGACCGCCACCAGCGAGTTCGCCACGGCGCAGGCGGCGTCGTTGTGGCAGTGGACCCCTACCCGGACGCCCCTCAGCACGCGGCTCACCTCGCCGACCACTCGCTCCACGGTGCTCGGGAGCGTGCCGCCGTTGGTGTCGCACAGCACCACGGTGTCCGCGCCGGCCTCGGCCGCGACGCGTGCCACCTCCAGCGCATAGGCAGGGTCGGCACCATGGCCGTCGAAGAAGTGCTCGGCGTCGAAGACCACGCGCCGCCCCTCCGCGACCAGGTGGCCGATCGAATCGGCCACCATCGCCAGGTTCTCGTCGAAGCTGGTGCGCAGCGCCTCGGTGACGTGCAGCGTCCACGCCTTGCCGACCAGCGTGACCACCGGAGCACCGGACTCCAGCAACGCCAGCAGGTTGGGGTCGTCGTCGGGGCTCCGCCGGGGTCGGCGGGTGGCGCCGAAGGCGGCCAGCACCGCGTGACGAAGCTCCAGCTCGCGGACCCGCCGGAAGTACTCGGCGTCCTTGGGGTTGGAGCCGGGCCAGCCGCCCTCGATGACGTCGACGCCGAGGTCGTCGAGGAGCTGGGTCACCCGCAGCTTGTCGGCCACGGTGAAATTGAGGCCGACCTGCTGCGACCCGTCCCGCAGGGTGGTGTCGTAGGTCTCCACCCCGACGGCGGGCGCATGGGATTGATGAGCGGTCACGGCGTACGTTCCCTCCAGTTGGCAGCGTGGAACTCGGACCGGGGGGCCGGAGCCCGCGGGTCCACGGACGGAGGGATGCGGGAGGTGGGACCAGCGCCAGCCCTAGCCGACCGGCTCGAGCCATTCCCTGTAGCGCTCGTCCTCGCCGCGGGTGGCGGCCTGGAAGACCTCCTGCACCCGCCGGGTAATCGGACCCGGGTCGCCGAGGACCCGGTCATCCACCTCCCGGATTGGGACGACCTCAGCGGCCGTGCCGGTGAAGAAGGCCTCGTCGGCCAGGTACAGGTCGGTGCGGACGAGGTCCGCCTCCCGAACGGGGATGTCCTCGTCCCCGGCGATCCGCATGATGCTCGCCCTGGTGATCCCGGCCAGGCAGCCGGCGGCCAGCGGGGGCGTCAGCAGGGTGCCGTCACGCACCACGAAGACGTTCTCGCCGGAGCCGTCGGTCACGTAGCCGTTGGCGTTGAGCAGGATGCCCTCGTCGTAGCCCGCCTTGAGCGCTTCGGCCTTGGCCAGCGAGGAGTTCAGGTACTGGCCGGTGGCCTTGGCGGCCGGCGGGATGATGTTGGGGTCCAGCCGGCGCCAGGAGCTCACCTTGACGCGCACGCCCTGCTCGAAGCTCTCCTCGCCGAGGTAGGCGCCCCACGGCCAGCAGGCGATGGCCATGCGGACCTCGCTGTTCAGCGGGTTCAGGCCGATCTCGCCGTAGCCCAGGTACACCAGCGGCCGGATGTAGCAGGCCCGGACGTCGTTCATCGCCACCAGGTCCTTGGTGACCTTGATGGCGCCCTCCAGCGATATCGGGGGCTCCATGTGGTAGATCTTCGCGCTGCGGAACAGCCGCGCCATGTGGTCGGTGAGCCGGAACGCGGCCGTTCCGAGGGTGGTGTCGTAGGCGCGGATGCCCTCGAACACCCCCCAGCCGTAGTGCAGAGAGGGGGTCAGGACGTGGACGGTCGCCTCGTCCCAGTCCACGTACTCGCCGTCCATCCAGATCTTGCGGGTCGCCTCGATCGGCATCTTCCAACCTCCTTGTCCGGTCCGGGGGCTCCGCCTCGTTGCTCCTGCCCCCTGGATCCCGGGCCGGCCGCTGTCGTCGCTGTCTACGCGCTTGCCACGCGCGGTACCGCGACGGCGATCTGGTCCCCGATCTCCTGAGTGGAGTATCCCGCAGCACCTGGCAGCACCGCTATGACCGCCCGCTCCAGCGCGGCCGCCGCCTGCCGCTCGCCGAGGTGGTCGAGCATCAGCCCGGCCGAGAGGACCGCGGCGATGGGGCTGGCCCTGCCGGTCCCGGCGATGTCGGGAGCGGAGCCGTGCACGGGCTCGAACAGCGATGGCCCCGGCCCGCCGGCGCTCCCTCCGGCGCTCCCGGAGCCGCTGGCGCCCGGGTTGAGGTTGGCGCTCGCCGCCGTGCCGAGCCCGCCGGCGATGGCGGCGCCGACGTCGGTCAGGATGTCGCCGAAGAGGTTGTCGGTGACGATCACGTCGAAGCGTCTCGGGTCGTTGATCATGTAGAGGCAGGCGGCGTCCACGTGGCAGTAGTCGAGCCGCACGCCGGCGTGGTCGGCCACTTCCCTGGCGGTGCGCATCCACAGGTCGCCGGAGTGGGTCAGCACGTTGGTCTTGTGGACCAGCGTGAGCCGCCCGTCCCGCTCGGCCGCCTTGGCGGCCGCGTAGCGCACGCAGCGCTCGACCCCGGCCCGGGAGTTGAGCGCGGTCTCGGTGGCGATCTCGGCGGGGCTGCCGCGGTGGGCGGTCCCGCCGGCGCCGACATAGGGCCCCTCGGTGTTCTCGCGGACCACCAGCATGTCCACGTCCTCGGGGCCCTTGCCCGCCAGCACCGACGGCGCCCCCGGATAGAGCCTGACGGGCCGGAGGTTGATGTACAGGTCGAGCTCGAACCTCAGCTTGAGCAGCAGGCCCCGCTCCAGCAGGCCAGGGGGGACGTCCGGCCGGCCGACCGCGCCGAGCAGGATGGCGTCGACCTCGCCGAGCTCCTTCAGCACCGTGTCCGGCAGGACCTCGCCGGTCCGCAGGTAGCGGTCGGCGCCGAGGTCGTAGTCGACCCAGTCGACGCGGAAGCCGAAGCGCGCCGCGGCGGCGTCGACCGCCTTGCGCGCCTCGGCGACCACCTCGGGCCCGATGCCGTCGCCCGGAAGGCTGGCGACGGCGTGGCTGCGCTCCGCCATCAGGCCTCGGTTCCGAAGACGCGGCCGAACGCGGCGCGCCGCTCGGCCTCCTCGACGGCCGGCTCCGGGGCGGTCGACTCCGAGGGCGGGCTGTCGCCCGGCTGGACGTTCACGCCGAACACCCTGGCCATGGCGGCATGCGCCTCCTCGGCGTGGTGCGATCGCGTGCTGGCTGGTCTCTTGGTCATCGGGCCTTGCTCCTTCGCTCGTACAACTCGGGATTCCCCGTCCCGGGGCTATCCCGACCCCCCGATCTCCTCGGCCACTCGGGCTCTGGCGCGGGAGAGCTTGTTCACGGCCTGCAGGTAGGCGCGCGCCGAGGCCTCCACGATGTCGGTGGCGACGGCGCGCCCGGTTACTCGCGTGCCGGCCGCCGCGCCGGAGGCGGCCTCGACCTGCACGGTCACCTCGCCGAGCGCGTCGCTGCCGCCGGTCACCGCGGCGACGTTGAACTCCGCCAGCGCGGCGTCCACGCCGACCGCCTTGGCGATCGCGGCGCAGGCCGCGTCGACCATGCCGTCGCCGATGGCCGACTCCTCGATGACGCCGCCCTCGTGGCCGACCCGCACGGTCGCGGTTGGCGACAGCGCGGTGCCGCCGGCGACCTGGATGCCGATGAGGCTGTAGGTCTCCTCGTCGGACAGCACCTCGTCGCTGACGATCGCCTCGAGGTCCGCCTCGGTTATGCGCGGCTTCTTGTCGGCCAGCTCCTTGAAGCGCGCGAAGGCGCCGTCCAGGTCGGCCCTGCTCAGCTCGAAGCCCAGCTTGGCGAGGGCGTCGGCGACGGCGTGGCGACCCGAGTGCTTGCCGAGGACGATCTGGGCCGCCTGGCCGCCCACCTCGCGGGCGTCGATGATCTCGTAGGTCGAGCGGTCCGACAGGACACCATGCTGGTGGATGCCGGACTCGTGGGCGAAGGCGTTCTTGCCCACCACGGCCTTGTTGTACTGCACCGGGTAGCCCGTCAGCCGCGACACCATGCGGGAGGTCCGCACGATCTCCTCGGTGTTGACCCTGGTCTCCAGGCCGCCGAACTGGTCGCGGCGGGTCCGCAGGCCCATCACGACCTCTTCGAGCGAGGCGTTCCCGGCCCGCTCGCCGATGCCGTTGACGCACACCTCGATCTGCCGTACCCCGGCGCCCACCGCCGCCAGCGAGTTCGCCGTGGCCAGGCCGAGGTCGTTGTGACAGTGGGAGGACAGGACGTAGTCGCCGGGGACCTCGGCGCGGATGCGGCGGATCATGTCCGCGAAGCCCCACGGCATCGCGTAGCCGACCGTGTCCGGGACGTTCAGGGTGGTGGCGCCCGCGTCCACCGCGACCTGGATCACCTGGAGCAGGAACTCCATCGGCGTCCTGGTGGCGTCCTGGGGGCTGAACTCGACGTCGTCGCACAGCTCGCTGGCCCGGGCCACCGAGGCCCTGGTCGCCTCCAGCACCTGGTCGGGGCTCATGCGCAGCATGTGCTCCATGTGGCTCGGGCTGGTCGACAGGAACACGTGGACGCGGGAGCGCTCGGCGTCCTTGACCGCCTCGAAGCAGCGCTCGACGTCGCCGAGGCTGGCGCGGGACAGCCCGGCGATGGTGGCCCCCTGCACGGTCCGGGCGATCTCCTGGACCGCCTCGAAGTCGCCCTGGCTGGCGACGGGGAAGCCAGCCTCGATCACGTCGACGCCGAGGCGCGCCAGCTGCTCGGCAATCTCCAGCTTCGCCTTGGAGTTCAGGTTGATGCCTGGTGCCTGCTCGCCGTCCCTCAGGGTCGTATCAAAGATGACGATGCGTTCGGACAATGTCCTCTCCTCTGGTCACGTCGCTTCCCGCCCCTTCGCGCCGTTCATCGGGGACTCACCGTGGGGCGGCCGGCACACAGCCGCCCCACGGCAGCGAAGGGCCAGGAGGCTCGGCGCCACGGAGATCGTCCGCATCATGCGCCCGCTCCCGGAGCCTGGCCGGGATCGGGCCGCCCCGGCTGGCTCAGGTTCAGGAAGGTGCCGTCGTGGGCACCGACCTCCGCCATCACCCGGTCGAGCACGTCGGGTGGGATCACGCTGTCGATCGTCAGCGCCATCAGCGCCTCGCCCCCCTGGCGGCGGCGGCCGACCTGCATGCTGGCGATGTTCACCCCGGCCTGCCCGAGGATGGTGCCGACGCTGCCGATCACGCCGGGCCTGTCCTCGTAGAACAGGAACGCCATATGGTCGGCGGGCGCCAAGTCGACGGGGATGCCGTTGATCTGGACCAGGCGCTCGGCGTCGCGGGGGCCGACGGTGGTGCCGGCCACGCTCACCGGGCCGCGGGCGCCCTCGCCGGAGAGGGCGACCAGGTTCACCCAGTCCTTGCTCGAGCGGCTCTTCGTTCACGAAGGTGACCGGCTCGCTCACCACCGGCGTGAACAGGCCCTTGAGCACCGCGAGGTTGAGGACGCGCGTGTCCTCGTCGGCCAGCGCGCCCACGTAGTCGACCTGGAGGCGGCCGGCGCCCAGCGCGGCGGCGCGGCCGCTCGGCCCCCCACTGGCCAGCGCCGTGTAGATGCGGCCGAGCTTGGTGACCAGCGGCAGGAAGGTGCGCAGCGCGTCCGGCACCGGGCCGGCGTCGACGTTGACGGCGTTGGGGACGAACTGGCCCGCGAGCGCCAGCAGGACCTGCTCGGCGATGGTCACGCCGGCCTTGTCCTGCGCCTCGGTGGTCGAGGCCCCCAGATGCGGCGTGACCACCACGTTGTCGAGCCCGAACAACGGGCTCGAGGTGGTCGGCTCCTCGGCGAACACGTCGAGGGCGGCGCCCGCGAGGTGGCCGGACTCGACCGCCTTGGCCAGCGCGACCTCGTCCACGATCCCGCCGCGGGCGGTATTGACCAGGCGCGCTCCCGGCTTGACCGCCGCCAGCTCCCGCTCGCCGAGCAGCCCGACCGTCTCCGGCGTCTTGGGCAGGTGGATGGTGATCACGTCGGCCTTGGCCAGGACCTCGGCCAGGCTCCCAAGCTCGACGCCGAGCTGAGCGGCGCGCTCCCGGCTGACATAGGGGTCGTACGCGATCAGCCGCATCCCGAAGGCCAGCATGCGCTGGGCCACCAGCGTGCCGACGCGGCCGAAGCCGACCACCCCGAGGGTCTTGCCGTACAGCTCCGCGCCCTGGAAACGGGAGCGCTCCCAGCGGCCGTCCCGCAGGGCGGCGTCGGCCCGCGGGATGGCGCGGGCCTGGGCCAGGATCAGGGCGATGGTGTGCTCCGCCGCCGAGATGACGTTGGACTGGGGCGCGTTGACGACCATGATCCCCAGGCGCGTGGCGGTGGCCACGTCCACGTTGTCCAGGCCGATGCCGGCCCGGCCGACGACCTTGAGGTTGCGCGCCGCCTCGAGCAGCTCGGCGTCGACCCTGGTGGCCGAGCGCACCACCAGCGCGTCGGCGTCGGCCACGGCGTCGAGCAGCTCCTCGCGGGTCATGGCCGCGCGAGCGTCCACCCGGTGGTCGCGGCGCAGGAGCTCGACGCCGGCCTCGGCCAGCGGCTCCGCGATCAGGATGAGTGCCATGTGCTGGAGATCAGTCCTCGGGCTGGCGCAGCCAGGACATCATCGCCCGCAGCGGCCGGCCGACCTGCTCGATCTGGTGCTCGCGCGCCTCCGCCCGCAAGCGGTTGAAGTTGGGGCGCCCGGCGTCGTCCTCGGCGACCAGCTCGCGGGCGAAGGCGCCCGAGCGGATCTCCGAGAGGATGCGCTCCATCTCCGCGCGGACATCCTCGTTGATCACCCGCGGCCCGCGTGTGTAGTCGCCGTACTCGGCCGTGTCCGAGACCGAGTAGCGCATCCACTTGAGGCCGCCCTCGTAGATCATGTCCACGATCATCTTGAGCTCGTGGAGGCACTCGAAGTAGGCGACCTCCGGCTGGTAGCCGGCCTTGACCAGCGTCTCGAAACCGGACTTGATGAGCGCGCTGGCGCCGCCGCACAGCACCACCTGCTCACCGAACAGGTCGGTCTCGGTCTCCTCCTGGAAGGTGGTGACCAGCGCTCCGGCCCGGGTGCCGCCGATCCCGCGGGCGTACGACCTGGCCAGGTCCCAGGCCTTGCCGGTGGCGTCCTGAGCGACCGCCACCAGGCAGGGCGTGCCCTGGCCCTCCTCGAACTGGCGGCGGACCAGGTGACCAGGGCCCTTGGGCGCGACCATCGCCACGTCCACGCCCTCGGGCGGCTTGATGTAGCCGAAGTGGAGGTTGAAGCCGTGGGCGAAGAACAGCGCGTCGCCCGGCCGCAGGTTGGGCGCGATGTCGCGCGCGTACAGGTGCCGCTGCACCGTGTCGGGCACCAGCACCATGATCAGGTCGGCCCATTCGCTCGCCTCTGCGGGGGTGTGGACCTCCAGTCCCGCCGCCTCGGCCTTGGCGCGGCTCTTGGACCCTTCGGCGAGGCCAACCCGAACCTCGCAACCGGAGTCCTTGAGGCACAGCGCGTGGGCGTGCCCCTGCGACCCGTACCCGAGCACGGCGACCTTGCGTGACTGGACCAGGCCGAGATCGGCGTCGTCGTCGTAATAGACCGTGGCCATTTCCTCATGGACCTCCTGTTATGCCAGCCGTTGCAGGCGCACCGGCCGGTCGCTGATGCCCTTGCTCCCCCTGGCGAGCCCGACCCTGCCGGTGCGGACCAGCTCGCGAATGCCGTAGGGCTCCAGCATCTCGAGCATCGCCTCGATCTTGCCCTGGTCGCCGGTCGCCTCGATGGTGAGGCTCTCGGGGGCGACGTCGACGACCCGCGCGCGGAACAGCTCCGCCAGCTCGACCACCTGCTGCCGGTTGGCCGCCTCCGCCCTCACCTTGACCAGCACCAGCTCGCGCTCGACCGAGCGGGCCGGCTCAAGCTCGACGATCTTCAGCACGTTCACGAGCTTGTTGAGCTGCTTGACCACCTGCTCCAGCGGGCTGGACG
>WNGF01007844.1_pt1 | contig 12746 bp, 13 predicted proteins | sample 5400641 | NCBI WGS metagenome assembly WNGF01 (sample SAMN13153371, study PRJNA577476) | soil metagenome | isolation source: 80 cm soil or saprolite under grassland replicate 2 | place: USA:California | collected 2016-06-15
GCCGAGAACACCAGCATCTCGCCCGCTCCGTTATGGCGGAAATAGTCATCGCCCTGCTGGTACTTCGACGATCCGGCCCAGCGCACGAAGTCGTCCTTCTCGCTCTTCGGCTTCTGCGTGAAGAGGTTGTAGGCGAGGCGGATGGTGAGCTCGCCGTCGGCAGCCAGCTTCTCGATCACCGCGTAGTCCTCGGGATAATTCTGGGATCCACCGCCGGCGTCGATCGCGCCGGTGACGCCGAGCCGGTTGAGCTCGCGCATGAAGTGCCGCGTCGAGTTCAGCTGATAGTCGAACGGAAGCTTCGGACCCTTGGCGAGCGTCGCGTAGAGGATGCCCGCGTTCGGCTTGGCGAGCAGCAGGCCGTTCGGCGTGCTATCGGGGCCGCGCACGATTTCGCCACCGGGCGGATTTGGCGTGTCCTTGGTGTAGCCGATGGCGCGCAATGCCGCGGCATTGAGGATCGCGCGATCGTAGAGATGCAGCAGGAAGACCGGTGTTTCGGGCGCGACGGCGTTGAGCTCGTCGATCGTCGGCAGCCGCTTTTCAGCGAATTGATGCTCGCTGAAGCCACCAACCACGCGCACCCATTGCGGCGGCGGTGTGACGGCGACCTGGCGCTTGAGCATGTTCATCGCATCGGAAAGGCTGCGCACGCCGTCCCAGCGAAGCTCCATGTTGAAGTTGAGCCCGCCGCGAATGATGTGAAGATGGTTGTCGATGAGCCCAGGCAGGACGCGCCGGCCCGTGAGGTCGACGACCTTGGTCTTCGGACCTGCCAGCGCCATCACCTCGCTGTCGGCGCCGACGGCGAGGAAGCGGCCATCGCGAATCGCGACGGCAGTAGCGGTCGGCTGCGAGCGCGCGAGTGTGGTGAAAAGGCCGCGATGCAGGATCAGATCAGCGCTCGGTTCTGGTTTGGTCATGTGTTCTCGTGTGCTTCGGAGTCAATCTTGCGTTGCGTTGCCTGCTCGTGACTACCAGGCAGCAGGCCGAAGATGTGCGGCGTACATTGCGACTGACGCCACGCGGCGGCGATATGGGAACCCTCCAGCATCTGCTTGGCCACCGGGATGATCTGCTCGCCAATGAGGATTCCGAGCAGCCCAACCAGCGCCACCACGGGCGGCGCCGGCGATCTCACATTGAGCAGGCTGTAGACGATGCCGACCAGGAGGCCGGCGCCGAGCGATACAAGATAGGTGCGCATATCGGCCATGGCGCGTGGCTCGTGTTACGCGCGCACCGGCGCCAACACTTCATGGACCTTCGAGGTGCGCTGCGGCGCCTTGTGCACCATCGTGTAGGCGTAATCGACACCCATCCCGTAGCCACCGGAGTGCTCGCGCACGACCGCCATCACAGCGTCGTACGTCTCCTTGTGCGCCCAATCGCGCTGCCATTCGAGCAGCACCTGTTGCCAGGTCACCGGTACGACGCCGGCCTGGATCATCCGCTGCATCGAATAGTCGTGGGCCTCCTTCGACGTGCCGCCGGAGGCGTCGGCGACCATGTAGATCTCGTACCCGCCCTCGAGCATCGCCGACAGCGCGAACGTGTTGTTGCACACCTCCGTCCATAGGCCCGAGACGATCACCTTGTTGCGCTTGTTCGCCTTGAGCGCATCGCGCACCTTCTGGTCGTCCCACGAGTTCATCGACGTGCGTTCGAGCACCGGCTTGTCGGGGAACACATCGAGCAGCTCCGGATAGCTGTACCCGGAGAAGCTTTGCGTTTCGACTGTCGTGATGGTGGTCGGAATGCTGAATGCCTTCGCTGCCTTGGCGAGTGCGACGACATTGTTCTTCAGCGCCTGCCGGTCGATCGACTGCACGCCAAACGCCATCTGCGGCTGGTGATCGATGAAGATGATTTGCGAGTTCTGCGGCGTGAGCACTTCGAGCTTCGGATTGGTCATGCGTGATCTCCTGAGGTTGGGGCGCCCTCGACTTGTGGCACCCGTCGCGCTGAAGTTTGCGTTTGAGGACACCGCTCGAACATCCCCCCGATGGGTGATTCGTTTCTCGCTACAACGACGACATCCAAGGCTCAGCAAGACGATTGCGTGCGTGACGACAGCGCCGCAAATCCTCGAAGGTCAGCGCAACGGTCCCCCAGCCGGGGGATCAAAGTTTGTCGAGTCAGTGGGCAACATTCGATTTGGCGAATAGCTGGCGATTGGCAACCTCATGGGACGGTTGACCGGACGCAACCTGTGGGTCGACGGTTTGTCCGCGCGCCTGATGTACTGGAGCCTCTACCCCATGCACCTGGTCGCGCTGCACAGCGTCGCGCGCGTCGCGCTCGACACGCTCGCCGACTGGATCACGCGAAGATGCGAGCCGCGCGTGAAGCTACACTGACAAGCAGTTCCGACGTTGGAACTGTTCCATCAACCGATCAAACGCCGCAACTCGGCCACGCGTTTTTCGAGCGATCCCATTGCGGTCTGCGCGCGCGAGTTGCTCCTCGGCACGGCCTGGACATGTCGCTCTACACGCTCGGTCTCAATCACACGACCGCACCGCTCGAATTGCGCGAGCGGGTCGTGTTCGCGCCCGACGCGCTGTCCGACGCGCTTCGCGACCTCACCGGCGCCCGCCGTGTGAAGGAAGCCGCGATCCTGTCGACGTGCAATCGCACCGAGGTGTACTTTCACGGCGGCGATCCGGAAGCGGTGACACGCTGGCTCGAGGGCGCGCAGAACCTGTCGCGCGACGCGCTCGCGCCGTACATCTACACGCTGCCGCGCGAGCAGACGGTTACGCATGCGTTCCGCGTTGCGGGCGGGCTCGATTCGATGGTGCTAGGCGAGCCGCAGATCCTGGGCCAGATGAAGCAGGCGGTGCGCTCCGCGGAAGCCGCGGGGTCGCTCGGCCTCGTGCTGAACCGGCTGTTCCAGCGGACATTCGCCGTCGCGAAGGATGTGCGCACGCAAACCGACATCGGCAGTGCGTCGATCTCGATGGCGGCCGCGGCGGTGAAGCTCGCCGAGCGCATCTTCCCTTCGATCGCGGAGCAGCGGCTTTTGCTGATCGGCGCCGGCGAGATGATCGAGCTCGCCGCGACGCACTTCGCATCGCGCAAGCCGAAAGCGATCACGGTATCGAACCGCACGATGGAGCGCGGCGCGAAGCTCGCCGACCGCTTCGCCGCGGAGGCGATCACGCTCAACGAGCTTCCGGAGCGCCTGCATCAGTTCGACATCATCGTCACGTGCACCGCCAGCGCGCTGCCGATCATCGGCAAGGGAATGCTCGAGCGCGTCGTCCGACAGCGCAAGCACCGGCCGCTCTTCATCGTCGATCTCGCGGTGCCGCGCGACGTCTAAGCCGAGGCGAGCGCGCTCTCCGACGTGTTCCTGTACACGGTCGACGACCTTTCCGAGATCGTCAAGGACAATCTGCAGATCCGGCGCGAAGCGATCGTTCAGGCCGAGCGGATGATCGCCGAACAGACGACGCACTTCCTGCGCTGGCTCGAGGGTCGCAACGTCGTTCCGACGATCGCCGCGCTGTCGGATCATTACGATGCGGTGCGTGCGGCGGAGTTCGAGCGCGCACGGCGGATGCTCGCGGGCGGGGCGCCGCCGGAACGGGCGCTCGAGGCGCTCGCGCGCGGCCTCACGAACAAGCTCCTTCATCCGCCGCTCGCCGCGCTCAACGCCGCCGGCGAAGCCGAGCGCGCGGAGCTGATCGCGCTGTTGCAGCGCGTGTATAAGCTGCCCGAATCGCCGCCCGGCGAATCGTAGCGGCTTGGCGTAAAGCTGCTGCGCGGCCCGGCTGCTGCGTTGTAGCCTCGCTCGGCGCTCGCCGTACCACTGTGTACCAATCTCGGGCCTCGCTGCAGGCCGCCTTGCATCGGGACCGCTCGCTACGCTTTCCGCTCAGGCCGCGGGAAAGTCGATCGATTCGCAACGTTCCATCACCAGCAGCATGACGACTGCGTGCGTGACGACGACGCCGCAAATCGTCGAACGCCGCCGTTCCGCATTTCAAACCCGAAGCTCTCGGCACACGGCGCAAAGACGGCGCAACGGTCCCCCAGCCGGGGGATAAAAGTTTGTCGAGGCAGCGGGCAACATTCCGTCAGCCAAGTCCCGTTGTGCACGAGACCGTCAACGATGCCAACACGGTGCGAGCTCAAGACGGTGTACGCGCCACGAGCCTGGAGAAAAGCGATGCCAACACTGCCCTCCACACACGATGAGACGAAACCTTCGGCGCAGATGAACCCGCTCGGTCGTCTGGCCGGGGCAATCGGATCGCTTGTCGCGACGCGGCCCGTTCACTTCATTGCATTGCTGGGCCTCTGCGCCGCATACATTCAGGGCGGCCTTACGAAACTCTTCGCTTTCAGCGCTGCGGTAGCCGAGACGCAAAGCTTCGGAATTCCTTTTGCGGTAGCCACTACCGGTGTGACGATCGTCACCGAGCTCGCCGGTTCCGCGCTCATCTTGACCGGGCTCTACCGCTGGCTCGGCGCCTTGTGCCTTGCAGGCTTCACGCTGCTCGCCACATTCGTCGCCAATCGATTTTGGGAAATGCAGCTACCGCAACGCTTCATGGTCGAGAACTCGTTCTTCGAGCACCTCGGACTCGTCGGCGGGTTTCTTCTCGTCGCGTGGCTCGATCTACGCAAGAGCCGAGGCGCTTCCCGGTGAGACTCCCATGCTGAACTCGAATGCCATACCCGATGGCGGGACACTGGCGCAAGACGCTCGTCACGGCCCGCTACCACTGCTTCTCACCGTGCTTACCGTCGTCACCGGACTGGTTGACGCCGTGAGTTATCTCAAGCTCGGTCACGTGTTCGTCGCCAACATGACAGGGAACGTGGTGCTGCTGGGATTTGCGGCCGGCGGCGTCTCGGAATTTTCGGTTGCCATATCGCTGGTTGCGATTGGCTCGTTCTTGTTGGGGGCCGTTGCCGGAGGCCGCCTCGGGTCGAGCACCGGCCAGCATCGTGGCCAACTTCTGGCGCTCTCAACCTACGGTCAAGTTACCGCTGTTGGCGCCGCCCTCGTCGTATCGCTAACGTCTTCCGACATCGGCGATGGTATGTCCGCCTACGCCCTCGTCGTACTTCTCGCGTTCGCAATGGGCCTGCAGAACGCCACCGCCCGCCGCCTGGGTGTACCAGACCTGACCACGACCGTGCTGACGCTGACCTTCACAGGACTTGCCGCCGATTCGCATTTCGCGGGCGGCACGAATCCGAATATCGGCCGTCGCCTCATCGCGACCGCTGCGATGTTCATCGGGGCGTCGCTGGGTGCTGTTCTCATTTTCCATGTCAGCGTGAGCGCGGCGCTCGCTGTTGCGGTAGCGCTCCTCCTGATTAACGCGACGGCCGGCTATCACTTGTCGTCATCGACCGCCGCTTGGACCGCGGCGAAATGATTCAAACGCTCTTTCCATCGACGGATTGTGCTGAAGATCGTTTGAATACATGCATGCACTGCACCTTTCAACATTCCTACGGAGAGCTCCATGAATACCACGACAAGGGTTACCCTCGCTGCGCTTCTTCTCGGCAGCGCTACGCTGGTGGCGGCGCAAACGCCCGCCCAGAAGTTCGCCGACCAATTCCGCGTCTGGCAGTCGTATGCGAACGGCGCTCAGCCATACCGACTCACCGCGCCGACGTTCAGCAACGAGCCGCAGGATCCCACCGCGGGCCTGACGACCGCCGAGATGCAGGCGCTATCGAGCGAAGGTCCGGCATGGCATCCGAACCAGCCGTTGGTGTCCAGCGGGCCGACGTTCGCACAGGCGAATCCGAATGGTCTTTCATTCGACTATTACCAGGCAGCCGCTGCCAATTCCGACGCGTTCAAGTATTCGCCGAGTGCCGGTGAACCGGCGTTCGCGACGGCAACCGGCGACAACATGTTCGCGGGTCGTCAAGCAAAGGCGCCGATGAGCATTGCCACCGACAAGGCGGCCAAGCTATAGCGCCGGCCGAAGTTCAATCGGTGGGGCCGCCGTGGCGCCGCGAGAGGTTCCAGCAATTCAGCGGCGCACGAAAGTGTCGCGTCGACTAGGTCAACCTGCCTGCAGTGTTTTTGACCACAACTTTGGAGTAATAATGAATCGCATTCTTTCGGCCATCGTCGTTTTCGTAACGTTCGCCTCTGCTCCGCTGCTCGCCAACGCCGCGGGCACACCCGATGCGACGCTCGATATTTCGGGTAGTAGAGGGGCCATCGGCGTCGGCTACGTGCAAGCCAGCGGCACCCTGCACTTCCAGGGACAGGATTATCCGGTGCACCTGCAGGGGTTGACCGTCGGTGAAGTGGGTGGCGGCACGATCACCGCAACGGGAGACGTGTATAGCCTGAGGAACCTCAACGATCTCGATGGCAACTACGTCGCCGTATCGGCAGGCGCGGCATTGGGCGGTGGCGGTGACGGCACCGCCATGCAGAATCAGAACGGTGTCGTCATCAAGTTGCGCGGGACGACGCAAGGCGCAGACGTCAATCTGTCCATCGACGGATTCGCGCTGAAGATCGCGCGATAGCGACGTATCGCGCACCACGCCGAGTCGCCGAAAGCGACTCGGCGGTCCCGCAGCAACCCGACTTTAGCGTCGAGGACCACGAGTTCGCCGATCCCGGCGGACGGCATCGATCTCTCTTTTTACCGCTCGAAATAACGCGGCCGGTCGAGATCCGAAATCAGGTTCTTCGCCGAATTCCGGGATGAGTAGCCACGCAGGCTTCGAGCACGCCGATTCGCTGTGCCTTGCCGCGTGGTGGCGCAAATCGCGTAGTCAAGCGGGTACCCGGTTTGCGGCGGCGCTCTCACCCAAGAGAGCGCCGCACACAAACCACCCTCCTTCGACGACGGCGCCACAACGCGTCTTCGTCACAGCGGCTCGGCGTGCCGCGCGGTCGTGCCGATGGCAGCATGCGCAATCGGCGCGACCGATCGCGAGCGAAGCGGCGACTGCCTGGCTGGCGCGCGTGCGCCGCGCCGAGCGTCATGGGTGGCGCGGCGAGGGAGCCGTGGGATAGCGACCGAAGCCGCGCCGGATACCCGTAGCTCGGTGTCATGCGCAGGCCTGGCGGCGCCGGTACCACCACAAAGCGATCGCGACGATGCTGCCGCCCGGCAGCGCGAGGACGGATGGTCGCAGAAACGCGCCCGCTTGATGTCAAGCCGGCGCTCGTTGCTTACACCTGAAACGCGACTTCTGTCGACGACATGCCCCGCTCTACGCGCTCCTGGCGCTGGGTCTACGGTTGCCTGACAGCGGCTATGCGTTCGGAATGCGAGCGTGCACCCGCTACTGTCAGTGCAGCTTCACGCGCGGCTCGTGTCGCCGCGTGAGCCAGTCGGCGAGCGTGTCGAGCGCCACACGCACGACGCCGTGCAGCGCGAGCAAGTGCATGCGGTACAGGCTCCAGTACATCAGGCGCGCGAAAAGGCCGTCGACCCACAGGGTGCGACCGGTGAGCTGACCGATGACGTTGCCGATCGCGTTGTATTCGCCGAACGACACGAGCGAGCCGAAGTCGCGATAGCGAAACTTCGGCAGCGGTCGACCGGCGACGCGCGCCGGTATCGAGCGTGCGAGCAGGCTCGCTTGCTGATGCGCGCTTTGCGCGCGGGGCGGAACCGTCTTGCCATCGGGCAGCGGTGCGGCGGCGCAATCGCCTAGCGCAAAGATCGCGTCGTCGCGGGTGGTCTGCAGCGTGTCGCGCACGACGAACTGGTTCAACCGGTTCGTTTCGAGCCCGCCGATGTCCTTCAGGAAATCGGGCGCCTTGATGCCCGCCGCCCATACCATGAGGTCGGCGTCGATGCGCTCGCCGCCGTCGAGCACGACACCATTGGCGTCGACGCCGGTTACGCGTCGCTCGGTCATCACTTCGACGCCGAGGTCGTCGAGCAGCTTGTGCGCGGCGATCGACACTCGCTCCGGCAGCGCGGGCAGGATGCGCTTCCCTGCTTCGACCAGAACGATGCGTATGCTGTGCTCGGGATCGATACGATCGAGACCGTACGAAGCAAGCACGCGCATCGTGTTGTGTAGCTCCGCGCAGAGCTCGACGCCGGTGGCGCCGCCACCGACGACGGCGATCGAGACTGCGCCGCGGCCGGATGGGAGTGACTGACTGTTCGCGCGCACGCACGCATCGATCAGCCGTCGGTGAAAACGCGCGGCATCGTCTTTCGTCTCGAGCCGGATCGTGTGCTCGCGCACGCCCGGCGTGCCGAAATCGTTGTTCATGCTTCCGACGGCGATTACCAGCGTGTCGTAGCCGATTCGACGCCGCGGCGTGAGCTCCTCGCCTTCTTCGCTGTACGACGGCGTGACGATCACTTCACGATGCTCGCGATCGAGCCCCTCCATCGCGCCCCACCGGAAGTTGAAGTGATGCCGGTGCGCCTGCGCGACGTAGTCGAGCGCGTTGTCGTCGATGCCAAGCGTTCCCGCGGCGAACTCGTGCAGCAGCGGCTTCCACAAGTGCGTGCGCGAGCAGTCGATCAGCGTGACATGCGCGAGACCTCGACGACCGAAGCGATCGCCGAGCCGTGTGACGAGCTCGAGCCCCCCGGCGCCTCCGCCGACGACGACGATACGGTGCGCTTGCGGCTCGGACATGGGATCGATGTCGGACGCGCGGCGCGGCGCGCCGCGCTCGCTCTCTACCAACTGCTGCTTGAGGATCATGGCCGGCTACTCGCAGATGTTGCCACCCGCTCCCGCGGTTGGATATGAAGGATCTGGTTCGCTTCAGCGCGTTCGGATTCGTTGTCGAGTCGATACTGGACAAGGTCGGCAACGGTTATCAGCGTCAAGCGGTGCTTGCTGCAGAAGCGGACGAGATCTTCGACGCGAGCCATCGTGCCGTCGTCGTTGACGATCTCGCAGATCACGCCGGCTGGCGTAAAGCCTGCGAGCCGCGCGAGATCGACCGCTGCTTCGGTGTGACCGCGCCGCTCGAGCACGCCACCGGCGCGGGCCCGAAGCGGAAAGACATGTCCTGGTCGGGCGAAGTCTTCGGGCTCGCTGGCTGCATTGATGGCGGCTCTGATCGTTCGAGCCCGCTCGTGGGCTGAAATGCCAGTCGTCATGCCTTCGCTGCGCGCGTCGATCGACACCGTGAACGCAGTGCCTCCCAATGCGCCGTTATCCGGCACCATCGGCCCAAGCTGCAGCTGATCGAGCTTTTCGCCGGTCATCGCGAGGCAAACCAGGCCCCGGCCATGCGTCGCCATGAAATTGATCGCCTCGGTCGTCACCCTTTCGGCGGCGATCATCAGGTCGCCTTCGTTCTCGCGATGCTCGTCGTCGACAACGACGACGATGCGTCCTGCTTTGATCTCACGAATGGCTTGGTCGACCGTCGTAAATCCGCTCGTTCGAACACCGCTGCTCGCGATGATGTCGTTGCGTCCGAGCGAAAGCGTATGACCCAGCTTCTCCTTCTTGGTCGTCAGATAACGAAGCGAATGCACGTTCGGGCTGCCCTCGCACGGCACCCGCGCCGCGACCGTGATGCCCGCCTCCGATAACGCACGGGCTTTGTCGGGACTGTTCGAAAGCAGCCGAACCCGGTCGATGCCGAGATCGCGCAAGATCGCAATCGGCAGCTGGTAGTCCCTGTAATCGGCGTCGAAACCCAACGCCTGATTGGCTTCGATCGTATCGAGGCCGTAGTCCTGCAACTCGTACGCCTGCAGTTTCGCCATCAACCCGATGCCGCGACCTTCCTGATATTCGTAGATCACGAGCCCGCAGCCCTCGTCGGCGATCGCCTGCATCGCCACTGCGAACTGCTCGCTGCAATCGCAGCGCAGCGATCCGAGTATTTCACCGGTGAAGCACTGCGCATGAATGCGCACCAACGGAGCAGCCACCGTTGTCGGATCGCCGAGCGTGATCGCAAGCGCGGCGTTGCCGTTCGCAGCGTCCTGCACATAGCCGGTCGCCTTGAACAGCCCCCACTTGGTCGGCATGCTCGTGGACGCGACGCGCCTCAGCGAGCTCGATTCGAGTGTCTTGGCCATGCGATCACGCCGCGCGCTTCGTTGCCTTGGGAATGGCGCCGCCTGCGCGCAAACCGTCGATTTCGGCTGCGTTGAATCCCAACTCTTGCAGAACGTCCTCGTTGTGCTCGCCGATGTCCGGCGCACGCTTCGCGGACACTTTGGCGACGCCATGCACTTGAATGGGACTGCTGATCGTCGAAGTCACCTTGCCGCCGGCGCCCTCGATCGGGACGACGATGTCATTCGCTCGCAGCTGTGGATCGTTGATCACCTCTTCCGGCCCGCGCACAGCGCCGAACGTGACGTGCACGCCGCTGAAGACCTCGTACCAATGCGCCATCGGCTGCGCGCCGAAGACGTCGTCGAGGATCGCCGTCAGCTGTGGCATGTTTGTGATCAGCTTCGCCGAATCGGAGAACCGCGGATCCGTCAGCAGATCGGGCCGACCGATCGCTTTCGCCAAGGTCGCCAACTTGTCCGACGTGACAATCAGAACGAACCACGTGTCATCCGCGGCCCGATAGACATTCATTGCCGCATTCGCGGGATTCTTGCGATCGTGCAGCCCGAAGAACTTCGCGTCGCACAGCGCAGCCTGAATCGAAACGCTCGCCGCCCACACACCCTCGGCGAGCAGCGACGTCGTGACGTACGACCCCTTGCCGGTGCGCTCGCGCCGGTAGAGCGCGGTGACGATCGCGGAATAGAGACCGACGGCGGTCGCATTGTCGCCGCTGCCGGCCACCGGCCATGTCGGCGGCAAACCCGCATCGCGCGTCATCGACAGCAAGCCGCTCCTTGCCCAGTACGACGTGATATCGAAGCCTGGAAGATCGGCATCCGGTCCCTTTTCGCCGAAGCCCGTGAGGTCCGCGTAGATCAGGCGCGGGTTCCAAGCCGCCACGTCGTCGTATTCGAGCTTCAATCGTTTGCGTGCCGGATGCGGCGTGTTGACGATGAGCACGTCGGCCCATTTGACGAGCCTTTCGACAACCCGGCTAGCGTCCGGTGATTTGAGATCGAGCGTCATGCCACGCTTGTTGCGGTTGGCGAGGTGCCAGGGATACGGATCCCTGGCCTGCGGCTGCGGCGGAATCTGGTGCGCGTGTCTCCAGAGATCGCCCGCAGGCGGCTCAACTTTGATCACGTCGGCGCCGAAATCGGACAGGATCACCGCGGCGCTCGGGCCCGCGATGAAGCTCGCGAAGTCGACCACCTTCAATCCGGAAAAAATGTTGTCGCTGGCCATGGGTCTCTCTGCTGAATCGTTCGTGTGCGGGACGCTTGCTTCATCGCCCTTGGAATCGCGGCGCGCGCTTTTCGAGGAAGGCGTTGGTGCCTTCCTTCTTGTCCTCAGTTGCCGCGCACAGGCCGAAGTAGGCGGCCTCGAGCCGCGAGCCCTCGCTTTGGCTCGTTTCGAGCCCTTTGTTCGTCGCCTCGAGCGCGAGCTTGACGGCGATCGGCGCGTTGGAAGCGATCTTCTTCAGGATTGCTTCCGCGCGCGGGATCAGCTCAGCAGCCGGAACGACTTCGTTGACGAGTCCGATGCGATAGGCCTCCTGCGCGCTGATCGTCTCACCGGACAGGATGAGCTGCAGCGCGCGACCCTTGCCGACGAGACGGGGCAGGCGTTGTGTTCCGCCGCCGCCCGGAAGAAGTCCGAGCGTGACTTCGGGCTGACCGAACTTCGCACTGTCCGCCGCGATCCTGATCGTGCACGCCATCGCCGTCTCACAGCCGCCGCCGAGCGCGAAACCATTGACCGCCGCGACGACCGGCTTTCCCAGATTTTCGATGACATCGAGAACCTCCTGTCCAAAACGGCTCGACTGTTCTGCCTCGAACGCTGCGACATGCGCGAGCTCGCTGATATCGGCACCGGCGATGAACGCCTTGTTGCCCGCGCCCGTTACGATGACGCCGCGCACGGTGGCGTCGTCTCGCGCATCCTCGAACGCGGTCCGCATGTCCTTCCAGGTCGGTGTGTTGAGGGCGTTCAACACTTTGGGGCGATTGATCGTCACATACGCGATGCCGTCCCGCTTCTCGTACAGCACGTTGTCGAGCGTCAGCGCAGGCGCAGGCTGCGTCTCGAGTGTCGATACAGTTGCCGGCGAATTCATCGTGGAGTCTCTTTCTCGAAGCTCAGGTCATTGACTGACGGCGCTCGCAGTCGTCGTTTTGGTGAAGTCTGGCCGGCGCTTTTCCAGGAACGCTGTCAACGCTTCCTTGGCGTCCGCGGATCGCACTCGCGACGCGAACTCCTGGTTCTCGGCTTTCACCGCCGCCGCCGTCTGCTCGCGTGAAAAGCGCTTCATCAGGCTCTTGCTTGCTTGCAGCGCGCCTGCCGGGAGTTGTGCGAGCCTCTGCGCCGTTTCCATCGCCGTCGCGAGCACGCTCGCGTCGGGCACGACCCGCGTCACGAATCCCAGTTCCGCAGCGCGACGGGCGTCGAAGGCCAATCCCAGCAGAACCAATTCCGCCGCGGCGAGGTATCCGAGCTCGGCCGGCAGCGAATAGCTCGTTCCAAGTTCCGGCACCACGGCGAGGTTCACGAAAGGCAGCTGAAACGTCGTGTGCTCCGCTGCGTACACGAAGTCGCAATGGGTCAGCATCGTCGCTCCCGCTCCGACGGCGACACCATGCACGGCCGCGATCAGCGGCTTGTCGAAGTTCATCAGCGCATCGGTGAAACGGGCCTGCGGACTATCGTCGGCGTTCGGCGGGTTTTTCAGGAAGTCC
>WNGF01012616.1_pt1 | contig 12741 bp, 17 predicted proteins | sample 5400641 | NCBI WGS metagenome assembly WNGF01 (sample SAMN13153371, study PRJNA577476) | soil metagenome | isolation source: 80 cm soil or saprolite under grassland replicate 2 | place: USA:California | collected 2016-06-15
TGGGCCCTCAGTTCCTGGCGCGTCGATGCCGACCCGATCCATGCCGCGGACCTCCAGCGTCAACTCGACGCCTTCCTCGGGTACGTCCGTGAACTGCTCGCCCGGGTGACTGATGAGCCGGGGCCCCCGCCATGATACCCTCGCGCCCCGTCGCGCCGGAGCCGGATGACTTCGATGACGGGTCGGACGATGGGGAGTCCGGCGACTGCTACTGGTGCTGCGGCGAAGGATGGGTTGAGTGCGACGATCCGATCGAATGCACAAAGTTCCACGACGAGCTGGGCCAGTGCCGCTGCTCCTCCTGCGGTGGCTCCGGGCTCGCCCAGGACATGACGATCTGGTGACCCCGCGCCCCATCGAGAAGCAGGTCGTCGCCCGCGTCCGCCTCCTGCTCCACTCGGTCGGCGTCGAGACGCACTCGACGCAACAGACCCGGCCCAGCCGCCAAGCCCGCGGCCTGCCCGACCTGTGGTGTATGTCCCAGCGCACCGGCGGCTTCTGGCTGGAAGTGAAGCGCCCCGGCGGGAAGCAGTCCCCCGGCCAGGTCGCGTTCCAGCACGGCTGCGCGCGCGCCAACATACCCTATGTGCTGGGCGGGCTGGACGAGGTGGTCGCATTTCTCATGTCGCGCGGGATTCTCGCCAGCCGAGTTGCCACAGCAGTCCTATCCGTGAACTTCGACGATCCCGCCGCCCCGAGCGGCAACTTCCAGAGCGCCAGAGAGGCCCAGTGATAGACCTGTTCAGTGTTCTGCCGACCGACACATTGTTCTCAGACAGCCCAGATGTCGGGGAGCCGACGTGCGTGTGCTCGCGCTGCAACCAGCCGATCGGTGAGGATGAGGTGCCGATCCGGGCATTCCTCCCCGACGGCACGGGCGAGTATCGCTATCATGCCGACTGCATCCCGGGGCTGTTGTGAATGTGGCTGATCCCCGCGGTCTCCTCGCGCCCTTCACCCTGACGGAGGCCCCATGAACTCCTCTACCGGCACCCATACGGCGAGCATTGTCCGTCGCCCAAGCGCGGACGAATTGGTCGATCCCGCAGGGCCGTGCTATTGCGCACGATGCATGGAAACGCGGAACGAACGCTTCGCGGAGAGTGCTGCGCCCCTCACCCTCGACGCTGGTATCCGACTTGCCCAGCTCATCCGGCCGGAGGAACCATGACCCGTGCCCTGCTGCTCGCCTGCTGAGATCCTCCCGATGAGCCGCTCTCGGTTGGGCCGACCCTGCTTGGAACCAGGCTGCCGCCGGTCCGCCATCAGCAAGCGCTCACGCTGCGTCGCGCACCAGCGCGCCTACGATCGGCGCGGGCGCCTCAGTACGCCGACGTCGAGCCCGCTGCATCGGCAGTGGCGGCGCGCCGTGCTGCAACGGGATGGCCTCTGCCGGGATTGTCATCGCCCGTTGCTCGATCCGCGGGGGGAGCCGCTGCCCACGGCGCATGCCGATCACGTCATCCCGTTGTCCCTGGGGGGCACCTACAGCCTGCAGAATGGGGCCGGCCGGTGTGCGTCCTGTCACAGCCGGAAGACGCTGCGCGAGCAGCGCGATCCCTTCTCCTGTCTGGACGGGTGATTCTCCATGTCAGCCGATCGTCCTTGGCCACGTGCCAGTATGATGACCGACAAAGATGAGCCGGTCGTGCTGGGTCGTGCCTATTGGCTTGTCGAGGATCCACGCGTTCCTCCGGGCGAGCTGTGGTTCACCGGGCACGAGATCCGGGTGGGCCGGCTGGAGGTGCAGCGGGCGCGGTGGCCGGCGCGTCTCTGGGGATGGCTCAGGCGTAAGCGCAAGCTTCGGTGATGCGTGGCCGGGTTTCGGGAAACTCAGGGACAGTACACCCCGAGCCTTGTAAAAACATGAACGTGAGGACGCCCTTCACCAGCGTTCGCACCGCCCCCGTAGGCCACGTCCAGCGGGGGACGCCATCGTCGGAGCGCGTGGGCAAAGCTGGCGGCACAGCGGTGAAGACTGGGGGGTGTTTCGCGATCCGAAAGGGCAGTGGGCGGTCAGCGTGGGCCCGTGGTAGTGGACCCTCGGGGCGGGGCCAGCGGCCTCGTGAAGCCGAAGATCAGCTCACTGACTCTAGCACAGCGAGCCAAGCGGGATGCGACGATTCGTCGAGCGAGCCTGGTTGTACGCGATTATGGCGGTGCCAGTGCTGTACGTGCTGGTCCGCGTGGTAGGGGAACTGCTGCACAGGAAGTAGGGGCGTGCGCGTGACGAAGACCGAGGGAGAAGTGTGAGAAAGCCAAGACCTGTCGAGACATCCGGGCTTCCGAAGGGAACGGTCCTATACGTCGTTCAACAGGAACGAACCGGACTCATCAAGATCGGCGTAACCACCGACATCGAATCTCGGATCGCGACGTTGGAGTCGTTTTGCGGCGAGCGGATCACGCCTCTCGGTCTTTACCACATTCGAGATTTCGAAACCCACTTACATGAAATAGCTAAAGCCCATCGCACGATGGGCGAATGGTTCGTCCCAGACGTGTTGACCGTGATAGAACCACTCTTGCCGAAGCGGAGGGGCAAACCATTTCTCGCTCGATGCACTATGTGCGATCGCTGGTTCAAGGCGAAGCACGGCACCGGAGTCCTCTGCTCAAGTGATCTCTGTCGCAAGAAGCAGGTGAAATTAGCAGCCCAACTAGCCAGAGCTGCCGGTAAGGTTGGTGGCAGGCCTCGCACTCTCAAAGTTGCCAAGCCTATCCAAGTCTCTAACTGTGCTGTTTGCGGTACACGGCTTGAGCGCCACGGACCTGGAAGGCCGCGGAAGATATGTGATTCGGCTGATTGTCATCGTGAATATGGCCGGCGATGTGGGGAACGGGGGCAGTCCACGCGGTCCAACGTGCGGTGCCTCATCCCTGGCTGTCATGCATTGGCCGTGTGCCGTGGATGGTGCGCCCGACACTACGCACGGTGGCGTGCTCACGGAGATCCGCAAACGTTGCGGCCTCATCAGGCCAGGGTCAAAGGACTGGATAATAATCAACGTTCATTGGAGTTATAAAAATCGCGGAGTTATAAAAATCGCGATTCCTTCCTACCACCCCCGGCCCCCGACCCGCGCGCGGGTCGACCTTTGCCGCCGACACCTAATCCACAAAAGTGCCAGGTGGGCGGATTTGCTCTCTGGACGCTCGGAGGCGTAGGTTGCGGGTGACGCGCCGGCGGCCGCGCGACGCGGCGCTGCGGGCACTGGAACGGGAATTCGCAGAGCTGCGAGCCAGGTGTGCCGCGGACGCCAGGAGAATCGCTCGGCGGTTCTGGGCAGACTGGCAGCAGGAGGAGATATGCTCGAGGGATGGCGGCGCCCCAGTTGTGGATCCGTCTACGCGCCCTGGGTCGGCAAGTGCGGCATCTGTCCGGTGACGATCAGCGTCAGTACGACGGCCGCGCTGCCGACCTGTCCCAGCTGTGGCAAGGCTCCCTGTGATGGCTCCCAGACCGGCTGCCCGCTGCCGGCCCGTCCAGGAATCTGGGCCTCCTTCTGATGGGCCGCCGCGGGCCATTGCGGAAGGCCGCGGAGCGCCGACAACGCGAGCCGGACGAATCGCCGCCGCCGATCATCGGCGGCGGCGATTCGTCCGGCTCGCGTTGTCGGCGCTCCGCGGCGCTGGTGGGCCTCGCGCTTGGCGCGCCTGGCAGATCCGGACATCGATCTGCCGGACGTGCGGCGCCTGTTTCGCCTCCGTGATGAGCGGGAACGCCTCGCCGCGACCTCGAAGAAAGAACCCCGCAAGGTCCCCGGCTCGCGCCGCCAGCCCGTGCAGAACCCGATCCTCCGCCGCCTGCAGGCGGTGGACGCCGAAATCCGGCTGCTCGGCACGAACATCGAACGGCGCCTGCTCGAGCGCGCCCAGTTAGGCTACGGCGATGACGCGGACGACGACAGCTCCGCGGACGCGCTCAACCGCGCGTTCTATCGCGACGCCGAGTAACGGGGTGCCAAGCCTCGGGCCGCTCGTCGGCTGGTGGATGGAACGCAATCTCGTCCACGCCGAAGGGGACTCCTACGGCCAGCCCTTCCGGCTCCGGACCTGGGAACGCGGTGTGCTGGACCGCATCTACGAGCTTCGGCCGGATGGGCGGCGGCGCTATCGCCGCGTTCTGCTGGGGCTGCCGAAAGGCTCCGGCAAGAGCGAGCTCGCGGCCGCGATCGGCTGTGCAGAGCTCGATGGGCTCGTCGTCTGCGCCGGCTTCGACGACCAGGGCCGGCCGCTGGGCCAGCGGCGGCTCTCGCCGGACGTGCCGATCGCGGCCGCTTCGCTCGAGCAAGCGAATCACGTCTTCGGCGCCGCGAAGACGATGGTCACCCAGGGCGGCTTGCGAACGCGCTGCCATCCCTTCGATCTCGAGATCCAGCTCAAGCGGCGGCCGGGCTCCCTGTATCGGGTCGCGGCGGTCGCTGGTGCCAACGACGGCGGCAAGCACAGCTGCTTCATCGCCGACGAGGTGCACGAGTGGATGGCGGGGCTCGAGCGCGTGCACTTGGTACTATCCAACAACTGTGAGAAGCGCGCCGATTCCTGGGAGCTGAACATCTCGACCGCGGGCTGGGATCGGACCTCGCTGCTCGGCAAGCTCTACGATCACGGGCTGCGCGTCGCCGCCGGGGAAGAAGCGGACGACGAGTTTCTGATGATCTGGCACGAAGCGCCGAAGGACTGCGACCTGAGCACGCCGGCGGCCGTGGACGCGGCGGTCCGTTCGGCCTATCCGGCCGGGGCCGATTACGTCCCGCTGGCGAACATCGTGCGCCGCTTCCGCGAAATCCCGGAGCACGAGTTTCGCCGCTACTACTTGAATCAGTGGACGGCGGCGCCCACGCATTGGATTCCCGCCGATGTCTGGGCGCTGCAGGCGCGCCCGGCCACAGTCGTCCCGACGGGCACCCGCATCGCCGTCGGATTCGACGGCAGCTACAATCGCGATTCAACCGCGCTCATGGGCTGCACGCTCGACACGCCGGCGCACCTCTTCGTCCTGGGCTGCTGGGAGCGTCCAGGCCACGCGCCGAAGGATTGGACCGTGCCGCGCGCCGAGGTGCTGGCCCGCATCGATCAGGTCCTGGCGGACTACCAGGTCGTCGGCTTCGGCGCCGATGATACGTTCGGCCGGATCTGGTCCATGGACCTGGAGGCGCTGGCGCAGAAAGGCGTCGCAATCGTCGAATGGCCGACGCGCTCGCAGGCGCGCATGGCGCCGGCGGCCGGCGCGTTCTACGGGGCGCTGAAGGACGGTCGGCTGACGCACGACGGCGATGCGCGGCTCACTGCCCATGTTGCGCACTGCGTGACGAAGGGCACCCGCTGGGGCTTGGTCCCGGTGAAGGAATCCCAGGACTCGCCGCGGCGCATCGATTTGGCGATTGCGGCGGTCATCGCCTATGATGTAGCAGGACGGCATCGCTCCGCGGGGGGGCGATGGCTCCTGCAGGAATGAGCGAAATCCACTGACTTCGGAGGATTTCCAGCATGGATGCGCGATTGCCGACCGTCGAACGACCGCTAATTAAGGATCCCTATCTCGCCGCCGCCGTCGAGGCCCAGATCGACGCCCTGCCCGAGGCCAAGCGCGAGATCGCCCGGCAGGCCGTGGCCGAGATCGCGGTCTCCGGATTCATGGGCACCTTTGACGAACTCGTGCGCCGCTACCGCCGCGCGATCCGGCACGCGATCGATCCCGATCGGAAGATCGTCCGCGGGGCCACCATCGATCGCGCCATCATGAAGGATCCCTACATCGCCGCCGGCATCAATCGCGAGCTGGGCGACGTCACCCAGAAGGAGCTCGACCGCGCGAACGCCGCCGTCCGGGAGATCCAGGAGAGCGCGGCCGCCGTCACCGTCGTGAGCGGGGATCCCCGCGCCGGGCAAGAACGGATCGTCACGCATCCCGCCAGCAAGTGGTGCCAGGTGCGCGGCGACCATCTCGCGACCGCCTGCGGGTACTTCAAGACGCCCGAGCAGTGGCTGGAAGTCTATCGGGCGGCCGTCCTCGAGGTGCTCGCCGGGTGAATCTGCCCGCCGTCTATGACGAAGGGCGCCGCCGGCTGGGGCTCCTGGGCCAGGCGCTGCTGCCGCACCGCAATGGCAATGGGAAAGCCCTTCGCACGGCGCGGGCGCTCCGCCATCCGAGCGGTACGGCTGAATGGCAATTCTGGCCGGCGTCCGAGCTGGTCACCGATGCCACGGATCGGCTCGACTACGCCGCCGCGGTTGGGGATGGGCTCGGCTCTTCTGTCATCTCGGCCGCGCTCTGCTGGCTGATGCGCACCTTTCCCGAAGCGCCGGCCGTCCTGCAACGTCTCGAACAGGATCAGTGGCGCACGGTGCGCCGCCACACGCCGTACGCGGAACTGCTCGCCTCTCCCAATCCCTTCTACGACGGCCGCATCCTCTGGATGGCGACGTGCGTGGACTTCGCGTTCGGGGAAGCCTACTGGCTCAAGGCCCGGAACTCGGTGGGCGACGTGCTGCAGCTCTGGTGGGCGCCCCGGGCGTTGATGACGCCCAAGGCCCCCCCGGACGGGTCGACGTTCATCAGCCATTACGAGTACCGGGTGGGCGGAGAAACCTTCCGCGTCGATCCCCGCGAAGTCGTGCATTTCCGCTTCGGGCTCGATCCGCACAACGTCCGCCGGGGCTTCTCGCAGCTCGCCGGCGTCATGCGGGAGGTGTACACCGACGAACAGGCCTGCACCTTCACGGCGGCCATCCTGCGCAACCTCGGCGTGATCGGCGTCGTGATCTCGCCGAAGGAAAAGGAGCGCTTCGACGCGGAAGCCGTGAAAGAGGTGCGCGACTATATCAAGGCGAGCTTCACCGGCGCGCGGCGCGGCGAAACGCTCGCGGTCGGGACGCCCACCGAGGCCCACCTCTTGCAATACAACCTCCAAGGCTTCGACGTCGGGCCGATCCGCGACATCTCGGAGGAACGGGTGTGCGCCGCACTCGGGATCCCGGCCGCGGTCATCGGGTTCGGGACCGGCCTCCAGCAAACGAAAGTCGGGGCCCCGCAGCCGTTGTCTGCCCGATTGTGGACACCGACGGGGCCGACGACGATGGGCGACGTGCAACCGGGGGATCTCATCGCGATTCCCGGCGGCTGGAGTCGGGTCAAGCACGTCTATCCGCAAGGGCTACAGGATATCTATCGGATCAGCTTTCAAGACGGGTCCATCGCTGAAAGTACCGCTGATCATCTCTGGGATGTGCATCTCCCCAACCACGCGGAACGACAGGTACTCCCGCTCTCGGTCATTGCGCGGATGCCCTGGTGGCAACGTCGGCGCGCGTCCGTGCCGCTCCAAGGCGTGACGGAATTCGCCGATCAACCGACGCTCATTCCGCCGTATGTCATGGGGTTGCTGCTGGCCGATGGATCCTTCTGCCGCAATCTCTTTTTCTCGAATGCCGACGCTGAGATTGTGGGATTCATGCGAGAGGAGGTTGGGGTTGGGTACGACATCAACCACAGCCAGGGCGTCGACTATCGGATTGCCTATCGCGATCACGGCCGCGGTCGCGGGCTCGGTGGGGGCAGTGGCAATCTCAATCCCTTTGTAGAAGAACTGCGACGCCTCGAGCTCTGGATGCTCTATTCCCATGAGAAATTTATCCCCGACTTGTACAAATACAATTCGAGCCGCGTCCGGCGGGAACTGTTGCGGGGGCTACTCGATGGCGACGGATACGTGAATCTCCACGGGCAGCCCGCGCTCGAGCAAACGTCAGCGCGCCTCGCGGCAGATGTGACGTTTCTGGTCCAGTCCCTGGGCGGCTACACGCTGCAAAGTGTGAAGCGCGCGGATCGGCGGGTCCGCCGGATTCTGGGCCGGCCGATGCATTCGAACTATGATCGCTATCACCAATCCATCGTCATCGAGGACGGCGGGCGGCTGTTTCGGTGTGCCGCCAAGGCGGGGCGTTGTCGCCCGCGGACGAAGTCCCCCACCCGCAAATTCCGATCGATTGAGTGGGTTCGCCGGGAAGCCGCCCAATGCATCGAGGTTGATGGCGGGTTGTACCTCACGGACAACTTTATCGTCACGCACAATACGATGCGCGAGCTCGCCCGGCTGGCCTGGGCGGGCTGCATCATGCCCATGCAGAAGATCATGGCCGGCGCGCTCGACCGGGCGCTGTTGCCGGACTTCTACGCGGAGCCGACGGGATTTCGCACTGCGTTCGATGCCACTGAGGTCCGTGCGGTCTGGGAGGATGAAAAGGAAAAGGGCGACCGGGTGGCACGGCTCTTCACGTCCGGCGTCATCAAGCGCAGCGAAGCGCGGGCCGAAATCGGCTACTCGACGGACGAGGGGGACGATCTCTTCGTGCTGCCGACGACGGTGGCCCCCGAAGGAGAGGCCCCGCCGGATGGGACAACAAAGCCGCCCACGCCGGCCGGCGCCGCGGCGACGGATTGACTGAGAGGGTTCTATGCCACTGCCCACCCCGCGGACGGACGAAGAGCAAAACGATTTCATCGCGCGCTGCATGCGCGATCCCGAGACCCAGGCGATCACGGGCGACACCGACGACCAGACCCGCGAGCGCCGCCTCGCCGCGTGCTTCCGGCAATGGCGGGACAAGAGTGCCGGCGCCGCGGACCACGAACGCAAGGGCATCGTGGCGTTCGAGATCAAGGATGCCGACAAAGGCCACATCGAAGCCGTCTTCGCCACGTTCAACGTCAAGGACAAGGACGCCGACTGGACGCTCCCGGGCGCGTTCGAGGAGGGCGCCGATGTGCTGATCGGCGCGTATGGGCACCGGACCTGGTTTGGCGAACCGCCGGTGGGCAAAGGGGTCATCAAAGCCAGCGAGACGGATGCCCGGCTCGTCGGGCAATTCTTCCTCGATACGTTCGAAGGCCGCGAGCATTTCGCCGTGATCAAGAACCTCGGCGCGAAACAGCAATGGTCTTATGGCTACGATGTGAAAGAGACGGGCGAGCTCACCGACGAGCTCGAGCAGAAAGGCGTGCGGCGGGTCTTGAAGAAGCTGTTCGTCCACGAGATCTCTCCCGTCCTGGTCGGGGCCGGGATCGGGACGCGCACCGTGGCGGCCAAAGCGGCGCCCCGCGCGCTGCCACTCGCTCCCGACGCCGCCTACTCGGCGGCGGCCTGGGACGGTCCGGCCGAGCTCGCCGCCATGGAGCCGGACCAGCTACGCGTCTCCTGCCTCGCCTTTCTCGGCGGCGACCCGGAGGCGAAAGCGAACTATCACCTGCTCTACCGGGACCGCGCGGGGAATCTCAATGCGCACGCCATTCGCGCCCTCCAGCGCGGACTGCCGAAGAGCGATCTCCCGGGCGTGATCCGCGCGGACGTGCAGCACCATGTCGAGCAGTTGCTGGTGCGGGTCGAGCAGCATGAGCAGACGCAGCGGGAACTGGAGCGGGCCTTGCTCACCCACCGGCGGACCGGGGCCCAGTTCGGGCCATGACGGCCGCGCGGGCCACCGCCCCCGTCTTACGGTGTCATCATTGCGGGCGGTGGCTGGGAGACTCGGACCGCCCCATGCGGATCATCGGCGTCTTTCGCAATATCCCCGCCTTCACCGTGGTCGTTCTGCCGCCGACGGCCGTGCGTCGACGGTGTCGGTCCTGTTGCTGGATCAATCTCTTCGAGCCATTTGACGTGCAGACGGCCGTCGCTTAGGTTGCGGACGTCATCCTTCGCAGGGCCATTCCGAGGCCGGCGATGCGCGATGTGTCTGCGCCCGCCGGCCTCGCGGCCGTCCGGGCCTTTCGAGGGAGCGACAGCATGCCGAAGCGGTCCGTAGAACTCCGCCAACAGGCGAAGGCGAAGCACGATGCCGTGAGCGAAATCATCCGGCTGGTGGGCGAGGACCGCGATTTCTCGAAGAAGGACGTGCTCGAGAAGCTGGGCGCCACGGACTCGGCCGACGCCGTCAAGAAGTTCACCGCCTGGACCGACGAGGCGCACCGGCTCTTCACCGACGCGCAGAACGAAGAAATGAAAGAGCGGATCGCGGAGCATCAGGACCGCGACGCCGACCTGCAGCGCGCGCGCCCGCCGGGCGGCGGGCATCCGCCCGAGCCCGAGGGCGAGAAGAGCTTCGGGCAGCTGTTCGTCGAGTCCAAGGCGTACACCGAGGGGTGGCGCCAGCACCGGCAACGCAATGTCGTCGCTGAAGTCGGCGTGCCCCTGAAGACGCTGATGACGACGACGGCTGGCTGGGCCCCGCGGCCGCCGCGCATCGACCGCGTGATCGATCTCGCCACGCGCCCGATCCAGGTGCTCGATCTCATTCCCATGGATCCGACGGCGAATGCCTCCATCATCTACATGGAGGAGACGACCCGGACGATTTCCGCGGCCGAGGCGGCGGAAGGCGGCACGTATGCGGAGAGCGTCGAAGTGTTCACCGAACGCACCTCCGCCGTCCGCAAGATCGCGGACTCCATCCCGGTCACCGACGAGCAGCTCGACGACGTCGACCAGGTCCGCGCGCTGCTCGACAACCGGCTGCGGTTCAATCTCCGGCAGCGGCTCGATGGACAGGTCCTGACGGGCAACGGCACCGCGCCCAACCTGCTCGGGATCCTCAATGCTTCCGGACTGCAGACGCAGGCCCGCAGCACGGATCCGCACTTCGATGCCGCCTTCAAGGCGCTGACGAAGGTCCGGTTCACCGGCCGCGCGGAGCCGAATGCCATCGTCGTTCACCCCACGGACTGGCAGACCTTCCGGCTCATGCGGACCGCCGACGGCATCTACATCCTGGGCGACCCGTCCCAGCCGGGGCCGATGCAGCTCTTCGGCTTGCCCGTGACGCTGTCCGATGCCTTGACGCTCGGGACGGCGCTCACCGGGGCGTTCACGCCGTACTGCCAGCTCTGGGAGCGCCGCGGCGTCGAGGTCCAAGTCGGGTGGGTCTCGACGCAGTTCGTCGAAGGGAAACAGACGCTCCGGGCCGACATGCGGGTCGCGTTCGTCGTGTATCGGGGGGCCGCGTTCTGCACGATCACCGGCTTGTGAGCCATGCCCGGCCGGCCGATTGTCCTGACGTTGACGATCGCCAATGCGGCGTCGCTCTCCGATGCGGGCGACGTCGGCGTGGCCACGATCCTCGGCTTCAACGTGCCGGCGATTACTGCGGCGGTGCTCACGTTCCAGGCGTCCGATGACGGGGTCACCTTCGCGAACGTCAAGGACGCCGCCGCCGCAGAAGTCACCATCGCCTCGAGCGCCGGCGACATGTTCGTGCCCGCGCCCGCCGCGCTCCAGGGGGCGGCATTCCTCAAGGTGCGGACGGGGACGGCCGCGGCTCCCGTGAGCCAGGCGGTGCAACGGGTCATCAAGGTCGTCCTGAAATAGGGGAGGTCTCATGGCGGTCATCCGTGGCGGGCAGGTCATCGATGTAACCTCGGCCCTGACCGTCATCTTCGAGAAGGCGGGCGTGCCGGCCGGCGGCGATTTCAACGGCCAGGCCGAGAAGGGTCAGTTGTGCATCGATTCCACGAACGCCAAGCTCTACATCAACACGGGTACCAAGAGCGCCACGACCTGGACGGTCGTCGGGACGCAGGCCTAACGCCCGGTGGCCCTCACCATGATCCGCGATCCCCGTCCGCTGCCGGAGCGCGATCGGCCCGCGGCGGGCGATCTCATCGCCGATCGGCGGCTCTGGCTCGATGCGGCCGGCGTCCGCGTCGTCGAGGACGGTGACGAGCGGGCCGCGGTCCAGCTGAGCGCGCCGGGCCAAGTGATCCCGCGCGTGACGGCCGAGCGGTTGGGGCTCTCCCTCGACGCCCAGCAGCGGGTGCACCAAACATTTCCGGAGACCAAACAGACCGCGCCGAGCGCCAACAAGCTGGCCCCTGAGCCGCCGAATAAGACGGCGGCCCCGACGTCTGGCCGGCGCCGGAAGAGCCTGCCGGGAGCGTAGGCCGTGTCGGCGGAGCTGGTCACGCTCGAAGAGGTCAAGGAATGGCTGGATCTGCCGCGCGAAGAGACGCGCCACGATCGTCTGCTCGAGCAGCTCACCGCCCGCGTCGAAGAGTTGCTCGAGCAGGCGAAACGCCGGAGCTTCGCGGCCGCGGGGACGGCGTCCGCGACCGTTACGGTCGACGGTACGGGGCAGTCCTGGCTCTGGCTCGAACGGCCGATCGGGACGCTCACGAGCGTGAAGATCGGCGTCGACGTCGCGGCGCCGGACGCGGTGCTGACGCCGGGGCCGCGCGTGGTCGTTTTTCAAGGCCGTCGCCTGGCCCGGCAGGATGGTGGCATCTTCCCGCGCGGCGTGGCCAACGTCCACGTCGATTATGTCGCTGCCTCGAGCCTCACCGACGCGGCGAAACAGGCGGTCCTGGATGCCGTCGCGCTCGCCTACCGGCAACGCGGATCCGAGGATGCGACGAGCGAGAATGCGGGCAGCTTCGCCCATGGGTTACGCGATAGCTTCGAGCAGCTCCCGAGCTGGCAAGCACTGCCGGGCCGGCCCGTGCTTGCATGATGAGCATGATCTCATGAGCCTCGACGGTCTCCGCCAGGCGCGCGGCTCGCGGGTCACGATCCGCCGGCCGACGAAGACGCCCACCCCACAGGGGGATACGGCTCTGAACTATGCGACCGTCGCGGCCGGGGTGGCGGTGCTGCTGCAGGAGATCGAGGCGGACCGCGCGGAGCGCCTCTTCGGCCGCGAGACGACGATCCGCGGGCTCGCGTTCTTCGAGGCCGCCCAGGACGTCCA
>WNGF01007850.1_pt1 | contig 12739 bp, 13 predicted proteins | sample 5400641 | NCBI WGS metagenome assembly WNGF01 (sample SAMN13153371, study PRJNA577476) | soil metagenome | isolation source: 80 cm soil or saprolite under grassland replicate 2 | place: USA:California | collected 2016-06-15
CGAGCCCGCCCAGCCCGACGCCGACGACGCCGCGCCCGCGGTACCGCGCCGCCCACTCGACCGTCGCGCGCGCCTCGTCCAGCTCGAAGCCCCGCGGGATGTCGGGCGTCAGGCGCACCTCGACCCCGTGCAGCTCGCGCGCCTCCTGTGCGCCGTCGCAGACGCCCTCGAGGATCTCCTGCCACGAGCAGCCGCGGCGAACCCGTTCCGCCGGGCTGAAGATCCCCTCGATGTACACCGCGCCGTGGGCGGCGGCCTCGGCGGCGTAGTCGACCACGACCTGGCGGAAGTCCGCCTCGGTCCGCAGCGCATTCGTCGTCAGGACCCAGACCTCGATGAAGTGGCGGAAGTCGCGGAAGCGGTAGATCTCCGCGAGCCCCTCGACCGTGTCCGCCGGCAGGGCGTAGTCGTTTCGTCGCGCGATCTCGAGCAGCGTCTCGGGCCGCACCGTCCCCTCGAGGTGGACGTGCAGCTCGATCTTCGGATACGGGGTCGCCGCGGTCACCGCGCCGAGGCTACAGTCGTCTCGTGGGCAAGGCCTCGGACTGGCTCCGCGAGGAACGCCGCAAGGTGCTCGGCGACTGGGTCGCCGTCTGCCTCGGCTGCGGCGCCGCGCGGCGCTGGTTCGAGGAGTTCGAGTCGGACGTCCCCGACCGGTGCCCGCAGTGCGGCGGCGAGCTCCTCCGCCGCTGCAAGGCGTGCGGCGCGGCGTTCTCGTCCATCGCCGCCGTCGATTGCGAGGCGTGTGGAGAGCCCCTGCGCCCCGACGAGCTGTTCGGCTCGGCGATCAGGCGCCGGCGCTAGCCAAACCTAGTACGCGCTCTCGCCGCGAAAGGTCGGGACGACGGGTCCGTTGAGGATCTGCGAGAACCGGATCACGGTCACGACCTCCTCCGGGCGGACCTCGCGGTTGTAGAGCTGGCCGAGAAAGTGGGCCATCTCCTCGGTGTGCCGGATCTCCGGGTTGTCGTGCTCGATCTCGCGCGGCGACAGCTCGGCCAGCGTCTTCACCACGACCTTGTCGATCACGGCCTCGAAGACCCGCTCGCGGGCGCCGTAACGGACGCCGCACAGCACCTGCACGACCATCCCCTTCTTGTACTTGCCGGACTTGTCGCCCAGCCGGATCGTCGCCGACTTGCGACCGCTCCGAAGCTGGTCGGCGACCATGGGGGAGTAGAAGTTCAGCGCGTACATCGGCTCGGACAGACTCATCGAGACGCCTCTTCAGGCGGGGGAATCATAGGGGACGGTCGGCTCGACGTGGGCACGCGTCACCTGATCCGGCGACGTGCACCCGAGGAGCCCGAGCCCGAGCTCGATCTCCTCTCGGAGCAGGGTGAGCACGTGCCGTACGCCCTCCACGCCGCAGACCGCGAGTCCGCAGGCGACGGCGCGGCCCGCGAAGGCGGCGTGAGCGCCGAGCGCCAGCGCCTTCAGGACGTCGCCGCCGCGCCTGATGCCCCCGTCGACGTACACCTCGCAGCGTCCCGCGACCGCCTCCGCCACCTCCGGGAGCGCGTCGAGCCCGGCCGCGACGCCGTCGAGCTGCCGCCCGCCGTGGTTCGAGACCCAGACGGCGTCGGCGCCGTGCTCGACGGCGAGGAGAGCGTCCTCCCGCGTGAGGATCCCCTTGACAACGAGCGGCAGCCCGGTCTCCGCCCGGATCCATTCGAGATCGCGCCACGTGAGCGCGGGCGTCGTTTCGAACAGGCTCGCGTACGGGAGCGCCAGGTCGGACGGCGGGTTCTCGAAGCCGAGCCGCAGGTCGCGCTCGCGCCGGCCGACGTACGGCAGGTCGACGGTGAGCACAACGGCGGCGTAGCCGGCCTCGCGCGCTTCGGCGATGTGCTCGAGCGTCCGCTCCCGGTCGCGCAGGATGTAGAGCTGCAGCCAGCGCGGCCCCTCCGAGGCCTCGCGGATCTCCGCATGCGTGCACGTGGTCAGCGTCGAGACCGTCATCAGGACGTTCGCCGCGGTGGCCGCCCGCGCTGTCGCGCACTCGCCCTCCGGCTGCAGCAGCCGCTGCATGGCGAACGGCGCGATCCCGAGCGGCATCGAGACGGGCGTCCCGAGGACGGTCGTCGCTGTCGAGACCTCGCTCACGTCGACGAGCATCCGGGGCCGGAAGCGCCAGCGGCCGTACGCGGCCGTGTTGGCCCGCAGCGTCACCTCGTCGCCGGCACCGCCCTCGAAGTAGCACCAGGTCTTCGGGTCGACCTTCGCGGCGGCGAGCTCCGCGTACTCGCCCACGTTCACCGGAGCGCTCATGCGGCGAGCCTCTCGCGGGCCACCGCGGCCATCTTGCGCTCGCCGCCGTACGCGAGCAGTCGCGGCGCGTCCTCGAGCGGCAGCCAGCGGGCCTCGGCGACCTCGATCCGCATCCGCTCGTCGATCTCGCCGATCCGGCCCCGGCCGGCCCGCAGCAGATAGAAGCTGACCACTTTGAAGACCCGCTCGTGGTCGCGGCGGGTGTAGACGTACTTCACGTCGCCGAGCTTCTCGACCATCCTGCCGCGGACGCCGGTCTCTTCCCAGACCTCTCGTAGGGCGGTGTCCGCTGGGCTCTCGCCGGCGTCGATGTTTCCCTTCGGAAGCGCCCAGAGCCCCTCGGGCTTGCCCTGCGGCCGGATCGCGGCGACCATCGGCTGCCCGCGGACGACCCGGACGAGCACGCCGCCCGCGGAGAACTCCCTCACCATGCCCTCTTTGTAACAGCTTCCTCCGCGGAGGCGGGTGCGGATTTGCGAAGCGGCCCGGTTGCTCGTACAATGCCGCTGGCACTCTCACCGGGAGAGTGCCAGAGGGTGTCACAAGCCCAGCGAGTCAGGAGGCATGAATGAACCTGAAGCCGCTTGGTGACCGCTTGATCGTCGAGGTCCTCGAGGAAGAGGAACAGACCGTCAGCGGCATCGTGCTTCCGGATACGGCGAAGGAGAAGCCGCAGCGCGGCCGCGTCCTCGCCGTCGGTCCGGGAAGTCGGGACGACAACGGCCAGTTCGTCGCCATGGACCTGGAGGAGGGCGACGAGATCGTCTTCTCCAAGTACGGCGGCACGGAGATCAAGGTCGGCACGGACGAGTACCTGATCCTGCGCGAGTCGGATGTACTCGCGAAGGTCGTGGGGACTCGCGAGCCGGTCGGAGCAACGTCGTAGCACCGAACTGAGGAGGAAGAAAAGGGAATGGCTCACAAGGAGCTCAAGTTCAACGAGGATGCGCGCCGCGCGCTCGAGCGGGGCGTCAACATCCTCGCCGACGCGGTCAAGGTCACGCTTGGCCCGAAGGGGCGCTACGTCGTGCTCGACAAGAAGTTCGGCGCCCCGACCATCACGAACGACGGCGTCACGATCGCGCGCGAGATCGAGGTCGAGGACGTCTTCGAGAACCAGGGCGCACAGCTCGTGCGCGAGGTCGCGACCTCGACGAACGACGTCGCCGGCGACGGCACGACCACCGCGACCGTACTCGCCCAGGCGATCGTCCGCGAAGGTCTGAAGAACGTCGCAGCGGGCGCCAACCCGATGAGCCTCAAGCGCGGCATCGAGAAGGCCGTCGACGCGGTCGTCGAGAACCTGAAGTCGCAGTCGAAGTCGGTCTCCGGCAAGGAGGACATCGCCCGCGTGGCGACGGTCTCCTCGCGTGAGCGGGAGATCGGCGACGTGATCGGCGACGCGATCGAGAAGGTCGGCAAGGACGGCGTGGTGAACGTCGAGGAGGGCCAGACGCTCGGTCTCGAGCTCGAGTTCACCGAGGGCATGCAGTTCGACAAGGGCTACCTGTCGCCGTACATGGTCACCGACGCCGAGCGGATGGAGGCGGTGCTCGAGGATCCCTACGTCCTCGTCGCCAACCAGAAGATCGGCGCCGTGAAGGATCTGCTGCCGGTGCTCGAGCAGGTGATCCAGTCGGGTCGTCCGCTGCTGATCGTCGCCGAGGACGTGGAGGGCGAGTCGCTCGCCACGATCGTCGTCAACAAGCTGCGCGGCACCTTCCAGGCCGTCGCCGTGAAGGCGCCGGGCTTCGGCGACCGCCGCAAGCGCATGCTCGAGGACATCGCCATCCTGACGGGCGGCGAGGTCATCACCGAGGAGATGGGCCTCAAGCTCGAGAACACGAAGATCTCGCAGCTCGGCCATGCCCGTCGCGTGGTCATCGACAAGGACACGACGACGATCATCGACGGCGCCGGCGAGGCCGATGCCATCAAGGCTCGGATCAAGCAGCTCAAGTCGGAGATCGAGAACACCGACTCCGACTTCGACCGCGAGAAGCTCCAGGAGCGGCTCGCGAAGCTGTCGGGCGGCGTCGCGGTCATCAAGGTCGGCGCTGCGACCGAGACCGAGATGAAGGAGAAGAAGCACCGCGTCGAGGACGCGCTCCAGGCGGCCCGCGCCGCCCTCGAGGAGGGTCAGGTGCCGGGCGGCGGCGTCGCGCTCATCAACGCGGCGGCAGCCGTCCGCGACGACGTCCTCGGCTCGCTCGAAGGCGACGAGAGGACGGGCGCGCAGATCATCCTGCGCTCGCTCGAGGAGCCGCTTCGCCAGCTCGCGACGAACGCGGGCCTCGAGGGCTCGGTGGTCGTCCAGCAGGTCCGCACGGCCGATAAGGGCTGGGGCCTCAACATCGAGAGCGGCGAGGTCGAGGACCTGCTCAAGTCGGGCATCGGCGACCCGACGATGGTCACGCGCTCGGCGCTCCAGAACGCCGCGTCGATCGCGAAGAACATCCTCACCACCGAGGCGGTCGTCGCCGAGGCGCCGGAGAAGCACCCCGTCGGCGCGGGCGGCGGCATGCCCGACATGGGCGGGATGATGTAAGGAGCCTGCGGGCTCTGCTGGAACACGAAGGGCCGGCTCGCGCCGGCCCTTCGTTTCTCACTAGACCCCAAGAGTGAAGCGGCGTCCGGGGAGACGCCGCTTCGGGGACTGGTGGGTGGGAGGGTGTGTACTGGCTCTATCGGTACCCACCCGTCAGACCTTTAGCCCCAATTTCGAAATTTCTTTTCCCACTTAGAAGCCGTATCGCTGCTCCTGCCAGTAGTCGGCGTCGTTGTGGTAGCCGTACCGCTCCCAGAAGCCCGGCCGGTCGACGGCGGACAGCTCGAGCGCGCGCAGCCACTTGGCGCTCTTCCAGAAGTACTTCGACGGGACGAAGAGGCGGACGGGCCAGCCGTGCTCCGGCGTCAGCGGCGCCCCGTCGGCCTCGTACACGACGAGGGCGGTCTCGTCCTCGAGGGCCGAGAGGGGCACGTTCGAGGTGAAGCCCTGCTCGGCGTGCGCGATCGCGAAGCGGGCGCTCGGCTTCGGCCGGCAGAGCGCGGCGAGCTCCCGCCAGTGCACGCCCTTGAAGCGGGCGTCGAACCGGCTCCAGCGCGTGACGCAGTGGATGTCGGTCGTGACCTCGGTTGCCGGCAGCTCCCTCAGCTCGTCGAAGCTCAGCGCCAGCGGCTCCTCGACCTCGCCGCGGACTTCGAGCCGCCAGGCCGCGAGGTCGACGTCCGGGACGTCGCCGGCGTGCAGGACGGGCCACTTCTCGGTGAGGTACTGCCCCGGCGGCAGCCTTGCCGGGTCATACCCGGCGTCGCGGACCTTCGCCTCTGCCTTCGAACGGAAGAGCGGCACCGGCTCCTACACTAGTCGTCGTGGACATCGCCGCACGTGAGCGAGCCTGCCTGCGCGTCGCGGGCCCGGACGCGTGCGACTACCTGCAGCGCATGGTCTCGAACGACGTCGCCGCGTTACAGGTCGGCGACGCCTGCCCGGCCCTGCTGCTGACGGCGAAGGCGCGCGTGATCGCCCCTCTCGTCGTCTGGCGGCGCGGCGAAGCGGACTTCCTGCTCCTGACCGAGCCGGAGCTCGGCGCCACCGTGCGGGGCGCGCTGCTGCGCCTGCGCCTGCGCGCACGCTGCGAGATCGAGCCGGAGGAGCACGCGTCCGTGCTCGTGCTCGGCGGCGGCGAGGGCTTCACGACTGATTTTCCTGGCGCCGTCGAGGCGCTCGACTCGGGCCTCGAGCCGACGATCGATGCAGACGAGCTCGAGCTGCGCCGGATCGAGGCGGGCGTGCCCCGCTGGGGGCGCGAGATCGACGACCGGATCCTCCCGGCTGAGGCGGGGCTCGATGTCACGCACGTCAGCTTCTCGAAGGGCTGCTATCCCGGGCAGGAGCCGGTGGCGCGGCTGCACTTCCGCGGTCACCCGAATCGCGGCCTGCGCGTGCTCGAGCTCGACGACCTCCCCGAGCCCGGCGCCGAGCTCGACTACGAGGGCAAGCGGGTCGGTCGCGTGACGAGCGCTGCCCGCCGTCCCGACGGCTCGGTCGCCGTGCTTGCCTACGTGCGCACCGAGGTGCCCGAGGACGCTCGCCTCGAGCCCGCGCATGCCACGGCTTGAGCCCGCCCGCTGGTGGGCGATCCGACGTGCGCAGAACCGCAAGCCGTCGACGTACCGGTGTCCGCTCTGCGGCTACCGCCTGCACGCGATGAGCCCGCACGTACTGCTCTCGCCCGAAGGCGACACGAGCCGTCGCCGGCACGCGCACGCGGAGTGCGCCGCGGCGGCTCGGCGCGACGGCCGGCTGCCGAGCTTCGACGAGTGGCGGCAGACCCAGCCGCGCCCGCCGGGCCTGCTGGCGCGCCTCCGTGGGCGGCGGTGACCGCGGCTACACTGTCCCGTCCGACGCGCCCGTAGCTCAGGGGATAGAGCGCTGCCCTGCGGAGGCAGAGGTCGCAAGTTCGAATCTTGCCGGGCGCATCCTTGCCTGACCAGGCCGAAAACTTGGCAAACGCCTGCAAATAGAACGTTTCTAGTAACCGTTCAGTCCCCTGGGTCAGGTGAGCGCGGGGAGCGGGTCGCCTCGGGCGTGGGCGGTGAAGAGGTCGATGAGGTAGTTGTAGAGGGAGCGGTGTTGGAGGCGGCAGGTGACGGAGGCGGAGAGGGCGCGTTCGGTGAGGCGCTCGCCGTCTTGGCTGCGGGTGCCGTGGGAGAGTTTGCGGTGGATCACCGGTCCGCGGAGTGACCGTTCGGCGGCGTTATTGGTCGGCTCGACGCTTTCGTTGGTGACGAACGTCCAGAGCGCCGGCCAGATCTTCAAGAGGTTGTTGGCGAAGCCGCGGTGGTACTTGTTCTTCGGGGTTTTCCGTCCGGCTTCTTCGACGAGCGCGCGGAGTTCGGTTTGGATGGGCGCGATCTCGTTGGCGAGTCGGGTGCGGTCTTGGTGTTCGTGGAAGCCGTGCCAGGCGTGGAAGAGGCGGCTGGTGAGCTTGAGGCATTGCTCGCCGAAGAGCTTCTGGGCGGGGAGCCCTTCGGCGTGAAAGCGGAAGTCTCTCTGCAGGTGGCTCCAACACGCTTGCCGGTTTGAGGGGTCGATGTGGTTGTAGGCCCACCAGCGGTCGGAGCAGCAGATGCCGGCGAACTCGTCGCCGAGCAGTTCCTGCAGCCGGTCGCGGTGGCGGTCTTGGGCGATCCGGAAGATGGCCGCGGTGGCAGTGGTCGCCGTCCAGAGGGTGCGGCCCTTCCCGGCGGTTGCCCAGCCGGTCTCGTCGACGTTGACCGCCGGCGCCTGGAGAACCGAGGAAACCAGGGCTTGGTGGGGCTCTGCGAGCGCGTTCGAGGCGCGCCGGCAGATCGCCTCGATGGTCCCGACCGACATGCGAATCCCGAACAGGTCCCTCGCGAGCTCCGACAGGTCGCGGCGCGAGATACGGTTGCGCGCGGTCAGCGCGACGACTGCCGCCTGGAGCCTGGGCCCGAACGCCGAGGAGGCGACATCGGCGGGGAACCCGGCGGCCGTCCTGAGCTTGCAGCACGGGCAACGCAGTCGGTGCGTCCGATGCTCGGTAATCACCACCGTGATCGGCGGCAGCTCCGCAACCTGACGCCGACCCGGACGCCGCAACGGCACCTTCTCCTCGTCGCCGAACTCGTGCCCGCACCCCCGACAGCGGTCAGGGTAATGATCGACGAATTCGTCAACCCGATCCTCGCTCTCGAGGGGACGGCCCGCGCCCTCATGCCCGGGCTGCGCGCCAGCACGACGCCGCTCAGCGTCACGCGCAAACAACTCCTTCGCCTTCGCCCGCGCCTCGGCCCGCCGCTGCTGTCGCGTCTTCGGCGGATCCTGCGACGGAGGCTTCGAACCCGTACGCGAACTCTGCCGCGACCGCTCCTCGAGACGCCTGACCCGCTCCTCCAAAAGCCGAGTCTGCGCAGTCAGCCGCTCCACCGACCCGGCCAGCTCGAGAATGACCTCAACACACCGCTCCCGCCCAAGGTCAAAAACCGCCTCCGCCTCGCCCCGCTCCACACCACCCAGTTCGCCGCGCCAGCAGAGGTCCCTTCCTCAGAGCGAGGCGACTGAACGCTTACCAAAAGATCCCGATTTGCAGGACTTTTACGGGAGCGACGGGACTCGAACCCGCGACCTCCAGCGTGACAGGCTGCTTCAATGGTCACGACGGTTGACGACGATTGACGCGCGATCGGCCTATTCATGCGCGCTTTCGGGCTCCTCGCGGTCCGACTTCGCATGGTTGAGCGGAGCCGATTTGAGACGTTTGCTGCCCGTTTGCTGCCGGACGGGACCTGTGGTCGAAGCGCTGGACGCGAACGACGACCATCGCGCGGTCGCCGGTGCTGCCGCGATTCCGTGCGCCCGTCGGGAGCGGACCTTTGCACGTTCGTGCGGGGGTGCTATGACGGGGTCGTGAGCCACGCCACCGGGAGAGACGTGGGCGCCGGCGTTATCGGCCGGGACGGCGAACTCGACACGATCAGCACCTTCCTTGATAGCCCCGACGATCGTGGCGGAGCCCTCGTGTTGGAGGGACCTCCGGGGATCGGCAAAACCACACTCTGGCGTCGAGGGTTCGACGACGCCGAGCGGCGAGGCTACCGCGTCATCGCCTGCTCGGCGGCCGTCTCGGAGGCGCAGCTCTCCTTCACCGTGCTGCGCGATCTCCTCGAGGTTGCGTTCGACGAGGTCGCGGACCGACTGCCGCCGCCGCAGCGGCGCGCACTGGAGGTGGCGCTGCTTCGCGCAGAGCCGGAAGGGTCGGCTCAGGGGCCGGCGGCCGTCGCGGCAGCGTTCCTGGCGGTGTTGCGGGAGCTTGCGTCCAGCACGCGCCTGCTCGTTGCCATTGACGACGTCCAGTGGCTCGACTCTGCGTCGGCGCTCGTTCTCCAGTTCGCGGCGCGGCGACTGGAGCATGAACCGGTGCGGCTGCTCCTCACGGTTCGTAGCGATCGCGACGCGCCGTCACTTGATCTCGTTCGTTCCCTCGGGGATCGTGCGCGCCACATCGAGATCGGACCGCTCACCTTGGGCGCACTTCAGCGCATGCTCGACGAGCGCCTCGGGCACGCGTTCGCGCGGCCGGCACTCCGCCGGATCCACGACGCGAGCGGCGGCAATCCGTTCTTCGCGTTGGAGCTCGCCCGTGTCGTCGAGGACGGGGTAACGCGCGACGCGGTTCCCGTTCCCGAGACCCTGCGAGAGCTGGTTCACGGTCGCCTTGCCATGCTTCCCCCTGAGACCTCCGCCGCCCTCATCACCGTCGCCGCGCTCGGGCATCCGCAGATTTCGCTCGTCGCATCGGTCGTACCGGACTGGGAGCAAGCGTTCGCGCCGGCGGTAGACGCGGGCGTTGTGGAGGTCCGCCGCGAGCGGGTGTGCTTCGCGCATCCCCTCCTCGCGTCGGCCGTCTACGCAGACGCCTCCTGGGATCGCCGTCGCGCCGTACACCGAGCACTTGCAGAGGTCGTGGAGGATCTGGAGCAACGCGCTTGGCATCTTGCGCGTGCCACCGAGCAGCCGGACGACGACGTTGCCGCGACGCTCGACTCGGCTGCGGAGCGTGCGGCCGCCCGCGGCGCGCCTGAGACGGCGGCCGAGCTCGCCGAACACGCGCGCCGTCTTACACCAGCCGACCGATCGGAGGCCCGTGCGCGGCGTGGCCTGGACGCGGCGATGCACACGTGGGCGGCGGGCGACGGGGTGAGGAGTCGCCAGATGCTTGCGGAGCTGATCGAGTCGCTGCCCCGATCAGCCACGCGGGCGCAGGCGCGCCAACTCCTCGTCAAGATCATCGACGACATTCCCGAGACGATCGAGGAGCTCGCGTCTGCGCTCGACGACGCGGCGGCCGATCTCGCTCAGCAGGCGTCGGTCTTGAACCTGCTCTCCCGGCAACGTACCTGGGCCGGTGACTTCGATGGTGCGATCGCGGACGCGCAGGCTGCGGCGGGTCTCGCCGAGACGATCGGCGCGACCGCCGAGCTCGCCGTCGCCCTCGCACGCGAGGCGCAGGCGCGCGTTTTCGCCGGCGAGCCGCTCGCGCAAGAGCTATTCGGTCGCGCCATCGCCCTCGAGCAGCAGCTCGGTGATGCCATCCCCGTGGGAGACAGCCCCACGCGGATCCGCGGAGCGTGCGCCCTCTGGGCCGACGACCTTGAAACCGCGCTCGCGTGCACGGAGGCGGCCGAGCGGCGGGCGGCAAGCCGGTCGGAGAGCTGGCAGGCGATCGTCCTCACGACGCTTGCCGAGATCGAGCTGCGCCGTGGCGGTACCGAGCAGGCACTCGGATACGTCCAGGAAGCCGAGGAAATCGCTGCGTACTGGGGCGTGAACCACGCCGAGGCCGCCGTGCTTGCGGCCGCGGCACTCGTGAAGTCCGTGGCCGGGCAGGTCGACGAGGCCCGAGCTGCCGCAGAGCGGGCTCTCGAGCTGATGCGTCCCGCAGGCTACGACATCATTGTCCGTTCGGCGGAGCGAGCGCTCGGATTCCTCGAGCTTTCGCGCGGCGATGCGGCGGCCGCCCACGCGGTGCTCGAACCGCTCATCGCGCGATCGGGGGTCGGCCACCCCTACGCGGCCGCCGCCGTGCCAGACGACATCGAGGCGCTCGTCGAGCTCGGGAAGATTGCCGAGGCGGAAGCCGCACTCGCCGGGCTCGCGGTGCACGTCGGCCGGACTGGTCACCGGCGCGCGACCGCTGCGCTGCGGAGGTGCGAGGCGCTCATCGCCGCGGTACGAGGGGAACTCGACGCCGCCGCGGCGTACGCGCAGGAGGCGATCGCGACATCTGGAGAGCAGCTTGAGCCGCTCGAGCGCGGTCGAGCCCTGCTCGTCCTCGGGCAGATTCGTCGGCGGGGGAGGCAAAGGCGCGCGGCGCGAGAGGCGCTCGAGGCGGCTCGCATGCTCTTCGAGGAGTGCGGTGCCCCACTCTGGGCGGAGCGGGCGCGAGCCGAGCTGTCGCGAATCGGCGGCCGCGCGGCCTCACGTGACGAGCTCACTCCGAGCGAGCGTCGCGTCGCCGAGCTCGTTGCGGAGGGGAGGACGAACCGCGAGGTCGCGGCCGAGCTGTTCGTGAGCGTGCACACGGTCGAGAAGGCGCTGACGCATTCGTACCGCAAGCTCGGCCTGCGCTCCCGTGCGGAGCTTGCGCGCCGGCTCGCAGAACTCCGGATCTCGGGCGGCAAAGAGTAGGGCTTTCCGGGTTTCGCCTGCATGCGGCGTACGCGACCCTGCCGGCATGCCGACCTACTGCCTCGAGCTCTACTTGCCGCGAGTGACTGCGGCGCAGCTCGAGGAGGAGGCGCGCCAAGCCAGGCTCGCCGCCGAGGCGATCGCGACGAACGGCATCCTGGTCCACTACCTCCGCACGACGTACCTGGCGGAAGACGAGACGTGCTTCCACCTGTTCGAGGCCAATTCGGCTGAAGACGTCGCTGAGGCCGCGCGGCGGGCGGGGTTGCCGAGCGAGCGAATCACGCTTGCCGTCGAGGCCGTTGCAGCGACTGCGCGAAAGGGTTGCGGATGACCGGGATGACGCTGGCGAGCCTCGCCGCCCTGATGGGCGGCATCTACCAAGGAGGAGGAGCATGAAGAGGTCAACGCTCGCGGCCACCGTTCTCGCGGTGCTCGCGACGCTCACCGTGTACGGAACGGCGGCGCTCGCCGACCCGGGTGCGTCGACGCTGCCGCCGAATTGGCACATCCACGACGGCCTGACCGGTCTTGGCCCCGAGCACAAGGGGATCGGGTTCTTCCCGGCAATCCTCGGCGTCAGCACGGCAACCTATCTGACCGACCCGGCGTCGTGCCCGGACGCGACCGACAAGGCATTCCTACCCCAGGGACGTCAGGACGAACAGCCTCTGCGCGCGGGGATGTGCCAGACGTCGTCCAAGATCATCCACCTGCGGACGGTTCCGGTTGGGACTGCTGGGCCCGAAGGCTGGAGCTCGATCACGTCGGCGAGCGAGCCCGGCTGGGTTACGTACTACCTGGTCACCGATCGCTGAGCCATTCTTCATTCTTGAAGTCACTGGTGCTGCGGGGGCTGTGACGCCCTCCGCAGCACCATCTTTGGTCGCCTGAATATCTTCCTCTGCACCGACGTGCAGGGTTCGACGAAGCTGTTGCACAAGCTCGGCGCAGCCGCCTGCCGCCGAGCACCGCGAGATCCTGGCGAGCGTGTTCGCCGCCCGCGGTGGTGTCGAGGTCGATACGCAGGGCGACGCCTTCTTCGTTGCCTTCCCAGCAGCGCGCCGGCACGTGCGCTTGACCTGGCCGGAGGTCATTCGTTGTCTGTATAGACGCCGTAATTGCACCTCGCCCAGTCGCAGATCTCACTGGTCTTATGGCAGTCAACAGAAATACGTCATTTGTAGGGAGTTTGTTCGCCTGAAGACGTCTCCCCTTCGGTGCCGGCGCTGCCCGTTTGCTGCCCGATAGCGC
>WNGF01008183.1_pt1 | contig 12739 bp, 14 predicted proteins | sample 5400641 | NCBI WGS metagenome assembly WNGF01 (sample SAMN13153371, study PRJNA577476) | soil metagenome | isolation source: 80 cm soil or saprolite under grassland replicate 2 | place: USA:California | collected 2016-06-15
TTCCGCCTGCTGCCCCGCGCCAGCGCCGACGCGGTGGCCGGCGAGACACCCGGCGGGCTGCGCCGCCTGCTGGCCATCGAGGCCACCGGCGGCGCGGTGGTCGTGCTGGTGGCGGCGCTGCTGGCCAACACCGTCCCGGCCGGCGAGGTCCTGGCCGCTGCCAGCGCCGCCCGCGTGCGCGGCGGTGTGCAGGCCCAGCAGCTTGAGGCCGGGCCGCTGCGCCTGCAGGTCGGCCTGGAGCCTGGCACGGTCGGGCGCAACCTGCTCCAGGTCCAGGTCACCGACCCCAGCGGGCGGCTAGTCGACGGCCTGGCCCGCATCGACCTGACCATCGCCGACCAGGCCGGCCGCGCCGCGCCCGCCAGCGTCCGCGCCACCCGGGTCGCTCCAGCCACCTACCGGGCGGCCACCGATGCGTTCGCGCTGCCGGGCGGCTGGCGGGTCGGGGTCGCCGTGCCCGGCGCCGCACCAGGCCTGGCCGCCAGGTTTGCCATCGCCGCCGCCCCCGCCACCAGCGGCACCCCACCACCCGACCCGCCCGACGCCCTCGTGCTCGGCGGCCGCGCCGGCAGCGCCCTGGTCGGCCTGACCGCGATGGCCGCCGGCAGTGTGCTGGTGGTGCGCGTGCGCGGCGGGCTCGGCATCCCACCGGCGGTCGCACCCCGGCCCCTGCGGGTCCGCGGCCCGGACGGCCACCCGCTGGCCGCGCTGGTCCAGCCCTGCGGGGACGGCTGCGCCGAGGCCTTCCTCACCACCCCTGCCGGCGGGCCACTGGCGGTGGAGGCGGTGCTGCCCAACAAGGGCACGGCCCGCTTCGCCCTGCCGTGGCCGCTTGCCCGCCCGGCGCCTGGGCGGCTGCGCGCCGCCGACCGGGCGCTGGCCGCCTCCCGGTCATTCCGCATCCACGAGGTCCTCGACGGCGGGCTCGGCACCGTCTACCGCACCGACTACGTCCTGGCCGCGCCCAGCCGGTTCCGCTCCCATACCGCAAGCCCGGCCAGCAGCGGCGACGTCGTCTGGATCGCCAACGACCGCTGGATCCGAGACGGCGCCGGCCCATGGAAGCACGAGCACACCCCCGGCTTGGAGATCCGCTTCCCGGCCCGCAACTGGAGCGATCAGGAGGGCAACGTCGTCGATCTTGGCCCGGCCAGCTGGCACGGTGTCCCGGTTGAAGTGCTCGCCTTCGTCGACGCCAACGTCGCCTACCATCGCCTGTGGGTCGACCACGCCAACCGCATCCTGCACGAGCGCATGGACGCCCCCGGCCACTTCATGGACCGCGACTACACCGCCTACGGCGCCTCGGTGACTATCACCGCCCCTCAATAGGCGACCGCTCCGCGTGCAACATCACGTGCGCCACCGATCGAGGTGCCGTCGGTCGCCGCCCCTGTCGCGCCCCTCTGGTGCCCCTGCCGTGCCCTTGGCTGGCGACTGCGGGATCGTGGACACAGCGTGCTGCTGCTGCTGTGTTGGGACCTGACCATCTCCGCTGCAGGTGCGTGCCCTGGCAGCCGGCCGAGCAAGTTGGCAGCCGTCACCGCAACCCGAGTCGTGCCATGTCTGCCACCAGCCAGTTGCGGCCGACCCGAAGCTCGGCCCGCATTCGTTTGATCGGCCACCGCTGCTCCACATACCGGACCTGCAGATAGCCGGATAGGCCGGCGAAGCCCAACTCTGCAGCCGCGCCGCCCGCCTCGACTGCCAAGAGACCGACTGCACCTGCCGGCCCCGCTCGCCACCGGCCAGTTGCTTGGCGGTCCGCCGCACTCGCTGCATCCCCTGTCTGTTCCATCAGCCGCCGCACCGTGCGCCGATCCGCGGCAAGCTCGGCGGCGACATCGACCAGCAGCCACTCCCGCTCGACCAGCCGATCCTCCAGGTACGCCCGGACCTCGGCAAACCCAAGCTCGGCCACCCGCCGGGCGATCCGCTCCTGGGCGTAGCGACGTCGCTGCAGCGCCAGCCGCTGCGGCCTCGGTGGCAGCACGACGCCCAGCGCGGTGAGCACCTGGGTGATGGTTCACTCGGACTCGCCGAGTTCTCGGGCGAGCCCAGGCACGCTGTGGCCGCCGTCGCAACGGGTCTGCAGGTAGCTGCGCAGACCGTCGAACCCGAGATGGCGGGCGTGCTGCTCCAGCCGTCGGACGTGGCCGTCGTCGACCACAAAGCCGCCCTGGGATGACCAGTTGACGGGGCGTTGCTGCTGGTCGCGGGGTTACCCATGCTTTGGTCGTACCGGGGGTGACCACGATGGGGTAAACCCTGTGACCAGCACAAACGCGCACCGTGATCCCGGTCGGCTTCGCGACATCCCTGATCGGCAAGGCCGCTACCAGCAGCAACGCGCAGGTCGGTCAGTTGCCCGCTGTGTTTGCTGGGGACGCCGCAAGCATGGGTAACAAGACACTCCTACACCGTCACACCGTCAGGCACCCGTCTCGGTATTGCTTGGCCTGAGAGGTCTTGTCCTGGTGGCTGACAGCCGACCGTCTACAGACCCTGGGGGAAGGGGTAGGTCGAGGGGACCGTGGGGTGGGTGGTGGCTGGGCGAAGCGCAGCGCAGCGGGGTCGCTGGTGACTGGGTGGCCGTTGCGGAACACCCGCAGGACCTCTCCCGGGGCAGGGCGGTGCGGGCCGACCTGGCCGGCGGTCAGGGGCTGACCCCACTCGATGAACAGCTGGCCGAGGGCGTAGGGGATGTCGGCCTGGGACTCGATGTGAACCACGCCCGTGGCGTCGTGGGTGTGCAGCGGGGAGATCTGCTGGCGTGCGACGTCGATGCCAAGCCCGGCGGGCACCAGGATGGGCGTTCCAGCGATGCGGACGTCCAGGTGGGCGTGGTAGTGCACCGCGAGCATCTCTTGGCCGAGCATCGGCAGCCCAGCCTGTGCGGCTGCGGCGGCGGCGTCAGCGGGCGCGTCCCAACGGGTGGAGGCCGTCACCGCCATCGGACGGGGGGGCGGGCAGGGTGGGGGTGCTGGGCGGGCCCGCCGGGCGGGTGGTCGAGCACGCGGCCACCGGAATGGTGATGGCGAGTGCCGTCCCCAGCAACGGCAACGCGACGCGCAGGATGGGTCGGGGATGCATGGCTCCTTCCTCCTCTGATCCTCTGTCCGTTGTCTGATTCGGGTCCACACGGTCACGAACCCAAGCCGCGCCGTGGTCGCGGGTGACCGCGGGCGACAACCCACCCGTGAGGACCCTGGCTGCGCTGCGGGCTGTGGCGGTGCCGTCGCCGATCCGCTCAATGCAACAATAGGCCGGCGATCGCGCCGCCGAGCACGATCAGCGGCTCCTTGACCTTCAACCGCCACAGCAGCCCAAGGCTCACCAGGGCGATCGCGCCGGCCGCGGCGGCGGTGGCGCCGCGGACGAAGGCCTTGACCTGCGGGTTGTCCTTGTGGCGCAGGAACCAGCGGCCCGGCACGACCACACCGAGGTAGATCGGGGTGAAGATCGCCACGGTGGCGACCAGGGAGCCGGGCAGGCCGCCGACGAGGTAGCCGATGAACGCCGCCGTGATCACCACCGGGCCGCGGGTGATCAGGCCCATGGCGACCGCGTCGAGGAACTGCCGGGAGTTGAGCCAGTGGTGCTGGTGGACGACCCCTTCGCGCAGGAACGGCACGATCGCCAGGCCCGAGCCGAAGATGAACGCCCCCGCCTTGAGGAAGAACAGCCCCAGCGCCACCAGCGTGCCGGCGGTGGCGACGCCGAGGATAGTGGTCGCCGTCCAGGTGGAGGTTGAGGTCGAGGCGAGCAGCGGCAGCGGCAGCGGGGCCACCACCATCGGGGCCGAGCGGCCACGCCCACGGGCCAGGCGTAGCACCCGCGCCAGGCTCCTCCGCACGGACATCGACTTGGGTGGGGCGTCGAGCACGATCATCACGAGCCCGGCGGCGAGGAACAGCACCGCGATCTCGGCGCCGGTGATGGCGGTGACTGTCCCTACCACCAGCGAGATCGCCCACAGGCGGGGGTCGCGTCGGTTGGTGAGCCGGGCGAGCTTGACCGCGGCGATCGCGATGATCGCCATGACGCCGGGGGCGATGCCGTAGAACAGCGACTGCACCACCGCGAGGCCCTGGTAGCGGACGTAGACCGCGGCGACGGCGACCACCAGCACGAACGACGGAAGAATGAAGGGGATGGCGACGAGGAACGCGCCGAGGGGGCCGCGCTCAAGGTAGCCGACCCACATGGCGACCTGGGCGGCGAGCGGGCCGGGCATGGTCTGGCCGAGCGCGACGCCGTTGAGGAAGTCCTCGCGGTCCAGCCAGCCGTGCCGCTCGACCAGGTCGCGTTGCATGTAGCCGACGGTGGCGATCGGCCCGCCGAAGCCCCAGGTGCCAAGCCCGAGGAAGTAGCCCAGCACCGCCCGCAGGCCAGGCCGGCTGGCAGCGGGCGGCGGCGGGGGCGCGTGGTCGCGGGCGTCGTCGGCGCCGGTCGGGTCCGGGTCCGGGGGTGGGGTCTGGTCGCGCATGGGATTCCTGGACCTGGATCAGAGGACGAAGATGTCGATGATCGCGGCAACCAGCCCGGCGGTGGCGGCGGCGCCGACGACCTGGCCGGCGGGCTCCCGCCGGGCGGTCAGTGCGAGCGTGGCGGCGGCCACGACGAAGGCGAGCACGCCGCTGCCAGCGTCCGCCCAGCTCAGCGCGATGCCGGGCGCGTCGGTGTTGAACCCGGCCGCGTGGGTGGCGTTCAGGGTGAGGTTCCAGGCGACGAACCCGGCTGTGGTGGCCAGCCCGCCGAGTAGCCACCGCCCTCGTTGGCGTGACCAGGGGCGCGTCCAGGGCAGCCCGGCCAGGACCAAGGCCGCGGCGGCGCCGGCGAGGACGGCGAAGATGACGATGTCGCGGACGGCGAACACGGCAGCTCCGATCAGCATCGGTGTCAATATCACGATCGGGTGGTTGGACTTGGGGTGGTTAGGTTGGGTCTGGGTGGGTCTGGCACCAGGCGTACAACGCGTCGCAGACGAACGAGCCTTTGTCGAGCAGCCGCTGGTCGTCGGCCTCCACCGCAAGGCCGCCCTCGCCGATCGCCAGCAGCCCCGGGCCCAGCGGGTCGCTGTCCAGATCGTGGGCGATGTCGGCGGCGTGCACGATCCGGGCCAGCCGGCCCAGGGCAGGGTCGCCGCCGAGCTTGAAGGCGTCGATCAGGACCTCGAAGGTGCACTGGTCCCCACGGTGGGTGAACTCCGCACCGGGGGCGTCGAACGAGCGGGCCTGTTCGATTTTGGCGACGGCGAGGACCTGGTCGGCGGGGACGTAGCGGATCTCGGCCTGGGGGTCGATGAACCGGCGGATCAGCCAGGGGCAGGCGATCCGGTCGGTCTTGGGACGCTCGCGGGTGACCCACTTCACGGCTTGCCCTCCTCGTCGAGGTCATGCGGCTGGGGGTGGGGTTGGTGAGTGGCCAGGCCAGGCAGGTCGAGGTAGCCGCCGGCGACGTCGTAGCGGGTCAGCGGGTGGCAGTCGACCGCACGAGGCGCCGCCGAGGCGGTCAGCGCCGCCCGCTCAGGCGTGGCGATCCAGGCGTCCAACACCTCGTGGCTTGGCCAGATCGTGACCGCCACGGTCTCCCCGACGGTGCCGCCCTTGCCGGAGGGTGGCTCCAGCACGAGCTCGGCGAGGATGCCGTGGGCTTCGCGGACGGCGCGGCCCTGGGCGATCCAGGCCAGGTAGGGTGGCCGCTCGGCTGCGGGGACCGCAACGGTGCGCAGCCAGACGATCATCGCGCCTCCGCGGCCTTGGTCGTGGTGGTGGGTGATGCACGGGGGTCGGCGCCACGCTGGTGCGGCAGGGGGACGCGGCGGAACCAGCCCCACAACGCCAGGTCGTAGCCGGCCTTGACCACCCCGGCAAGCAGCAGCGGCGCGCCCAGCCCGGCGAGGGTGGCGGCGGTGCCGGCCAGCAGCGGCCCTGCGGGGCGGGCCAGGTAGCGGGCGGTGTTGGTGGCTGCGGCTGCCGCTGGGCGCTCGGCCGGGTCGACCAGGGCCATCACGTAGGCCTGCCGGGTGGGGACGTCCATCTGGCTGAGCGCAAACCGGCCCAGCAGCAACGCGACCGCCACGGCGGCGTTGGGCGCGAAGGCGACCGCGGCCAGCAGCAGGTTGGACGGCAGGTGGGTGAAGACCATGGTGGGCAGCAGGCCGACCCTCGCGGCCAGGCGCCCGGCGGCCAGGAAGGATGCGGCCTGCAGCAGCCCAACCGCAAAGAACAACAGCCCCAGCGCGCCCACCGACAGGCCGAACCGCTCACGCAGCCAGAAGGCGAGGAAGCTCTGCACCACGAACCCGCCGCCGAGCGCGTCGACCGCGAACAACCCTGACAGCGCCAGCACGACGCGGCGCGAGCGCTCCAGCGGCCGCCGACGATGCCGCCCATCTGGCACAGACCAGTCCGCTGGGGGCGCCGGCGCCTCGACCCGGCCCGAGAGCCGTCCGGCAAGCGCGGCGCCGGCCACCCCGACCGGGACCAGTAGCAGGAACCAGCGCCAGTCGACCATGGCGGTCGCGGTGGCGGTGCCACGCAGTCGGAGCAGGCCGGGCCCGGGCCCGGCGGCGGCCAGACCGGCGCCCAGCGCGCCGAGCGAGCCGGCCAGGGTCGCGACGGCGTTGTAGCGGGCGAACACCCGCGGCGCCGCAGGCTGCGGGGCCGCCTCGGCGAGCATGGCCTGCTCCAGCGAAGTGAACGGGCCGGACTCGACCACCTCGGTCGACAGCACCCCCAGCAGCGCGACCAGGCCGAGCAGCCAGAGCCGATCGGTCAGCCCGAAGGCGAGGCCGGTGGCGGCCAGCCCGAGGTACAGCAGCCTGTAGCAGCGCCGCCGGCCCAGCCGCTCGGCGAACACCCCGACCAGCACCGAGGCGAGCGCGGTGCCCGCCACCACCGCGGCCAGCAGCACCCCCACCTGGCGTGGCGACCAGCCGCGGCTGGCGGCGCCCACCCCCAGCAGCACCGCGGCGAACCCGTAGGCGGCCGCTCGCAGCGCCTGCGCGGCCAGGATCACACGGATGTCGCCGTCGCCGTGCGCGAGCCCGCCGGTCATCGTCACGAGTGCTCCGTCACGAGGGCTCCCGGCCCAGCAGCAGCGCCCGGCGGCGGTGCTCATACAGCCCGTCGAACAGCCGCCCGCCGATCGTCACGACCTCCTGATCAGCGCAGATCATCGACAGGCCCCGCAGCAGCACGTCCAGCCCCGGTGCCTCGGGCGCGTCATAGCGCTCATCCGCCAGGTCAGCCTCGTGCACCATCCGGGCCAGGTCCCACAGCACCGGGTCGTCCAACCCGAAGCGGCGCAGCATCGTCTCGAAGGTGCAGTCCCCGCCATGGTGGGACAGCTCGACCCCGCGCATGTCGAACGCGGTCGCATCCACGGGCACCTCGTCAGGGTCTGCGACGAACACGAACTCCGCCTGCGGGTCGAGGAAGCGGCGGATCAGCCAGGCGCACGCCGCCCGATCGATGTGCACCCCTGACCGGGTCGCCCACCTCACCGCGCGGCCCGCCCCGCCCGCTCCGCGCGAGCTTCGAGTTGGCTGGCGAGCTCGGCGACCGCCGCACGGGCCTGCTCGCGCTCGGACGGCGGGAAGTAGTCCCGCTGCCCGATCCGGCGCAGCTCCCGCCGTAGCCGCGCCACCGTCCGCCGCCGCGGCCCCTCCGGCTGCAACCGGGCCGCCTCGACCGCGGCCAGCACCACCCGGTACTCCTTGGCGACCAACGCTGCCATCCGTGTCGCCAGGGCGCGCTCTTGGGCGGCGGTGGCCGGCTCCGCCAGCCAGACCGCGGCCTCGCCGCCCGCCTCGCTGACCTCTTCGGCCAGCCACTCGAGCTGCTCGCGGGTGCGGGCGTCCAAGGGCAGCGCGACCAGCCCGTCTTGGAGCTGGGCCGCGCCGAGCCGGCGCAGCTTGCGCCACAGCGCGATCCGTGGCGTGGACGGCTCCCTGGGCAGCCGGTAGGCCAGCAGCACCCACCTGGAGATAGAGCCAGCAACCATGGTTGCATTCTCAGCCTGGCACTCCTCGAAGCGCAACCGCGGTTTCAGGACAGCACACTGCCAAGCCTGCCGACCGCGGGAGGACCATGAGCGGCTGCAGCCAACCGCTGGCGACACCCGCCTCCAGACTGGCGTCCATGCCATACCGACCAGCTCGGCCGGCGGCTTGCCACCGTGCAGATCCCGACCACCCCAGCCGGCTACCAACACCTGCTGGAATGGGCCACCGGGCTCGGCCAGGTCGAGGCGTTCGGGATCGAAGGCACCGGCTGCTACGGCGCCGGGCTGGCTCGCTTCCTGGTCGCAGGCGGCCAAGTCGTCGTGGAGGTCAACCGACCCGACCGCATCGCGCGGCGTCGCAACGGCAAGTCCGATCCCCTTGACGCCGAGGGCGCCGCCCGCACCCAGGCCATCAACGCCATACGGGCGCTGCTGGTGACCGCGCTCGTCGAGCTCCGCGAGCAGCTCCGAAGCCTAATGGGGGCGACCGGGTCAGCCTTTGGGTCAGACTCGGGCTCGGTAGCCGCCGGTGGGTGAGCACTCTTGGAGCCAGGACACCGTGGAGTCCTGTTGACAGATCGTGCCCTTGCCGGTGGTCGGGAGAGTTGACCGCTGATGGAATGTCGTGCCCGCCCGTGCTGGCGTGAGCACTTGACCATTAGGCCGCTGGTGGTTCTCCCGCAGGCTCGCGATCGTTGTGGGAACAGGAGGATGGGGTGCTGTTTGTCGGGGACGACTGGGCCGAGGACCACCACGACGTGGAGGTCCAGGATGAGGCGGGACGGCGGCTGGGCAAGGCCAAGCTCGCCGAGGGGGTCGCCGGGATCGCCCGGCTGCACGAGCTGCTTGCCGAGCACCTGGATGCCAACGCCGAGGCGCCCACAAGACGCTGATCTGGGAGCGGACCCGGCACACCCTGCGGCTGCGGGTGGCGTTGCGGGAGTGCTTCCCGGCCGCCGTGGAGGCCTTCGCCGAGCTTTCGGCCGCCGAGGCGTTGGAGCGGCTGGGCAGGGCGCCCGATCCCGTCTCGGCGGCCCGGCTGACCAGCGCGCAGATCACCGCGGCGCTCAAGCGTGCCCGCCGCCACCACGCAGCCGACAAGACCCAGGCGATCCGGGCGGCGCTGCGCGTCGGGCACCTGACCCAGCCGACCGCGGTGGTGACCGCCTATGCGGCCACCGTGCGAGCGCGGGTGGCGATCCTTGCCACCTCAATGCCGAGATCACCCGCATGCAGGAGCAGGTCGAGGCGCATTTTGGCGGGCACCCGGACGCTGCGAGCTACCGCAGCCAGCCCGGCCTTGGCCAGATCCTCGCCGCCCGGGTGCTTGCCGAGTTCGGCGATGACCCCAGCCGCTACGCCGATGCCAGATCCCGCAAGAACGACGCCGCCACCAGCCCGATCACTCGCCAATCCGGCAGGAAGAAGCTGCTGCTGGCCCGCTGCGTCCACAACGACCGGCTGGTCGACGACCTTGGCGTGGCCCGGGTCGCCATTCCCCAGTCGCCGAACGCGTCCGGCGGCCGGCCAGCCATGGGAGAGGACGTGTCGCTTGCGGGGGAGAACCACGGAATGCATGCTTCTCCTTTCGCTTGGCGGGACACGGTTGAACAGAGGAGTGCGATGGCAGGGCAGGCGCAGGTGGACTCCGGTCGGGAGCTCCACGGCGGCGAGGTTGAGCGGGCGCTGGAGGCGCTGGGCGAGGACCTCGGGGAAGCTGCGGCGTGAACGTCCTGCACGGCGTCTGGTCGGCGTCCGGGGAGCTGTGCGTCTGGGCTGAGGACTCGGCGCTGGAGGCCACCGCGGCGCGACGGCGCGGCCGGCCGCCACGCAAGCCGCGGGCCCGGCCGCACCCGTTCGCCTGCCCGTCCGACCGTCTGCGCGAGCTCGCGATGGTGGCGGCGGCCACCCCGCTGGTCGAGGGGCTCGTCGGCAAGGCGGAGGCGGGCGAGTTGGCGCTGTTGCTGCCGTCGTTCGTGTCGGGACCACTGGCCTCACCGGAGCTGGTGCACGACCCGGCGGAAGCTCTGGCCGAGACCGGTTCCGAGGCGAGCGGGCAGGACCCGGCGCTCGCGCCGTGGCGGGTGCCGGCGCTCCGGTTCGACGCCCGCAGCGCCCTGGAGCTGCTCCTTCACCTTCCCGCGGCCGGGGCGATGGCCCCGGGCGGGGTGCCGCCCGGGGCGTCCCTGCGCTTCCTGGGTGAGCTGGCCTGGTTCGTGCTCGATCTGGTCGGCCGGGGCCGGGTCCTGCCAGGCCTGGCCGACGAGGGCGAGCGCCTGGCCGCCCGCTGGCGCCCGGTGGTGACCGGCCACGACGCCGAGCGGCTGCGAGCGCTCGCCGCGGCGATGCCTCCTGCCTGCCGTGCCGAGCAGACCGGCACGGCCCTCGAGGGCCGGCGCTCGGCGGCGCTGCTGGGTGGCGCCCTTGACGCCCTGGCCGACGCGGCTGCCAGGCGCGCTCTTGGCGGCGTGGCCGCCACTGTCGGCGCCAGGCCCGGGGTCCCGGCGACCTGGCCGTCCCTGCCGCCGCGGCGCGGCCGTCGGGCAGCGGCCGCCGACCTGGCGATCGAGGCATGGCTGGAGGCCCTCGCCGGCGAAGACGGGCGGTTCGATGCCAACGCCGCGCACCTGGCCGGCCTGCGCGAGGCGCTCGACGCCTGGCAGCGCTCGGTGGGTGAGGCCGCCGGCCCGCTGCGGACCTGCTTCCGGCTGGTCGAGCCCCCCGAGGACCAGCCGAAGCGGCGCTGGCGGCTCGAGTTCCTGCTACAGGCGACCGACGAGCCGAGCCTGCTCGTGCCCGCTGCGGAGGTATGGCGGGCAGCTGGCACCCTCAGCGTGCTCGCGCGGCGGGTCGAGCAGCCGCAGGAGCTGCTCCTGACCGACCTCGGCCGGGCGATCCGCCTGTACCCGGAGCTGGAGCGGGCGCTGCGTTCCGCACGCCCCGCCGCGCTGGCGCTGGACGCGGCCGGGGCCCACCGGTTCCTGCGCGACGCGGCGCCGCTGCTGGCGCAGACGGGCTTCGGCGTGCTGCTGCCGTCGTGGTGGGACAGGCGCGGCGCCCGTGTCGGCCTGCGGCTGGTCGCGGGGAGCGCCGCCGCCCCCGGCGCGGTCGCCAAGCCCGGCGGGCTCAACCTTGACACCCTGGTCGACTACCGATGGGAGCTGGCGCTCGGCGACGAGCGGCTGACCGCCGAGGAGCTGGAGGAGCTGGCCCGCCTCAAGGTCCCGCTGGTCCGCCTCCGTGGCCGCTGGGTCGAGCTGGACCCGGACCGCCTCGCCCGCGGCCTTGCCTTCCTCGAGCAGCACGCCGACGGCGCCATGCCCGCCGCGGACGCGCTGGCCGCCGGCCTCGGTCTGGTGGAAGGGCCCGTCCCCGATCTCCCGGTGGCCGGCATCGACGCCACCGGCTGGCTCGGCGACCTCCTCTCCGGCCAGGCCGATCGACGCCTCGGGCCAATGCGCACACCTACCGGCTTCCGCGGCGAGCTGCGCCCCTACCAGGAGCGCGGCCTCGCCTGGCTGGCGTTCCTCGGCGGCCTCGGGCTGGGTGCCTGCCTCGCGGACGACATGGGCTTGGGCAAGACGATCCAGCTCCTCGCCCTGCTGGTCGCCGAGCGTGACGGGCAGCTGGACGAGGCGGGGCGGCCGGGGCCGACGCTGCTGGTGTGCCCCATGTCGGTGGTGGGGAACTGGCAGCGAGAGGCCGAGCGGTTCGCGCCGGGCCTGGCCGTTCACGTCCATCACGGGGCCGAGCGGCTCGGCGGCGAGGAGCTTGCCCACACCGCCGGGGAGGCCGACCTCGTGCTGACCACCTACGGGCTGGCAGCCAGGGACGGGGCGGCGCTGGCCGCCGTCGCGTGGCGGCGGGTGGTGCTCGACGAGGCGCAGAACATCAAGAACAGCGCCGCCAAGCAGACCCAGGCGGTGCGAGCGCTGCAGGCGCCACAGCGGGTGGCGCTGACCGGCACCCCGGTCGAGAACCGCCTGTCGGAGCTGTGGTCGATCATGGAGTTCGCCAACCCCGGCCTGCTCGGCTCCGCGAAGGCGTTCCGCAGCCGATTCGCCGTCCCGATCGAGCGCGAAGGCGATGAGCCAGCTGCCGAGGGCCTGCGGCGCGCGACGCAGCCGTTCATCCTGCGCCGCCTCAAGACCGACCGGTCGATCATCGCCGACCTGCCCGCCAAGCTGGAGATGAAGGTGCTGTGCAACCTCACCGCCGAGCAGGCGTCGCTGTACCAGGCGGTCGTCGACGACATGCTCGCCAGGATCGAGGAGAGCGAGGGCATCGAGCGCAAGGGCCTGGTGCTCGCCACGATGACCAAGCTCAAGCAGGTCTGCAACCATCCGGCGCAGCTGCTGCGGGACGGCTCGCGGCTAGCTGCTGCGGGACGGCTCGCGGCTAGCGGGCCGCTCGGGCAAGCTCGCCCGTCTGGAGGAGACCCTCGAGGAGGCGCTGGCCGCGGGCGACAAGGCGCTCTGCTTCACGCAGTTCGCCGCGCTCGGCGAGCTACTGCGTGCCCACCTCACCAGCCGCTTCGGCCGCGAGGTGGCGTTTCTTCACGGCGGCACGTCGAAGCAGCAGCGCGACGCGCTGGTGGCCCGCTTCCAGGACGAGCCGGAGCCTGCCCTGTTCGTCATCTCGCTGAAGGCGGGCGGGACTGGCCTGAACCTGACCGCCGCCAACCACGTGATCCACTTCGACCGCTGGTGGAACCCGGCCGTGGAGGACC
>WNGF01014422.1_pt1 | contig 12738 bp, 10 predicted proteins | sample 5400641 | NCBI WGS metagenome assembly WNGF01 (sample SAMN13153371, study PRJNA577476) | soil metagenome | isolation source: 80 cm soil or saprolite under grassland replicate 2 | place: USA:California | collected 2016-06-15
ACCTCTGCGGTAAAGATGGGCTTCGCAATGATACATTCCTGGGGTCGACACGGGCTCCTCACCGATGGGTAAGCGATGAGAATATGATTCAGATTCATCTTCGAACGTGAGAGCCGGGGCAGTAGCCCGACCGTTAGGGAGGGCTCAGAAGGCCGAGCCCTTGCTGACGCGCGGGCTAGTGCCCCGATGCTTCAGCCGTCCGCTTCACGGACTGCGGATTCATCTTTGCACGTGATCCCACCGATGAATCGCCGGGTCATTGTCGATCGTCCGCGGCGGGGACTATTCAAATATTAACGCCTCAGAACTCGATGCCCTTTTGTGCGCGGATACCGGCTTGAAATGGATGTTTCACTTCGGTCATTTCGGTAACGAGGTCGGCGGCTTCGATCAGAGGGGGTGGGGCGTCGCGACCGGTAACGATTATGTGAAGCGAAGGTTGGCGTTCCCGCGCGGCTCGGATTTCTTCCAGGACTTCTGCAATCGGCAGCATGTCATAGCTCAGCACGTAAACCAGTTCATCAAAGACAAGCAGATCGTAATCGCTGCTTCGTAACTTCTCGACGCATAATGCCCAGGTCTCGCGCGCCGTCTGGCGATCCTGTTCGGGGTTCTTTGTGTCCCAGGTGAAGCCATCGCCCATCGTGTGGACTTCGATACCCAGCTTTGCCGCAGAGACGTGTTCGCCATAGCGATCGTTGCGCGATTTCATGAACTGAATCATGCAACAGCGCAGGCCCTGACCGACCGCGCGCATCATCAAACCGAGCGCACAGGTCGTCTTGCCTTTCCCATTTCCGGTGTGAACGATCAGAAGGCCGTGAGTATTTTCCTGATAATCCTCGCGACGCCATTTGTATTTCTTTTCTTTGGCCATGGAGTCAGAACGGCCTGCGGTAGCGGGCCGTTTAGCTAGGATATCGGATAGCTCTTGATGGCTGAGATAGACCGCTCGCTACCCGCAGACGGTTCTGATCTGATTAGTCGAAATCAGGTAAATCATCACCTTGGCCGTTAATCACGTAATCAATTGCCCGTGCAACGCTTCGTTCGTTCCATAGGTATCGCTTGCTACCCTTAGCCGCCCAGGGACTCAGGTTGCTTTCCCAAACACCGATTTCCCGCATTTTCCGCGTCGCGTTTGCCTTGAATGCGTTGAGTGCGATTTCCGGTTTCTTTTCGCCGATCGAGATAACCAGATGAACGTGATTTGTGCGCACGTTGATTGCATACAAATGCCAGCCCCGAATTTCGCAAGTCTCATGCGACGAAGCTTCGACACAACGACGTTGGGCCGCGTCGAAAACAACGATTTCCGTTTTAGGTCGCTGCGTATTTGTCCTGAGCCATTTCTTTTCAGGCGGAAAACGGGCCGAGTTGAATTGATTGCGAAAACGATTAACCGAACCACGCTCGTCGCCGTGCAGCCACGTTCCGTCAAGAACGAAACGTAATCAGGAACGCTAGCGGAATGTCAGTATCATTCCACATACAGGTAAGACCGATTGGAGTTGGTCAACTTACTGATAGTGTGAATTCAACCGCCCGCTACCGCAGGCGGTTCTGACTATTTGAGCGCATCCTCGGTGATATCCCTCAATCCATTCGCGCGCTTCACAGCGTCTTGCAAGAGCGGCACGAGTTTCTGCTCGACTTCATCCCAGGAGCCTTGCAGTGTGCAGCCGGCAGCGTTTCGGTGTCCGCCGCCACCAAACTGCTCGGCGATCTTGGCGACGTTCACGTCGCCTTTCGAGCGCAGGCTGGTGCGATAGACGCCGGGCGAACATTCTTTGAAGAGCGCTGAAGCCTCGACCTCACCGACCGCCAGAGGATAGTTGACAAATCCATCCGCGTCTTCTTCCGACGCTTTGGTTTGCTCCTGCATTTCGAGGGTCTGGCGCATCCAGGCGACATGGCCGCTGTCGTCGCGTTTCGCAGTAGCCAGCACCTGACTGAGCAGTTGAATCTTCGGCCATTGATAGCTGCCAAAAATAGCCTCGGCGGTTTTTGCAGGCTTAACGCCCGTGCGCACCAGTTCAGAAGCGATCTTGAAAGTGCGCTCGGTAGTATTTGAGTAGTGAAACGATCCGGTGTCGGTAAGGAGCGCCGTATAAACGCATTCGGCGATTTCTTTCGTGACGCGAACGCCGGTGGCCTTGCTGAGGTTGTAAATCATCTCGCCAACAGCCGAGGCGGTCGAGTCGATCCAATTGACGGTGCCGAAGAGTTCGGTGGTTGAATGGTGATCGATATTAACGACAAATTGTTTTTCAAGATCGATAAGCCCTGGCCGGTCGATATCCGAACACTCAATGACGAAAACGGCGTCGTAGGAGCGATCGACCGCCGGTGTCACTCGGATCGTGTCGGCGCCCGGAAGCTGTTGATACGAGTGCGGCGCTGGATCCCGCATGATGACTTCAACCTCTTTGTCCAGGGCGCGCAACAGCCAATACAAGCCCAAAGAGGATCCGAGGCTGTCGCCATCGGGCCGAAGGTGTGAAGTAATCGCAAAGCGATCCCTTTTTTCAATCAGGTCAACTACTTGACTAAGCATTGCTTGATTGCGGAATTCGGATCGCAGATTGCGGATTAAGAAACAATTCAAATCGAAAATCCGCAATCCCACATCCGCATTTCACTCCACATCCTTCATCCTTTCGCTGCCGTGTTCCATCTTTTCCAGAAGCGCATCGACGCGCTCGGCTTGCTCTTCCACTGTGTCACGTACAAAGTGGAGCACGGGAGTATGCCTGAGGTTCAGCGAGAAGCCAAGTTGCTTACGCACATATGGCGCTGCATGACGCAAAGCACGCAGGGCCACATCATGTTCGCGCTCATCACCCTGGACGGTCACGTAAACGCTCGCGTCTCGCAGATCGTCAGCCACTCGTACTTCTGTGACGGTGACCATCGTCAATCGCGGGTCTTCCAGTTCATAACCGACAATCTGCGCAATCTCTTCGCGCAGCGTTTCAGCGATGCGCTCCGTGCGATGCATAACTGCAAGGATGAAGGATGAAGGTTGAAGGATGAAGAATGCGTTTCGGCTGGATAATTCGCGCATTCCGTGCTTAGGCCCGGTTCATCCTTCCGCCTCCCTTTTAAAGTTCCGTCGCCGCCACTCTCTCGATTACATAGGCTTCGATCTGGTCGCCGACCTTGATGTCGTTGAAGTTCTCAAGACCGATACCGCATTCGAAGCCTTCGCGTACTTCGGATGCGTCATCCTTGAATCGGCGCAGCGATCCGATGTTGCCTTCCCAGGTGACGACGCCATCGCGAATCAGACGCGCGCGCGCCTTGCGGCTGATAATGCCGTCGATGACCATGCAGCCGGCCACCGAACCAACCTTGGGCACTTTGAAGACTTCGCGTATTTCCGCCTTGCCGAGAATCTTTTCCTTCTCGATCTTCTCGAGCATTCCAATCATCGCGGCTTTAATTTCTTCCTCGACCTTATAAATGATCGAATGCAAGCGAATGTCGACGCCTTCCTGTTTAGCCAAATCACCCGCCCGCGATTCAGGGCGAACGTTGAAGCCGATGATCACGACGGCGGTTGAAGCAGAGCCCGCTTGCGTTGCTGAAGCAAGCAAAACGTCGGATTCGGTGATCGCGCCGACGCCTGAACGAACAACTTTTACTTTCACGCGCTCGCTCGACATCTTTTGCAGGGTTGACTTCAGCACTTCGACGGAACCCTGCACGTCGGCTTTGATAATGACAAGCAGTTCTTTAACTTCCGTTTCGCCCAGCGCTTCGATACCACGCTTCGTTGTTTTTATCAGCGTACGCTGGCGCTCGACTGCCTGCCTGAGACCGGAGATTTGCTGCGCGCGGGTGACGTCTGCCACTACCTGAAAAGTTTCACCCGCCTGTGGCACGCCCTGCAGGCCGAGTACTTCAACAGGTGTCGCGGGACCGGCTTCGATTACTGGCTCGCCTCGATCATTGAACATCGCGCGAACCTTGCCGAAGATTTGGCCCACGATAAACGGATCACCGACACGTAAAGTGCCTTGCTGGACCAGTGCCGTAGCCACGGCGCCGCGACCGCGATCGAGCTTTGCCTCCAGAACGACGCCGGAAGCGAGGCGGGTAGTACTGGCGCGCAGGTCCAGGATGTCCGATGTCAGTAGAATTGTTTCAAGCAATGTGTCGAGGTTCTGACGCTTCTTGGCGGAGACCTCAACCATCTCAGTCTCGCCACCCCACGCCACTGCATTGAGACCCTGTTGCGAAAGTTCCTGTCTAACGCGATCAGGATTCGCATCGGGCTTGTCGACCTTGTTAATGGCCACAACGATGGGAACATTAGCGGCCCGCGAATGTTCGATTGCCTCGATCGTCTGCGGCATAACACCGTCGTCTGCGGCGACGACCAGTACAACCACGTCGGTCGCTTTAGCGCCACGTGCGCGCATCAGCGTAAATGCTTCGTGACCGGGCGTATCAAGAAACACGACGCGCCGTTTCTCGTTTGGATTATCAGGGCTCGGGACTTCGACGCTATACGCACCGATGTGCTGCGTAATCCCGCCGGCTTCACCGGCTACCACATTAGTCGCGCGAATCGCGTCGAGCAGAGAAGTCTTTCCGTGATCGACGTGGCCCATTACAGTTACCACCGGCGCCCGCGGTACTTCAACGTCGTCAGCATCTGCGGCGATTAGTTCTTCAAACTCTTCTTCAGCAACCATCTCTTCGAATGGCACGAACGAAACGTCGTAGCCAAATCGTTGGCCGAGATCGGCCGCCACTTCGTCATTCAAAGCCTGATTAATGGTTGCGAATACACCGCGTTGCAGCAGTAGCGCTACCACGTCTTTTGGTTTAATGCCAAGCTTCTCCGCGAATTCTTTGACGGTGGAACCTTCGACCAAACGCACAGGCTTTAAGGCACCGGGATCCGCCGGCGTTTCCAGGCGCCCGGCGATTCGTTCTTCGAGCGTGAGCGTTGGTGGTGGCGGAATGAATTCCTTATCGAAACGCCCTCCTTTGCCTTCGCTGGCACGCTTGCCGCCGCGTGTTGAGCTGCGTCTTGATCGACGACGCCCGGTATCCGGCGGCGGAATATAGGTTGTTTGAGGCGTCAAAGTTTCGCCGGGAGTTCCTGTATATTCGACTCGCTGACGCGTGAGGCGCTCGCGGGAACGATCTCGCACGGTTGTTGCGGCAGGAGCAGGCGCGGGAGCGCGTTCGCCCGGCCGAATGCCCGCACTGATTGCGGCCGCGGTTGGCCGCAATACGCGAACCTGTCGCGAGGGAGGCTGGGTGCCATCGAATCCCGCCGCTGCGCGCGACGCGGGTTCACTGTGTGAAGCTACTGATTCCGGCTGCGCTTCCGGGGGTGGTGCGGGCACCGGTTCAGACGCAGCAGGCTTTTCTGCCCTTACGGCTGGCGAAAGTTTGCGAATCACGCGAGTCGGCGCGGCTTTTGCGGGAGCTGCTGGTTCTTCCGGTGCAACGGTCTCTTCCGGTTCAGCGACCTCGGCAGACGCGGCTGCTTCTTCCGCTTCGACCGCTGGCGGCTCTTCGACTACTGGCCGTGCGGCTTTCTTTACAACCCTGATTCCGCGCTTAACGGCGGTATCTTTTTTAGGAAAGTACTTATCGCGGATCTTGTCCGCGAGTTCTTTCGAGATTGAATTCGAAGGGACGCTGACATCCACGCCTTCGCGCCGCACCTCTTCGATCAGGCGCTTGGTGTCGATTTTGAGGTCTTTAGCGAGATCGTAAAGACGAACTTTGGAGGTAACTACTGACATGGCTCCTTTACTGCTTCAAAAGCGGCTGTCTATTCTCCGCCGCCTTCTGAAGCACGCTTCAGGAGCGCCATGCTAGAGCAGGCGTCGGAGGCGAACAGCCCTGCGCGACCTTGCGCGCATGCTGTGATTACTTGGCCGCATCATCGGAAGCATCTCATTGCTTCTCGTCCTTCAGGCTCTCATTCGTGGCGGCCTTTTCTTCGAATGACGAATCGAGAGCGGAACTTGTTTGCGTATCAGTCGACGATTCAACTGTCGCGTCTTCACTTTCGTCGGGCGCAGCAAAATCTTCTTCGAGAACAGCAGCTTCTAAATCTGCCAGCGCCGCGGAAGTGATGTCTGGGGCCGGAGTAATTACGTCGGGACGAAGGTCGCGGCCGGCCTCCTGTAATACCAATTCGTCCACAGTCATTGGATCGGCCTCGGTCAGGGCCACCGGATCAGCAGATTCTTCTGCCCGAATGTTAGGCTCGGCCGAAAACGGCCTGCCCTTCTCGACAGCCTCGTCATAACCTGCCGCCGTCATCTCTTCGTTCGGTTCGACCTCAGCCGTAACTGATTCATCTAATTCGGCCGAAACTGCGTGCTGACTTTCGATGCTTTCTATCTCGCCTGCAACCTGGCCGGTTTCCTCACCGCCTTCTTCCGAAGGCTGTAGACTCTTCTCGCGCATCGCAATCACTGCGCGCGCTGCGTTGAGAATCGTTTCAGCCTCGTCAAGACTGACGTCAAGAAATTCGACCAGATCGTCGACTGAAGTATTCGCCAACCCATCGATATCCGTGACTCCATGCTCAGCGAGCGCGTCCGCCTGTTGCGGAGTGACGCCTTCGATTGCCGACAACGGCACGGCTGCACCCGAAGCGATCATAGCACCCATTTGTTCGGCCACTTCGCGCTTCAATTCTTCCTCGCTGCGAATGTCGATGTTCCAGCCAACTAGCTTCGTCGCCAGTCGCACATTCTGCCCGCGCTTGCCGATTGCCAGACTGAGCTGGTCCTCGTTGACGATTACTTCCATTTGCCGGTTTTCTATATCAGTAATGCGAACCTGATTCACCTTTGCCGGCGACAAAGAGTTCGCGGCAAACACTGAAGGCTCTTCCGACCATTCGATAATGTCGATCTTTTCACCGCGCAATTCGCGAATGATTGCCTGGACGCGCGAACCTTTCATGCCCACGCACGCGCCGACTGGATCGACGTCACGCTCATTAGATACTACTGCGATTTTCGCGCGCTCGCCCGGCTCGCGCACACAGGACTTGATAACCACGGTGCCGTCATAAATTTCCGGCACTTCCATTTCAAACAAGCGCTCGAGAAGTTCCGGCGAAGTACGTGAGACCTCGATCTGCGGTCCTTTTGATTCTTTTGATACGTTGGTGATGACGACGCGAATGCGCTCGCCCTGGTTCCATTGCTCACCGCGCGATTGCTGCGAACGGGGCAGGATGGCTTCCAGATTCCCCAGATCCACAATCATATTTCCGCGCTCAAACCGTTTTACGAAACCATTGACCAATTCACCCACGCGATCGATATATTGATCGTAGACGTTGGTGCGAACCGCGTCGCGAACCTTCTGGAAAAGAATTTGTTTAGCCGTTTGGGCTGCGATGCGACCCAGATCTTCCATAGGCATCGGCAACAATAGCGCGTCGCCTACTTCGACATCATCGCCGCCAAGTTCCCGCGCTTCATCAATCGATAGTTCCGTGGCCGGATCGGCTACGTCTTCAACTACGACCTTTGAAGCTGCCAGCTCTAGCCCCGTTTCCGGGGTCCAGTCAACCTGGATTTCTTCCCCGCCGCGGAATTGTTTCTTGGCCGCCGCGCGCACGGCTTCCTTGACCGCTTCGATCACCAATTCGCGGTCAATGCCTTGTTCCTGACAAAGCGCTTCGATGTTTTGGGCAATTGTCGTGCTCATTATTCTTTCAGTTCTTATCGACTATCCGAGCGGCTGTTTTTAATCAAGTGACGATCTACCGCCTCGCGCTCGCGCGCCCTGCGAAATTCTTCTTCCGCATCGATCTCCAGATTCGCTTTGGCGATTCCGTCAATCGGAATTTTCACTCTTCCACTAGTGCGGTCGTCAAAGATCACATCGCTACAATCAGCGCCGATGATGCGCCCGCGAAAGTTGCGCTGGCCTTTCACCCTTCCGCGCGTCTTGATCTTCGCGGGATGTCCGGCGAAGCGCTCATAATCGGCGCTCTTATAAAGGCCCCGTTCAAGACCCGGCGACGAAACTTCCAGCGTGTACGCCGAATGGATGAAATCCTCGACGTCGAGAATGGTACCCATCTGAAGGCTCACTTCTGAGCAATCGTCGTGGGTGACACCCTCCGGCGTATCAATGAACACCCGCACAATTGGATGGCCTTCCGGTCCGGCAACTTCCGCATGGACTAGTTCGAGGCCGTGGTCGATGGCGGTTTGCTCAGCAATTTCGCGTATGCGTTCTGCAACCGACCCTTGATCCATAACCTGTGGCGCAAGTTGCCACCTTGCGCTACCTTCCGCCCAAAAGAAAAAGTGGGCGCTAACCCACCGGACAACGCATCCGACCTCCGAGCAAGAGATGGATTATACGAGAAGGTTTAAGCGTAAGCAAGCGAGGGAAGCGAGGGAGACGGGCCGTAGTATCCTAATACGAGTTGCTGGCTCTTCGTTTTTTGAGTAGATCGAAAACAACGAGTTCTAAGGTGATCAGCAATGCGAGTGCTATGACGAGGAACGGAAGTCGAACGAGCGAGAAGGTTATGACCTGAAGCGTCAATTTCCTGCGTAATCGTCGTATGGTTCGGGCAGCGCCAGGAGGCTCATCTTACGGATCGGTTAGGGTGTGGTTACGGGAGAGTCGGTATTTTCGGTCGTCGAAAGTGCTCTTTACCCCGGGGATTCTACGGAACGGTTATGGAATAGTTATGGGAAAGTCGGTAAGCTTGGGAGAGCGACGAAGAATCTTGAAGAATCTTATTTCGTCGCTACGACCTCGAATTCCAACGGAGGAGAGTCAACGGTCCATGGCCCATCTATTTCGAAGCGCCGGCGATTAATTAATTTGTATAGCCCGGGCTCCAGAGGGCCATACCAAGTCGTCAAGCTAATTCCTTCCAAGACTGTTCGATCGTGCGGTTCGAGAAAAAGGTTTGAGCTTAACCCAATGAACTTCGGGTCTTCATCTTTGGATCGAACGAGCTTGGCCACATCTTCGCGGTAAGGAACCAGAACGCCATTCCTGAATAACTGTGGCCGGTTTGCATAATAGCTGTCGACAACTTCAATTTTAAACCGTTCGTCGGAATCATTCACCGCGAAAACCGTCACGCGCACGTCATTAGCCAGGCGGTAAGACTTCTCTTTCGGCTTATCTTGGAACTCTTGGGGCATCATTTCTATATGCACGGCTGCAGGGATCGGCGCGGGATTTCGGGGTTGCACGTCGAAGATAACGGGATTCGATTGCACCCAATCTCCGTCGTAGGCGAAGCGTTTGCGCACTGTGAGCTGGTAATGGCCCATAGCAAGAGGTTCGTACCAATCCTCGATGGCCACGTTGTATAATCTCTCTTCACGCCCGGAAAGAACTTGAGTTGCAGACATACTGCCGGACGGTGGCTCTCGTTCAGCTCGATCAAGGCGCTCCTGCGCCTGCCTTGAATACGGAATGGTTTCGCCATCTCTAAGCAGTTCAGGGCGATAGTCATAATAGGGACTTATCCGAGCAACGAACATGCTTTCAACTAGGGACTGACTTACGAAAACCGTAAAACCAATCCACTCTCCCACGGTATAGGGCGATGGAGCATCTGAAGGCTTTTCGCGAGAGCGGTCCCGTGGATTGGAAATCAGGCGCAGCGTCACAAATGTTGGATGCCGGAGTAATTCAGACAACCGCTTATTAGCAGCTAATTCCTCGTCAGTTGGATGATATACGCCGTGTTTATCGATTGTACCCTGGGCCAAAACCGATAAGGTCGAACCCAAAATAACCGCGCACAGGCCAAGATATTTCTTCCTCATACTGCCTCGCTTTGGTCAAAATTACGGAGCATCCATTGCGCTCACCATATGCTTAGCGAATTCTCTACTGAGCCGCTGCATTTCTGATTTCTCGCGCTCGAAGCGTTCCGACTGGCTAAGCGTTCTTCCATCCGGGTCGGAACCGACGTCAGCAGTTGTGCTAACATAGACAGTGAATCTTCCCCTTCTGAAGGCCACATCGGCCAATCCGTAACCCAATGCATAGGCCTCATCCCCGAACCCCTTCAACTCCTGTTTATTGAGACTGTACCTCGCAAACCTTTGCAACACCTCTCGTGCCTCTTCATCGGACTTATGCGGAAGAATCGAGACCTTAACCTTCCTGTTCGAAAACGACCAGAACTCGATGAGCACGTTCTCACTCTTCATGACAGGTTCGACGCGCTCATGTTTCCAGCCCGGCATTATGCTCTCGAAATACTGGCTAAACTTCGTGTCAAGTCTATCTAACTCTGACGGATCCTGGGCGAAGCTCTGACCAAGCAGAACTGCTGATAATGCCAACGCAGCGAAAATACGGGTTCTCATTTGGACCTCCACTCAGTGCATTCACAACCGCGCCATTACTGAAAACTTCGATTTCGGTACTCTGTCGAGTATATGAAGCCGTAAACGATCTGGCTGTAATCCCCATTCGAATTCAGTTGGTTTGTCCAGGCGTCCCAGCTCGGTTGATCAGGATTCCTGTGGAGGAACGTTTGATAACACCAGTAAACAAACCTGGGATTGTACACAGCGGGATTGAAATTAGGGCTGCCAGGGGGATTCGCCATTACGGGATCAATCTGACTGACATCCTGAATAAATTCCGCTGAAAAAAAGAAACCTAGCGCTGTATTGGTTCTGTTCGTCGGAATACAACTCAAATCGAACACACACTGCGCAATGCCACTTGTCCAGCCGTCCCATCCAGGGCCGTCGGGCGAACGATTGAGAATATCGAGGTAATAGTATTTCACCAGCTCCCTGGAGCTGTCGATAGGGTTGCTTGAAAGCGCAGGACCACCGGGACACGGTACGTCCGAGTTGTTCGCTACATTGCCCTGCATCGTTACCATTGAGCTCATAGTTTGGAGAGGTGGTTCAAAAATCTGACCTGTTAGAGAAGTCGGAGGCGCATTTGAATAACGGGTATGGTGACCATTCGAATCGAATACCACCAGGCCGCCCCAATTCCATGCCAGCCTCCCAAGCGGTCTCTGCATCAACGGGTGAGCCGGATCGGAACCGGTGAAGTAAACGACGTAGGTCTCGAAGCGCTCATCGATATAGAGCGAATCTAAAAAGTGATAATCTACAAATCCAGTTAAAGCCCTGCCTGGATAGTCTTCCATACCTGTCGAGAAATCATTCCCTATCCCTGGAAAACCTATTATCCAGAAATACTGCACACCACCAGCGGGATCGCTCGTATCAAGCTGCCAACCGGAATCAATATTCAACTCATCTGAGCGATGTGTATCGCATCTCAAGCCGCGCTCGACCTTTTTGCGAAAGGTACTCACGGCTTGCACGTACTTGACGCCGCTCTCGTCGGGATCTGATATGAATGTAGGGACATGAATGCTACTCGAAAATGATATTCCAACGGAAGAAGGTTTACATCCGAGATCGTACCACCAAAGTGACGAATCAGGTGATGGGTGGCCACAAGTACCCGGTGGGTTAACTCTGTCGCTTGTCTGCTGCGCGGTGAAACTCGTCAGCGTAGGCAAAATTACATTGATGTTGACGCTTGGACTGACGGAAATACTGTTGAGCGTGTAGGTAAGCTTCGCATTCACGGTTCCTGTGTCCGTAGACCGAATCGTGATTGAAGAAGACGTTGACGAGCCACTCTGGATTGACACCGGTGGTCCGGTAAAACTCCAGGAATAGGTTCCACCGCTCTGGCTTGTACTCGCCTGAAGGACAACGTCGGCTCCAAGCAAGGCATTTTGAGTTGTCTGATCTAGGCCGCCGTTTACTCTTGGGTTGATAATATTGACTGTCAATTCGGGCGTGAAGGTAAAGTCATCATAATAAAGTGGCCAATTAGTGTCATACCAGAAATCGTAGTTCGACACATAGCGGATGTTAATTCCCGTGACGTGCTGAATCTCGCCGAGATTAATGAGTAGAGGAGGAAAAACTTGCCCAGGTTGCCCCTGTGGCCCACTAAACCACGTCGACTGGTAGAGGGAATGGTTAACGTAAACGTCAATTAACGCAATAACGCCACCGGCCTGTGCGCCAACGACGCGAAATGTTAGCCCACTAACTGGGATCGCAAAATTGACATAGACGTCTGCCGTCGGCCAGTAATCATATCCAAAACCGGAGGTTGCGACTATTCCGTTCGGACATGAACCTCCAAGAGAGCAATCGTAGGCCGTGTATATTGTCGCGCCAGCGTAACTAGAAAAGCCTGCGATTTGATACTGATTTGAAACAGTTATGTTCGTCGGAAGGCTGTCGAAATTAATCGTCACTGGTCTCGCTGTGCCGTCAGGAGATTCCGAGCCGCCCTCCGCGAATGAAGGGTGTGATGCTCCTTGAAGCGCTAAAACGCAGAGGGTTGCAACCAAGATGAATAAGCTATGGAGCTTTGAGACGGCTTCAGGAAGTCGGGCCATCGTATCCTCCTTTAGTGGAAGAAGTTCAGCGTCCGGTAGGATTGAGCTGAACCTTCGGCTCCTCAACGTCCGAATTAGGTTTGAGGAGTACATTCGCAATCTTCATTCCAGATGAATTTACCCGGAAAAAGTATTACGGGACTGGGTTTGCGAGTATGCAGGGAGCAGAGGCTCGTGGAAGCCAGCCGTGCCTGTTAAAAAGTGCGGCGCAGGATATTCCAGATTGAGCAAAAAGTCAAATACTTTTTTCGTGCATTAGCTTGAGACATAGCATGTTAACGGTGATGGTAGTAAACCCT
>WNGF01009738.1_pt1 | contig 12734 bp, 14 predicted proteins | sample 5400641 | NCBI WGS metagenome assembly WNGF01 (sample SAMN13153371, study PRJNA577476) | soil metagenome | isolation source: 80 cm soil or saprolite under grassland replicate 2 | place: USA:California | collected 2016-06-15
GCTCCAGCAAAGATGAACGCATCGATGCGATTCGCCTGCTGGAGGAAGGATATACCAAGGCGCAGGTGGCCAGGATCTTCAATGTCACCGAGTCGTCGGTTTACGGCTGGCAGAAGGCATACCGCGAAGGCGGGCTGGCGGCGCTATCGACGAAGATAGCGTCAGGCCGGAAAAGATTGCTGACCGATAAGCAGATGCTGGAGCTGTCCAGGTATCTTCGCCTGAGTCCTCGCCAGCTTGAGTTCGATTTCGGCCTGTGGACCAGGAAACTGGTCCGCGATCTGATCAGGACGAGATTCGGGATCGATTACTCGGAACAGAGCGTCGGCAGGATCCTGAAGATGCTCGGCTTTTCCCCGCAGCGCCCGGTGTACCAGGCACTGGAGCGTGATGAGGGAAAACGGAGGATATGGATGGAGGAAACGTTTCCGGCCATTAAAAAACGCGCCGAGGCGGAGGGTGCCAAGATCTTCTTCGCAGATGAGGCAGGGTGCCGGACTGATCACCACTCCGGGAGGACGTGGTCGCCCGTTGGCCAGACCCCGGTCGTGAGAAACCTCGGGAAACATGAGTCAATCGGCATGGCATCGGCTATCAGCATGCGCGGCGCAATGTTCTGGATGACCTTCGACGGAACAATGAACTCGGCGCTCTTCACGGAGTTTCTGGACCTCCTCCTCCACGACATCGACGGCAAGATATTTCTCATCGTGGACAACGTCAGATATCACACATCTAAAGAGACCAGCGAATGGGTCGAAGAGCGCAAGGATCGCATCGAGCTGTTCTTCCTGCCGTCTTACTCCCCTGATCTCAACCCGGACGAGTGGGTCTGGAAAAACGTGAAGAACGACCATATAGCCCGCGAGGTCCCGCAGCGGCCCGGCCACCTTTTTGAAATCGCCAGGCGGGCGCTCCGCAGGCTTCACGCCGACTCGGCGAAGATCCGGGCGTTCTTCGCGGACCCTCACCTCGCCTATATCCACCGCGCCTACGCCTAGAACAGAAGAGCCTCCAAAAACTTAATTTCGCCTTAGTAACCTGGCCGGCCTCCGCCTGACTGGCCCCGGCCTGCCAGGCGGATTTCCGTCCTTTGCCCGGGCAGCTACCTGGCTGCTCCGGCGATGAACGCGGCGACGATGTAGGTGGCGTGCCGGTCCAGCGACGCCCGTGCCCGGTCGTAGCGCATAGTGGTTCTCGGATCGGCGTGGGATGCGGCTTCCTGCACGTCCCGCAGTGGCACCCCGGCGTCAAGAGCAGCGGTGATAAACGGGTGCCGGAGTGTGTGCGGCCCGACGGTCTTGGTGATCCCGGCGCGGCCGGCCACCCGGTGGACGATCCGCCCGGCGCCGTGCCGGTCCAGTCGGCCTCCGCCGGGAGTGATGAAGATCGGGCCCTGGCAGCGTTCTCCGGCCCTTCCGCCTGATGGTCAGCGTGCGGTGGCCTCGTTCGAGGCCCAGAGATTGGATATCCGCGCCGGTGGCCTCGGAGACCCGCAGCCCGTTCAGCGCCAGCAGCGACATCAGGGCATGCTCGGCCGCGGGACCGAGCCCGGCAGCGACCAGCATCGCGCCGAGCTCGTTGCGGTCCAGCCCGGTCGCATGGGACTCGTAGTCCAGGCGCGGCCGGCGGACATGCACCGCCGGGGAGTGATCGAGCAGTTCTTCTTCGACGGCGTACTTGTAGAAGCCCGCGATGGTGCAGAGCCTGCGGGTGACCGTGGCCCGGGCGCGACCCTTGGCTTCGAGGTCGCGGGAGAAGCACTCGATGTCGGCCCGGCGGACGCCGAACAGCTGCACGTGGTTCAGCTGGCACCAGCTGGCGAACTGACGCAGGTCCAGCGCGTATGCCTCGCGGGTCAGGCCGGTGTAGCCAGCCAGGAACCCAGCTAAGGCGAGCCGTTCGGTGTTGCTGAACACCGGCTCGGCAGCAGCCAGGGCTCCAGCCGAGGCCCCAGCAACAATGAGAACTTCAACGTAAGACGGCAGCGACGGTTAGGGCGCGGCACCGATGGCTGCGCCAGTGTCCCCAGGGACCCACTAGGGATTCCCACGGAGGCGATCCCGCAGGCAACCGCGACAGTGGTGCCATCGGCAAGGAGAACGCCATGGCCACCCAGCGGCCGCTCGCGGCCAGCGCGTTCACCGAGCCGTCCGGGCCCCCGGCCTGGAAGACCATCCCGTCCTGGGCCGTGATCGGGACGGCGGACCAGGTCATCCCGCCCGCGGAGCTGACGTTCATGGCCCAGCGCGCGGGCGCCCACATCACCGACGTCAACGCCGGGCACCTGTCCCTCATCTCCAAGCCGTCGGTCGTGACCCGCGTCATCCTCGAGGCCGTCCAGGCCACCGATGACCCGCGAGCCGGCCTGGTGTCCCGCGAATCTGGCGCCGGGTTCGCGGGACACCGGTCGGCTCACGCGGCGCTGAAACGCCGGCACGGCGGCGTTCAGCTCGATGCTCGTCGGCGGCGCACGAGGGGCAAACCCCCACCCGTAAAGCCTAGGCCCAGCCGGGCCTCGCGCCCCAGACCATCACCCGGCCGCCGAGGCGGCAGCCATGGCTTTCGCGGCCGCCGAGCACACCCAACATACAGTTCTGCGCGGCGACCCGCTCCCCTCCCGCCAGTGCCGCGGCTGGGACCTGCCGCCACTGCGGGGTAGCAGCGCTGCCACTGGCGGCGAGATCAGCCAGCGCTGCGGGCTTTCTGCCTCCCGTCGTGAACTGGACTCCTGCCTGGCCGGGAATGAGCAGATGGTGACAGACAACACACCACAGGTGTCCGGGCTCTTCGGTGTCTATCTGCAGGTTGGTGACCTTGACCGCTCGCTGTCGTTCTACCGTGACGTGCTGGCGCTGGAGGTTTGCTGGAACGACGGCGCGCTGGCGGTACTGCACGGCCACCGGGCCCCCGCCGACTCGCTGGTGATCCGGGAGATCGGCAAGGCCGCCCGGCACAATATGGGCGAAGCCGGGGTAACGCGCGTCCTCTGGCGTGCGGGGGACCCCGCCGAACTGGACAGCGCCGAGGAACTCCTGGCCCGGCAGCAGGTGCCTTACCAGCGGCATCGCGACGCGGAAGTCGACGGCATCACCATGCACGATCCCGACGGGCTCGAAATCGTGCTCCTGTGGATCGGCGAGAAAGTCCCCGCCACCGGGCCACCAGCATGGCTCCGCTGGGACCACTGAACGGCAGGCCGCCTTCGCCGCGCCCACATGGCCACGTGCCTTGCGTCTGTCTTGCGCCGATCCACCTGCCGCCCGCCGACGCCCGGGCTCCCCGTCCAAGAGACCGACCGCCGACGACATGAATCTGCCCGCCAGATCGACCTGATCTTTGCAGCCAATCACGCCACGCACCGACCGCTTATACCGTCCATAGGCGGCTCGGCGTGCGTTCTGCCACAGGCGAGTTGACCACGCTCCGTGTTGAGTCTCGGAGGCAGATGTGCAGCGTGGCGGTGCCAAGAGCGCCCGTGTCATCCCCATGAACTCGGGAACGCGCACTGAGCCGACCACAAGGCGTACCTGTATCCCGTCAGCAGGGCGCCCGCAGTTGGCAGCTAATCGCAGAGGTAGCCGTGCCTCGTCAGGGTCCCGGCCGTGTTCTGGGTTGAGCCGCGGGGTTAACTGAGGGTGTGATGCTCTTGCCTTCGCCTGCCAGCATTGCGGGGGCCGTCACCGCGGCCGGACCTGTCGATCAGCGTTACCTGTTCGAGGCGCGGCAGATGCAGGCGCTGTCGCTGGCCGTGCACATCCCGCTGGTCTGTTTCGGCATCGCGTTCCCGGCCCTGGTGCTGTTCGCCGAGTGGCGGCACCTGCGCACCGGCGATCCGCTGTACCGGACGCTGGCCCGGCGCTGGTCCAAGATCATGCTGGCGCTGTTCGCCGTGGGGGTGGTCACCGGGACGATCCTCAGCTTTGAGCTCGGCCTGCTGTGGCCGGTGTGGATGCAGGACTTCGGCAACGTGTTCGGGCTTGGCTTCACGCTGGAGGGGTTCTCGTTCTTCGCCGAGGCCATTTTCATTGGGATCTACGTGTATGGCTGGGACCGGATCGGGCCCCGGCTGCACTTCCTGTCCGGCCTGCCTATCGCGATCGCTAGCGTGACCGGCTCGATGTTCGTGATCTCGGTGAACGCCTGGATGAACCACCCGACCGGGTTCACCCTGCGCGGCGGCCGCGCGGTGGACGCGCACCCGTGGTCGGCGCTGTTCGCCAACCGGTTCTTCTGGAGCGAGTACGTGCATATGTACTTCGCCGCCTACATCGTGGCCGGGTTCCTGGTGGCTGGCGCCTACGCGTGGGGATTCCTGCGCGGCCGCCGGGGCCGGTACGAGCGGACGGCACTGAGCATCTCGCTGGGCGCGGCGGCGGTCGCCTCGCCGCTGCAGGTCGTGGTCGGCGACTGGGCGGCGCGTGACGTGGCGCAGGCCCAGCCGGTCAAGCTGGCCGCCTTCGAGGGGCTGGCCATGACCACTCGGGGTGCCGCCGAGCACCTGCTCGGCTGGTACAACGGCCATGCCGTGGTGTACGGGATCGAGATCCCGCGGTTGCTGTCCCTGCTGGCCTTCCACAACCCCAACGCGCCGGTCAGGGGCCTGGACATCGTCCCGCTGGCCGACCAGCCGCCGGTGAACGTGGTCCGGTTCGCCTTCCAGGCCATGGTCGGCATCGGTACGCTGCTCGGCCTGCTCGGCCTGGTCTACCTGTACATCAGGCTGCGCCGTGGGCGGCTGCCCGTGGCCCGCTGGTTTTACAGGGCGGTCCTGCTGGCCGGGCCGCTGTCCGTGGTGGCGCTGATCGCCGGCTGGATCACCACCGAGGTCGGTCGGCAGCCGTGGATCGTCTACGAGGTGATGCGAGTGGACCAGGCCGTCACCGGGGCCCATTTCATCCCGGCTGGCTACGGCGCCCTCTGGGTGGTCTACCTCGGCCTGGCCGGTGCGGTGTTCTGGCTGCTCCGCCGGTTCAGCCGGGTGCCGCTCGAGATTCCCGGCATCGACGCCGGTGAGCCTGCCGGAGGTCACCGTGCTGGCTGACGTGCCGATGGTGTTCGTCTTGTTCGGGATCACCGCCTACACCGTGCTGTCCGGGGCCGACTTCGGCGCGGGCGTCTGGACGCTCGTGCCCGGCGGCGGGCAGGCGGACGCGGCCAGGACCCGCGACCACACCCGGCACGCGATGGGACCGGTGTGGGAAGCGAACCACGTCTGGCTGATCTTTGTGCTGACCGTGTTCTGGACGTGTTACCCGGTCGCGTTCGGTTCCATCGTGTCGACGCTGGCGATCCCGCTGCTCATCGCGGCCATCGGGATCATCTTCCGGGGCACCATGTACGCGCTGCGCGGGCAGCTTGAACGTGGCGAGGGCAGCGGCGTCCGGCTGGTGGAGAACCTGTTCGCGCTGTCGTCGGTCCTTACGCCGTTTGCCCTGGCCACGGTCATCGGCGCGATCGCGACCGGCCGGGTGCCGGTCGGCAACGCGCGCGGTGACCTGATCACCTCCTGGCTGAACCCGGTTTCGGTCCTGGCCGGGGTGCTCGCCGTAGTCTTCTCCGGCTACCTGGCCGCCGTCTACCTGGCCGCCGACGCCCGCCGTCTGGCCGAGCGGTCCCTGGTGCGTGACTTCCGGGTCCGGGCTCTGGCCGCGGGCGTCGTGGCAGGCGCGTGCGCGCTGGCCGGCCTGCTGGTCGTCCGCGCCGAGGCGCGTCCGCTGTGGGGTGGGCTGACCTCGGGCCTGGGCCTGGCCATGGTGTGCGTCTGCGCACTGGCCGGGGTGGTCACGCTGATCCTCGTATGGCGGGCCCGCTTCGGCCCGGCCCGGGTCTCGGCCGCGCTCGCCGTCGCCGCGGTGATCGCGGGCTGGGCCGCCGCTCAGGAGCCGCGGCTGCTGCCCGGCCTCACCGTCAGCCAGGCGGCGGCGGGCCGGGCCACGCTGATCGCCACCATCGTCGGCGTCGCCGTCGGCGCGGTCGTGCTCGTGCCCTCACTTGCCCTGCTCTACACCCTGCTGCTGCGCGGCCGACTCGACACCGCCGTCGTAGCGGCCGGACCCGGAGCCGCACCGGCACCCGCGACCCGCACGAGGCGGTCGGCCTGGGCGAAGGCCCCAGACGGGGCAGCGGGCCGCGGGATCCCGCGCGCCGCGCGCGCCTCACGGAGCGGCCTAGCCGGCGCGTTCGCCGTCGCCACCCTGGCGGCCGCAGTAGGCCTGCTGGTCTTCGCCGATCCGGCCTGGGCGTCTGGCCTGGGCGCGGTATCCCTGCTCGCCTGCGCCGTGACAGTCTTCGCGCTGATAGCCGGACCACCCGGAGAAGCCTGAGCCCGCCAGCGCCCACAGCCGCCCTCCCTCACCGAAGGCAAGAATCTCGCATCTGATACGAGAGATAAATGAAATTGGAACTGTTGGAGAAACCGGAGGAACTGGTGGCCGCAAGATACCGCCGAGGACCTCATCGCTGAGCCCCGCCATAACCCAATGCCGTTTAGAAGAGCGTGATCGCTGTTGGCGATCTTCCTGTGATTCCCGTTGTGCTGCCTGGCGTAGCGGTTGCGGAGTGTGATCGCCGCGGTGATGGCGGGATGATATCTGGCCGTGCCCGCTGCGTGCGCGGCGGAATGCCCGCGCGGGTGCCTGCGCCTGCGGGAGGCTCCCGGTAGAAGAGGAAGTGTCCAGCAACCTTTCCGCCGGGAGCCCTGATGCCCTTCTACCCTGTCATGCCGCCGGATGTCACCTGTGCCGCCGGGGAGGATGCCGCGCTGGGCCTGCTGGGGCGGGCGGGCATGGTCGCGGTCCGGGCCGCGGACTTGGGCTCCCCGTGCCGGCGCGGGCTGGGGCGGGACGGCCGCACGGCGCTTGCGGCCGCCGGGGCGGCCCGGATCCGGGCCGGTGACCTGGTGGTGTGGCTGAAGCCGGTAGCGGTCGCGCGCGGTGGTGCGCCGCGACGGCCGGGTCCAGGCCGCCGGGCACCCGGCTGATCACGCCCGGCTGGGCCTGGCCGAGGAGCGGCTCGATGAGCTGTGCGGGGTACCCGGCGTGATTGACCAGATCGCCCGGTCCGTCACGCTGGATGGCAGGGTGAAGGGGACGGCCCGGCGGGCGATGAGCCCGGCGCTGGCGATCCGGTTCACCCTTTTGATGACGCTGATCCGGACGCGGACTACCCAGCGGTGATGGAGGCCCTGCTCAGCGACCTGGCGCTGGTGCCCTGGCAGCGGCCCTGCCAGGTGCCGGCCGCGGCGGGTGGCTGCAACTCACCGTGCCAAAAAGCGCCTCGGGGGTGAGCCCGGCATCGCGGCCGCGGAGGCAGATTTCTCCTTTGGTGCAGTCACTGAAGGGATTCACTACTGTGATGTCGCCGCCGGCTTGTGCGATGAGGTTGTTGAGGAGGCTCAGGGTGCGGGGATGTACTGACCGGGTCGAGCATGCGCCCGCTCGGCTCGGACTCAGCGGCAGGTTGACTGCGAGCTGAGCGTTCTCCGGAACGAGGACGGTCCGCGCGCCATGAGCGGCAGCGGCATACACAGCCGCCGCCACGTACAGGAGTCCTCGTGACCGGCTTGAGGGCTCAAGAGAACTGCCGTGCCCCAGTACGGTCTGCGAAATCTGGCGCCGGTGGATAGGACGCCCCAGAGGGCAGAAATCTGACCGATAGTCTCGGCTTGACGGTGCTTCGTGTGCGGGTCGTAGAACACGACGAAGAGCACTTCCCCACGTGCGCGGCGCGCCATCCAAGCCGCGAAAGCGGTGGAGTCCAGGCCTCCGGACAGCAGCGCCACATCTGCCGCCTGCCAGTTGCCCACTAGCCGGCCCTGCTTCGGATTGCCGCGGCCTCCCGAACGGAGGTGTATGTCCCATCTGTCTCCGGTCAAGGTTGTCAGGAGGTCATGGAAGAGATGCTTGGCGGGGGCGATGTTCCAGGGATCGGGTACCCACAGGGGCACTGATATTCGGGTAGACCGGGAGGGTTATGCAAAACCCACCTATTACTAGCGAACGGACCGCTGTCCGGAACGCCTAGATAACTGGCGACACGCCGCTGAAAGATCGTGATTGTCTAGCTCCACTTGATCCTAGACAGATCCGTCTCAGATGATCCTTCACACGCCATGGAGTTTTGCGCGGGGAAGGCGCCCGGGTGATCGACAGTTTGGCACTGCCGAGAACTGCCATCTGGCTGGCCGGATTAAGCGCGGGCGGTGAGCTGGAGGGCGAGGCCGACGGCTGGCGCCCAGGGGTCGTCGAGGCCAGGTGCTGCTGGCTCGTTCTTGGCTAGTATCCAGTCGGTCACCGCCCGGAAGATCAGGGCGCGGATCAGGTACTGGCCGAAGTCGTCGATGTGGCTGACCGCGTCGAGGATCTGGCTGTCTGCGCCTTCCCAGACCAAGGCGTCAGCGACCACGATCGCGGAGGCGTAGGCAACGGGCCGCCAGTAGGGCGAGAAGTCGATGATCGCGGGCGGCAGCTGGTCGTGGAATAGCACGTTGCCGCTGAGGTCGCCGTGGATGAGCTGGCTGGGGGCCGACACGGGGCGGAGGGCGGAAGCCAGCCGCGGCAGATGGCGGACTTGCGGGAAGTCGCCGGCGGGGTACTCGCCCCAGGCGACGCGGTCGCTGATGGCCCAGGGGCTGGCCCGGTGGTCCAGGAATCCGGGCCGGGAGATTGCGCGCAAGGCAGCGTGGAAGCGCTCCCCGACGGCGATGATCTCTGCCCAACGGCGCTGTTCGTGCCGCCCGGCGATGTACTCGCTGGCGCACCAGCCATCGACGCAGAGCGAACCGCCGGCAGCGGCCACGGGCCGGGCTAGCCGGAATCCATCGCAGGAAAGCCGCGAGTAGATCCGGGCCTGCCATGCCAGTTCCTCCCGATCGAGGTCGGCTGGCTTGAGGATCAGGCCAGCGGCGAGCCAGGGCGTGTCCTGGCCGCCGCCGAGCGGGACGGGTCGTGCCCCGGCTGCGCCGAATGCGTCAAGCACGAGCCGCGGGGGAGGCTGGGATGGCATCGGCAGAACCTACCGGATCCGCTGCCGCGCGCCCTGCTGCCGGCAGGCCTTGTACCGGCGGATCTCGCGGGTGGTGGTCCGGGGCACGATCGCGACAATTTCGCCGTCGATGTCGAGCCGGAAGCTGTGAGCATCCGTCGTGACGGCGTGAATCATGCCGCCTGGATTCTCTTGGCAGCGACCGTGATCCGGCCGCGCTGGGATACCCGCCGCTGCACCCTGACCGGACCGGCGCGGAGGCAGCGTGATGCTGGCAGCCCGGCGGGCGCCGCGCAGCCGGTGCCGCTCACGTGGTGGCACCGGGCACGGCATGGTGGGGAGGAGTACCCCGTCGTAGCTGATGACGGTCATCTGGGTGCCGTCCACCCGCAGCGTGACCCGCTGCCCGGCCAGCTCGAAGCCGACATTGATCTGAGCCCGGCCAGGCCCGCCAGTGCCGGACCGAGCCAGACCTGCTGGCCGCCGATCCACAATTTCCCCGCCAGCGGAACAACCCGGCCGGCCTCCACTGCCAGCAGCGAGGGCTCCTGCAGCGGGCGGCAGCTCAGTTCGAGCAAGGCTTTGCCACAGACCGCCCCAGCATGTTCAGCGGCTTCGTCCACCCTGGAGACGGTTCGGATTACGCTCCGAAGCATGGCAGGCAGCGAGAGACCCGAGCTCTTACGCGATGGCGCGGGGCGGAGGATCAGTTGGGATCAGTTCGAGACATGGGTTGTGGCCCAAGCGATCCGCAACGAGCTTGAGGCCTTCCACGGCGGCGGTGCCCTGGATCCGTCCAATCCGGGCAGCGAGAGCGGCTTCATCACAGACGAGCAGATGCGCGCGCTGAACATCGCGATCCGCCGCGTCGCCCATGAGGCGCTGCGCGAGATGCGCGCGGCCGTGAGGACGATCAGAGCGAGCCGCCGCCGCCAGCTGTACCCCGAGGAAGAGCAGGAGATGCTGCGGGCCATGCGCTATTGCTCGTTCCAGCTGGCTACGGTCAGCGAGTACATGGAGCCACCCGGAACTCCCGAGCTTGACCAGGCGTACGAACGCTACGTCATCGGGGCGGAGCAATGACTGCCCACGTTGGCATCCGCTAGCGCCTCAGCTGCGACATGGACCCGCGGGAATAGCGTTGGCGTGCACGCATCGGGCTCCCAGCATGCGATGTCGCGTTGAAGTGCCCTCTTGTCTGCGGTGGAGCCGATGACTTTACCGATGATCGTTTCTGCCGTCAGTGGATACGCCGTGAGCTGCGGACGGCGTGTTTGAGGTGGGCGGCGATGGTCGCCGCATCCCCGCGAATGTCCCACCGAGAACCGAAGATCAGCTTGGGACTGTGGCTCACCGCCTGCCGGTCGCCGTCCGCTCGGTGATCGCCGCGAGCAGCCTGTCGGCGGCGGCGTGCATTGCCTCCTGCATGGCTGTGCTGCCGGTGTGTCCGGAGTCGTCGATGACGATGAGTTCGGCGCCGGGCCATGCACGCGCGAGTTCCCATGCGGTGATTACGGGGCCGCCGAGGTCGCTGCGGCCGTGGATCAGGACGCCGGGAATCCCGGCCAGCTTGCCCGCCTCGCGAATAAGCACACCGTCCTCAAGGAAGGCGTCATTGGCGAAGTAGTGCGAGCAAATCCGCACAAAGGCGAGCTTCGCGTTGTCCGGCCGGTTGCCGTACAGACCCGGCTCGCCGTTGCTCTCCATCGAGATGACCGCGTCCTCCCAGGACAGCCACTCGGCCGCGGCCCGCGCGCGGATGCCGGGGTCGGGGTTCTCCATGAGCCGGGAATAAGCCATCAGGAGATCCTCGATCGGCGGCTCGGTGTCGGTCGGGAGCCGGTAGTTCCCGGCCCCGGCGTAGTCGCGGAACCGTGCCCACGCCTCGGGGAAGAATCGCCCGGCACCCCGGTACAGCCAATCCAGCTCTGACCGGCGGGTCGACGTAACGCTGACCAGGAGCATGCCCACGACGCGTTCGGGGTGGCGTTCGGCGTACGCCAGCGACAGCGTCACGCCCCACGACCCTCCGCGCAGCAGCCACGTTTCCACGCCGAGGTGCTCGCGCAGCTGCTCCATATCTCGGATCAGGTGCCCGGTCGTATTGCGGCTCATGTCGGCCGCGGGGTCGCTCGCGTGTGGCGTGCTCCGGCCGCAGTTGCGCTGGTCGAACAGGATGATCCGGTAGCGCTCCGGGTCGAATGACCTGCGCACGCCGACCGAGCACCCCGAGCCGGGGCCGCCATGCACGACCAGCGCGGGCAAGCCGTCCGGGTTGCCGCACGCCTCCCAGTAGATGAAGTTGCCGTCGCCGGCGTCGAGCATGCCGGTCTCGTACGGCTCGATCGGGGGGTACGCCACGCAGCCTCCTCATTCTCCAAGCCACATGCGCTCCTGCTTGTCCCCCGTCATCCTCTCAGGCGCGAGCTGGACAATCAGAAATGAGAACGACAGCCATTTTGCAGAGCCTGGCCGAGTGTGCGAGTGGACTGGAAAGTAGCCAGCCATCTGGGTGCGGCCCGCGGCGTCCGCAGGGCAAGCTTCCCAGGCTGAGCCCGACTCGGGCGCCGGGCCAGCAGCACCGCCTTAATCTAGTACGGCTCAATTCGACAACTCAACGCAGCCGCAAACGGCTGGGTCGAGCTATGGAAAATGCCAAATCGTCTGGCAAGGTCTCGCAGTTCGGGCGGTCGACGCAGCCCGGAGAGCTGGATGATGTTGCGGGTGACATCGTGGGCGATCCTGTACGTCCGGATCTGCTCAGGTGCGGTCTTCTCACTTCCTCGAGCCCATCCCCTGCCCACATTAGATCGCTGGCCACGCTCATTGTGTTACCATTGCCCACACTACTTTCCCGCCTATCTCCTGTGTCGGGTGCCAGTCCCATTGGCTGCTGATTGCTTCGACCAGCAGCAGGCCCCGGCCGCTCTCCGCTTCCTCGTTTGTCTCAATGCGGACCGCTGCCTGAGTGCTGGCATCCCACACCAGGATTAAGACCCGTGCTTATCTGACAGCAGCCACAACCGTACCGGGAAGATCCGTTCCAGCCGCTGGGAAGCCGCGACGCCGTTAGTGACTAGCTCCGAAACAAGGAGTTCGACGCTCTCGCTTAGTCCAGTGAGCTGCCATTCCCACATCAATTGCCGGGCATGCAGGCGCGCGCAGGGCACCGCACCAGGCAGAGCGCCCAGCTCGATAAAGTCCCGCAGCGGCCATGCGCTCGTCATCCAGTTCCCTCGGTGCCAGGGAGGCGGAACAGACACCCGAGCACCCATCTTGCCGGGACTGCCGGCGCCCGCGCGTACGCCGGTCCCGCCCGCAGCGCCGGTCCCGCCTCCCGGAGAACGCGCATCACGGGCGGCAAAGCGACTATTGCTGTCAAGGGCATTAAGCATCAAGCCTTTTTCTGTTTGGTGATACGCACCGGAATCCCTGTTACAGGGTCCGCCGTCTCTCCGTCTTCCTGAATAGCGAGCGCATGCGCTGTATCGGCGGCATCGCGGAACTGCTCCACAACGCGATCGAGGGAAGTGGCATTACGCATCGGCGTTCTCCCTTCAGGCTGGGAGGAAACCGCAACTCCCCGCCAGGACGCAAGACGTGCGGCCAGGGCATGCCCCAATGACATTAAGTTAAAACTGGGATAGGCATCAGCCAGAAGACGACCCTGGTCAGCGGGGTCAGGCGGGTTGTTTCGCCGGGCTTGCGGGTCTTGTACCGGCCGCCGGGGCGCTTGGTCTTGCGCTCGT
>WNGF01009995.1_pt1 | contig 12734 bp, 11 predicted proteins | sample 5400641 | NCBI WGS metagenome assembly WNGF01 (sample SAMN13153371, study PRJNA577476) | soil metagenome | isolation source: 80 cm soil or saprolite under grassland replicate 2 | place: USA:California | collected 2016-06-15
CGAGACCAATCGCAGCGTGGCTCGGGCGTAGTGTACCCCGAGCAAGAGCGGCAGGAACACGAGCGTTGCCGCGGGCACGGCCCACTCGAGCACCGGCATTTCCATGATCAGGCCGCGGACTCTCTCAGGTGCTTGCACCGTGGTGAGCAAGCTCACATTGGTGCCCAGCGAGACGCCTCCGAGCACCACCTGATCCACGGCGAGCTCATCCAGCAGGCGTAGCACCTGCTTGGCGTAGAGGTCCATCCGATGGGGACCAGCATGGCGAGGCTTGTCGCTGCGGCCATGACCCAACAGATCCAGCAGCACGACCCGGTTGCCCTTGGCCGCCAAGGCCCTGGCCAGGCCACGGCTGAGGTTGGCGTCGAGTAGCAAACCGTGCAGCCACACGAGCACTCTGTCGCCAGAACCGTAGATCTCGTAACCCAGCCGGTACTTACCGTAGGAAAACGTATGCAGGCTGCCATCGACGTTGGATTTCGCATCGTGCTCCGCTGCCAAGCTCATACGGGCATTGTGCCCACGCCCCCCTGGCTGGGCACAGCGATCAGCTTTCCATGTTTCCGCGGCCGGCGAGCTGGCGATTTGCGGGCCCATCTAAAGGCGATCGGCCATCGGGCCTAGTGGCCCGCTGCCGATGACGTTCGCCCCTACCGCCGGACATCCAGAGCCGGACACTTTTTATGCATGAGCATCTCGACATGTGCGAAGCGTTACGGGCACGCGTGGAGGTCCGATGACCGAAACCCGTGGTAAGCAGGCGGACCACTGGCTGGCGCTCGAGTCGCCCAATTCCGGCGGTTCCGGAGGGTGCCGGATCGAGAGCGTGGGTGTGAAGCTTCCCGCCCGGACGCTGACGACCAAAGACCTGATGAGCCGGACCAGGCACCGCACCCGTATCCAACTGGAGCGGCTGACAGGTATCCACGAACGCCACGTCGTCGGGCCGGGCGAGAACTCCCTCACCCTGGCTACCGGGGCGGCACGCGACTGCCTAGCTCATTCGCAGCATCGGGCGGCAGACATCGAGATGCTGATCAGCACCAGCATCACCCGGTCCAAGGGCCGGTCCTCGCAGTCCTTCGAGCCTCCGCTCAGCCTGTATATCAAACAGGCGATCGGCGCCACGCAGGCGGTGAACTTCGATCTCTCAAACGCGTGCGCGGGCATGCTGACGGGAGTATTCGTCCTTCAGGACCTCATCACCCGAGGTGAGATCAGCTGTGGCATGGTGGTTTCTGGCGAGTACATCTCCCACCTGGGCTGGAACGCGGCGAAGCAGATCCGTTCCCTGTTCAGTAAGCAGCTCGCGTCGCTCACGCTCGGCGACGCGGGTGCCGCCGTGATCGTGGAACGGGCGCTCGACGGCGCTCCTGGCATCGACGTCATCGGCTTCACCACCCTCGCCGAGCACAGTCGGCTGTGCCTCGCCTTCCCCAGCACCGTGGGCCCAGGCGCGCAGATGTACACCAAGTCCAGGAAGCTGCACAAGGTGGCGATCGAGGACATGGCGCCGCTGGTTGCCGAGGTGATCGGCGAAGCCGGAATCAACTTGGCCGACATCGACTACCTGATCCCGCATCAGACCTCGGCCCGGGCCATCCGCAAGGGCACGCAAGAATTCGCTCAGCGCCTCGGCGCCAAGCCCAAGCACGTGGTCGTCAACCTCGAGGAGTACGGCAACACGTCGTCGACAACCTTGTTCGTGGCGCTTCACAAGTACCTCGAGGAGCAGCGGCTGCACAAGGGAGACCGGGTGATGCTGCTCGCACTCGCCTCTGGCATCGAGATCGGCATCGCCATTTTTACCATCGACAACCAGGTGGACCACTATGGGCGCACGCATTGAAGCCGCCAGCGCGCTGACCAGCCACGGATTGCGCAAGCCAACCGCGCGCCGCCTGGCCGATGCCGCCGCCCGAGCCTGCCTCGCGCATGCGGGAAGAGCGCCCGGCGATGTCGACATGCTGATCAATGCCGGTATCTACCGGGAAGACAACATGGGCGAGCCCGCGCTCGCTGCCCTGATACAGGAGGACATCGGCGCCAACCTCGGCCAGCCGCCTATCGGAGGGCACGGTACCTTCTCGTTCGACCTCGCCAACGGCACCTGCGGCGTGATCAACGCCATCCAGCTTGAGGCGGGCTTGCTGCGTTCCGGCGTCATCCGGCTCGGCGCGATCGTGACGAGCGATGTCGATCCGAATCTCAAGGATCCGGGATCTGCCCCCTTCCGGCCGACCGGCGGCGCGATGCTCCTTGGCCGGGATGAAAGCATCGCCGGGTTCACCGACTTCCACATGGAGACGTTTCCCGAGTACGAAGATCTGTTCGTTAGCGGACTGGTGTGGCAGGAGCGACACAGGCTGCGCGTCCGGCGAGCAACTGGCCGAAGTCAAATGGTCATTGACGAGAGACCCGGTTACCAAGCCCGCCTGGTCGACTGCGCCGAGGAGGCGACCCGCCGCTTCATGGGCCGCCTGGGGATGCGCATCGACGAAATCGACCTGCTCGTCCCTGGTCCCTCTTCCCCTGACTTCCTTGACCACCTGAGAGTAAGACTCGGCATTCCGGGCGACCGAGTCGCCTACGTGACCGAAGACCTTGCGGGTTCCTACACCACCGGGCCCATCGCCGCCCTGCAGGCGGCCATCAAGTCGGACCGGCTCGGCGAGGCGCGCACCACCATGATGCTCGCTGTCGGCGCAGGCATTACTGTCGCCCTCGCCATCTACCGTCAGACACCGCCCGGAGCGACGCCCGCTTCGTATGGATAGGCCTTCACCGTCAGGCGCTCCTTGTTTCACCATCGCTAATGGCACGCTAATGCACGGCCAATTTATGGCTGCCGCGAGGACATGCCGGTCCTTGGAATCGGGGAGCTTTATTGGTCAGTACAGCTCTACTGTAAGTCCTGGCCCAGCTGGGTCAGTTCGTCCGCCGCGCGGCGGCGTGTCTGGTCGTCACGCCGCATGTACTCACGGAGATCCTGGAACCTTATCCGGCGGTGGGTGCCGACCATGTGGAAGGGGATCTCGTCAGCTTCCAGCAGCTTGATCAGATACGGCCTGGAGACGTTCAGGAAGTCGGCCGCCTGCTGCGTGGTAAGTTCGGCCTCTGCCAGCTCCCCGCATGCGTCCTCAAGTGCTAACCGCATTATCCGCATTATCCGCAGCAACCGCAGTCATCCCCCAAAATGACATCGAGCGCACCGTGGTCGGCTGCCGATCTCCTCGAAGCACTCGCGGACCGGCTCACCAGCAACATGAAGAGTATCGGATGGGGGCTAGAAAAGAGTTTGACCCCGCGGCCTTTGACACCGCGGCCTTCGACCTCGCGGCGACGAACGCCGCGCTCCAGCACCTCCGCGCGGTTCAGGGATTGGCGCACCTGCGGCCCGGCGGTCGCCCGCACCTACGTCACAATGCGCGTGACGTATCGCCGGAGAGGCAGATCTCGCGGTGCAACGGTGCCGCTGTAAGCAAGCAAGGTGACGCGGCGACCAATACCATAATCCCTTCGGACACCTTCCGCCTCGGGGTTGTCGCGGATCAGTCCCGCCCAGTCAGACAGGCGCTCGATTTTGAAGTCGTAGGCGTTGAGCATCATCTCCAGGCCAGACAATGTTGGAGATCCGACGAGAACGAACTGGCCATGGGAGTACTCATCCCGAACCGCGTCTCGCTGAACTACCGTGGCGTCCAGATCGAGCTTCACCACCCGCCGCTGGGACTCGTGGAAGATAGTCGTGTCAATGATGACGTACTTCGGATTCAAGCGGCGGATCCCTGCGAACAGCTCGTTGTATCGAAGCGTGTGGTAAAGAAATCCCAGACACATAACGATGTCGACCTGGAACTGCTCGGTCTTCAGTACCTTAAAGATGTCTCCTTTGATGAAGCGGTATCGCGAGGCATCGTCGACATACTTGGACATTGTTGACTCGGCGTTGGCGACCAACTCGGCGTGAGGTTCCACTCCAGTCACATGTGCCGCGCCGGTCTCGAGAGCGGCCAAGCTCCAGCGACCATCATGGCTCGCGATGTCTAGGACTCGGGCCCCAGCAAAGACTTCTCGGTTCTGCTCAAAGATCGCGTCGTACCTAAGATTGAGCCGTCCCGGCGTTGGAGCGGTCTCGCTAGTTTCGTAGAAGATTCGATACCGATCAAAGAAGTTCGATGCTAGCCGTCGCTCACCCGGGGCACTACTCAACTGCGCAGCGTGTGGCTTTGGCACCGGCTGCTCGGCAGGATTCGGCCCGTTGCCCGATATCTTCTGCTTGCTGACGGGTGGTACCGGCTTGGTCACCGCGGTCGCCGACCCAGGCCGTGCTCGCCGGATCTCGAACCCCGTCGCCCGAGCTAGAGAGCGATTGAGGTTGCTACGAAGGCTCACGAAAGTCCTAACGCTCGCGTCCTGTGCTTCCCGGCCGATGTCTCGCGTCCTGTGCTTCCGGCCAATGTAGTGCCTCAACGGTATTTGTGAGGTGAACGTCCGCTTTATTGGACTCGGGGAGTACGTCATCGCATCCCGAAGGCGATCGCTCCGTGCTCCGCGAGCACCACGTGGTCTAGGTGGTCTCAAAGCCAGGAGCCCCTCGTGTTCGCCGGGATCAATGGAGAGACCATGATCCAGACTCAGAAGACCGTTGCTGACCTGCGCCTACGGAGGTGGGTGGAGCGGGGTGATGGAATCGAATTCCCCTACCAGCTTCAGAACCTCATGCTCCTTCTGGCCGAAGCCAGGTTTCCGGCTGTTCGGCCGCTGGACCCAGCAGCGCTCGCTTGACTTGCCGAGGTAGGCCAGTAATGCAGGGGTGACCTTGGCGTACATTTTCCGGCCCCCACGAAGGCGGTGACGGGCGCCAAGGCTGGCAGCGGGTATCGGGCCCCTGCTGTGCACGATCCGCACAGTATGAGAGCCAGTCGATGGGACGGTCCGGCGACGCGTACTGTCACGAGCAGTTTCGCGGACACCGCGTCGGGGCCGTGCGCGCCCCAGGTCTACCCAGTTCGTCGTGGTGTTTTGCGCCCAATCCGTAGGGTTGGCTACCAGGCGCGGGGGTAATGGCAGCCGCATGACGAGCCGCCCTACGTCCCCGCAGCCGCCGTTTCGTCCAGATCCACGTTTCCTTCGGCTTGCATCCGCGAGCGGGGCACGAACCCAGGAGCAGACTCGCTGCCTATTAACCCACGAGTTGTCGCTCACCGGCTCGTCGCCCACTACCCCGAGCACGGGTAGTCGCCGAGAGCAGAGCCTCGACGGATCCATACTGCGGTGGCGTCGGAATGGAGTAGCACAACACCGGGCTGACCGCGGTCGCTCCCCGTTCGAGCGCGTCTCTGTGCCACCACACGATCGTCGGAAGATCAGTGCAGGTGGGCTTCCTCCAGCGGTTTGTCGGCCAGGCAGGCGGCGATGACGCTGGCGAAGTTGGGGCACGTGGCGATGTCTTCGTGTTGGCAGCGCAGCGCGTGGGTGATGGCTTCTCGCGCGGCCTGGGACTTGGCAATCTGTTCGTCGAGTTCGGCGAGCTTGCGGTAGGCGAGCTGCCGCCAGCCGTCGACGGCGTGGGCACGCGATGCGAGGAGCGCCTTCGATTCGCCAAGCGAGAACCCGACATCTCGAAGGAAGAGGATCACTCCGACGAGCCCGACCGCCGACTCGGGGTAGCGCCGCTGACCCGAGATCCTGACAGGCGCCGGCATCAGGCCGAGCTCGTCATAACGCAAGGCCGACGTGGCGACACCGGTCCGCCTCGCCAGCTCGCCGATCGTCAGGTGTTGGTCAACCATCTTGACTTCAAGCGTACTTGAAGGCGTTGGGTGGCTCTCGTGGAACCGCGGAGTGGACTCGACGACGACCAGGCCCAGTACTGGAACGGCCCGGAGGCCGAGCACTGGCTGGTCCACGAACACCGCTACGAGCGCATGCCCGTACCCTTCACTCGCCTCGTCCTCAGTGCGGCAGCCGTGGCAAGCACCGACCGTGTCCTCGACATCGGCTGCGGTACCGGATCGACAACGTGCACGGCGGCCCGCGCCCCGGACGACGGCCAGGCGCTGGGCGTGGACATCTCCGCGCCGGTGCTGCGGCGGGCCGAACAGCGAGCCCGACAGGACGGCCTGAGCAACGTCGGCTTCGAGCACGGCGACGCGCAAACGCGTCGACTCGCACCGGGAGGCTTTGACGTCGCCATCAGCCGCTTCGGCGTGATGTTCTTCAGCGATCCCACAGCTGCGTTCGCCAACATCGCCCGCGTCTTGTGCCCCGGCGGCCGGCTGGTGTTCGTGTGCTGGCAGAACCTCGTGGACAACGAGTGGATCACCGTGCCCGGCTCCGCCGTCGCGCAGCAAATCTCCCTGCCACCTCTCGACGATCCTGGGAGTCCAGGACCGTTCTCGCTGAGCGACCGACAGCGCCTAGCCGCGGTACTGGACGCTGCCGGGCTCATCGACGTCGCTATCGAGCCGGTCGCTGAACTGCTGCGGCTGGGCCGCGACGTTGCCGACACCGTCGAGTTCCTCAAGGCGACCGGGATCGGCCAGACCCTGCTCCGGGGCGTGGACGCAACAACGATCAACCAGATCACAGAGGCCCTGCAGGCTGCGCTGAAGCCGCACCTGACCTCAGACGGCGTTTGGCTCGAATCCCGGGCGTGGCTCGTCACGGCGCGCGGTCCCGGTGAGCGAAGGCGCTGATCGTGGGGATCAAACAGCGGGTGATTACGGCGGTGGTCCGCCAGTTCGGTCATCCCCGCGGCATCGGGGGACGGCTGGCCGGATGGGTGATGGCGCATCGCTCGTCCAACCGGCGGCGCAACCGCTGGGTGGTCTGTCTGCTCGACGTGCAGCCCACCGATCGGGTGCTGGAGATCGGCTTCGGCCCCGGCCTCGCCATCGCCGAACTGAGCCGCCGCGCCACGCGTGGAACGGTCTACGGCATCGACCACTCCGAAGTGATGCTCCAGCACGCGACCAAGCGCAACGCCGTCGCTGTCCGAGCGAAACACATAGAACTCCTCCAAGCCTCCGTCGAGCAGCTGCCGCCCTTTGATGAGCCGCTCGACGCGATCCTCGCCGTCAACTCCCTTGGCTTCTGGTCAGAGCCAGCGCAACGGCTCGTCGAACTACGCGCCCTGCTCCGGCCCGGTGGACACATCGCCATCGCCACACAGCCACGCTGCCCCGGCGCCACCAAGGAGACCTCGGCCCAAGCCGCTCGAGAGATCGAGAACCTGCTCCACAAGGCTGGCTTCTCCCAGACACGCGTCGAAACTCTCGATCTCAAGCCGCCCGTCGTCTGTGTCCTTGCCAACTACCAGTGAGCCGGAAACACAAGACTGCCGAGCACCGACTTGCGCGAAGCGAGCGTGGGCCATGGCTTACTGGCCAGACGAGGTGGAACGACACCTCGTGCGCGCCGACCGAGACCTGCTCGACGCGGCCGTGGTGCCGTGGCCACGCGCGAGGCGCAGTCGCTTACGCGGCCGCCGCCGAGTCCTCTTGGAGGGTCTGTCAAGTCTCCGGTGTAACTGATCTTGACAGGCATGATGTGGCCGACGGTGGTGGCGGGCGCGTGGTTGGGGCCGCCTGGCGCCGGTTTCGCCGAGCGCCGCCGACAGGGTGTTGTCGTAGACGATGAACTTCGCCCCGGTCACGGTCCGGAACCTGAGACTGACCTTCACCCCCAACACCGGATGGCCCGCCGGGCAGATCTCCGAACTCCAGGTATGCCCGGCCTGACAGCTAATGCCGCCCGGCGCTCGAGCACTGCCGGGCAACAGGTGCACTACCATTCGTAGCGTGGATGCTGAGCGTTTTGTCGGCCGCGATGCTGAGCTGGCGCTGGTCCGGGACCTGGCTGGGAGGGTTGCGGGCGGGGCCGGCGGGGTGTTGCTGGTCACCGGGGAGCAGGGGGTCGGGAAGACGACGTTGCTGCGGGAGGGCCTGGCCGGGGCTGGCGCAGCAGGCTGCCGACTGGGCTGGGGCGCGGCGGATGAAGTGGCGCAGCGGTTCCCGCTGCTGCTGATGGCGGAGTGCCTGGGGGAGGACGGGCGGCTGGCGGTTGAGAGCACTGGTGGTGGCGAGGCGGACGCTGGCAGCCGGGTGTCTGCTGCCGGGGGACCAGGGCCGCGTGGGCGAGGGCTGCGGGGACCAGGGCCGCGTGGGCCAGGGCTGCGGGCGCCGGTACTGCCGGGCGATCCGGTGCTGGCGGGGATGGAGCGGTTGCTGGCATTGGCGGACAGGCTGTGCGCAGCTTCGCCAGTGGTCGTGGTGGCGGAGGATCTGCAGTGGGCTGATGAGGCGAGCCTGCTGGTGTGGGAGCGATTGAGCCAGGCCATAAGCCAGTTGCCGTTGCTGCTGGTGGGCTCCTGCCGGCCGGTGGCGACCGGAGGCGGGGCGGGGCGGCTGGCGCGTTCGGTGGCGGCACGGCACGGCACGGTGGTGCCGCTGGGGTCGCTGTCGCCGGGAGAGGTGGCTGACCTGGCCGGGGCGCTGCTGGGCGCGCGGCCAGGGCGGCAACTCGCCGGGCTGCTCGAGCGTGCGGGGGGTAACCCGCTGTATGTCCGAGAACTGGTAGACGGGCTGGTGCGAGGCGAGCGGCTGCGGGTGGCGGGCGGCGCGGCGGAGATGGTCGGTGACTCAGAGCCGGTGCCGGTGTCGCTGGCGCTGGCGATCGCTGAGCGGCTACGGGCGCTGCCGCAGGAGGCGGCGGAGGTGCTGCGGTGGGCGGCGGTCCTCGGGCAAGAGTTCCTGGTGACCGATCTGAGCGTGGTGACGGGCTGGCCAGCAGGGGATCTGGTCGCGGTGGTGGAGCAAGCGGTGGCGGCAGGGGTGGTAGCCGAGGCGGGGCCGCGGCTGAGGTTCCGGCATGGGCTGATCCGCCAGGTGCTGTTTGAGGAGATCCCGGCGGCCGCGCGGGATGCGAGGCATGTGCAGGCGGCGCAGGCACTGGCAGCGGCTGGATCGCCGCCGCAGCGGGTGGCAGCGCAGCTGGCAGCGGCACCGGGGGCGGCTGGGGAGTGGGCGTGGGAGTGGCTGGCCGGGGCGCTGCCAGGGCTGGGTTATCGGGCGCCGCAGGTGACCGCCGAACTGCTGCGGCGGGTGCTGAGCGGGATGCCGGAGGGAGATCCGCGCCGGGAGGCACTGGAGGTTGGCCTGGTGCAGGTAGCACGCCTGCTCATGGCCTATGAGGAGGTGGAGCGGGCGGCCCGGCCACTGCTGGCCCGCACCGCCGATCCGGGCCGGGCCGCGGAGGTGGGCTGGCTGCTGGCGTTCACGCTCGTGCGAAGCGGCCGGGCCAGCAGGGCCGCCGAAGCGATCGACGTCGTCGAAGCGGCGCTGGCGCGGCCGGGCATCGGGCAGGTGTGGGCGGCCCGGCTGCGCGCGCTGGGAGCGATGAGTCACGTGCTGCTCGGCCGCTGGGACTGGGCAGCACGGGCCGCGAAGCAGGCGCTGGCGGGCGGGGAGCTGGCCAGGGACCGGTTCGCGGTCGGCTATGCGCTGCAGGTGCTTTCGGCCCTTGCCTACCAGCGGCGCGACCACACAGCGGTGCTCAGTCACCTGGACCGGGCGCTAGCAGTAATCGGCGACGATCCGCAGACCTCCGACCTGCGGCTGACGCAGCTGGCAGAACGGATCAGCGCGCTGGCGAACCTGGACCGCCACGGCGAGGCCGATACCACGATCCAGGAGGCGCTGGCACTGGCTGAGCGGGTCGGGACCCCCCGGCTGGGCCAGATATGCTGCCACGCCGCGGCGTATTATTACATCGCAGGCCGGTGGGACGACGCGCTCGCGGTGCTGGAGCCGGCCACCGGACTGCCGGGACCGGACTTCCTGCCGGTCTGGCTGCACGCGCTGTCAGCGCTGATCGCCGGGCACCGTGACGACCCGGACACCGCCGGACAACATCTTGCGGCTGTCGCGGACCAGGAGATCGGCTCGGTCAGCCTCCCGGCGGTCGCGTATTGCTTGCTCGCGGCCCGGACGATGGCAGCCGCCCGGGCAGGCCGGCTTGATGTGATGATGGAGTTGCTCGGCCAGTGCCTCGAGCCAGGCGTCGCCGTGGATACGCAGGAGCGGTACCTGCTGCTGCCGTTGCTGGTGCGGGTGGCGCTGGCCGCCCGTGATGCCGCCACTGCGGCGGCGGCGGCGCGGGCCGCAGCCGAAGAGGCAGAGCTGGGGGCATTGCCCGTCAAGGCCGCGGCCGCTGGCCTGTGCCGGGGCCTGGTGGCTGGTGACCCAGGTCCGGTGCTCAGCGCGGCGACCTATTACCAGTCGGCGAGCCGACCCTTTGACCAGGCCCTCGCGCTGGAGGATGCGGCCGTGCTGCTGGCCCGGCGGGGTGAGCAGCCCGCCGCCCGCCGCGCGTTCACCAGCGCGGCACGGCTGTATCGGGAGCTGGGCGCGCCGTGGCACCTGCACCGCGCCGATGCCCGGCTGCACCGTTACGGCATCCGCCGGGGCCGGGCCGGTCAGCGGGCCGGCCCGGCGCAGGGGTGGGAGGCACTCACACCCACCGAGACCAAGATCGCCCAGCTCGTCGCCGAGGGCCGGTCCAACCCTGACATCGCCGCCGAGCTGTTCTTGTCCCGCAACACCGTGCAGACGCACGTCTCCCACATCCTGGCCAAGCTGGGTGCCCGGTCACGCGGCGAGATCGTCCGTCAGGCTCTCGACCGGGCCGGCACCGAGCAGCCAGCAACTTAGGCAGGCATACGGGCCGGCCTCCTGGGTGCCCGTCCCTGGGCGCCCGCCCCCTTTGGGACACCGCCCGGCTCATTCGCTGCTGCCGTCGGGTCGCGCGCGACCTGCAGGTCCTGATATGCGGGCAGGAGGCGCCGCGTTATCTCTCTGGCGATCGTCTGCGGCCCACGGGCGATCACGACCGTGATCTCGTGGCTGGCCAGATCCCAGACCTCCTCGCCGGGTGGGTAGCTGCCGCGAACCTCGACGCGATCCGTGCGGTGCCACATTCGCTCCAGCCACAGTTCCTGGCCGCCCGGCCCGCGCAGGCAGGCGCCGTCGTCGCACAGGACCGCTGTGAACCCGCTCAGATGCGCCGCGACCTGGCGGGCAAGCGCACCGATTTCGGTCTGCTTGTTCCTCCTTCGCGCCCTTGAACGGCTGGGTGAGCGTGTGACCTGCGCCGAGCCAGCCCAGAGCTTGTGCTCGCTCACCGCGGCCCGGGGCTACCGTCTGCTGCCCGGGCCGGTTTGCGTCAGCGGATGAATGGCTGACCTTTGTCGCCACCGGAAACGCGAGTTTCGTGCTCTTGGTCCTCGTTTAGGACGATGACCGGCAGCTCGGCGACGCCGTCCGTTTGGCCCGGGCCAGCCGGTGCGAGCCGTCGTTATGGCCAGTGTTTGGAAGTTGCCCGCTGCCCAATCTTTATGACATCCCCTCTCAAGGGTTATGGGGTTCCGGTGCTGCACGCAGCGCCGTAAATGCTCTATTTCTTCTTCACTCAGGGTGTATTAGGTAATAGCGCAGGTGATGCGTTTAGGTTACCGTCCAGCGCAATTCAAGGGAAATTCCGGTAATTGTCCCCGTTCAGGAGAACAGATAAGTCTTTCTGGAGATATTCTGCTCGCGCGGGACCTGGGGAGTGCAGTGCGCCTGCCTGGATCGTTTCGCTGTGCGACGTCGCCTGCCAGGGCGTATGCTCTGCTGTGGCGTGGGCGCAATCGTCGCGCGCGGAGTGGTCCTGGGCTTGCAGGATCGGCCACCGCGTACCTTCACGCGGCCCGCCGGGCTCCTTTTTTGATGGCTTTCAGTTGCCGCCGGCCATTGATAATTGATGTGACTGTCTACCTGGGCTGGCGTGCTGCCCGGGCGGGCCGAGAAAGATGATCCCGCGGGCTTCTTCTAGGTCGGCTCGGAGCCTGGCGTTGTCGATTGCCAGCCGCCGCAGGTGGCCGAGGGCGGCCTCGACCTGGCCGGCCAGGCGGTCGCGTTCGAGGCGGAGCCTGGCGTTCTCGGCGGCCAGTTCCGCGCTGCGACCGGGGCGCGGAGCCTGACCGTCAGCCGACGAGGCCTGCCACGGGGCGCGTCCTCGCCGACGCGACAGGGCGTAACGGATAGCCCCCGTTCATTTGAAAATCTTTGCGGACCACCTATCTGAGACTGCGCTGGTCACGGACGCAGGGCGGCTGACCTGCGCCGGCGCGGCGGGGTAGCCCAAGCTGGCTCGGCTCCGCCGTGCGTCCGTTGGGCTTTCGGCTTGCGGTGATCGCCGGGCAGGGGCCGGGAGCACGGGATCTTCGGGCTCGTGACGGTCAAGTGACGCGGTCCGGCCAGCCAACAGGGTGAGCAGACCGTCCCTATCGGGTCGGTGAATGCCTGCCGCCCGCCGCTCAACTGCGCAGCTGCGCGCTGAGCCGTGCGGCCTGTCGCGTGAGGTGGTCGCGTTCGGGGAGGTTGGGCGCTGATCGGGCGGCTTCGGCGTAGAGCCGTGCTGCGGTGACTGGGTCACCGTCACGCTCGTGTAGGTACGCCGCGGCGGCGGTGTGGCGGGGCAGGGCGGGGTCGAGCCCCGCCAGGGCGGCCAGGCCGGCCTGCGGGCCGTCGGCCTCGCCGACCGCGACGGCCCGGTTGAGGCGGGCCACCGGGTTGTCGGTGAGGCGCACCAGTTCGTCGTACCACTCGACGATCTGCACCCAGTCGATCTCCGCGGCCGTCCGGGCGTCGGCGTGGAGCGCGGCGATGGCGGCCTGGGCCTGGAACTCG
>WNGF01009305.1_pt1 | contig 12732 bp, 10 predicted proteins | sample 5400641 | NCBI WGS metagenome assembly WNGF01 (sample SAMN13153371, study PRJNA577476) | soil metagenome | isolation source: 80 cm soil or saprolite under grassland replicate 2 | place: USA:California | collected 2016-06-15
CACCAACCCCAAGCTGGGGGGCGATGCTGCGAACGGGCTCACAGTACCTAGAAGTTGCGCCCTGGATCGCCTTCGCCCCGGGCATCGCGATCTTCCTGACGGTGCTGGCGTTCAATTTCGTCGGCGACGGGCTGCGGCGAGCGCTTGACCCGCGGCTCGCGAGCCGCCACCGTGGATAGGGCATGACGATTGCACCGCAGCGACGCGGAGAACGCAGAGCCAAAAGGGAAACTCAGGATGACAGCCGGGCCTTCGCTCAGGATGACAGAGTGCGGCCGTCGCCTGCGGTTTGAGGCCTCCCCCCGCTACTCGTCGTCGTCCTGGTCAGGGACGACCTGCTGTTGGGTCTGCTCCAGCTCCAGGTCGTCCTCGGTCTCGACGGTCTCCTCGAGAAACATTGCCTCCTCCCCTCTACTCTAGCTCGCCGCTCAATCGCCTCAGATGACCCTCTCGGCGCGCAGGCCAGCGATCTCGGAGTCCGAATATCCCAGCTCGGCCAGGATTTCCTCGCTGTGCTGGCCGAGGGTCGGCGCCGCGCGGGTGATCGCGCCAGGGGTCTCGGACAGCTTGACGGGGATGCCGAGCGTCTTCATCGGCCCAATCAGCGGATGCTCCACGTCCACCACCATTTCCCGTGCCCGCACGTGTGGGTCGTCGTCCAGCACCTCAGCGACCGTCTTGATCGGCCCGGTCGGGATTCCCGCCTGTTGGAACGCCGCTATCCACTCCGCCGCCGGGCGTTGTACGAAAGCTTGCTGAAACAAGCGTGACAGCTCCGCATGGTTGGCGACTCGGGCGGCCAGAGTGGAAAACCGCTCGTCGCCGACCAGTTCGGGCAGTCCAAGGGTTCGGCAGGCGGCCGGGAAGAGCCGGCTCGATGGGCCGATGTTTACCCATCGCCCGTCGGAGCACTTGAACGCGCGGTAGGCGCCAAGGCCGCTGCCCTGCGGGCCGGGCACCCGGCCGGTGCCCCAGTATTCGGCCGCGCGCCAGGTGAGCCACGAGATCGGCGTGTCGAGCAGGGTCGCCTCGACGTGCTGCCCGCGCCCGCTGGCCTGGCGGTAGTAGAGGGCGGAGACGATACCTAGCGCACCATACATCCCGGCTCCCATGTCTGTGACGGGCGTGCCGACTTTGACGGGCTCGCCACCGGCCGGATCGCCGGTCACGCTCATCAACCCGCTCATGCCCTGCGCGATCAGGTCGAGGCCCGCCAGGTCCGCGTACGGGCTTGCTTCCCCGAACCCGGAGATCGAGCAGTAGACGAGGCGAGGGTTGATCTCGCGCACCGTCTCCCAGTCACAGCCAAGCCTCTTCATGACGCCGGGCCGATAGTTTTGCACGAGCACGTCGGCGGTTCGGACCAGGCGGTAGAACAGCTCCCGCCCACGCTCTTGCTTCAGGTCGACGGTCAGTCCTCGCTTGTTTCGATTGACGACCAGGAAGTGGCCGTTCTCGCTTTTGTAGGCTGGCGAGCCATCGGAAATGTGGCTGTCCGAATCGGGACCTTCGACCTTGATGACGTCGGCGCCCAGGTCGGCGAGCAGCAATCCACAAAATGGCCCGGCGAGCGCAACCGTGCAATCTAGAACGCGGATCCCAGTCAGCGGTCCCCGCATTACGGCTCGCTCCGAAAACGCCACCCGCTCACTCGAGCCAGAACTGCTCCTCGCGCCAGTACGACGCAAACATCGGCGGCATGCAATCGGCTCGTTTACTGAGGGACCTCAGCCGGCGTGGCGGCGCCGCCCGGCTTTGTCGGGATCTGGGTGGCCGCCGCGCCCGGCCCGCTGGTGGCGGGCCCCGGCGCCGGCTGGCCGGGTCGACAGGCCACAGACAGCAGCGTCGCCGAAGTCTCCGCCGCGAGCAGTCCCGGCCAGCGCGCACACAGCTGCCCCCGCGACGCTCGTCCACGCCACATCGCGATGCCTCTCCTATCCTGGTGGCCGGCATTGTAGACCCCCTTGTCATCTCGAGACGTCATCCTGACCGACGCGAAGGATCTCGGTCCTGAAACTGGCGTTCTGGGCGCGGCCCGCGGATAATCGCGCTGACAGCCAGCGTGCGGAGGTGAGCAGATGCGTGAGGCCTGGACAACGATGACGCGTCGGGCATTTCTAGCCCGGCTCGGTGGGCTCGGGGCGCTGGGCCTGATGTCGGCCTGCCAGCCCAGCGGACCACCTGGGGCGGCCAAGTTGACCAGCGGACCCATCACCGAGCCCACGGCTGCGCCGGCGATCGTCCCACCAACGGCCGTCCCGGCCCAGCCAACTTCTGCCATCCCGCCGCCGCCGAAGACGACGGTCAAGCGCGGCGGGCAGCTTCGCATCGCCCAGACCAACGACTTCGTCTCGATGGACCCGATTCACGCCAGCGGTCCAACCGCGCGGACCTGTTACGACTGGCTGCTGGCCTGGCGGCCGAACGCGCAGGGCCAGTACACCGTCGAGCCGAAACTGGCAAAGTCGTGGGAGACCTCCGGCAACAAGGTCATCTTCAAGCTCCGCGAGGGCGTCAAGTTCCACGACGGCTCTGACCTCAATGCCGATGCGGTCGCCTGGAACCTGAAGCGGATGGTCCAGAACCCAAAGAGCTTCGCGGCCAACTATTTGGCGGCTGTCGACAAGGAGAACCCGGCCCAGGCGGTCGATTCACTGACGGTGCAGCTCAACTTGACTCGGCCGAGCGCGGCGGTCCTCAGTTCGTTGAGCGACGCGAACGGGAACACGGCGATCGTCTCGAAAAAGGCCGCTGACGAGAAGGGCGAGGAGTGGCTCAAGACCAATCCCGTTGGGAGCGGGCCCTATCGGTTCGTTAGCTGGGGCTCCGGCGACAAGCTCGTGGTTACGAAGAACGAGAACTACTGGGCGATGGGGTTGGACGGCAAGCCGCTGCCCTACACCGACGGGATCACCTATCGGGTCATAATCGAGGCCTCGACCCAGTTCACGGAGATGCGTGCCGGGACAAGTGACTTCATCGAGAACGTCCGTGGCCGAGACGTGCCGGCGGCCAAACAGATCACGCACGCCAACTACGTCGAGTCCCCCTTCAACGGCGTCAAGCGCCAGTATTTCTTCAACTCCCTCAAGCCGCCGTTCATGGACAACCTGAAGCTGCGCCAGGCGGTCCATCACGCCATCGATCGGGATTCGATGGCCAGGGCGCTTGGCGCCGGGCTGGGCATCCCGCTGCCCTATGAGTTCGTCCCGGGCGCGATCGGGTACGACACCTCGGTGCCGTACTACGAGTTCAACCTGGACAAGGCGAGGGCGTTGATCAAAGAGTCGGGCGTGCAGCTTCCGCTCGAGGTGCGTTTGACCGCCCACTCGCGCGAGGTCGACCAGCAGCAGGCGCAGCTCATCCAGGCGATGCTCGACAAGATCGGTGTCAAAATCAACATCGACATCGTCGAGCGGGTCGCCTGGGGCGAGAAGGTCCGCATCCAGAACGACTTCGAGATGGCGAGCCGCCAGAGCGGCGTGGCGGTGGATCCAACCGACGATCTACTGGTCACCTGGGCCGAAGGCGGCAATTCGGCCTATCATCGGGCCAAGGTGGCCGGTCTGATCGACACCCTCAACCAGGCCGATGCCGAATACGACCTGAAGAAGCGCCAGGAGCTGTTCGTCAAAGCCCAGCAGCTCATGCACGAATCGGCCTGGTTCGGGTACATGTGGTTCGAGACGGGCAACTTCCTTGTCCACAAGCGAATCCAGAACTTTCCGGCCGTGTGGGGCTCTTGGCGCGAGTGGGAATGGTGGATAGACGAGTAGACGAAGCTGTCAGCCATCAGCTATCAGCAGTCAGCCCTTTCGCACCGTCTGCTGACAGCTGATGGCTGACGGCTGACAGCTTGGAGGACTCGCATGAAGATCACCGGCATCACGACCGAAGAGTACCGCTGGCCGCGCCACAAGCCGATCACCAACGGGAAGCATACGTACACCCACTCTGGGCTGGGGCTGGTTAAGATCGAGACCGATGAGCCGATCACCGGCATCGGGCTGGGTGGGACCGGCCTGGTCGGGCGGGCGACCATCGAGTACCTCAAAAAGGAGCTGATCGGCGAGGACCCGATCGACGTCGAGCGGCTTTGGCACAAGATGTGGGTGCCCAAGCTGGTCGGCCGCCGCGGCCTGACTACCCGCGCGATCAGCGCGATCGACATCGGGCTGTGGGACATCCGCGCCAAGGTTGCGGGCCTACCGCTGTACAAGCTGCTCGGTGGGTTCCGCGATCGAGTCCCAACCTACATCGCGGGCGGGTATTACGAGGAGGGTAAGGGACTCAACGAGCTCGCCCAGGAGATGCAGGACAACGTGGAGATGGGCGCGCGGGCCGTCAAGATGAAGGTCGGCGCCGTCCCGATGCGTGAGGATGTCGAACGGGTGAAGGTGGCGCGAGAAGCGGTCGGGCCGGACGTGAAGCTGATGGTCGACGCTAACTGCGCCTACCGCTACTACGAGGCGATCCAGCTTGCCAGGCGGATCGAGGAGTACGACATCTTCTGGTTCGAGGAGCCCGTTGCGCCGGACGACTACGAGGGGCACCGCAAGCTGGCCGAGGCCACCAGCATCCCGATCGCGACCGGCGAGAACGAGTACACTCGCTACGGCTTTCGTGACTTGATCGAGCACAACGCGGTAGCGATCCTGAACGCCGACGCCAAAGTGTTGGGGGGTGTGACTGAGTTCATGAAGGTGGTCGCGCTCGCCCAGGCGCACGACCTGGACGTCGCCCCGCACGGCTCACAGGACATTCACGTGCATCTTGTCTCGGCGATCGCCAACGGGCTGATCCTGGAGTTCTACCGTGACTCTGTCGACCCGATGTGGGGCAGGATGTACCATCACACGCTGCGCCTCAACGACGACGGCACCGTCAGCCCGCCCAACGTGCCCGGCATCGGAGTCGACCCCAACTACGAGGCCCTGGAGCCCTATCGAATAGCGTGACCGGACCAACCTATCTTGTCATCCTGAATTTTTCATTGTCATCCTGAGCGAAGCGAGGGATCTCATGCTTCCCGACGGGCGATCCAGACTCTACCTATGGACCGGCATGTTCGCGTAGGCCAGGCAGGGTAGCTCACGAGCTTGAGTGGATGCGGATTCGGTTTTGGGGCACGCGTGGCTCGCTAGCCAAGCCGGGACCGACGACGCTGCGGTACGGCGGTAATACCGCCTGCGTCGAAGTGCGGATGGCCGACGGCACGCTTGTCGTGCTGGACTGTGGGACCGGCTCGCATGAGCTGGGTCAGCAGCTCGTCGCGTCGGATGAGCAGCCCGTGCGCGGGCATCTGTTGATAACCCACACCCACTGGGACCACATTCAGGGCTTCCCATTCTTCGCGCCGCTGTTCGTGCCGGGCTATGAGTGGGACGTTTATGCGCCTGGTTGCCTGGGCCAGCGGCTCGAGAGCGCGCTGGCCGGCCAGATGGAGTATGCGTACTTCCCGGTCAGCCTCGCGCAGCTGGGCGCGACGATTCGCTACCACGATCTCCTGGAAGGCAGCTTCGAGATCGGCGACGTCCGCGTCACGACCCACTACATGGGGCACCCCGGTCTCGCGCTCGGCTACCGGCTCGAGGTGGGTGGGGTCGCGCTGGTCTACGCTGTCGATCACGAGCCGCACGCGCGCTGCCCGCCCGGGCCGGCGGGCTCGACGACGGCGACCACGATTCACTGGGAAGACCGGCGCCATGTCGAATTCCTGGCCGGAGCGGACCTGGTGATCCACGACTCCCAGTACACGTCCGAGGAATACCCGAAGCGGGTCGGCTGGGGCCACAGCCCGGTTGAATGGGTGGTCGACTACGCCAGCGCGGCCGGTGCGAAGCAGCTGGCGTTGTTCCACCACGACCCCATGCGCGACGACGATTCGCTCGATCTGGTGCTGGAAGCGTGCCGCCAGCGGGCGGCCGCCGTCGGCAATCTGGAGGTGTTCGCTGCCGCCGAGGGACAGGTCGTCGAGCTGCCGGAGCGGGCGACCTCCGCGCCACCGAAGCCGGCGGCCGCGGCCGCGGTTGACGTTCCCGACGGCGTTTCGAGTGAGCAGCCCTGTGTCCTGATCTGCGACGATGATCCGAACGTCGTCCGCCTCCTGGCCGCGACGTTGCGCCATGAGGGACTGCGGCTGGTGGTGGCCAATGACGGCGAGTCGGCGCTCCGAATGGCGCGCGCCGAGCGGCCGGCGCTCGTGCTGCTCGACTGGCGGATGCCGGGCACCGACGGCCTGGAGGTCTGCCGGGCGCTGCGAGCGGAGGACGACCCGCGCCTGCGCGACGTGCCCGTAGTGCTGGTCACAGCCCAGACGGGGCCCGAGAGCACGGCCGCCGGCTTCGAAGCTGGGGTCACCGACTACCTGACCAAGCCATTCACTCCGCCGCATGTCAGGGCCCGCGTCCGCGCCTGGCTGCTCCGCGCTGGGGCGGGCAGCGCACCGGAGAGATGACGCTCGGACCGCCCGCGCTCGCCAGCCTGCGCAGCCGCCTGTTGTCGCTCGTGCTGCTGGCGGTCGTTCCGGCCCTGGCTCTGACCGTCTACACCTATCTCGAGGAGCGCGAGCTCGAGAAGGCACGGGTGAGGGAAGATGCGCTGCGACTGGCCCGGCTGGCATCAGATGACCAGGCGCAGCTCGTCCAGGGCGCGCGACAGCTCCTGGTCGCCCTGGCCCAGCTTCCTGAGGTCCGCGGCGGCGATCCGGCCGCTTGCAGCGCACTCTTCGCCCGCCTACTCGAGCAGTTCCCGTCCTACGCGAACCTCGGCGTGATCGGTCCGGATGGCACCAGCTCGTGCGATGCGCTTTCGAGTGGCCCAACGTTTCTCGGCGACCGAGGATACTTTCGCCGCGTGGTCGAATCGCTCGACTTCGCGGTCGGCGAGCACCAGATCGGTCGACTGACCAGAAAGGCCACCCTCAACTTTGGCTACCCCGTCCTCGACGACGCCGGACGCGTGCGGGCGGTCGTGTTCGTCGCGCTGGACCTCGAATGGCTCAACAGATACGCCGCTCAGGCCGAACTGCCCCCGGGCGCCACGCTGTTGGTGGTCGATCGCAACGCGACAGTCCTGGTTCGCTATCCGGATTCGGAGCGATGGGTCGGCCAGACTGCGCAGGACTCGCCGTTTCTGGGGGCCATCTCCGGCGGCGAGGACGAAGGGACGGTCGAAGCCCGCGGGATAGACGGTGTCGAGCGGCTGTACGCCTACACGCGGCTGGGTGGCCCGTCGAGCGCGGATGCCTACGTGAGCGTCGGCGTGCCCACCAGCGTGGCCTTCGCGGAGGCCGACCGTAAGCTCGTCAGAAACTCGGCCGCGCTCGGCCTGGTTGGCCTGCTGACGTTAGTGGCGGCCTGGGTCGGCGCCGATTTGTTCATGTTGCGCCGGGTCAACGCGCTCGTTCGGGCGACCAGGCGGCTCAGCGAGGGTGACCTCCGTGCTCGGACGGGGCTGCCCTACGGTCGTGGCGAGCTGAGCCAGCTCGCGCGCGTGTTTGACGATATGGCGGCCGGGCTCGAAGCCGCCGAGCAACGGAGGGCTGAGGACGCGGAGCTGCGTCGGCAGAACTTCGAGCTGGAGCAGCAGAACCTCAGCATCAAAGAAGCGAACCGCTTGAAAGGCGAGTTCGTCTCGATGGTCTCGCACGAGCTCCATGCGCCCATCACCTCGATTCGCGGCTACGTGGACCTACTGCTCGAAGGTGAAGCGGGCCGCCTGTCGGCGGAACAGCGCGAGCACCTGACCATCGTCAGCGAGTCCACCGCTCGGCTCTTGAGCCTGATCGACGATCTGCTCGATCTGGCGCGGATCGAGGCAGGCCGCATCGAGCTCCACGAGTGTGCGCTGGACTTGGGTCGCCTGGTCCGTGGGGTGGCCGGGTCGATGCGGCCGTTGATGGAGGCGAAGGGTCAGCAGCTCGCGCTCGACGTAGCCGATCCGCTGCCGGCCGCCTGGGCGGACGCTGACCGGGTGACGCAGGTCCTGACCAACCTGGTCTCCAACGCCCACAAATACACCCCCCCAGGCGGGCGGATCTCCGTGGCCGCCCGGGCGGCAGATGGCCGGCTCGTGGTGGACGTTCGCGACACTGGAATGGGGCTTTCGCCCGACGAGCAGGCCCACCTCTTCACTCAATTCTTCCGGTCTCGGAGCGCCGCGGCGGAGGGGATCAGCGGGACCGGCCTGGGCCTGGCGATTGCCCGTTCGCTGGTCGAGCTGCACGGCGGCCAGATCACCGTCTCCAGCGCTCCCGGACAGGGCTCGACGTTCAGCTTCACGCTGCCGGCGGCGCCTGCGTGAATCCCGCCCAGCCCAGCGCCCTGGCGGGATCGACGGGACTAGTCTCTGCGCTCTACGGGTTGCGTACCCGTGAACAGAGGTCGTGGACCGTGCAGCGACTCGGACCACATAAGGGAGGAACCAATGCAGGTCGGTGTTAGCGTCCCTAACTTCAGCCGATTGGGTACGCGCGAGGCAGTGGTCGAGATCGCCCAGCAGGCTGAAGCGCTGGGCTACGACTCGATCTGGACGACCGACCACGTGATGGTGCAGAAGGGCCAGGAGATTCCGTACGGCCACATCCTCGAAGCGCTGACCACCCTTAGCTACCTGGCCGCGTTGACCCAGCGCGTTCGGCTGGGGACATCCGTGATCGTGTTTCCCCAGCGCAACCCGGTCCTGGTGGCCAAGGAAGCGGCAACCCTGGACCAGCTCAGCGGCGGCCGCTTGATCCTCGGGTTGGGAGCAGGCTGGAACGAGCGCGAGTTCGCGTCCCTGGGCGTCGACTTCCACGATCGTGGGCGGCGCCTGGATGAGTACATCGGCGTGCTGCGTGAGCTGTGGACAGCCTCTGAGCCACGCTTCGAGGGCCGCTACGTCGCTTTCTCCGACATCCTCTTCTCGCCCCGCCCGATGCAGCCAAACGGGCCGCCGATCTGGCTCGGCGGCGGCAGTCCGGCAGCGCTGCGGCGGGCCGCCCGGTTGTGTGACGCCTGGCACCCAGTCGGCATCGGCGTGGCCCGCTTCGCCGACGGCATGCGGCGGATCGCGGAGCTGGCGAACGGACGCCAGGTGGTCGGCTCGCTGCGCATCAACACGGCGATCGGCCGAACCTTGCCCGAGGTGTGGACGGCCTCCGGCCAGGTCCAGGAGACACTGTCCGGCTCGGTGGACGAGGTGGTCGCGAGGATCAAAGAGTACCAGGCGGCCGGCCTGAGCTACCTGGTGACGCAGTTCGGAACGAGCGACCTGGAGACCTATCTGAGCGACATGCGCCGCTTCGCAGCCGAGGTCCGGCCGGCGCTGCTGTAGGGGCACGGCATGCCGTGCCTCTACGGGACCCCTCCTCAGGTCGCCTGGCCCTCCAGGTCCGCCAGCGTCTCGCGCGCCACGGCGGCCGCGCCCTCCTTGTCGTCGGGCGCCAGCGTGCCGTCTAGCACGGCGCTCAACAATCGGTCCTTGATCGGCTTGATCCACGGCCCGGGTCCCCGTCCGAACAGCGCCATCAGCTCGTGGCCGTCGAGCGGACTGGACAGCCTCTCGACATCCTCACGGGCCCGGATCTCGGCTACTCTGGTCTCGAGGGCCGTCACCCGCCGCGCGGCGGCGCGCATCTTTTCCGGACGGCGAGTGGTGACGTCGGCCCGCGACAGGACGAGGAGGTCCTCCAGGGCCGGCCCGGCCTCACGCATGAAACGGCGGACTGCGCCGTCCGTCCAATCCGCGGCATAGGAATTGGCACGCTGGTGCATGCGCACCAGCGTACAGACCCGCTCGATCGTCCGCCGGTCCAGGTGCAGGCCGGCCAGGATCCGAGCCGCCATCTGCTCCCCCACCCGCTCGTGGCCGAAGAAATGGACCTGGCCGTTCTCGACGCTTCGCGTTCGCGGCTTGGCGATGTCGTGCAGCAGGGCTGCCCAGCGCACCGCCAGGACGGGCGGGCTGCGGTCGACGACCTGGAGCGTGTGCTCGAAGACGTCCTTGTGGCGGTAGCGGTCCTCCAGCATCCCGCGCATGGCCAGCAGCTCGGGGATGATCTGGCGCATCAGGCCAAGGTCGCACAGCAGCCTGATTCCTCGCGTCGGGGGACCAGCCAGCAGCAGTTTGTGCATCTCCTGGGCGATGCGCTCGCGGCTGATCTCCGCGAGCCTGTCGGCCTCTTCGACGATCGCCTGGCGAGTGGCTGGCTCGATATCCAGCCCGAGCTGGACAGCCAGGCGGACCGCGCGCAGCAGCCGCAGCGGGTCCTCGGCGAAGCGCTCGGCCGCGCAGCCAACCGCCCGGATCAGACGCGCCTTCAGGTCGGCCTGGCCGCCGAACGGATCGACCAGCTCCCCGCTGCGGACGTCCTGGGCGATGGCGTTGACGGTGAAGTCGCGCCGACTCAAGTCGCCGTAGAGCGAGTGGCCGAACTCGACGTCAGGCTTCCTCGACCCTGGCTGATACCGCTCGGAGCGGTAGGTGGTCACCTCGACGAGGCAGTCGCCGAACCAAGCGCCGATCGTCCCGAACTTCTCGCCGACGGCGAAGATGCTGTCTGCCCCGGCCCGCCGTAGCAGGGTCTTGACCTGCCGGGGTCGGGCGTCGGTGGTGAAGTCCAGGTCCGGACTTGGTCTGCCGAGCAACAGATCGCGGACGGACCCACCGACCAGATACAACGCCTTCCCAGCCGAGGAGAAGGCGTCGGCAAGGGCCGGGGTCGGATCAGCAGAGGGGGGGCCGGGAGGGGCGTGCATCGGCGTGGGCTGGGCTCGGCCTGTTCGCTATGGTCGGCGGCGAGCGCCCGCAACGGCTCAGGGTGGGCAGGAGAGGACTCGAACCTCCGACCCCCACGATGTCAACGTGGTGCTCTAACCAGCTGAGCTACCTGCCCTAAACTGACCCTAGTATAGCGCGGGCCGGGAACGAGTGGTAGAGGCGTGCGCTCGAAGGGATTGAACCCGTGCGCTCCGATGCGGGATATTGATCCCATGAACGTCTCGCGCCGCACCCGCAACGCCGAGATCGCGATGCTCCTGGAGGAGATCGCCGACCTCCTGGAGATCGACGGTGAGGACTCGTTTCGGGTCAACGCCTACCGGGCCGCCGCTCGACGCATCGAGAGCTGGCGCGAGCCGATCGAGTTGCTGCACGCCGAAGGGCGGCTGCGCGACGTGCCTGGGGTTGGCCCGGCCCTCGGGCAGAAGATCGCCGAGTACCTGTCCACGGGCCGTCTGGCGTACGTCGAGCGGCTCCGAGGAAAGTTCCCGCCCGGGCTGGTCGAGCTGCTCCAGGTGCCCGGCCTCGGACCGCGCAAGGCTCGCCCAGAACCTGCTCACGGAGATCGAACGGCTGCAGCAGCGCGGCGCGCGCCACCAGCTCGGGGCGGCCCTGGCCGTAGCCGAGGAGCTGCTGGCCAGCCTGCGCGAATGCTGGGCCGTGGCGCGGGCCGACTACGCTGGCAGCCTGCGGCGCATGCTCGAGACGATCGGCGACATCGACATCCTGGTCGCCTCGGCCAGCCCGGACCAAGTCGAGCGCTTCTTCCTGGGCCTCGGCCAGGTGCGCGACGTGCTCAGGCAAGGCCCGTCCAGGACCAGTGTCATCGTCCGGGATGGCTTGCAGGTCGACCTTCGGGTCGTCGAGCCGGACAGCTGGGGCAGCGCGCTCCAGTATTTCACCGGCTCCAAGGAGCACAACGTCCGCCTGCGCGAGCTGGCCGTCAAGCGCGGCTGGACCTTGAACGAGTACGGCCTGTTCGAGCAGGAGGGCGGCAAGCGGCTGGTCGGCGCGGACGAGGCCGACGTGTACGAGGCGCTGGGTCTACAGTGGGTCCCGCCGGAAATGCGCGAGAACCTGGGCGAGATCGAGCTGGCGGCGGCCGGGAAGCTGCCGCGACTCCTGGAGGAGGGCGACATTCGGGCCGACCTGCACGTCCACAGCGACTGGACCGACGGCGGCAGCTCGGTCGAGGAGATGGCCCGCGCCGCCATGGCACGCGGACGCGAGTACATCGCCCTGACCGATCATAGCAAGTCGCTCGCGATGACTATGGGGCTGTCCGAAGAGCGGGTCGACGAGCAGCGGGCCCTGGTCCAGCGCCTGAACAAAAAGCTGGCACCCTTCCGGATCCTGCACGGGACGGAGATGGACATCAAGCTCGACGGCCAGCTCGACTATGAGGACGAGACTCTGGCTGGCCTGGAGTATGTCTCGGCCTCGGTCCACACCGGCATGAACCAGGGCCGCGAGGTGATGACCGGGCGGGTGCTGCGCGCGCTCGGCAACCCCTATGTCGCCACCCTGAACCATCCCCACGGGCGGCTGATCGGCTCGCGGGTCGGCTATGAGCTGGACATGGACGCCGTCATCCGCTGCGCCGCCGAGCGCGGCGTCGCGATCGAGATCAACTCCCAGCCCGCGCGGATGGACCTGGACAGCTTCTGGGCTCGCCAGGCCCGCGACGCTGGCGTTAAACTGGCCATCAATACTGACGCGCACTCCGTCCGCGGCTTCGACGCGCTGCGCTTCGGGGTCGGCATCGCCCGCCGCGCCTGGCTTGGCCCAGAGGACGTCCTGAACACCCTCACGCTAGAGGACCTGCTCGCCCACCTGGCGACGCGGCGGCCAGGAGCGACCCCTGGCCCCTGACCCCCGACCCCTTTCATCCCCCGAAGCTGCGGGCGGTGGCCTCGACCGCCTGGTCGGGCTGTTTGAAGCGGCCCGCGCGGTATTCCTCGAACACCTGGC
>WNGF01033604.1_pt1 | contig 12732 bp, 6 predicted proteins | sample 5400641 | NCBI WGS metagenome assembly WNGF01 (sample SAMN13153371, study PRJNA577476) | soil metagenome | isolation source: 80 cm soil or saprolite under grassland replicate 2 | place: USA:California | collected 2016-06-15
TAACAGGCTCGAGCTCGACAGCTCCGGCTACAAGCTTGTGTCGTTTTTCAGGACGAACGATCTCGGAGGTCCCCGAAGAAATTTATTTAGCCGGCCGAATGCGAACCGCCTGGCCGCCACCAGGAGCCAGGACGAGGTGCAACCGAGATCCTGAAGTGACCGTCCGCTTCGAGATCGCCACCGGCAGCGGATTCGTCAGCCAGTTCGCTCCCGGCCCATCTGCGTAAACCTCGGCGACATAACTCTGGCCCTTCGACAGGAACGAAAGGGGGATGTCGAACGTGCGGCTCTCCTCGTCCGTGATCGCTCCGAGAAACCATTCTGGGCTGTTCCGCGCTTTGCGCGCGACAACGACGTAATCACCGATCTTTCCCTCGAGCACATGGCTCTCATCCCAGTCGACCGCCACGTCACGAATGAACTGGAACGCGGGCTGTTTCTCATAGTTCTCCGGAAGATCCGCGGCCATCTGGAGCGGCGAGTAGAGCACCACGTAGAGCGCGAGCTGCTTGGCGAGCGTCGTTCGTATCCTGGGTTCCTCCGGGCGCCTGGGCCGTCCAGTGCCACGCTCGATCAGAATGTCGAAGACGCCCGGTGTGAAATCCATCGGGCCGGCGAGCATCCGCGTAAAGAAGAGAATCGTCTCATGCTCGGGCGGATTGCCGCCCTCCCCGCTCCAGGCATTGTATTCCTGTCCGCGGGCACCTTCCCTGGTCATCATGTTCGGATACGTCCGCCGCTCCCCTGTGTCGTGAACTGGCTCGTGGACATCCATCATGATCTTATACTTAGCCGCGGTCTCGATCACCTTGCGGTAGTGCCGCACCATGAACTGCGAGTGGTGGGAATGCCCTTCCGGCGTCGTATCCGTGACATAGCCGGACTTGATGGCATCGATCCCCAGCGAATGGTAGAGCGCGAACGCTGAGTCCATCTGCCGCTCGTAGTTCACGACTCCACCCGATGTCTCGTTATGCGCAATCAGCTTCACGCCCTTCTGCTTCGCATAGGCCGCGAGTCCCGGGAGATCGTAGTCCGGATACGGCTGGGTGAACGAGAAGGCGTTTGCGTTCTTGATCCAATCGCCGTCCCAGCCGACGTTCCAGCCTTCGACGAGCACACCGCCGAGGCCGTTGGCTGCGGCGAAATCGATGTAGCGCTTGGTATTAGCGGTGGTCGCTCCGTGTTTTGGCCCGGAGCTCCACGTCATAGTGTTGATGTGCATCCCCCACCATATCCCGACGTACTTCATCGGCTTGATCCAGCTCACGTCTTTGATGACACTCGGCGGATTCAAGTTCAGTCCGAGAACCGATGGTGCGAGATCGGTAACGCGATCGGCCAGCTGCAGAGTTCGCCACGGCGTCACGAAGGGTGTATGTCCCCGAACCTTGTCCCCACCGGCAAGTGGAGCGAGAGCCACGTGTAAGGTTCGGTTGTCCATGTAGGGGCCCTTGATGTTCATTCTCGCGTAGTCGACCAGGTTGGCCTCGTGAAGGACGATGAACGTCTTTCCATCACGAGTCTCCATCGTGATTGGTGTCTGCACGCTGTCCATGACGCTGACCGGAGACGACGAATAGAGCATTTCGGAACGGTCGAGTCGCGGACGATTTGACGGAATCCACCACGCGCGCGCGTTGTCGGCAAAAGCGAACTCGGTGAGCTCCTCGGAGATCACGAAATCTTTGAGCGTAGGCTGATCAGGGAATTCGTAACGGAAGCTGACGCCGTCGTTGAAAGCGCGGAACACGACGTCGAACCGGCGGGAAGGTGGCGCTGTCTCGACAACAGACACTCTGAGCGCATTGTGGTGATCGCGTACTTTTGCGACCTCGCCCCATGGCTGAGTCCACGTCGTGTCGTAGGTGCTAGTGCTGCTGCCCGTAATTCGCAGACTGTCGCGCAGAGTCTTCGCGCCGCGAAACTCGAAACCCATTTGTGATGGAAGTAGAATCGCTCTTCCGTCGCGCTCGAGAGAGTAGTAGAGTTTGCCATCACGGACCTCGACGCTGATTCTGTTCCGACCGTCAGGCGAGGCGACGCCGGGCTTGTTCTGCGCGAGGGCAGTGGTCGCGATCAGCGCCGCAAGTGTCACGGTGAATCCGGCAGCGCGAGCAAAGGAGCGAGTCCATATGTCCATCGTCTATCTCCAATTGAAGTCAGGAGCGGTTCAAATGCTATCCATCATGACGCGCGTCGTGCTGCCGTGCAGCCTGGTCGTCGGACTTGTCTCTGGGTGCGCCCACGGAGGCGCAAGCGGAGGCACAACGGGTCGATCCCCCAGTGGGAGGTCAATCGTAACGTCAGAAGACCTCGAGCGCAGCCCCGGCGAGTCCATCGAAAGTGTCCTGATGTCGAAGGTGCCGGGCATCATCGTTTCGCGAGGCAGGACGGGAGCATCGCGATCCAGATTCGTGGCCCTTCATCACTCTCTTCGAGCACTGAGCCGCTGTACATCGTCGACGGCACTCCCTTCCAGGCGGGGCCGGGCGGGTCTTTGACGGGAATAAATCCGTTCGATATCTCATCGATCGAGGTACTGAAAGATGCGGCTTCTACTACGATGTACGGAGTCCGCGGAGCAAACGGAGTGATCATCATCAAGACGAAACACTCACGTTAGTGACGCTCGCTTGAATTTCTGAAGGTGAGAGCGCGGTCGTTATTGCGCGTGATCACGTACAAATCACCCTGCTTCGACCGGATCCGCTCGATGTCGCGCGCCTGACCCGGCACAAGAAAACCGCTCCTCCTCGCGGGAACCGGCGTAAACCCTCCCTTCCCATCTCCTCGCAGGAAAAGACCGAAGCTCGCGCTCATTCTGCCGATCTCCGGCTTTACACCGTCAAAGTTTCCGGCGAGCAGCAAATCCAGTTTGCCGTCGTGATCTAAATCCGCAGCGAGGATTCCCTCGACCGGAGCCAGCTGAGCTTCGGCCGGCAGCGGAATGAGAGTGAATGATCCATCACCGTTGTTTCTCGCCAATGAGGTCGAGAAAGTGTACGCATTCTTCACAACTGCATCGGACAACTCTCTGGCCGAGAAAATGTCGGTAATCGTCTGGTTCGCGTAGCTCTTGTAATCCGGGTATCGCGGTTTTAGAAAAGGCAGCGCCTCGAGTAGATCGTCGCGCAGAGAGAGCGGATAAACGCGCCCATTGTTGTAATAGCACAGGATCTGGTCGTAGAATCCGTTCCCGTCGAAGTCTTTGACGTACATGGTGACCGGCTCATTCTGGGTTGCGTGCAGCCGAGTGTCCAGACCGAGATTGCCCACGACAAAATCCATGCGGCCATCCCCGTTGAAATCACCCGCTACGATTCGATTCCACCAGCCGTTGCTTTTCTCGAGTCCGCGCGTGCCCATTCGCTCGAGCTTCCCGCCCCCCTTGTTCCGATAAATAACGATCGGCATCCACTCGCCGACTATGACGAGGTCCGCGCGCCCGTCTCCGGTGACGTCCGTCCACACGGCATCGGTCACCATCCCGATTTGCGCCAGGCCGGGCGCCGCCTGCTTCGTGAAGTCACTGAAGTGACCCTTCCCGTCGTTTCTCAGAAGCATGCTCGTAGGATCGATGCCGTAGCGTCCGGGAACAACGCGCCCTCCGACAAACAAATCGATGTCGCCATCGCCATCGAAGTCCGCAGCGGCGACGCGCGACCCGCTGAAGTTCTCGATCGGCAGACTCCCTTCAGACTTTCGGAAATTCCCGCGCCCGTCGTTAAGGTACAGCCGGTCCTGAAGTGCAGGCGCCATATCCGAGAAATCATTGCCTCCGCTGACGACATAGAGATCCGGGTGGCCGTCTCCGTTGGCATCGAAGAAAACGGAGCCGAGGTCTTCAGAAACCTTGTCCTGCTCGAAGACTCCACGATTGCTGCTTGCGAACTTGCCGTCGCGCTGCTGAATCAGAAGGTCTCCGGGCTGATCTTTCGCCCCGCCGATGAAGACGTCGGGTAAGCCATCGCCGTTGACGTCCGCATGGCATCCGTGAGAAGAGTTTTCACCGGGGTTTGCTGAATCGGTGGGGACTTGGATGATTCCGATTGCTTCAGGACCACACGCTGGTTCGCCGCCACATGGTCCATCGCGCTCACGCGCCCATCCGGCCACTCGACCCGCAACGCGTCTACGGTGTCACGCGCACCAATTCCGAATGTCAGGATGTAATCGACACTGGACTGGAATCCACGCGTCGGTTGCTGCTCCTGATACACACTGTCTTTTCCAATTCGAAGCGTCACCTTCGCTCCGATAGCGAAGCGATTTTTTCCGTCTCCCTCCAGCTTCACCTGCAGATATCGGTTTTTGGAGAGCGAGCGCGCGTTGTTGCGATAAACGAAGGCCTCGTCATTCACATTGTTGACGACGAGGTCGAGCGCTCCATCGCCGTTCAAATCACCATACGCTGCGCCACTCGAGATGTTTGGCGTATTCAGTCCCCATGCCGCTGCCTCATTCGTGAACGTCATGTGACCGCTGTTGCGGAAGGCGTAGTCGGGGAGCTTCGTCGAGGTCATCGCCTTGATGAGACCCAGGAAATCGACGCGTTTTTCTCGGGCCGCCGCTGTCATCGTCGCGCTGTTCGAGAGGAATGCGACGTAATCCTGAGACGTCACGTCACGCGCGAGACCGTTCGTTACGTAGATGTCCTTCTGGCCATCGAGATCGTAATCGGCGATCAGCGCGCTCCAGCTCCAATCCGTACGCGCTACGCCCGCCATCTGCCCGGCGTCGCTGAACGTCCCGTTGCCGTTATTGAGCTGAAGCATGTTGCGCATGAACTGAGATCCGAGACCGTTTTTCAACTTCGTCTGGTACGTGTCCCAGCTCTCGAAGTTGGAGGTCGTCCGGAGTCTGTACTCATCCTCCGGCAGCATGTCGGTCGTGTAGACGTCGGGCAGGCCGTCGTTATTGATGTCCGCGATGTCGAGGCCCATCGAGAAATAGCTGCTGACGGGCATCTCGCGGTCGAGGGCCTCGGTGAACGTTCCATTTCTGTTGTTGATGTAGAGGTAATCGTGCTCGAAGAAATCGTTCGATTGATAAATGTCCGGCCATCCATCGCGATTGACGTCGCTGATCACCAGGCCCAAGCCGAAACCGATCTCACTTCCGTAGATGCCGGCTTTCTCGCTCACGTCCACGAAGCGTCCGCCGACGTTATGATAGAGTCGGGCGCCACCATCCTTGTCGCGAACATTGCGGGTGTTGTTCATACCGAGACTGCTCACCGGTCGCGATGAATTGTTGATCACGAACAGATCGAGCATTCCATCGCGATCGTAGTCGAAGAATGCAGCCTGTGTCGAGTAGCCTTCGTCGGCGATTCCGTATTCTTTCGCTCTCTCTTCGAACGTGGGGACGCCGTTCTTGTTCACGCCCTTATTGATGTACAGCTCGTTGGCGCGATGCTCTGCGTCCACTTTGCCGGCGTAGCAGACATAAATATCGAGCAGCCCATCGCCGTTGACATCGGCCATCGTGACGCCCGTAGACCATCTGCCTTTTTTCTTGGTGAATCCGGTCTCCTCCGTGATATCGCGGAAGCGGTAGTTCCCGAGGTTTAGATAAAGGCGGTTCGCGCCCATGTTCGACGTGAGGACGATCTCGGGGAGACCGTCGCCATTGAGGTCACCCAGCGCCACCCCACCGCCGTTGTAGTAGTTGCGGTAGGTGAAAACGTTGAAGTCCTGGGTCTCCACTAGGCGATTCTCGAATCGGACGCCCGTGTAGCCGGATGGCAGCGTCGTAAAGAGATGGCCATCAACAGGAGGCGCTTTGCCACCAGTGGAACCCGTAACGCCGCGATTATCGTCTGAGCAGCCGGCGATGACGCACAACAGTCCCACTAGCGCGCACAAACGCACCGCAGCCTGCCCCCCGAGGGGAGCAGGCTGCGTGGAAAAAATTTCGGGAAACGCCTTCAGTTATCAGTATCCAGCGTTTTGGGTGAGCAGTGGGTTCGTGTCGATCTGAGTCTGCGGAATCGGCATCAGTATCCGGAAGCCTTCCCGCGCGGGCTTGTCGAACCAGGCTCGCGAGGTAAACTGCCCGGCCCTGATCAGATCCTGTCGTCGTTTCGCTTCGGAGGTGAGCTCGAACAAGCGCTCATTGAAAATGGCGGTGCGCGCCTGAGCCTGCGTGAGCCCTGCAGACAGCGGCTTCGGCGGCGAGAACACACGCGCACGAAGTGTGTTGACGACCGCTATTGCTGCGGCCGTCTGGCCCTGCTCGTTGAGTGCCTCGGCCTTGATCAGGTAGATCTCCGCCAATCGGAAGTGGGCGAAATCGTTCGCGTTGTCCTGGTTGACGTGGTTGGGATCACGCGGCCATTTCACGATGCGGACGCCTTCGCCTTCGGTCGCGTTCGTTACATCTTTGATTTCCGGCGTGAAAACCAGTGGGTTTCCAGTGCGGTCCAGAACTGGCAGGTTGGTTTCCAGATTGACCTGAGGTCCTACGAGGAAAATCTGCTTGCCACGCTGGTCGTCGGCATCGAACGTGTTGTACGTCTCCGCTATTGTAGCGAAGCCGTTCCACGGCGAGGGCGTGAATTGCGTGTAGTGCAGCGCCCGCATGAGGAAGTTGAGTCCGAGACCACTTTGGTTGAGGAACATGACCTGCATGATGATTTCCGGCGACTGATAATTGTCGGCCGTGAAATTCGAGCGCCAGTTGCTCGCGAGACTGTAGACGCCGGAGTTGACGATACGGTCGCAGGCTGCCACCGCATCGGCCCACCGATTCGCTCCCGGCTGCAAACCGGCGGTCGTGACTGTTCCGGTGTACACCTGCGCGTTCAAATACATGCTCGCCAGCATCGCATCGGCTGCGCCCTTCGTCAGGCGGCCGTTCATATCTACAGGCCACTTGGCCGGCAGCAGCTCGCGGGTTTCCTTCAGCTCCTTCTCGATGAACGCAAACACCTCAGCGCGCGTGTTTCGCGCCCGTGGCATGATTTCCGTGTCGTTGACAATCGGTACTCCGCCGAAAAGGTCTTGCAACAGCAAATAATAGAAGGCGCGGAGCGTGCGGAGCTCCGCTTGAACGACGGGTTTGTCGGCGAACGTCACTTTGTCAGTCGCGGCAAGTGCGACGTTCGCGCGTGCAACGCCGGTAAAGAGAGCGTTCCATGCTCCGTTGATGTCCGCAAGCCCTGAAGGACTGTTGGGACCCCAAAGCTGCCGGTCCAATTCCAGCCACCGGCCGTTGTCGTACCAGTCCGTGCCGCGCGTCGGAACAATGTACTCGTCCGAGCTCACTTCGCTCACGTTGTAGTAGTCGTCAGTGGTCGACCGCAGCTGTGCGTAAACCGCCGCGAGACCGCCGATAATCTCCTCTTCGTTCTTGTAGAAGTTCTCCGGCGCAATAGAGCTTGTCGGTATCTCTGTGAGGTCAGTACAACCGTATAGAAAGCCGAGCGCTGGAGAAATGACCAGGATCAACGCCGAGATCGACGCTAACCTGATCGGCTTTTTCGCTTGTAGTTTCATCATGGCGGCCGCGTTGCGGTATGAGGTGGCGAATGGGTTAGAACTGGACACGGAGACCTCCCGTGAAAGTGCGGGGGCGCGGATAGTGAAGATAATCGATGCCGCGCGTGGCCACGCTGTTTATCGAGGCGTCTGTGTGCACCTCGGGGTCATACCCACTGTAGTTCGTGATCAGCCACAGATTGTCGGCAGAGAGGAACGCCCGTGCTCCTCGGCCGAGGCCGGTGAATCGAGGCATGTCGAACGTATAGCCGACCGTGAGGTTCTGCAGGCGTATGAATGAGCCGTCCTCGACCCAGCGCGACGAATAGATCTGCGGCTCAGATATGCCCACACCGTCGTCGAGCGCAGTCGCGATGAAATTCTTACCTCGTTTCGCATTGCCTTTGGTGGCGTACACCAGCGCGGTGTTATTGAATACATCGTTTCCCTGCTGGCTGTTGANNTAAAGTCGAAGCTATGGAAGTTCACGCGACTGTTGATGCCGAAGCTGAAGTTCGGATTGGCATTGCCGATCACTACGTAATCGTCTCCGCCAGGCGAAATCGTGGTGCCATCGAGCGAACGCGTCAATTCGCGTCCCGCTGAGTCGCGCGTGACTTTGTACTTGTTGAACAGTTGCTGTCCGGTATTGTTGACCCCAACGAACTCAGGTCCGTAGAAGGTGCCTATTGCGTGACCCGGTATGATTCGCTGCGAAACCTGTCCCGACTGGCCCTCTCCGCTAACTGAGCCGGTCGTGATGAAGTTGCGTCCGCCGAGATCCACCACTGTGTTCCGTTGAACGTCGAAGACTACCCCGCCCGTCCAGCTCAAGTTGGTGCGTTTGATCACCTGCCCGTCGAGTGACATCTCGAGACCCTTGTTCCGAGTCTTTCCAATGTTTTCCAGGCGTGTGCTCACGACCGCCGGCTGCGCTACAGGAACTGTGAGCAGCAGATCCTTCGTGTTCTTGACATAGTACTCGATGCTGCCGTTGAACCGATTCTGCATGAAGCCGTAGTCCAGTGCGACGTTCGTCTGGGCCGTTTCTTCCCACTTGAGATTCGGGTTTGGGTTCTGAGTTGGTGTGAACCCGGTCACTGGCCTTTCGCCGAAGACGTAGCGAGAACCTCCGTCGGCAGCGAGGAGAATCAATGAGGCGTAGGGCGGCACACCAGGATTGCCTTGCTTGCCCCAGCCGGCGCGAACTTTGAGCTCTGAGAATGGTCCGCTTGGGAAGAAGCTTTCCTGACTCAAGCGCCAGGATCCGGATATGGCGGGAAAGACTGCCCACTTGTTCCCCACTCCGAAGGCCGATGCACCATCTCTGCGCAGAACGCCGGTCAGGAAGTATTTGTCCCTGAGAGCGTAGTTGGCTCTGGAGAAGAAGCCGATGATGCGGCTGTCCTGACGCTGCGAGAACAGAGGCTGGACCTGGCTCCCGCTGCTCAGGCTGTTGAACCCCTGCGCATCGGTGAGGAAGCCACGCGTCTCAGCGTAAAATTCGGTCAATGTGTTCTGGAAGAATTCGTAACCGCCGAGAACCTCGAGATCCTGGTTGGTGGAGAAATGCGGATGGAATGTGAGAGTCGTCTGAAGTGTCTGTGACTGATTGTTGCGATTATCCTGGCGAGCGAGCCCATTGAATGTTACTCCGACGGGATTGGCTCTCGGGATGTATGTGTTTCGGTTGCTGTCGAAACGATCACCGCCAAGAACGACTCTTCCGGTGAGGCTGGAGAAAAGATCGAGGTCCGCCGAGATATTTCCGAGAACACGCGTCGTCTTGCCGAGGTCCTGTACCTGCTCGGCCAACGCTACGGGGTTTCGCAGCGACTGCGATCCGGGCCCGACTTCAAAGAATGAGGTTTCTCCCGTCGTCGGATCCGTCACTGTGATTGGCAGTGTCGGATTGAACTGGAGCATGTTGATGAAAATGCCACCTTCGAATCCGCCTGTGTTCTCGAACGGCAGGTAGTCGTTGATGACGTGAGAGCCGGTCAAGTCGAGTCCGAACCGCAGCCGGCCCTTCAGCGTTTGGTGTGTACCGTTCAGTCGCGCCTGATATCTCTTGAAGCCACTGCTGAGAATGACGCCCTGCTGGTTCGCATGATTGAGCGAAGCACGATACTGCGTGTTCGATGATCCGCCGGCGAACGAAAGATTGTGGTTGACTGTCGGCGCGGTGCGGGTCAATGCATCCTGCCAATCTGTATCCGCGGTGCCCAAACCAGCGAGAACTGTGGGCGCGACATTCTTCGCCGCGACCTGCTCTGTAACGAATTGCTTGTACTCAGATGCAGTCGGGAGCGGCAGCGCCCGGTACATGGTCGCTTCCCCGATCGTCACTTCGTATTCCGTGCTTGGTCCTGCCGCGGAGCCCCTTTTCGTCTCGATGAGGACTACGCCATTGGCGGCGCGCGTGCCGTAAACCGCCGCAGCCGCGTCCTTCAAGATGGTGACGGAAGCAATGTCAGATGGGTTGAGCATGTTCAACGGGTTCCGCGGGAGAGGCGGCGAGCCGCCGATGCCGACACCAGCTGCTTCTTCGGGAATGTTGTTGATGGGAACACCGTCGATCACATACAGCGGGTCATTGCTCGCGCTGATGGAAGTTCCACCGCGGACACGAATCTGCACGCCGGCGCCGGGCTCACCGCTGTTTTGGGTAACGTTTACACCAGGCGCGCGACCTTGAATCATCTGGTCGACGTTAGTGATCGTGCCGACGTTCGCCGCACTTCCGTCGATCGTTGCGATCGATCCGGTGACTGCGACGCGACGCTGAGTTCCGTACCCCGTGACGACAACACCTTCGAGAACCGAGGCGCTCGGGATCAGCGAGAACTGTACGGCGGCCGTCGCTCCACTTCCTACTGTGACGGGTCGCGCCACCGAGTTGTAGCCAATGCGACGTGCGCGAACGCTTTGAGTTCCCGCGGGCACGCCGCTCAGACGGAAGGTGCCGTCGCTCCCGGTGACCGTCCCGCGCTGAGTTCCTTCGATCAACACAGTGACACCAGAGAGGGGCGTCTGACTCGTACTGTCGACAACTCGGCCGGTGATCACGGCGGTGGGTGCCTGCGCGCCGAGCGCGAGAGACCACAGCATGCCACCGACGAGAGCAGGAAGGAAATAACGGACTGCTGCCATAAAGCTGCCCTCGCAGAGTAGAGAGAGGAAGGAAGAAGAAATGGTTTCTTCTGTTTTTCGGACGCTAGAGTATCCGTCCGGCAAATTGCGTTGTCAAGACGTAATAGCGGGCCGTCGGCCGCTTACCGGCTAAGGACGGTGAACGGCATTGACCGTAGCGAAGCCTCAGGCGGACTTTTTTTTCTTTCGGGGACCCTGCGAAACGGCGGGAATTACAGACGGCGGGAATTACAGAGAAGAACCACATGCTGGGGAGCCGCGCCCGCGATGCCCTTCTCGCCGCGATGCATTCATCGCGATGCATTCATATAGTATCGTAGTACAGAGGGCACAGGCCCGGCAGGAATCGAACCTGCAACCGCCGGTTTTGGAGACCGGTGCTCTACCAATTGAGCTACGGACCTACGTTCCGCTACCGATCTGTCGTCACGTCAATTGCCAGTCAGTCGCGGGGAGGGGTGGCTGACGGGAATTGAACCCGCAACCCCCGGAGCCACAGTCCGGTGCTCTAACCAATTGAGCTACAGCCACCATATCACCTGCGTCCTGCATCATAACCGCAATCAGAGGGTGAATCAACGGCGCTCCCTCCTCTCCAGCGCAGAGTGAAACGGCGCTTTGCGCCGGCTATTTCGCTCTGTCGAGATACTCGCCGGTGTTCGGATTCACGCGAACCTTCTCGCCTGTTCGAACGAACTCCGGAACGTTGATCGTCACCCCGTTTTCGAGCTTCGCCGGTTTGGTCGAGGCCGTTTTGGTCGCCGTCTTCATCACCACGGATGTGTCGACGATCTCGAACACCATCGAGTTCGGAAGATCGATCCCGATCGGCTTCCCATTGTAGTACTCGGCCTGGATCTTCATTCCCGGCTGCATCCACTGGGCGTAGTCGCCGAGCGTCTCAGAGTCCATCTCCACCTGGTCGTAGTTCTCGGTGTTCATGAAGTGATACGTGTCGCCGCCCTGGTACATGAACTCCAGGTCGTGAGTCTCCATGGATGCCTTTTCGACGCTGTCAGCGGCGCGAAAGCGGTGCTCGAAATTAGAGCCGGAGCGGAGGTTCTTGAGCTTTGCCTGCACCATCGCGCGGAGGTTGCCGGGCGTGTGGTGCCGGAACTCGAGGACGCGGCAGGGATCGCCCTCGAAGACGAGGACCATGCCGCGCCGGATCTGGGTTGCGGGAAATGCCATGATGTGATTCCGGAAAAAAGACGCGCGGCGTATGAGCTCGCCGCGCATGTATCAATAAGCGTGAGGAACAACCACGTAATTTACCCGGAAATGGCAGTCAAAATCAACTTGCAACGACACGGCGTAGCGGGTCAAGATGCTTGGTCACGCTTCGAACTGCCACTCTATCACTGAGAGTCCAAAGGGTGGGAGACCGGCAAGACCGGCGAGGAATTCGATTTGCTCAGGCGCCGGATGCCGTTCTTCAATGGAACAGAATTGAAATTGAACAACAATCCCCGCTCCAACCCCGAAAGGCGCAGATATGTCAGCAATTGAGCTTCATGCACCGGCAGGATTTTTTCGACGGTCTTGAGCTCGACTATCACGGCGTTATCAACCAGGAGATCAGGCTTGTACGCCCGAAGGAGCGTCATCGATTTGTAGACGATCGGCAGCGGTACCTGGCGGCTCGCAAGGAATGTCAAGGAGGGACAACTCCAGGCACAGACACTCCTCGTACGTCGATTCCAGTAGGCCCGGACCGAGGAGGCGATGCACTTCTATCGCCGCGCCGATAAGCCGATGAGTGAGTGGATCGTCGTTCACATGCCATCGCTTTACCGAATCTGCCGCCTCCATCCTCGGAGAATTATCCCGTCGACACCGATAGCGGTCACCATTCTTTCACTGACGTGATCAGAAGGGCGCAGTCAAAAAGACATTCTCACTGGTCGTGCTGGTCTCCCAGACCGTGCCCGCCTTCAAATAGAGTGGCTAGCCACGGGTAGAGTGGCTAGCCACTGGAGAGAGGCTCGTGAACTAGAACTGACCGACGACGCGACACAGATGCCCGTACCCTTTACTCTCGTGACCTGTACGACTCCGCGACTGCGGGTTTCAGCCCTCGCCACACATTCTCCGC
>WNGF01019722.1_pt1 | contig 12730 bp, 10 predicted proteins | sample 5400641 | NCBI WGS metagenome assembly WNGF01 (sample SAMN13153371, study PRJNA577476) | soil metagenome | isolation source: 80 cm soil or saprolite under grassland replicate 2 | place: USA:California | collected 2016-06-15
AAGGCGTTGGTTGCACACTGCACCTCCTAGGCTTGGTGCGACAGGACTTCGGCACGGGGGTGGTGGTTGGGTGGGCGGCCGGTCTTCTTGAACGGTGGCGTGTCGGGGATCTCGTAGAGTCGCTCGCCCTTTTCGTTGAAGACCTCGCTGCGCAGGCGTCCCTCGGCAGCCCACTGCTTGATCGTCGAGGTGCACACGCCGAGGCGGTCGGCGAGCTCGCGCACGCCGACCATGCCGCGCGCTTGGAGGCGGTCCTTGCGGGAGGCGAGCCGGTGGCTGCGGCGGATGTGGCAGATGATCCCGGCGGTGAACGGCTGGCCGGTGCCCGAGGTGATCCCGGAGCGGTTGAGGGCCTCGGCGACCTCGGCGTCGGTGTGATCGTCCAGGAGCCGGTCGATCTCGGCGGTGACCGCCGCTGGTGTGCGGCGCAGGTCCGGTGCGGCCAGTGGGGCGGGCAGGGTGAGGCTGCGGGTGGGGCCGCCGGTGAAGCGCACGTGTGCGGTGATGGCCTGGCCGCGCAGGAGGGTGACGTCGGCCAGCAGCAGCCGCACCATGCGCTTTCGTTCCCGCTGGGGGGTGCGGGGATCGTTCCAGAGGGCGGGGAAGTCGCTGGCCAGGGCGAGGATCTTGGCGCGCTGGTCGTGGCTGAGGGTCGAGGCCGCGTGGGCTTGGCGCTCGTAGTCCTCCTGCGCGCGGGTGTGGTCGCGCAGCGCCTGGTTCCAGTCGGCCTCCAGCGAGGCGGCCACCAGGCGGTTGTCGGGGTCGACGGCCAGGTAGCGCCGTCGGGCCAGCTCGGCGGTGTGGCGGGCCCGTTCCACTTGGGCGCGGCGCAGCCGGTCGGCCTCCTCGGCGTGCGCCGCCAGCTCGTCGGAGACGGCCAGGGCGACCTCCAGGGCCATCGGGGTGACGGTGGCAAGCAGCAGCTCGCTCACGGCTTGGTCGACGCCGCCGCCGAGGATGGCCTGGCAGCTGGGGGTGGCGGTCTGGATGCCGGTGCGCTGGCAGACGTAGACGGGCGTGAGGTCATGGCCGCGCTGCTGGTAGCGCACGGTCATGCGCTGCCCGCAGCGTCCGCAGACCACCAGTCCCTGCAGCAGGGCGGGGCCTTCCCGGGCCGGGCCGGCACGGCGGTCTTGGCCTTGGGCCGCCGCGCAGGCGGCCAGGCGGCGCTGGTTGTCCTCGAACTGCTCCCAGCTGAGGTAGCCGGCGTGCGCGTCGGGGATGAGCGCGATCCAGTCCTGACGGGGCTGCAGCAGGTAGCGGGCTTGGCCGTCGGGGCCGCGCCGGGCGTGTCGGCGGCCGTAGCTGAACGCGCCCGCGTAGCGGGGGTTGTGCAGCACCTGCAGCACGCGGTGGTGGGCCAGGGGATGCCAGCCGAGTTCGCCGCGGTTGGGCCCGGTGCGCACCCGCAGCGGGAACAGCAGGCCCTCCTCCGCGAAGGCCTTGACGGTGGCGCGGGCCGAGCCGGTGCGGGCGAAGGTCGAAAACAGGTGGCGGACGGCCTGCTGCACGCCCAGGTCGGGATCCAGGACCACCCTGCCGACGGGGTCGTGCACGAACCCGACCGGCAGGGGCATCGCCAGCTCGCCGCGGCGGGCCTTGGCGAGCTGGCCGCCACGCAGGCGGGCCTTGAGCAGGTGCAATTCGGCTTCGCTCATGGCGCCTTTGAGGCCCAAGACCAGCCGGTCGTTGAACGAGCAGGGGTCATACAGGCCGTCCTCGTCCAGGATCAGCGTGGTGGTCAGCGCGCAGATCTCCAGCAGCCGGTGCCAGTCGGCGTTGTTGCGCGCCAGCCTTGAGACTTCCAAGCCCAGCACGATGCCGGCCCGGCCCATGCCGACGTCGGCGACCAGCCGCTGGAAGCCGTCGCGGCCCTCGGCGGAGGCGCCCGAGCGGCCCAGGTCCTCGTCGATCACGATCACCTGTTCAGCCGGCCAGCCCAACGCGACCGCCCGCTGGCGCAGCGCGTAGTGGCGGTCGGTGGAGGTGGTGTTCTCGACCACCTGGCGCAGGGTGGACTGGCGCACATACAGGTAGGCGGCCCGGCGCAGGTGCTCTGTCGTCACCTTCTCGGCGGCATCGGCTGCCATCAACTCGCTCCTTTGGGGTCAGCGGCCTGCTGGGGCTGCAGCAGCCCGGCGGCCATGGCGGTGTTGGGGGACGCTTTCGATGAGCATGTAGGGGGCTTGTGGGGACACTCGTTGTGGTGACGAGCCTGAGCCCTTGGGGCCGTGGCGGTGGGACAGGTTGAGCGGCAGGCTCGCCCGTCCAGCGGTGTGGTAGCCCGGCCGGGCGTCGGGGTTGCCCGGGGTGCTCGGCGCAGGGCACGCTCTCGCCCGTCGTGAACGCGCAAGGCCCTCCCAACCTCGTGGCAGAGGGGAGGGCCTTGCTGATGGTGCGAGGCGCACCGGTGCTGATGGTAGGGACCGACCCCGACCGGGTCGAGTTGGCGCTTGCCGCCGGCGAGCTGGCCTGCCCGCGGCCGGGGTGTGGGGGCGTGCTCGGCCCGTGGGGTTGGGCGCGGGGCCGCTGGCTGCGTGGCCGCGGCGGCGTGTGGCAGCGGCTTCGTCCCCGGCGGGGCCGCTGCCGGGAGCGGCCGTGCCGGGCCACGCACGTGTTGTTGCCGACCGTGGGGCTGCTGCGCCGGGTGGACCTGGCCGAGGTGGTCGGCGCGGCGCTGCTGGCCCGCGCCCACAAGGTGAGCCTGCGCCAGGTCGCGGGCGAGCTGGGCGTGCCGCTGTCGACGGTGCGCGGCTGGCTTGGCCGCATGGCCGGCGAGCGTGCGGAGCTGGTCCGGGTGCACTTCACCCGCTTGGCCTTGTGGCTGGACCCGGGCGCCGAGGTGCCCCAGCCGCGCGGGTCGCCGCTTGCCGATGCGGTGGAGGCGATCGGGATCGCCGCGGTGGCGGCCGCGCGTCGCTTGGGGTCTGCCGGCCCCGGCAGTGCCCCGGGCAGCCCCTGGCGGCTGGCGGCCGGCGCGACCGGCGGGCGGCTGCTGGCTCCGGTGGCGCCGCTGGCGCCCTCGCCCTCGACCAAGACGAGCAACACCAGCTCGCCCTTTCCGGTCTGGTGGTGACCGGCGAGGCTGCCCGGCGTCGCCGACCGGGGCCGCCGAGCCCAAGGCGACCAGCCCGAGCCCGTCGAGCCCGTCGAGGAGCCGCCGTGGACGCACCCGTGGACGACCGCCGCCACGCCATCGCCCTGTTCCGCTACTCGCTGATCCGTGAAGCCGCCGACCCCACGCTGTCGCCACGCCAGCGCGGCAAGCTGGTGCGCGCCCTGGCCGAGCGCGACCACGTCGGCCCTGACGGGCAGCGGGTCCGGCTTGCCCGGGGGACCCTCGACCGGTGGATCCGCGACTGGCGCGCTGGCGGGTTCGCCGCGCTGCTGCCCCGCCACCACACCCAGGGGCTGCGCACCGCCGAGGTGCTGCTCAACCTCGCCGTCGAGCTCAAGCGGGAAGCCCCCGGGCGCACCGCCACCCAGATCGCGGCGATCATCGCCGAGGCCCGCGGGGACGCCCCCTCCGCCCGCACGATCAACCGCTACTTCGGCCGCGTCGGCCTGGCCCGCCAGCTCGCCGACCACCCACCGCGGGCGTTCGGCCGGTTCGAGGCCGAGCGGCCCAACCACCTGTGGACCGGGGACGCGCTGCACGGCCCAACCGTCGCCGGCCGCAAGGCCTACCTGTTCGCCTTCATCGACGACCACAGCCGCGCGCTGGTCGGCTACCGCTGGGGCCTGGCCGAGGACACCCTCAGGTTGGAGGCGGCCCTGCGGGCCGGGCTGGCCTCCCGTGGCGTCCCCAGGCTGCTCTACGTCGACAACGGCTCGGCGTTCGCCAGCAAGCAGCTCGAGCGGGCCTGCGCGATCCTGGGGATCCGCCTGGTCCACAGCCGCCCAGGCCAGCCGGCCGGGCGGGGCAAGATCGAGCGCGTGTTCGGCACCGTGCGCCGCCAGTTCCTGGTCGAGCTGGCCGCCCGCGGCGGCGCGGCCGACCTGGCCGAGCTGAACCGCCTGTTCGCGGCCTGGGTCGAAGGGATCTACCACCGCCGGGTGCACTCGGAGACCGAGCAGCCGCCCCTGGAACGCTTCCTCGCCGGCGAGGTGGTGCCCCGGCTGCCCGGCCCCGCCGAGCTGCGCGAGGCGTTCTTGTGGGCCGAGCGCCGCCAGGTGTCCAAGACCGCGATGGTCGGCCTGCACGGCAACCGCTACGAGGTCGACCCCGCCCTGGTCGGCGCGACCGTCGAGCTGGTCTTCGACCCCTTCGACCTGGCCACGATCGAGGTCCGCTACCAGGACCGCCCCATGGGAGCGGCCCGGCCGGTCAAGGTCGGCCGCCACGTCCATCCCCAGGCCAAACCCGAGCTCCCACCCGCCTCGGCCCCGGCGCGGCCGACCGGGATCGACTACCTGGGCATGGTCGAGGCCAAGCTCGCCGCCCAGACCCGGCGGGCGATCGCCTACGCCGAGCTGCCCCTGCCCGGCCTGGAGCCCGGCCACGGCTCTGCCGACCTGCCAGCCTCGGCGCCACCCAGCGGCGGCGACGATCGCTACCCCAACCCCAAGGAGCCAACCCGATGATCGAGCGCCTGCGCGCCCACTACGGCTTCAACCGCACCCCCTTCGGGCGGGACCTCGCCCCCCAGATGCTGCACCGCCACCGCACCCACGCCGAAGCCACAGCCCGCATCACCTGGCTGGTCACCGAACGCGCCCTGGGCGTGGTCACCGGCGAGGTCGGCGCCGGCAAGACCGTCGCCGCCCGCGCCGCGGTCGCCGCCCTGGACCCCACCCGCCACACCGTCATCTACCTGCCCAACCCCATGATCGGCGAGCGGGGCCTCTACACCCACATCGTCCGCCACCTCGGCGGCGTCCCCCGCTTCCACAAGGCCAGCCTGGTCCTGCAGGCCAGCGACCTGCTCGCCGCCGAGGAAGCCGAACGCGCCCGCACCGCCGTGCTGATCCTCGACGAGGCCCACCTGCTGCGCGGCGAGCAACTCGAGGAGGTCCGCATGCTCACCAACCACGACATGGACTGCCGCTCGCCGTTCGCCTGCCTGCTGCTGGGCCAGCCCACCCTCCGCCAGCGCGTCAAGCAGGGCACCATGGCCGCCCTCGACCAGCGCATCGGCCTGCGCTACCACCTCGACGGCATGGACCTCGCCGAGACCGCCAGCTACCTCAAGCACCACCTGCAGCTCGCCGGCCGCACCGACACGCTGTTCTCCGACGACGCCGTCGCGCTGCTCCACCAGACCTCGCGCGGCATCCCCCGCCAGGTCAACAACCTCGCCGTCCAGGCCCTGATCGCCGCGTTCGCCGGCAGCAAGAGCGTGGTCGACGAGTCCACCGCCCGCCTGGCGGTCGCCGAAGTCACCGGCACCTGACCCCAGCGCGTCGAGCGCGTCCTCAACCTCGCGCCCATGGCCGACAGGCTGGTCATGGGCGCGCTTGCGTCTGTCCACCCGCCAACGGCCACCGTGCCCAACCTGACCGCCACCCCGGCCAAGCTGACGACCCGCCCAGCCGACCCCACCCCGACATGCTCACGCTGAGCGTCCCGGCCATGCTCAAGAAGGCTGGCGCGCAACAGGCGGCCAGCACCACCACGACCGCTGAGGATGCGGCCGCGGGGGGTTGGGGTGCGTGGTTGGTCGCCGGTGCCGGCGGCGCCACGGTCCGCCACGCGGCCATCCAGGCCGCCAGTCCCTGGCCCATCACCAGCCCCAACCCCAGCACGTGCCCGCCGGCGCCGCCGGCAAGCGCGACCGAGCGCAACTGCTCGTAGTGGTGCACCAGCCGGCCGTCGTCGGCGTGGTCGCGGTGCTCATTGGGGACTTTTGGGCTGCTGGCGGCGGGCCAGCGCCCGTTCGATCGAGCGTGGATGCACGCCGATCCCGAAGCGCTCGGCGATGAGGTCGACCAGCTCGCCGGGCCGGGTGGATGGGTCGGCGGCCAGGTGGGCCTGGACGAACTCCACGACCTCGGCCGACAGCTTGTGCGCCTGGCGCGGTCCCGGCTTGGCCGGCAGCAGCCCGGGCAGGCCTGCCTGGTCCAGGGCCGCGGCGGCCGCATACCAGCTCGGACGGGAGAACCCGAACGACGCTGCCGCCGCTGCCACCGCCGCGCCCTCTTGGCGCACTCGGCGGACCATCTCGTATTTGACCTGGACCAGATCCCGCGGATCCAGAAACGGCGAGGTGGCGAACGCCTCGTCAACGACTGCCTCGGGATGCGGGTTCAGGCTCCTGGCCGCTGCCAGCGCCTCCGCCTTGGGATCGGGCTTCCTGCTTCTTGCCATCCTCACCTCCGGCACGGATCGCAACTATGTAAGACTGATTGTGTCGGACTGCGTGTGGTTGTCAAGCCGCCCGTTCCACCCAAAGGCTGTTCACCCTGGTAGCGGCGGCACCTCTGCGGAAAGCCTCGTTCCGAATGCCGACGCCATCCTCGCTCGAAGGCAGAATCCCTCTTACATATCCGGCATAGTTGGCCTTACATGCACGAGTCCCCACCGCCGCACAGCCGCTCCAGGAGCCCGGCCAACTCGAGCAACTCCCCAACACGCAGCGGCGAGCGGCCAGCGGCCACGACGACGAACGGATCAGCCGGGTCGGCATCGGTCCAGCCTGCAGGCAGACCATGAACGTTGCCGTCGGCGTCGAAGAAGAACACGCGGTCCTCCCCCCACGCCTTGCGGCGGAAGGCAAGGTCGAACTCGCGTCCCGACAGGGGATGGAACGGGTGCGTCACCCGCACCCGAGCTTGCGCACCTTGCGAATCACCAGCAGACGGCGCGGGCCAACGCCTCCGCCGAACGCTGGGTCCGCACGGTACGTCGTGAGGTGCTGGACCGGATGCTCATCTTCGGACGCCGGCAGCTGCGGTCTGTGCTGGCCGAGTACGCCGACCACTACAACCGGCACCGCCCGCATCGCGCCTTGGGGCAGACCCCACCGCTCGGGTCCGCCGAACCACCGGTCATCCCGCCCGCTGGAAGGGTTGCCCGACGGGATCGACTCGGTGGGCTGATCCATGAATACGCGCAGGTCGCATGACATGGACCGAATACCTGGCACCCACAGGTGAGGAAGGCGCGAACCGTGTCGACGTACTGCTCGGGGTGGGTCAGCTGTGGCGTGTGGCCGGCGCCGGCGAAGGTGTGTCGTTGGATGCCGTCGGCCACACCGACCCGACGAGCCAGCTCGGTTACGATGACCCGCAGGAAGGCCGGGCTCTGGTCGCCGTCTGTCAGTAGCAGCGGCACGGGCCGCCGCGACAGCGCCTGGACGTCGAGGTCGGCCCAGTGGGGGTCGTTCATCGTCTCGAGGAACGTCGGCGCGTTGTCGACCATCGTCTGCCGGAGCTGCTCTGGCAGCTGGTCCCACATGCCGGGACCGAGCGTGACCTCTTCGACGAATCGCTCCGCGCCGCCTGTGGTGTCGCCGGCGCGGAGCTGGTGCGCCACCGCCTCGAGCTGCGCCTGGATGGCTCGCAGGATCGGCTGGAGCTCGGCGTTGTCGTGCATGACACCCCTGCCGAGCAGGGGCGGCTCGTGGACGATCAGGCTGCGGACCAGCTCCGGGCGGGGAGCCGCCAGGCCGAGTGCGATGGAGGCCCCGTAGGAGCTGCCGGCCACGTGCATGGGGCCGAGGTCGAACGTCTGGATGAGCGCCGCCAGGTCGTCTTCGTGCACCGACCGGGGCCCGTCGCCTGCCCGCCGGCTGCGGGAGTGCCCCCGGCGATCGTAGGCGACGATCTGGAAGGACTCGGCCAGGCCGGGTGCGACGAGCTGCCAGCTGCGGTGATCGGTCCAGCCGCCATCCGCGACCTGCGCCCCGACGTCGTGCTGTCCCAAGACCTGTGCGCCGTCTGCGCCGTTCCGTCCGGACACGTCAACGCGGCGGTGGATGTCCTGGGCTGCCAGGCCGAGGTCGTCTCCCTCGACCCCAGCTCGCTGGAGGACATGCTGCGCGTCGGGAGGTCGCCGGCGTGGACGAGCGGGCCAGAGAGGTCGTTGCCGGCCTGCGCCGTCGACTCGCGAGCGCCCAAGCCGCGGTCGGCGGGCTGGAGCGGCCGCGCGTGTTCGCGCTCGAGTGGAGCGATCCCCCGTTCAACGGCGGGCACTGGGTCCCGGAGATGCTCGAGGTCGCCGGCGCCGAGGCGCTGCTCGCCTGTCCCGGTCGCCCGTCGGTCCGCATGGCATGGGAACAGATCGGCGACGCGGAGCCGCAGGTCGTGGTGTTCATGCCCTGCGGCTACGACCTCCAGGCGGCAGCCGACGAAGCGAGACGGACCTTGCTGCGGCGACCCGAGCTGGCCCGCGCCGAGGCGATCGTCGCCGTGGACGCCAGCGCCTACTTCTCCCGTCCCGGTCCCCGCCTCATCGACGGCGTCGAGATCCTCGCCTCGGCGCTGCACCCGGGCCGGCTCCCGCCGCCACCGCGGGAACGGTCGAGCGGCTCGGCCCTGAGTCCAACCGGCGAAGCATGGAGGAAAATCAACTTGACCTGCCCGATCCGGCCGCCCAGGTTCATGCACAGGTTGCGGGCCTGCTGGGTCGCCCAGGCGCCGGTCGGGTTGGCCGTCACGCCAAGCACACGGACTCGGCGGGGCGACCGGCTCTGTAGCCAGACGCCGTGGCGGTGTCGCCGCCACGGCGCCTGCCTTGGTTACGGCGCCGCCGGCCCGGTCGGCTTGACGATCCACAGGCCAGTGCGCATGTCGCTTGCGTAGACGATGCCGGTCTCGGGGTCGATCGCGACGCCCCACACCTCGGCCGGGCCAACCCCGAGCGAGTTCGCGTGGCGCTTGCTGGTGTCGGGGACGAACTGGCCGACGCGTTTGGGCTGCGTCGGGTTGCTGACGTCGATGGCGACGATGCCGTTGCTGTACCAGGCCGAGTAGGCGCGGTCGCCGAGCACCTCGGTGTTGTGGACCGACCAGCTCCCCGGCGGGGTCGGGTGCTCGCCGAAGGCGTGCGGCGCGTCGGTGAACCTGCCGACCTGCTGCCACTCGCCGCTGGCGTCCTCGCGGAACACCCGCAGGTAGCCCCACGAGGGCGTCTGCGCGGTGACGGTCAGCGTGACCGGCCCGGCTGCGGCCCGGATGGCGTCGGCGACGTCGTCGATGTCGGCGATCTGGAAGACCGGAACCCCGGCGGCGGCCAGCGCCTTGGGGTCCGCGCCGGGTGAGTACGCGTAGGCGTCGTCGGGGCTGACCAGGTTGGAGACGAACGCCTTGGCGCCCGCGGCGCCGGCTAGGATCGTCTGCTGGCCGATCGTGCACGGCGGTACCGGCCAACCGGGGATGATCCCGACGTAGAAGGGGTCGATGCTGTCGGCCAGGGCGAGCTTGCCGGCAGCGCCGGCGTAGTCGGACGCCCGGCAGCCGTCGCCGGCGTCGTGGACGGTGCCGCTGACGGTCCGGCCGCCGGCGGTGAGCTGCACCGGCGCCCACGGCTGCTGGAGGCCCTCGACCGCGCGCGCGCCGGTCGCCGAGCTGGTCACCAGCACATCCGGCAGGCTCTGGAAGTCCTCGTCGTTTTGGAGGATGTAGCGCGCGCCGCCGACCTGGTACGGCGTCATCGAGTGGCCGTCGCCGCTGGAGCCGGTCGGGTAGATCGTGCGGCCCAGGTACACCGGCGCCGACGGGTTGCTGATGTCGAACTTGAGGATGCCGCCGTCCCAGTAGGAGACGTAGGCCGTCCTGCCGGCGTCGGCGGCCCGCACGCTGTGCGCGTAGTGGGCGGCGAAGAACCCCGGCAGCCCCTGGAAGGAGCTGGAGACCGGGTCGTTGCCGCCCTGGATGAGCAGGTCGCTGTCGGCGATGATCCCCCAGTCCGACAGCGGCCGGGGGGCTGCGGGGTTGCTGACGTCGACGATGCGGAACTCGCCGCCGAAGCTGGTGCCGAAGTAGGTGTCGGAGAACTCGCTGTACGGCGTCGCCAGCAGCGCGAGCGCCGTCCCGTCGGCCCGCACCGTCAGGTCGAGCTCGTGCACCCCGGTCGGGGTGGGGAGGAAGCTGAGCTGGACCGGCTGGCGCGGGTTGGTGACGTCAAACAGCGCGAGCCCGTCGGAGCCGCCGGGGCCGCAGGCCTGCACGCCGATGCCGAGCACGTCGCGGCCGCCGACCCGCCGCACCACGACGTCCTCGTTGGAGGAGTTCCTACGGGCGCCGATGTACCCTTCCCACTTCGGATTGGTGGGGTCGTTGACGTCCACGACCTTGGCGCCCTGGCCGGTGCACTGGGCGCTCCAGGTGCCGACGTAGGCGAACTTGCCCACCGCGCCGCCGTGGTCGTAGAACCACACGTCGCCGTTTGGGACGCCGCCGCCGAGGTTGGCCTGGCCGAGCACCTGGAAGTTGTCGGCGACCAGTGGCGCCGGGCTGCCCGACTGCGACGCCGCGGCCCGCTTGGCCGCGTCGAGAACGGCGCGCTGACGCTCCTGCCAGGGGCCGGCACCGACGCTCGCGCCGGCGTGCCAGGGGAGGGCAAGGGCGAACGCGGAGACGGCAGCCAGAGACAGGATGGCGCGGCGCATGCGCCTGGACTTCGACATTGAAGGCCGTCCTTCCCACGACGACGCGTGACTACGAGAGCATCACGGGCGCTTGGCTCGTCGAAGCCTGCAGATGCGGAGGTGGCGGGAGGCCGCGGGTGTCCTGTGAACCTGAAGCAGACCGAGGGCTTGGCTCGTTTGGCAGTAATCCCTGTGAACGCCACAGGCTATGCTCAAGGCTCGGCGGATAGAAATAGGCCATTCGTCGTAGCAAGGACTACTGCTGGCCATGGCGAGGTGGGTGCGCCGCCGCGACCCTGGCTGGAACGTCCAGTACCCGTTTCTACGTTCGCATCGGGATGGGCCTGATACCGACGAAGCGTTCGAGGAAGCTCGCCTCGCTAGCGGCGATGATCGACCAGCTGGCGACGATGACGGGGTAGAGCACGGTGGAACTTCCAGCCCGCAGACGGGCTCTTCGACGCGGGAAGACAGCCTCTGCTGCCCGTCTGCTGCCTGTACAGTCCAAACCCCCGGTCGACAGGCCTGACCAGGGCTCTGACTAGGGTGGGCGTGGCAGGCTTTGAACCTGCGACTTCTGCCGTGTGAACGAATGCCGCCCGGTTCACGCGCCACTCCCCCACCCCACGGCGTCCCCACATCGGCCCAGGTCACCCAGGATGCGTTGTCGCACCGCGTAGGACCGCGTGAGCTGCCATAGTGTTCTGCTGGCGCTCGCGAAGGACATCATCACTGAACCACCCTGTCACGCGGGCCGAACAAGGTCGTGGTGTGGAGCTTCCCGATCGTGAGGAACGGCCTGGTCTATGTGGTCGACATCCGCAACGGCCTGTACGTGCTGCGCTACACCGGGCGCCACGCGCGCAAGGTCAACCGGATCCGCTTCCTTGAGGGCAACTCCAACCTCGGCGATGCGCTCCGCCTCGCTGACAGCTCGGGGGTAGGCAGCAGATCGGTTGGGAGGCCGGCACAAGTGCCGGCCTCCAGCCCGTCCAGGCCATGTGGAATCCGTCGACGGCTACGGCAGCTTGTCGCGACCGTCCCCTTGGTCAAGGGCACCCTCGCCGATGCCGGTGCAGCAGATCAGGAGGGCCCCGACGAACGCTGTGGAGGAGCGAAGCAGGTTGCGCCGCAAGCCGGCAGTAGACCAGCGACGCGCCGAGCGCGGCCTTGGGAACGGCGCGACCGGCTCGCAGCTCAGCCGGTGGGCCGGACCGAGCCGATGTAGTCGGGGCGGTTGATCGAGCGGATCCGCACGACACTGCCGGTGTAGGGCGCCTCGATCATCAGGCCGCCGCCGATGTACATGCCCATGTGGTGGATCGTCGACGGCTCGTTGGTGTCGGTCGCGTAGAAGACCAGGTCACCAGGCTCGAGGTCGAGCATGCTGGGCACGTGGGGGCCGGCGTACCACTGCGAGCGGGAGGTGCGCGGCAGGGTCACGCCGGCGCTCCGGTAGGCCATCATGGTCAGCCCCGAGCAGTCGTAGCGGTCGGGCCCGGTGCCGCCCCACAGGTAGGGCTTGCCGAGCTGGGCCCGCGCGAACGCGATGGCCTGCCTGGCCGCACCCTGCCGCGGCAGCGGCACGTCACCCCACGACGGGCTGCTGCCATGCCGGCGATGGCGCGCGCGTGCGGCTGCGCGGGCCCTGGCGGCCCGCTCGGCGGCCAGCCGGCGCTGCAGGGCTCGCCGGCGTAGCTCCTCCTGCCGCTTGCGCTCCTGCTCCACCGCGCGTTTGACCTCGGCCTTGACCCTGGACAGGTACGCTCGCTGGGCGGCCAGCTTGCCCTCGATGGCGGCGCGCTGGGCGGTCAGGCGCCACCGGACGCGTTCCTGCTCACGCTGCTGCGCGGCCAGCGCCGCGGCGACCGAACGCAGCACGGCCTTGGCGTGGACCACCCGGGTGACGGCGTCATGGTCGGCCGTCACCACGCCGGCCTGGTAGCGGGCCGCGGTGAGGGCCTCGTGGACGTCGCGCACCCCGAGGAACTGCTCAAGCCCGGTGATCGGCCCGGTGACGTAGATCGCGCGCACCCGGTCGTCGAGCGTGCGCTGCGCCAGCTCGAGCTGGGCCTGGGCAACGTCGAGCCGTCGCCTGGTCTGGCGCTCTTCGGCCATGGTGTCCTTGAGCGCTGCTTCGTTGGTGTTGTAGTCCTCGACCAGCGCCTCGACCTGATCGGTTATCCGGTCGATCGTCGCCC
>WNGF01007855.1_pt1 | contig 12728 bp, 17 predicted proteins | sample 5400641 | NCBI WGS metagenome assembly WNGF01 (sample SAMN13153371, study PRJNA577476) | soil metagenome | isolation source: 80 cm soil or saprolite under grassland replicate 2 | place: USA:California | collected 2016-06-15
ACGTAGCATTGAAAGAAGGCGGTTAAATAGGCAACGCTAATCTGGTGTTGGTCTTCGACTCGTCGCGCAACCAGCAAAACGAGTTGAATAGTGACACATAGTCCCGGTACGGTAAGAGGACTGAAAATCCTCGTGTCGGCGGTTCGACTCCGTCCCTGGCCACCATTCCAACTTTTTATTTTTCAACTCGTTACAGAAGTTGCGCACTCCGTCTAACTCCATTTTAGCTGTCTACTTTGCCATTACTTTGCCAGTTCTGAGTCGGCCGCATTAGTTTGGTCCAACAAATGGAATTGATCCAGTTTGGCGGCAGCCTCTTTCATGGACCTCTCATCGGCGATGGCATACCGCCGATAAATCGCCTCGGTCTTATGCCCGACCATTTTCATCGCGTCGCTGCGGGAGACACCGGCGCGCTCTAAATTGCGCACTGCGGTTCTCCTGAAATCGTGTGGAATCCGATTACCGATTTTTTTGATCAGCTTGCCATCCGACGACCTGATCTCTGTCCCCAATCCAGCCTTCACGCACGCCGTCAGCCATGAGCGCCGGAAGGTCTTGATGGGTCGCCCGTTCCTATGAAATAGCCAGGGTATGATGCGACCGGTAGCTTTCTCCAGCGCTTTTGTGCGTTCGAGCTGTTTCTCGATGACTGCACGGAGCCGCTTGGTGAAAGGAAAATTGCGACCTTCGTTGTTTTTGGTTTCTCCCGGATCAAGCCGCAACCAGCCGCGTCCCTTGAGGTCAGCGTGATGTTTTTGACGCGAAAAAATCTCGTCATGAATTCTCCAGCCGGTAATGTAGCCTGTCTCGATCGCGGGCTGTAGGTCCTCGGTCAAATTTTTGAGAACAGGACAAAACTCCTCCCATTCGAAAAATCCTTTGCGCGTGTTGTTCAATGCCAGCTTCCCGATGTACGGCTTGACGGCAACCCTGCTCGACCTGATGCCGAGAGTAAACATTCGCGACAATCCGGCGAGCTCGTTGTTGATTGTCGAGGCGGCGGCTTTTTGATCCTGTCGGGATGTGACGTATGCCGTCACTTTATCGCCCGTAATCTCCACCGCACGGTAGTCACAGAAGAATTCACGTAAATGTGTGATGGCATCCTCAAGCCGAGCCAGTGATCGGCGACCGTTGGCTTTGTAGTCGTTGATGATCATAGCCGCCATGTCTTCGAAATTGGTCTTTTCTACATCAGGGCCGACCGCTTTCCCGAGCGCAATTTCGCCGTGCCTTTTCTTCAAAAGCTTTCGGGCATCGGGCTCCTTTCTTGACTTCGATGATTCTCGGATGAGCTTTCCGCGCACCGAATATGCAATCCACCATGTTGGTGAGCGCCGTTCTTCGCCGCTCTTTTTATCGATCCACGTCGGCTGATATACACGACCCATTCCACGCATATTTATGTCCATTTAGCCCTCCATTTCTTTGGTGGTGGGCTAGTACACGTCGACCCTATGAAGATCAACGAGCTGTTACGGTTTTTTGGCGGCGAGCCAGCGGCGGAGACCGGCCTCGGAAAAACGCAAATGTTTTCGACTAATCCGGCGGGCAAAGGGAAGTTGGGGGGCCTTGCGATAAACCCAACGACGACTGACACCCATACGCTTGGCGGTTTCATCAGCCGTCAGGAGCGTGTCTTTCTCAGCGCTGCTCGCGTTGCTATTTTCCGTCCGCTCTTCGTGCAGTACCTCGCGAATGATCTCTTTGATCTCGGCACGCAGCGTGGCTCCCAGAATGTTCGTGGGCTCGCTCATGTTGGGGAACTACATCGACTCGACGTATGCTCTTTTCGGTTTGGGGAATGTTACACTTCCAGGATTGTCACGCGGGGGCTCTTATTACCTTTGCGCTCTACCCTAACGAGAGCTGCTAGCTCGAGCCATTTAAGCGCCCGACTACCCGCAAGGCGATGAATGCCAAACTTTTTGAGCTGTACGCCGGAAAGTATGACGGTCGACTTTTTAGAAACACCGCTGAGATACCAAAGAACGATGCCTACGGCAGCAGATTTACCGCGCAATGCCGTTACCTTCATCACCCATGGGAGAGGAATTGTTCGCACATAAAATTTCTTGGACGGATTGGCCTTTACGGAGTTCAATCCTTGCTGCCGCAGTATGTCCGACAGGTCTATTGAACCGATCTTAACTTCGTCTGCAGCAATATGATTAAAGGCACGTTTCAAGCTAGTTTCCGGAGACAGGTCTTAACCTATATTAAAGTAATCTCTATAAAGTAATTTCTTAAAGTAATTGGGGGCTATTCACCGATGAACACTGGTTGTTCACTGGCAAACAGCCCCTGTTCATCAGTGAACGGACCGGAGAGCTTTGTCGTCGAACGCTTCGTCATCTGCTCAATCAATTCCCAAACGAGTGCCCACATAGCGGCACCACGTTCGTCGGTATAATGATCAGGCCATCGCACTAGCTTGGCATCTGACCGCAACTCGAATCCACCCAACACAGCGGCACTGGCTTCTGCCATTGCCTTTTGTGTTCTCGCCACATCCCTCTCAAGATGTTCCAGTGGAGCCTCTATGAGAATCGCATCGTGAACAGGCGCACAGACAGAAATATCTTGTTCAGTGGCCAAGCAGCAGGCCAGCCGCAGCAGCTCGGCGCCATTGCCCTGCATAGGAAAATTACGCAATGACCGCGGATTTATTTTCGACCCAGCTTCCAACTGGATTTGCCAGCCGAAAACCGTATACAGATTTTTGAACAGCGTTGCATGGCAAACCACCGCATCAGACCATCTCCAAAATTTTCTATAAACTTGGCGGTGGGCTTGGAGCAACGCACGGGATTCAACTACCGATTTTCCGATACGAGCTGCCAAGCTTTCGGCGCCCATGCCGTACTGGACCGCGAGCGCACAGGCTTTATATTGTTCACGGATAGCCGCATGACTTTGCCTTGTTGCATCCAGCGGTACAGCTCCGGCCTGCTTGGCAAATTCAAGATAAGGATCACCTGATAAATAGGCTTGGATCATGGCATCATCACCAGAGAGGACACCAGCAATGGCAAATTCCTGCTGGCTCCAATCGATGTATGCTAAGCCACGGTCAGGATCTGGTTGGATTAGGTTTCGTAACCATACTGCAGGAACCAAAAATGCATTTCGCATTGCTAGGCTGGTTTCTGCCGGTCTTGGCTCTGAATGCAGATAGCAATGTGCGATTCCGTCCATCACTGCCGATGGCTAGGGATTCGAGTCGAAGCTGTGACAATGAGAATCGCAATTCCCGAATGGGGTTAACGATAGGATATGATCGACTCATCTCGCGGAATGTGTCGTCATCTAGCGCTAGTCTTCCCGACGGTAAGCGGGGCCATGGAATGCCGTGTATGCCTAGCCATTGATCAAACCGATCAATCTTAAAAGTGCGCCCATCAAAGATGCCGGAATCGCGGTTTACAGTATCAATAAGTTGATCCTGAATACGTGGCCAATACTCGCGCAATGTATCCAACTCACTTACGCTTATGGGTATTCCGGTCCATTCCATATTCGCCGCGGCTTTCATGTATCGTCCACGCAACAATGCACGAGGAAGATCAATACGGGATTCCATGACTTGTAGGAGTTTCCTGAGCGCCATGACATCGCTCTCGCAGTAATCGAGTAAGGCGGTCTTCTCTTCTGCTGTCCAGGGTCCGCCGCGCATCGCTAGATTCCGCATCTCCTCCTTTTCGGCAGCGTCTATAGAATCCAGACCGAAGTAGGCTAGGGCGCCAAGCAATCCATTTCCACACGGAACCCGTAATCCGTTCGTCAGTGCGCGGAACTCAGTGAATAGGTCGAGCACGTAGTACGGTAGCCGCCAATTCAAAGCTAGATGACAGGCCATTTCAGCACTGGCATAATATGCGACGAAAAGGCTGTCGCGTGTGACCGCATACGGAGGAGCGGATAAACGTGCCAGCTCATCTTCCCATATCCGGAGCCTTTGTCCCGAAAAGAACTCATGAGCGGCAAGGCAAATAGGTCTAGGTCTTTCACCGTCGGGTGCCCGGAACTCGGTATCGACTAACATTACCTGCAGGAAATCGGATAGCTTCATCTAAGTTATACTTCGCCGCGCAACTTTTTAATGACTGGGTCGCTGATGTCTTGGATGAACCGATCTCGGAACGCGATCTTTAGGACCTCCTCAAAACCAACCTCAGGCCAGACCGGATTATCTGACAGATTTTTGGCGGCTAACACTCTGTGTGATTTAATTTCTGGTACCCAGTAGCGTCGGACCCAGTGTACTTCCGCCGTCTTTGCCGCCGTCAAATCGGTTTCCATAAACTTATCCATTCGCCCATCCTTTGGGAGACGCACGGGCCAGAGAAACGTTTCTCCCTGGCGGGATACGGCTGTGTAAAGGATGACGGGCAAAATTTCATCCCAAAGTTCCGTCCTAAGACTACGTGAGATGAGATAGCTCTCACGGTCTTCTTTGATCTGCAGGAGTGTCGTCTGTAGCCGCCAGGATGGCTCCGGATGGACTCGAATCCATTCTTGTGCACCGGGTTTGCGCACGGCTACGGTGGTTATGACTGATTGAGCACCGACAATTTGGTCAAAGCTTTGATCGAGCCGTAATGTGTCAAGGTTCCAGTCGGTACTCGATTGGTCCGTTGCAGCTCCATTCGTCGCACTAGCTGGCTTCACTACTCGTAGTTTTTCCGAAAATTTTTCTTCCATAGGTTTCCTCCGTAAAATAAAGTGAATAAAAATAAATGCCGGCTGAAATCAGTCATCTGGCCGCCCAATGCTCGGCCATAGAGTCGCTTCGTGCGCGTTTGGTAGCACGTCGCCGGGGCTTGGATTGTGGCAGCACGGCTTCGAAAAAGTCATCGCAGTGCCTCGAGCAGAGCGTCGGCAATAACGTTCACCCGCGTCATGACATCGACGTCTCCGCCGTGGTCCGGATGCTCGCTTTTAGCCAGACTTCGTCGCCCTGCTACGATGATGCGCCGGGCGACTTTCCGGTCGACGTCGGTCAGCCGAAACTCTGGTGTCTGTGAAAAATCGTCGTGACACCGCCCCGCACGCTGTAAGCGTTCGCTTTCTACAGCAGTTTTTAGCGCCTCACGCAGATCGGTAAGTTCTGAAAGCCACCGCAGATATGACGATGGAATATCGGCGAGATTCCAGCCGCGAAATTTTCCAAACGGCATGATCATAATCCACTACGTGCCGTGTTCACTTAGCGTAGGCCTTCACGAGTTTCCGCGCACGTTCGAGAACTACACAACGCATAAACTTTGACGCTCCGGCTCCTGGCGCTTCTCGGATTCTCGTGTATGCCCGTTGAGCGTAGTCTCGCTGGCTTATCATTTATCGCGCCTCCGCTTGCGATTCGTTCCGATGAATGGAGCCCGGCAACGTCACGCTGTCGAAGGACGGCAAGCCGATAATGACGGCACGTCGAAGAATTTCAGATCTTGGAAGCCCTAACCTTTTTCCTGCTTTGTCGGCGCGTTCGATGACATCATCTTTTAGGTTCAACGAAACGACTTGGTTTTTAGTTTTCTTCATCTGGTAAACCTCCAGTCGATGATAAAAGAATGGCACGTCCGCTGTTGTAATCAATCCCATTATCGGCTACTGATAATCACTATGAAGCGCAAAAAGAAGTCTAAATTGATTTCACTCTCCCAAAGTGTTTTGGAATTCGCTAACTTGCCTGAGATTACTTCACCGAAAGAAATCGACGAAATATTTATGCGGCATGCTGGTCGGTTTTGGAACGGACTACAAGATGACGACAAACACGGTTTGGCGTCATTGGTTGACCTGTATTACGAGACGCAGGATCGGGTTGCAGCGATGATGTCCAGCAAAAGAAGCCGAACGAAAGTTTTAGACGGGTTGGTGAGAGAAGCGCGGCACGCGAGTGCCCGAGCCAATGTTCAGGGTTTTATAATACCACTGCCTTGCCAGCCAAAAATCGTTGTGAGTGATGGTCACGCTGCCGTCACGCAGCGCTGGCTTGTTACGGGGGCGCACATTGCGGTTATCCTCGGTTTACTCGAACTCTACATTGACAACCGTATTGACCGCTTGGCGAAGTGCGCGCAATGTTCGCGGTTCTACCTAAAGACGCCGACGCTGCGGGTCGCCTGTTCCGTCGAATGCAAGCAAAAAAAGCGGCTCCAAGATATTGCGCGGAACGTCAAGCATTTCCGAGGTAGGCAACGGCTGTGAATGCTCCAAATCGCGGAACAACAGGAGATCACAACGATTTCCCTAGTTGAGGCGTTCTATGGCATGCGCTGCTGGATAGCGCGCTTCCTTCACCGCCACAACGTTTTGCGATTTTAGAGCGTCGGAAATATGCTGCTGCAGCTGAGCTTCATGTAGACAGTCAATGCCGCGTGCCGCATTCTCAAAATCTAATTCTTGCGCTGCCCTAGCAAGGGCACTGGACGCGAATTCCGCGAGATTGTCTTCGTTCCAAATCATGCAAATTCATTTCTGACGCAGGGGACTCTCACCGTACGACAAAGATTGTGAGATCGCAAAACACGTTTCAAGGCCGCGCCGGTGTGATCTACGCCATGCTTGCGGATTAAGCAAAAATGACTGATGAGTGATATGAGTACGGACGACAGCCGGTAGAGACGGAGTGAGCCCGGAGCCTAGGCGTTCCGGTAATTTTGAGAGGCACGGATGCGACCATTTAATAGCGAAGAAGCTAAAAAGTTCATGGCTGAGGCTGGCGATGATTTTGAATCAAAGGCCCGGCGGTTGATCAGGGATGATCACGCCGCCATCAAGGAAATGAAAACCGCCGCCGAGCTTTCTGAGGCGCTCGGCACGATCGCGGCAGCGGTGTTGCAGGAGGAAATAACATCGACGGAGGCGAACGAAGCTTTGGCATTACTTGGGCAGTTACTCCGCACGGCACGGAGCGGCTCAATCAAGGTCGGGAGCTAAATTCATGATTCAGGAAGAATGCCGGGATTCATATGCCGATTGAGGAGCCTACAGAACGGGATTACGTCCTGATGGACCGTGTCATGCAGGAGGCGCGAGACGCCTTAGCAGAAGGTGGCGCTGGCGTGGCAGCCCTACTAGCTTCGCCGAACGAAATTATCGCGATCGGACGCAATACCATTCAGGAAACCGGTGACATGACCGATCATGCTGAAATGGTTTTGCTCCACCGGGCCGGGTCACAGCTCCGGACCATGGATGACCACCATCGTCGCACGCTCAGTATTTACGTTACATTGGAGCCGTGTTTGATGTGCAGTGCTGCGCTCTCTTTTGTTGGAATCGAACGCATAGTCTATGCAGCTCTATCCGAGGATGCTAACGCTGAACAAACGATCGTACGCGGTCTTACTCTACCGAAGTTTAATGATCAGCTAGTGCGTGGGCCATTCATTTTAGTACCAGGTGTGCGACGAAGCGAAGGACGAGCTCTATTGGAGCAAATGGGAAAAGCCGCAGGCGCAGTGGCCGATCTTGAAACGTGAACTCGCAGATACTTGGCGGAGAAGGTCACCAGCCGCATGCCCCTAAGAGGGCCGGACCAACAGGCGACGCCTGAACAACGTAGCCGAGCGGCGGTAAGGTTATGAATAGTAAGCGGAAGAAAAAATGAACACCGCGGCGCTACGTCACTTAATCACCTTGTCCGCCCGCACCAACACGTTTGGCGGAATCGTCAGGCCGATTTGCTTTGCGGTCTTTAGATTGATCACGAACTCAAACTTCGTCGGTTGCTCGACGGGAAGGTCGGCGGGGTTGGTACCCTTGAGGATTTTGTCGACGTAAGTGGCGGCGCGGTGGTACTGCGCGGTGGCACTCGCTCCATACGACATAAGACCTCTAGACTCTGGAAAACGCGCATCCCCGTAAATTGTTGGAAGGCGATTTTTGATGGCGAGCTCCGCGATTTGTTCTTGGAGAGAAGTGAATGTTGGGTTTTGTAGGCCCATAACTGCGCCTGCACGGCCGCTGATGATTTTAGTAAACGCGTTTTCCAAATCCTTGCCTTTTCGCACTTCGAAACCTTGAAGCTGCAGACCTAATGCCTGGGCAGCGATCTCGACTTCCTTCATCTGCGTGGCGTAACCTGGAACTTCTCGATTCACGAGGACAGCCACGCGAGACAGCTGAGTAATAATCTCTTTAAGCAACTCCAACCGTTTCCCACCTAGTAGCGTTTGGACGCCGGAGAGCCCAGTGATATTTCCTCCTGGCTTGGCTAGACTCGCTACAAACCCAAGGGCAACTGGATCACCAATATTGATCATGACGATCGGGATCGAATTGGTAGCGTTCTTGGCGGCTCTGGTTGGAGGCCCCCCTCCTGTGATGATTACAGCAACCTTGCGTTGAACCAGCTCAGCCGCAAGTCCAGGGATCTGATCGAGCTTACCTTCTGCGAATCGGTATTCGACGACGATGTTATGGCCCTCAATGTACCCAAGCTCGCGTAGACCTTGACGAAACGCATCGGTGCGTGTCGAGTATGAAGCGGAATCAGAGAGAAGATATCCGATGCGAGGGACCTTCTTTGTCTGCTGCGCCTCAGCGAGATGCATGGAAGCGAGAACAAAAACCGTGAATAGCCAAAGGGACTTTTTATTCATGACCGTGCTTTTTCACCGCAATGGATATGCCACAACAATAAGCCAATGAAAACCGTCTTTTTGCCAAGAGAGAAGTAGGCAAGCGTCGTCGTTCGACTAACAGGGCGTATCAAATTTGGGCGATTATGTTTGGTTTGACACCTACACTAGCCTAATCCCAATCAACCGCGCCTTTTGAGTTTCGCGGAAATTCTTTTTCTATTTCTTGATGAAGTATTTTGATTGTTTTGTTTTCGTCTCGCTCTACTCTCATCGCATACACCCATTTATCTTTGATTCGTCGCCATCGAAGTTTTTCAGTCCAGAAGCCGTTTCTAGCACTAAAATATATGTCGAAATCTTGTTGACCACTCGAACTAAACGGAAATGCACCCGACGGAAATACGCTCGATCGTGCCATTATTGATGCATTAGGAAACAGTGTGCCGATGTTGATGGTTACTCCGAGAAGAGCTTTTTGGAATTCGTCATCGGTCAGCTTTGGCGCTGTTGGACTTACAGGAGGGCGAATAGTTTCGAATTTCTCTACATCGACAACTCTAATATTAACATCATACAAAGGATATTTGCCACGATGAACAACTGAAAAATATGGCCAGGATGCTTTAATAAACGCATAACAAAAGCTATCTCCACCTGTTACGGTCTCTATGTTTTGCTTAGATAATTGATTTATCTCGCTACTTGAATCCAAGAGTTTTTGTTGGAGTTGGGTATTTAAACCTTGTAAACGTGTAATTTCCTCCGTCGATCTCTGCAAATTAGTAAGACCGGTAGAGAGCGCGGTATTTGCAGCCGTTGTCTCTCGCGCCGATTCTGATGCCTGTTGATTAGTTGCGATGACTCCGACAGCTCCAAACATAAAAAATGAAACTAAAACAAGAATTCTATGCCTTTTTGCCCAATCTTGTTCGATACTCACGACAACACCCAAGATCGTGAGCGCAATTTGAGATAAGGCAGATGCCCATGTCCACATGCCCGTTTGCCTCTCTCTACCGAAAGAATCGGTAGAGTATACGCAAACACTTTCTTGGGTGTAAAGCCGAACATAATCGCCCAAATTTGATTCGCACCTCACTACAAGTTTGCCTTGACGCCTTCACTGTAGACGTGGAGAATGCGTCGCCATGAACCCTCGTCTCAAGTTCCGCCGACTCAGCTGGAAATGGTCGCTGCCGGGGTCTCATTCTCGTTGCGGTACTCGCCGCTTTCTTTAATCCACCAGACCGCGGCGTAACGTCCGGCGAGTTTGAATACGTTCAGCGAGTCATTGACGGAGATACGTTGCTACTGGGCACCGGCGAACGCGTCCGGCTCATCGGCGTGAACACACCCGAAACGGTCCACCCGAAAAAGGCAGTAGAGGCATTTGGGAAGGAGGCCTCGGCGTTCACCAAGCGCATGGTTGAGGGTAAGCTCGTTCGGCTGGAGTTTGATCCGATTTCGAGTCGCCGCAATGATGGCAAGGACCGTTACTCGCGGACACTAGCCTACGTGTTCCTGCAAGATGGCACGCACCTGAACGCCGAAATCATCCGGCAAGGCTATGGCTTCGCTGTCAGCAGTTCTCCACCGCTGAAATATCAAAACGAGTTTAGGCGGCTGGAGGGTGAGGCACGTGAGCAACGCCGGGGATTGTGGGCGAACGCAGTAAAGGAGGAATGATGGCTAACTCAGAAACGGCACCCGTTACAGTCGAAGAGCTTCTCGTCTAGTCTTGCCCAGACCGACGCGTTGGCAAAACTTCTCATCGAGAAAGGTCTCCATCAACAAGCATGAGTTTTTGCAGAAAGTTGCCAAGGAGAGGGCGACTTATCAGCGGATTCTCAATCCACTCGCGCAATGAACACTATGTTTTAAGAGCTGCCCAAGAAGACAATTCCAAAAAAGCACGGGTTCTTTGCTCCCTAACAAATTTACGCGCCGCCCGGTAAAAAATTTGCAGCCTGAACTCTGTCAACCGACGAGCAATCCAAAGCCAAGGCATCAGTAGAGCGTATTAAACATGGAAATCTGGATCATTCCAAACCACAGCATTTGAAGTAACAATCGCGCCAAAACCCATCCAAACGAACCGGTATGGTTGTTGCTCTATACGCCGGACGTTCTAACACATTTTAAAGGGAGGATTTCTATGTATTGTGACAAACTTAGGCGGTTTTTAGCGGTAAGCGCCATGGCATTTTTCCTCGGCGCAAGCTCGGCACAGGCGCAGGTGATAGTACCACTTGATAGTGACGGTGATGGGATAACAGACGATCTCGACGAATGCGACCTCAGTATCACCACTCTCGTTTCACCGACCGTAGTTATCAATGGCGTGGACACCGGTATTCAGAACACGGCGCCCAATGCAGTGGGCTGCACGCTCGCTGACCTGATCGATGAGATGATCGACGTATGTCTTGATGAAGCGAAAAATCACGGAAAGTTTGTTAGCTGTGTCTCTCATGAAACTAACATTCTCAAGCGCGCCAAGACTATAAGTGGTAAGCAGAAGGGTAAGATCCAAAGTATCGTTGCGAAAATGCATTAGTCCCTCAATCCCAATCTCAACCAATTCTCTTCAATCTCAGCTCCCCTTCTGGTTTATTGGACCAGAGGGGGAGTTCGAGCAGGACCACTGCGCAAATCAAACTCGTTCGCACAGATTGAGCGCCATGGTCCGTGCTGCCCACCAATCTCGTCAGGTTCATTCTGATGCGTCGATCTATTCAATTTCGCGTGATCCATCATGGAGCGCCACGGTCGGACTCACACCGCACTCTCCTGAATGGAATCCAGGCGCAACGATTTCTTTGCCGGTGGTGCGTGGGGATAAGTCTTAGCGAACAAGTTCGAGCGTATAGCCATCCGCCGCGACTTTGAACATCGAATCCCCAGGGACAGTCACATAGCCGTCAATCCGTTTCCAATAGTACAGCTTGATGATTGTTTCACCCGGGATGAATTCGCCTTCGGGGTCGACGATTTGCCGTTTTCCAGTCGCCGGATTCATCGCAGTCCAAAGTTCATCGCCTTGATAACCTTTTATCATAGCCTAGAAGGCTACGGCAGAAACCAGCCGCTCGTCAACGAGTGAGCGCCACGGGTCCGTGTTGCCCATCAATCTCCTCAAGTTCATTCTGACGCGTCGTTCAATTCAATCCTACGTCCAAATTTAGCTTTTTTCCCTCGATGAATTTGGCTTCCATTGCGCCGTAAATAATAGTTTTCTCAGCTTCCGTATCCGTGATAAAAAGCGCAAGAATGATTTCCGCAATGAAGAAAGCTGCGAGGCCAGCAATCCTGGTTGGAGTGGTGCTGTTTGCTGTGGCGATCATAGCCGAGGCGCAGCAGCCGAAGAAAGTCCCGCGGATCGGCTATTTTTCAAATAGCGAGGCAGCTACTGGTTCCACCCGTGCGGAGGCAATTTCGCTGGCTCTGCGCGAGCTTGGTTACATAGAAGGGCAGAACATCGCTATCGAGTACCGCTATGCCGAAGGGAAGATCGATCAGGCCCCTAAGCTTTTGGCCGAGCTGGTCCGTCTCAAGGTTGATATCCTCGTGGTAGCAGGAGGGAGTCCCTGGGCACGGGCGGCCAAGAATGCGACCAAGACGATTCCCATCATTATGACCGGCACTGGGGCCGATCCTGTTGCGGCAGGCCTGATTGAAAGCCTTGCCCGTCCCGGCGGCAACGTCACCGGCATTACAAACCTTTCCAGAAAACTGGGCGGGAAGCGGCTGGAGTTGCTCAAAGAAGCTGTTCCCAAACTTGCCCGTGTCGCAGTTCTTTACGATCCGACCGCTCCGGACCCCTCAATCGAGGTGAAAGAGGATCTCCCAGTCGCGGCGAGTGCGCTGGGGCTGACTATTCGGACTTGGGAGGTACGAGATACGGACGGTTTCGAGAAGGTATTCACTACGCTAAACAAGCAGCGCCCGGATGGACTCTATGTGCCCGGCGGCGGCGCGCTAATGAATGCTAACCAAACACGGATCGCCGGCTTTGCCTTAAAGAGCCGGTTACCGTCGGTGTACAGCAGCGGAGAATACGTAGATGGCGGCGGGCTCATGTCTTACGGGGCGGACCTCGCGGCGAGCTACCGGCTTGTCGCAATCTATGTGGAC
>WNGF01007858.1_pt1 | contig 12719 bp, 14 predicted proteins | sample 5400641 | NCBI WGS metagenome assembly WNGF01 (sample SAMN13153371, study PRJNA577476) | soil metagenome | isolation source: 80 cm soil or saprolite under grassland replicate 2 | place: USA:California | collected 2016-06-15
GCACTTCCGGCAGCGACTGCGGCTCGGTGGCCTCATCGTCGAACGGACCTGGATCGAGATCGCGACGCTCAACCACGATCACGCGCATACGCTGGAGCCGACTGTGGCCAAACACGAGCGGCGGGCTGATGTCTCGCTGAATGCCGACGAAAAACACCGGCGCACGTCGTTGCATTGCGGGTTCGTCAAAGCCGGCGATGCCGCCGGGTTCAAAAAAGTTGATTCGTTTCGTGGATTGATGTGTCATATTTTTTCTCCGTTATTTTGCGAGGTGAATGTGGTCGCGATGCGCGCGCAGCAGAAAACTGCTGATCGGTTTCCACGGTCCTTCGCTGCGCGTCCAAGGACCGAAAAGCTGGATGGGGTAGCCGTATGGCTGCGCCCAGCGGCCGTATCGTTGCAGCACTTTGTAAAGCCGCCAGCCAAGATTTTCTTTCTCTTCGGTTTCGGCAGTCAGCCGTTGATCGAGCGGTGTTGCGGCACGCGCGGCCCGTTGCTTTGATTCATCCCAGCGCCGTTTCCACGCGTCGAGGCCAACACCGTTGACCGCGTAGATGTCCGCAGCCCGTCCGACCTGGTGATGGCCGAAGATGCCCGGCTTGAAAGAGATGCGCACCGGGCGCCGTTCACTGGCGCCGGCTTCGAGGGCGAAGCGCTCCAGCAAGTGATGCAGCTCGTCCGCGAGCTCCGGTACGACAAGCGCGTTGGCTGGCGGCGAATCAACCCGGAACGCCGAGCCTGAGCGCACCGGCACTCGCGTATTATTTAAAACGGCAGGCGCGTGGAGTTGCATCGCCATAAGCAGGGTTGTACCAGAACCGCCCAACAATCCGTCCGCCGATCCGCTTGATTTCACTCGCAGCCGGCGCGTCGAGGTTACGCACGACGAATTCGACCGTGGTGTTTTCGTCGAGCCGGATCGACACACCGAAGCCGCCGAATCCCCATGGGTTCACGATGTGATCGAGCTTGATGTAGGGATACAGCGGGCGGTTGTTGACCGTAATGATCCATTGCAGGCCGGGCGTCTCGACTTGCCCGAGATGTCCGAGCTGGTTGGTAAACTGGGAGAAATTTTCGAGCAGCCCGCAGTATTGTGGCCGCAATTCGAAGCGCGCCAGCACTACCTCACGGCCGGGCTCGGGCGGGTTGGCGAAGCCGGATTCGTCAAAGTGTTCGTAGTCGCGCGGCAGGCCGCAATTCGGACAGAGGCCCGACGCACGCGTCACCTCGAGCTGCGGCACGGCGCTGACGACTCCTCCTTTCATCGACCCACCCTCCTTATCCTGCGCGCCGGTCGCGCGCCGGTCGGCGTGCCGGACGCGCCGAGCGTTTTGAATCCTTGCAGGGAAATGTGCAGCTCGCCCTGGAATTCCGAGACCTCGGTGATCTGCATCCGGATCGCGCTGCGAGGCGCGAATTCGATGGGCCGCGCGAAATAACGAAACGGACGCCTGCCCTCCGGTGAGCCGAGGCCGGCGATGTTCAGGATCGGCTCGCTTTGAAATTCACGACCGCTGCCTTCATCGAAGATCGCATACTTGAACGCAACGCGATCCGGCGGCGCGGCGACGACTTGAAACGCCTGACTCCGAATTCCTTCGTCCAGCTCGCCGTCGCCCGCCAGGAAAATGCGTTCGGCAAAATCGGGGTTAAGGCGCAGACCGTCCTTGAACACGGCAGCGGTGCGCGGGCCGATTTTTCCGTCTTCGTCGAGGGCCTTTGAGAGCGTGCCAACGAGATCGCGAAGAGTCGCGTCGAAGAGCGATTTCGGAGTGGTGGCAACGAATGTGTTTGTCGTGGGGTCTACGACAAAGACAGGTGCCAGAGTCGGTGGGATTCCAAACGTGATCGGCGAAACTTTCGGCACGACACCGTATCCGATTGAAACGGCGGTGAAACTCGCCTCGATGCTCACCGCGACCGTACTGTTTTGTACGAAGTTGCGCTGGCCTGTGAGATCGTATCGAAAAGCATAGTCAAACGGAATCGTGCGCCGCAACGGAGGCGCCGCGACGGCTGCTTCGCCGAAGCCGTTGAAGACATTCGCGGCCGTGGAAGCACTCATCGCCGGGCTCCTTTCTCAGCGGACGTCGCGAGGAATTTGAATCCGTGAAAAACGATGAACAACGTCCCGCGACCGAACACTTCCTCGACGCGCACGCGGATGGTCGAGCGTGGCAGAAACACCATCGAGCGCGCTAGTTTTTTGAAAGGCCGATTGCCGTTGGCAATGCCCAAACCGGCGACGTTATGCAGCGGCTGATTTTGCAAATCGCGTCCGCGGCCCGAATCGTAAATGCTGTACCGAAAAGAGACGTCTTCGGGCGTATTGAGTCGCTCGAAGATTTCGTCGAGCCACGTCACGGGCAGGTCGCTGGCGAGGCGTCCGTTGTTCTCGAACGCGATCCGCACGTGATCGGGCTTGATCCGGATGCCGTCGGTTAGCGCGCTCGTCGGCAGCAGCCGTAGCGGCAGGTCCGCGAGATTCATCGACGGCAGTGCGTTCGCGACGGGATCCTTTAGCCAGTCCTGGCGGCTCTTAGCAAGCTGCTGAATCAGTCCGGAAAATGGCGTGGCCGAAGCGCCCCGAGGCGCTGTATTTTTCACTTCCGTGGCGCGCGCCCACTGGATCGGCACTTCGATTTCTTCAACGAGCAGACCATAGGCAACGGAACTCGCAACGAAGCCGCCTTCGACGTTGATCGTCGTCTCGGTTTCCACAACGTTTTGCCGCCGGCCCGTCAACTCCAGCCGCGCGACATAATCGAACGGAATCACACGCGCCGAAGGACTGCCTATGGTTTCGATCGGGCACGCCGCCGGGCCGCTCAAACTGCGGCCGACCGGCTCCGGGCAAGCAGAGGTACCGAGCAGTTTATACCCGTAGAAGACGATGAAAAGTTTGCCGCTCACGCCTTGCGAGCGCTCGATGATTTGCAGGCGGATCGTCGAGCGCGGGTTGAATGTGATCGGCTGCGCGAGCAAGCGAAATGGCCGCTCGCCGTCGCTCTTGCCTAGCGACGCGAGATTGTGCGTCGGCTCGTCCTGCAACTCGCGTCCACTGCCGCTGTCGAGAACGCTTAAAAGAAATGAAATCTCGGAGTGTGACTTGATTCGCTGAAAAACGCTTTCGGTAGCGAGGACCCCGGCTGGCAGCGGTTGGTCGGAAAATCGCCGTTCGCTGCGCGCCGCGCGCGAGCCGTTTTGATCGAAGCCGCTGGTGCCGAAAAGATGGGGCTCGAAACGCGGATTGATGCGGAAGCCCGTGATCAGCGCGTTGCCGGGAAGCTCGCCGAGCGTGATGTCTCCCGGTAGCACCGAGCCGGCAGGAAGGTTGTCGCCCTGCTGCGGAATCGGCGAGAGTTGCAACGCCCTTCCGCGATCCTCCTCAAAACCATAGCCTACAGCCACGGCGACAAACGCACCCTCGGCGCTGATGTTGATGACGTCTTGCCCGACATTTCCCGGCCGGCCGGTGATGTCGAATGTTGCGCCGTAATCGTACGGGATCACGTCCCCGCGCCGCGCGCCCGTCCCCGGCTCGGGCCGGGGACGGGTCAACCTTCTTCGCCTATGCAGCTTTGCCGCAATCATAGCTGTAACGCTTCAACGGCTTGCGCGGCTTACTGCACATCGCGAGTCATGTATCCATCGAGCACCACCCAGATAAACAACGGGCCGTAGATTTTCTGAATTTCCGTGAGATCATCGCGATCCGGGATTTCCATCTCGACGCGGAAGTTCTGTTGCTTGTCGACGAAGAGCGGCTCGGCAAAACGGAACGTCGCTACCGGCGACGGCTCGCCGTGGGTAATGACTTTGCCGCCTTCGGAATAGGCACCGGCGCCGCCTGGGAAAAACCAAGTCGGCATCTCGATCATGATCTTTTCACCGACGTAGAGAGTGGTGACGGTATTGAAGATCAGTCTGTTGATGAGGTTCCCGGCGCCGTTGTTCGGACGAATCTGCTCGAGAGGAGGCTGCTGGCGTTCCGGAATCTGGTCCGTGTCACGAATGTAATCCTCGAGTTCCGTTACCGTAAACGAAAGCGGATCGCCAAGATCGGCCGCTTCACTAACCTGGCCATTGGGGGTGAGCTCGGAGTTGCCTGCGTTCAACGTCACATCGTCGTCGTCCAACGGCAGCTCAGCAGTCTTGTCATCGCTCTCGCGGGCCTGTCTCAGCAGATCCATCGCACGAGCCAAAGTGATCTCAAAGTCGGCAGTGATCGTTTCGCCGGTTTCGTTTGCGGCAAGCTGATCGCGTCGCTTCACCGTGGAGCCGACGAGGACCAGATCCTGGTCGATGTCATTGTCGTCAGTGCCGGTGACCGGCAGATCCTCGTCTGCAATAGTGGGACCCTTATCGTCATCCGGAAACTGCGGTGGCAGATCGCTGATGACCACGCGCATCGCACGGGCTTCGAATGTGTTGTAGTGCGGCAGCAGCGAGGCGGCCTGCAAATTGGTTTCCAATTTGGTCTTGCCCTGCACGTTGACGAAAAACTTCAGCGTGCTGGAGCTTTCGGTTTCCCGCAGTTGTTTTTCTGGTTCCACCTGCACCGAATCGTAGATCGGCAGATGGACTTTTTCCCTAATGCCTTGGACGGATGCCATATATTAATTCTCCTGTTAGTTTAGTGTTTTGTGGTTGCGCGCTCACCAGAGCGGGCGGAAGGTTTCCGGCACTTGCCCAGTGATCCCGGGTTGAGGTGTAAATTGTCCGCACGTCGGATTGACCGTCGCGGGCCGTGTGTAGCCAGCAAATGGCTCAGTTTCGCCAAACCCGGCGACGTTAGTCGGCATTGGGCAGCCGGGATTAAAAGGCGGCATTGCGACCTGTCTCACGTAACCGGAAATGTCGGGCTCTGCGTAGTAACCGACGCCTTCGGGGTATTCGCTCAATGGTTCGTATTGGCCGTACCCGACCATCTCCTGCGGCTCGCCGTACCAGCCGTAAGGCTGCTCCTCGGCGTAATAACCCACCGGTTCCTGCTCGGCGAGTTCCGGCTCTGCGTAGTAGCCATATTCGGGCTCGGCATAGCCATACTCCGGTTCTGCGTAGCAGCCATATTCGGGCTCGGCGTAGCCATACTCCGGTTCTGCGTAGTAGCCATATTCGGGCTCGGCGTAGCCATACTCGGGTTCCGCGTAGTAGCCATATTCGGGCTCGGCGTAGCCATACTCGGGTTCCGCGTAGTAGCCATATTCGGGCTCGGCGTAGCCATACTCCGGCTCGGCGTAGTAGCCATATTCGGGTTCGGCGTAGCCATACTCCGGTTCGCCGTAATAGCCGTATTCAGGTTCCGCGTAATAACCGTAGTCCGGCTCAGCGTAACCATATTCTGGCTCCGCGTAGGAGCCCATTTCGGGTGTTTGATGGAATCTCATAACGTTGATCTGCTGATTGTTCGATCGCGGGTCGTACGGGTTCACGATCATGACCTCGTCGTAACCGCGTTTTGGTTTCATGTTTTAGGGTTTCAAAACTTCAGCCTTCGATGCCCCGGTGCGTGATCCGATAATTTCCGCCCAAGATGTGGAGTTGCCTGCCCAGTGGGTCGCAGGTCAATTCCGCCGGCGTTTCGAAAAAATGGACAAACGTGCGCGTCCGTCCGCATCGCCCTCGATCGGAGCGATAGATCAGTCCACGGAGCTCGCCGAGGTGCATCAGCATATCGGGAGTCATCCGTTGGCACTGACGCTGCAACAGTCGCGGGGCCTGGAAATACTGGAAGGGGTGGATAAATTCGCGCGCCTGGCGCAGACATCCGCGCACCTCCACTGGCTCGTTCACCCGCCTCGTCACCGAAATCCTGACGAGGTAACTCATTGGTTGCGCTCCGTTTCATTTTGTCGGTCCTCTTAGCGGCGGCGGCGGTGGCGTCGACGATGGCGGCCCATTGCCGCAGCGCGTTGCGCGGCCATTTGCGCAGCTTGCTGGATCGCCGCGGCTTTCATCTGCGCGGCATACCGCGGAACAAGACCTCTTGGCCCCGGCCAGACCGCGCATCGCATGTAGAGCCGACGCGGACCCAGCCCCGTGTAAGGCAGCGGGGGGCGAATCCAACCCAAAGGCAAACCCCGCCGCCCGCGCATTCTCGCCCGCTGGACCTGCGCCAAAATATTCCGGAAACTCTGCGCTAGTGCCGGAGGCACCGGGCGGCCAGCCACCCGATACTGCTGGATCGCTCTGCGCTGCGCTGCGAGCCGCTGCGCCAGAAACGGCAATAGCCCGGCAGCGAACGGCAGCGCGGCGCCAGGAACCGGCAGGCCAGTCGCCCGGCCGACTGACTGCAACGCGCGAAACGGGCTCGTCACCAGCGAGCCTACGCCCCGGATCGCCTGGCCAACGGCCTTAAAAGGATTAAAAAACCCGACCGGATTCCCGAGGCCGTCATAGGCGACTTGGCCCATTTCATCGTCGCCGGGCATCTGTTCTCCTCCCTCCGGCCCCATTTCAGCTCCCGGACCTCCCTCCGGGGGCGTCGGCGCCGGTGGCGCTGCTTGTGGCGTAGGTTCTGAAACGCGACGTCTGCGCCTGCGGCGCCCGAAAAAGCCGACTGGATTTCCAAATCCGTCATAAGGCATCTCGCCGTATGGGTCGGCTTCGCCGACCTCAGGGACTTCGTGCAGGTAACCAGTTAGTGAATCTTGCATAAGCATAAGGTTCGATCCTTCGTTCTGTTGAGTTGTTTCGTGTTCATCTAAAAAAGCCAAAGGGTCCGTAAAAGGCGCCGCCCATTCCGCCTCCGCCACTCGGTTCGGGCGCAACTGATGGCGCCGGAACAGGCGCAGGCACCGGAGCTGGTGGTGAAACGCTGACAAGCGGTGGCTGCAAACGCACTGTCGTCGCAGGCGGCGCAGTCACCTCTTCCCTCACTCGCAGACGTACGCGGCGGCGCGGACGCCGGCGGCGGCGGGCGAAAAAGACAGGCCGCTGCGTGCCGGGCGCAGGTATCGCCGGCGCAGTCGGCGCCATCATCGGCATGGGCACCGGCACTTGAATGATGGTCGGCGCAGGCGGAGCGGGCGCGGGCGGTGGAAAGGAAACAGGCGGGGTTGCAGGCGCAGGAGGGGGCGGGGCTGGCGCTGCGGCTCTCGGCTTCGAGATCAGCCCCGGCAATACTGCTGCTGCCGCCGGGAGCAGCTTTGCGGCGAGGGGAGCCAAGGCTGCGAGAAATGGCAGAATTCCCAGCGGATTTCCAAATCCATCGTAAATGACCTCGCCATAGTCGCCTAATCCATCCGCGAACTGCCCATCGGGGATTTGCCTGAGGTAACAGAGTCCGTTGCGATAAGTCATGGCGTTTCTCAGTTCAGACGATCGTGCAGGTACGTTTCCACAGCGCGGGCGGCGCCCAACCCATCGGGTGATTCATTGTCGCGTCGAGCGCGATCCAATTTCCCTTGACGTAAACTTCGGGATAAATGTGGCTGTATCCGTGCGGCTTTTTTGCGCGAAAACCCGCCAATGCGAGCCGCACCGGATGTCCGGTCGAAATCAGCATCGCGCCGAGCAGAATTGTCATGTCGTCGCAATCGCCGGCCCGCAATTCCAGCATCCGGCGCGCGGTGTGCAGCAACTCGGTGCGGAAAATATCGCGCGTGTATCGAATGTTGTTGCGCACCCAGTTGAAGAGTGCGCACGCCTCCGCCCAGCGGTCCTTGGGTGCCGCGCCCGCCTCGCGAAAAATCTCGATCGCCTTCTGCCGCACGTAGAAATCTCGCGCACCCTCGCGGATCAAGTTGGCGATTAGACCCGCGCTGGCGATGGTGCCACGCGCTCCTTTGGGCACACGCACGATGCGGATGGAGGGAACAACAAAGCGCGGACAGAATTGAATCATTCACAGACGGCTCCTCTTATGCGGTTCATAGGCACAACAACGGGCTGGGCCAACCCTTCCACTTCGAGCACCACGAATGCATCCTGCTGAAAGGCGCTGTCAGATGAATCGATGATTTTTCCCTGGAGCAGGTCGTCTCCATGTAGCTCCATGAGAATCTGTGCGGGATCGGGCACATACACGTCCTTGATTTTGAAAGTGACCCAACTGTTTCGCACATTTTCAACGTTGGTGATGAGCTAATCCCGTGCCAAGACGCGCGCGCAGCCCCCGCGCGTGGGTGTTTCAGAGGAAGATCGCAGTTACGACGCTGCGGCATCGCATGGCTAAGAAACTCTGACCTGCCGAGTTTTCGGAAATCTTTTTCCGGTTTAGTACCAGTTCTTTCCGGAAGGCTTTGCGGGGGGACGCGAGTGCCTCGGGTCGAGCGTACGGTTCTCACTAGCCCAAGCCCCGCAGTCCCGTCTTACGAGATCCCTTTGGCAAACTGTCCCGCAGGAGCTTTAAGCGCCAAGGCCGCGAAGACGTTCGTTTCTGAGCGAAGCCGCGCAGCTTCCTCGTCTTCGCCCAGACCTTGCACCTGTTAGAGATTGCTGTCGGGAGCCTGCATCAGACCAACGTTCCATGCCGGCGATGCCACAGTCTCTGACAAGGTTGCATAGTCGATCGGTCGCTTAAATCATGGGACCGACATCCGGCACTATCGGAGCAACCCATTCTATTTGTCTTCTTGTCATTGTCGACGCCCGCCGGAAAAAACGAGCCACCGGTTAAGCGCGACTGCACGGCGTTCGCAGCCCGCACAGGGCTTGACTCCGACTGCGGAGGCCGCGCGCTTCAAGACGTCGCCGAGGCCAACGTCTCCGTAGCCGATGGCGCTCGGGAGACGTACTCGATAAGGCTTGCGCGCACGGTCACGCGCATCGTTCCCTGGTACTTCCCTTTTCCTCAGATACATGTTTATCCCGCTGCGGCTTTACAATCCCGAGCTGCCGCTTGGCAATTCCTGAACCAAGGGAGACATCCTTTCTCGGTGCAAGAAATAAAGTCATACAAATGCTGAATTTGAGGATGCACTACCCCGCGTTTGACGAGACATGCGGCTATGGCCAGAGCGTTCGGAAACTTGAAGAGACAATCGATTGGATAGTTATGCACACCTGTGTCCCAGGCGCATTTCAAAACACACTTGTTTTTTTCCCTTTGGCAGAAGTCGAAACTTACGTCGCACTTCGGTCGTGTCCCATTTGGTCGCTTTATCCCATTTGGTGGTCGCCCGCTGGGTCGGATGAGGCATCGTCCTCCCAAAGCGGTTACCATCGCTGCGCGAGTACGAGGGCCAACGATGCCGTCAGGCACCAAGTTGTTCGCTGTCTGGAAACCCATGATTTCCTGGCGCGTTCTAGCGTCCATGACCCCGTTTACAGGGAGAACCGAGGCTTTGGCAATCATCCGGTTGAGCGCAGTTTGAATCAGTGCCGTTTGAGTCTGGGGGCGGACGATACCATCGACCACGAAGCCGTAGTGTGCTTGAAATCTGCGTACAGCTTCACGCGTTAGCGGTCCAGCTATGCCATCTGCTTTCAGACTTTCGCGCTCTGCCTCGTTGAGGATGATCTGAATCCAACATACCTTTTCAGGGCTCAGCCCCGGCCGCGCTCCGGGTTTAGCTCTTTGCACTCCGACGGCAACGAGCTCTCGAGCTGCGGGAGCTACTGTGCGGAGCACAGCGGGTGGCTGGGAGGGCTCTGACTCGAAAAGCGACCTAACGGCCCCTGCGGCCCGTGCGCCTGTTTCGTACAATGACTCTGGGAATGACTTCGCAGTGGTAGGTTGTCCCAAGCCACCGTATTGGCTACCTACTAATTGGCGATCGTAGATGTACATTTTTCCTCCCTTTTCGTAAACGCCTTGGGTGCCCCGCCTGAGAAAACGAGCCAACGGTCTCGTACATTTCAATGTCTGGCGGGGAGCTAGTCCCGTGCCAAGACGAGGATGCAGCCCGGGCGGGTGCATGTTTCAGAGGAAGATTAGCGGTTGCGACGCTGCAGCATCGTGTCGTTAGGAAACTGTGATCCTCCGAGTTCTCGGAAACGTTTTTCCGGTTCAACGCCAGTTCTTTCCGGAAGGCTCTTCGGGGAGGCGAGGCAGGTGCGGCCGGTGGGCAGGGTGTCGCGAGCGCTGGATGGAAAACACCACCCCTTATCCAGGCCCGTTCGTAAAAGTCCTTATAACTCTCAGGACGAAACCTTGCTGGAACCCAACCGATGTTTGTGCATTTTGTTATACACACTGCGCGGCGTGATGCCGAGGAGACGGGCTGCCTTTGATTGATTTCCCGCGACGCGACGCATGGCAGCCTCCATGGCATGCCGCTCACACGTTTCCAACGAGCGCGCGAGGTTCCATCCGTTAACCTCTAGCAAGCGAACGATGTAATTCATGATCTTGACACTATCGGATTCACCGCTTTCAACCTGAGCAGGAGGTTGAGCCGATGGTGCTGATGCTGACAATTGCTGCAGCAGTCCCACCGGCAGATCGCGCAGGTCGAGAGAGTCGTCGCTCTCTCGTCGCGCGAGGGCCTGTCGCACTATGTTCTCTAGCTGCCGGACGTTCCCGGGCAGTTCGACTTGCCGCAGCGCCTCCAAGAAGTCTGCGGTCACGCCTGTCGGCGCGCCGGCGCTAAGAGTCCGATATTTTTCGAGAAAATGCCGGACCAGAGCGGCGAGGTCGTCGAGCCGTTCACGCAGTGCCGGCACATCGATCGATAGGACATTTAACCGCTGGAAAAGATCCGTCCGGAATGAGCCTTGGCGACCCATTTTCTCGAGATCGCGGCTGGTGGCCGCCACGACACGGACGTTAACTTTGACATCACGATCTTCGCCCACACCCAGCACGTGGCTGTCCTCCAGTACGCGCAGGAGCTTCGCTTGGAGCACCCCATCCAGTTCGCCAATCTCGTCCAGAAACAAGACGCCGGCCTCCGCGGAACGGATCAGTCCTTTGCGGTCCCGCTCGGCACCTGTGAACGCCCCACGCCGATGACCGAAAAATTCACTTTCGGCCAGCGACGGTACGATCGCACCACAATTCACTGGCACGAACGGCCCGGTGCGACGTTTCCGATCGAACCTGTGCAGCGCACGCGCCAGACCTTCTTTACCGGTGCCCGTCTCGCCGGTGATCAGGACGGGTAGATCACTCAGCCTGCTAAACGAGGCAACTCTGCGGAAAACGCGCATCATTGCGGCACTCTGGCCTACCATGCCCATGGTACGCATCATGGATTTGATTTGCTGCGCTTCCTGCTGATTTTTCGTTTCTGTCGCCAGCGCTTGCTTGAGTGCTTGGCGCAAACAATGGGCAAAATCAGTAGCCGCCTTGTCCAGCAACTGTCCCGCACCTGCTAGCAGCGGCAGACAGCGCACTTTCACACTCCACGATTCGACGCCTTTCCCGCAGGCGATGATTCTAAATCCCGTTACCTTTAACTCTCGAATAGTGCGCAGCTCCTCGCCGTCGATTTCGGTGCCCATTCCGATTACGGCAATGCAGCATTCGGGAGAACATGTCGGCTGCTGAACGTTGGTCAGCTCGATGGCGCGCGCGCCGGCGCGGCTGACAATTTTGCAGATAATGGCACGCTGTACGGGGTTCTTATCGTAAACAAATATGCCCGGAGCGGAACCGAAAATCTTGCTCCCGAAATTCGAATTTGGCGCGTTGCTTTCCACGACACTCTAGCTCCGGCGCCGGGAAGTCTGAACAAAGGAGGAAGGCGTCGGGGCGCAAACATCGTTTACCCCCGATTCAGATTTTATCTTTCAAGACTTTTGCGAAAAATCTAGCCAGTATGTCAAGCTTAAAATCTACGGAATATTTTGAATCGATTGTTTTTTTTAAAGAGAAGGAACCTTTTGCAATCGATGATTTTGGAAACCTAAGCGAGGGCTCCCGATGCGAAACTGGATCGTGGAATGAGCATCCGTATTGGGCGACTCTTTACTTTTCGGCGCTCAGATTACGCTCGTTCTTGTCGCAGCCGGCGCAAGACGGGTTCTTCGTTTTTTGTAACAATTTTGCCGCTTCGTACGGACTCCCCGGCAATGATTTCGACGGAACGCTAGAGAGGCGTGGCAGGCGTCCATAGTAAACAGCGTAGCACCTATCATTGGACCATCGTAGCGGTGTCGCTCCGTAATCAGATTTTCCACCCTCGCAGAATCGGTAGCGAATTCGGTAACGTGACCATCTATGCCTCGGAAACGGCATGGTTAAGAGTCACTTGCTCTGCCAATTGAGCTAACGGTGCAGACGTGAAGGAACGAAAATTACTCATGCCCACTCGCTGCACAACGCGGAAGTTTTGCCTGCACCCTCCACGTCCCGGTCGAAATGATTGGCATGTTCGGTTCACCGCGCCCGCGATCGATGGCACGCGGCGGATTTTCTGAAATACAGGAGCGAAGGAGATTAGTCCGGCAAAACGCATTGCCGCAAAAATAATCGAATCGTTTTGGGCTGATGCGGGCCGAGGCGCAGACCGACTAAGGCTGTGCCCCAGTGACTTTGAATCAGATCCTTGCTGGCAACGGAGTACGTCCCGGCGTTTCGGGCGTTCAAAACTAATGTCAGAAAAGCCCGCCCAAAGTGGAAACCTCCGAAAACGAGGAGTATGAGCAACAGTACTAAAAGAAGGTCCATTACGGTTTTTTAGGGGCTGGTGAGACAGAGACAGGTATGGAAATCCACGTCCCGTCAGACCAGGCGTGTGTCTGCTTATATTCAGCCTGAAGAGCTGCTTTCTCCTCATCAATAGCCGCCGATTCCGCACTACACTGAGGCTCTGAAGCAGGTACGC
>WNGF01011327.1_pt1 | contig 12716 bp, 9 predicted proteins | sample 5400641 | NCBI WGS metagenome assembly WNGF01 (sample SAMN13153371, study PRJNA577476) | soil metagenome | isolation source: 80 cm soil or saprolite under grassland replicate 2 | place: USA:California | collected 2016-06-15
ACGAGCCGGTCGGGATCAGCCCTTCGTCCTTCATCAGCAGCCGGGGCAGGCCGATCCGCTCGCCGTAGCGGGCCATGGGCAGCAGCGGGGTCATTCCCTCGCCCAGGGTGGTCACCGCCTGCTCGCGGCCGACGGGCAGTAGCTGGTGGTAGCGCCACAGGTCGGGCGGGCGCCGGGCGAGGTCCGCCGGGCGCAGCGAGGAGCGGACCGCCGCCAGGTCGTAGCGGGCGAGCAGCGGCGACCCGCACGCCCGGCACAGGTTCTGCGGCACACCCGCGTCGTGGCCGGTCCCGCACCGCCCGCACTCCAGGTGGGACAAGTGGCTGAAGCTCACCGCGCTCCCTCGATCGCGCCGACCGCCCGCTAGCGGTAGGCGGCGGCCTGGATGCCGTACAGCTCGGCGTAGCGGCCGCGCCTGGCCATCAGCTCCTGGTGGCTGCCGACCTCCACGACGCGGGCGCCGTCGAGCACCACGATCAGGTCGGCCATGCGCACGGTGGAGAAGCGGTGCGACACCAGGATCGTGATGCGCCCGTCCGGGACGGCGGAGCGGCCGTCGCCGGCGTGTGGCGGGGCGGCGCCGCGGGCGGCCGCGGCGTAGCGCTCGAACAGGGCGTGCTCGGTCTCGGCGTCGAGCGCGGCGGTGGGCTCGTCGAGCACCAGCAGCAGGGGGCGGTCGCGCATGAAGCCGCGCGCCAGGGCGAGCTTCTGCCACTGCCCGAAGGAGACCTCGACGCCCTCCGGCCAGGTCGGGCCGAGCTGCGTCTCCAGGCCGGCGGCCAGCCGCGCGACCACGTCGTCGGCGCCGGCGCGCCCGACCGCGGTGGCCACGGCGGGCTCGTCGTCGAGCCGGGGCACGTCGCCGACGCCCACGCTGTGGCGCGCCCGCAGCTCGAAGCGGAAGAAGTCCTGGAACGCCCCTGCCAGCCGCCCCCGCCACTCGTCGGCGGACACGCGGGCCAGCGGCACGCCGTCGACCAGGATCCGGCCCGAGGTCGGCTCGTAGAGCTTGCACAGCAGCTTGACCAGCGTGGTCTTGCCGGCGCCGTTCTCGCCGACGACCGCGACCACCGCGCCGGCGGGCAGGTCGAGGCTGACGTCGTCGAGCACCAGCCGCTCGGTGCCGGGATAGGCGAACGACAGGTGCTCCACGCGGATGCCCTCGGTCAGCGCCGCCGGCGCCGCCAGGTCGGCCGAGGCGGCCAGCGCGGCGGCGTAGTCCTCGAGCCAGGCCAGGCGGCGCGAGCCGTCCATCCAGATGCCGCGCAGGAAGCCGATCTCGCCGACCGTCGCGCCGATGTAGGACGACAGGCGGGAGCCGGCCGCCAGCACGAGCAGCACGTCGCCGGGGCTGGCGTCCAGGCCGGACGAGACGAACACCACCGCGCCGGCGTAGGCGCCGCCGAACACCGCCCACGCCAGCGCGTGCCAGACGGCCGAGCCCCAGCGGGCCTTGGAGACCGGCCCGTACCAGCGCTCCCAGGCCTCACGGCGCTCCTTGACCAGGCGGGGGCCGATGCCGGTGACCCGCACCTCCTTGCCGGGCGGGGCGGAGGTGGCGGTGACGAACAGGTGGCGCGCCAGCCGCCTGGACGGCGCGCCACGCTCCTCGGCGGCGCGCTCGACCGCCGGCCGCCAGGTCGAGGTGAGCACGGTCGGCAGGGCGAACAGCGCCAGCAGGGCGAGCGCCGGGTGGATCGAGACGAGCAGCGCGACCGTCACCGCCAGCCGCAGGATCCAGCCGGCGGTGGAGAACAGCGACATGTACATGTGGTCGAGCACGAACACCTGGTCGCGAAGGACCGCCAGGCGGTCGAGGTAGTCGGGCCGCTCCTGGTGGGCGATGGTCGCCACCGACGCCTGCAGGCGGGCGACGTGGGACTCCAGCGCGATCGTCACCTTGTCGCGGAAGCGGCGCTGGACGCGGGTGCTGACCGTGCGCAGGAACCAGGTGGCCGCCGTCGAGGTCCCGAGCCCGACCGCGGCGACGAGCAGCAGGCGCCGGTCGTGCCCCAGCACGCCCTCGCCGAGGAGCTTGAGCCACAGGGCGAGCAGCGCGTCCGGGAGCGCCGCGACCAGGGACAGCACGAACGCGGCCAGGAGCAGCCCGGGCTCGTGGCGGTAGCCGAGCCGGCACAGCCGCCACATCGACGACAGCGCGGGCGGCAGGTCGTCGGGGACGGGTGGGGCGGCGGCCCGCTCAGGAGAGGACGTCATAGGCCACCCCCTCCTCGTCCTCGGGCGCGCCGAAGCGCTGCGCCTGCAGCTCGAACATGGTGCGGTAGCGGCCCCCGAGCGCGATCAGCTCGGCGTGGCTGCCGAGCTCGACCACGCGGCCGTGCTCGAGCACGCAGATGCGGTCGGCGTGGCGCACGGTGGAGAACCGGTGGGAGATGAGGATCGTGGTGCAGTGCCGCGTGGCGGCGAGGACCCGGTCGAAGATCTCCGCCTCGCCCCGCACGTCGAGCTGGGCGGTCGGCTCGTCGAGCAGGACCAGGCCGGCGCCGAGGCGCACCGCGTGCAGCGCCCGTGCCAGCGCCACCCGCTGCCACTGGCCTCCCGAGAGATCGGTCCCGCCCTCGTAGCCGCGCGCCAGGACCGTGTCGAGCTCGGCCAGGCCGTGCGCGCCGGCCTCCATGAGGGCCGATAGGACGCTGTCGTCGTCGCCGCCGGCGGGCGCAACGTTGTCGCGCAGCGGCAGCTCGAAGCGGGTGAAGTCCTGGAACACCGCGGTGACGCGCGAGCGCCAGCCGTCGACGTCGAGGTCGCGGAGGTCGACGCCGTCGACCTCGACGGCGCCACCCTGGGGGTCGTAGAGGCGGCACAGCAGCTTGGCCAGGGTGGTCTTGCCGGCGCCGTTCTGGCCGACGATCGCCAGCGACGAGCCGGCGGGGATGGTCAGGTCGAAGCCTTCGAGCACCGGGAGGCCGCCGCCCGGGTAGGCGAAGTGGACGTCCCGGAAGCGGATCCCGGCCGCCGGCATGCCCGCGGCCTGGCGGCTGCCGGAGGGGAGCGCGCCGGCGCTGCCCATGGCGGGCGCGACCCGTAGCGAGGCCGCCACCGGGGCGGCCGCGCCGTCGAGCGCCCAGTTGATCGACGGCGAGCCGGTAGGCGTAGTCGGAGTCGCGCTGGGCGGAGCGCACCTCCTCGGTGTTGCGGTCCTTCCACACCGAGCTCTCGCGCAGCAGCCAGTGGGTGGCCAGCCAGGCGCCGGCCAGCAGGAGCGGCGCCCACCACGCGTAGGCGGCGAGCACCACGGCGGAGGCGAGACCGCCGACCATCTCGACCAGGCCACCGGCGATGAAGTCCATCGACAGCGACAGCGGCGGGCCGGTCATGCCGAGGTCGAAGTCGCGGGCGACGGTGAGGTCGGTGGTGAGCGCGGGGTCCTCGAGGTGGCCCATGCCGGGGGGTTCGACGCACGCCTCGGTCAGGCGGTCGTACAGCCAGGCGGCGGTGCGGTCGCCGAGGTTGAGGCCGATCGCCTGGTGGAGCGGGACGAGCACCTGCAACAGCACGAACACGACGCCGACCGCGACCAGCGGCCCGGCGAGGCCGGCGCCGCGTTGCACGGCGCCGACCAGCGCGCCCATGGCGATGGCGAACGCCGCCGGCAGGACGCCGCGCAGCAGCAGCACCGCCCACCAGGAGAGCGCCAGCGCGCGGTTCGCCCTGGGGAGCACGCCGAAGAACCTCCACTCCTGGCGCTCCCGCAGGCGCTGGATCACCCGCCCCGGTCGACTCGGCAGCCCCGCCGCCACGACTCCCCCGATCCCGTCCGATGGTTCCGTGCCCAGGGACGGTAGCAGCCGAGGCCGTCAGCGGCGGTGAGGCGTGCACAGGCCCCTCATCGTGCAGCTGCTGAGCTGCCCCTCGACGCGGCGGCCCGCTCGGATCGCCGCGCAGTCCCGTCGCGCCGGGGAAGGTCGCCGGGCAGGGCGGCACCGCCCGGGCTGGGCCGTGACGGCGGCGCCGGCGCCGCTCCCGGGACGGCCGGGCGGCGGCGGGTCGCCGCGACCGTCAGCGCGAGCGCCACGACCAGCAGGTGGACGACGAGGCTGACCAGGTCGGCCGACGGCGCCGCCAGCGGCAGGGCGCTGCCGGCCGCGACCAGCAGCCAGGGAGTCGCGCGCCCGCTGGCGCCGCCACGCGCCGCCCCGGCGAGGTACGCGCCGACCACCAGGTGGACCAGGTTCTGCCACGGGTCGACGTGGAGCACCCAGCAGCCGGCCGCCGGCCGAGCCGAACAGGGGCGCGAAGCCGCTGGCCACGAAGCCGAGGAGGCCGAGCGTGGCGAGGACGAGGCCGAGGACGACCGCCAGGCGCCCGACCGGGGTCTCGCCGGACCGCCGCGCCTGGGCGTGACCGCGGCGGCCGGGCCGCTCGAACCGGGACAGCGGCAGCGCCATCGGGACGAGGACCGCCGCCAGCAGCGCCAGCCAGAGCGGCCGGGTCGCCCACCAGAGGGCGCCGCCGGGGCTGGGCAGGGGGCCGTGCAGCGCCAGGACGAGCCCGTAGAGGACGACCATCGCGGTGATGTGCCACAGGTACAGGGTCATCGCCGTCGACCCGACGGCGATCACCGCGGTCCAGGGACGGCGCCGCGCCAGCCACGCCGACACCGGCCCGCGCACGAGCACGACCAGCGCGACCTGCCAGACGGTCAGCGCCACGATGCAGATCGTCGGGGGGCTCATGTTCGACTCCTCGCCGGGCAGGCCGACCATGCTGGGCGGGTACAGGCCCGACCCGGTGAGCAGGACCAGGCCGGCGAGGCCGGCGGCGGCGAGCCCGGCGAGCGCGCGGCGGGAGAGCCGCGTGAGGGTGCCGTCGGCGTAGAAGAAGCCGACCTGCTGTACCAGGACCCAGACCACCAGCAGGTTCAGGTAGCCGATCTGGTCGACGCCCGCGGCGAGGCGCAGTGCGTCGACCGCGGCGGCCGCCGCGGCCAGCGCGACCGGCACCCGGAGGCGGAAGCGCAGGTGCAGCCGGACCATCGCCGGTGCCAGCGCCACCACCACCAGGTACACGCCGAGGAACCAGAGCGGCTGGCCCATGACCTTGCCGACCAGCTCGACCTGCTCGGCCGGCAGCCCGAGCCGAGGGAGGGCGAGCGGGACCAGCAGCCAGACGGCGACGAAGACGAGCACCGGCCGCAGCAGCCGGGCCATCCGTGCGGACAGGTACTCGACGTAGCCGCCGCCCCGGCGCCGGAGCGCCTCCCAGCTCACCATGTTGGAGAAGCCGCCGACCACGAAGAACAGCGGCATGACCTGGAGCACCCAGGTGGCCAGCCACAGCCCCGGCGTGCTCGACAGCACGTTCCCGGCGCTCAGGCCGTGCGCCGAGCGGCCCACGGCGGTCATCGTCCAGTGGCCGAGCACCACGGTCACGATGCTGACCACCCGCAGGAAGTCGACGTAGCGGTCCCGGCTGGCGGGGGTGGCGTCGGCGAGCGCGCGCAACCGCCCGCCGCCACGGCGGCCGGGCACCGGGCTCGCGCGGCCGGCGGCGCGCCTGGCGCGCCGGCGCCGGCGGCGGGCCAGCAGCGGGACGGCGAGCGCGAGCGCCACCCCGAGCCCGAGCGCCACTGCGGGCAGCGGCTCCTTGCCGGGGTTGCCGTAGTGCTGGCGCCACGAGTTGAACGAGACGCCCGTCGTGAACAGCTCGGCGACCGTGCCGCAGGCCATACCGGCGACGCCGTGGCTGGTCGCGCGGCACTGGGCGTGCAGGTCGCGGCCGAGCATGCCGTCGAGCTGCCTGCGCGCCTCCGCGGTCAGGACCTGCCCGGTCGCGTTCGCGTAACGCAGCAGGTCGTAGCCGTAGTCGTGGACCTTGCACACGCGGTCGAAGCCGAAGAGCCCGCCGCCAGGCACCGAGCAGGCCCCGTCCGGCTTGGCCAGCCGGACGACCCCGTCGGCCATCCGCAGCGGCACCGGGGCGTAGCCCGTCACCCCGGCGAAGCCGGCGGGCACGGCGAGCGGCGGGTGCTGGCCGGCGGACCCGGCGACCAGCCGGCTCACCGCGGTCGCGGCGGCCCCGCGCCCGACCTGAGCGGCGGCGCGCTGGACGCCGGGCGCCGCCATCCGGGGCAGCGCGTCGACGCGGACCAGGACCAGCCCGAGCGCGAGCGCCGCGGCCACCGCGGCGGCGACGAGCCGCCAGGGCCGGCGCCGCGCGTCGTCCGGCGCCGGGCGGGTCGTCGGCGCTGTGCCGCGCGGCGCCGGGCGCGGCAGCCCGAGCGCCCTCGGGTCGCTGGTGGCCATCGGGAGCGCCTTCCGTTCCGGCAGGCCAGCGGGTCTGGCCGTCGCACGGAAGGTCCCAGCGCGACCGGGGGCGGAGCGTCACGCCACGGAGCCGTCCTGCCGCTACCGCCCGGGTATCGGGTGCGCCCGCGGCTGGCGCCCGGGTAGCGGCTCGCGCCGTCACAGCGCGCCGAGCGAGACGAACCAGGCGGGTCGCCGCCCGGTCGGGCCGGTCTCACCGCCGGGCGTGCCGTAGCTCCGCGGTAGCACGGCCGCCGGCGCGAGATCACTCCACGGGGTCACGACCGGGGCGGATGCCCGGATGTAGCCTGACCAGCATGAGCACCACGGACGACCCCGAGCCGGCCCGGCGGCGCAGGCGCCGGCCGCTCGGCGCGCTGCTGCGGGCGCCGGGCCGGCTGAAGGCCCTGCCCGGGATCCTTCTGGGGGCCGCGCGCCGGGGGCCGGCGCCGTCGAAGCGGGCGCCGTCCTGGCGGCAGGCGGCGCGCGAGGCCTCCGACGTGCGCTCGCTGCAGGACGCGCTCGCGCGCCTGGCCAGCGCTCCCGCCGAGCTGGTCGTCGGGCCCGAGCCGCCGCCGCTGCCGCCTGGCGGCGGACGCCTCGGCTGGCTGCGCCCCTACCGCACGCCCGTACTGTGGCTGGCCACGGCGACGATGCTCTGGCTGACCATCCAGACGCTACTCGGCCTCGGCCGTCGCCCGTACCCCATCGCCCTGGTCCTCGCCGCCCTCATCTCGCTGCCGCTCGGCCTGGCCGCCAGGACGCCGCTGCGCGCGTGGCGTCTCCAGGTGCTGGTGGCCGCGGCGACGCCGGTGCTCGTGCCGCAGCACGTGGGGCCCCCGTGGCCGGTGACGCTGGTCTTCGTCGCCCTGTACGTCGTCTACGTCGTGGCGGTGCGGCTGGAGCTGCACCTGGTGGTCGGGGTCTGGCTGGTCAGCAACGCCACGGTCGTGTGGAGCTACGTCGCCACCGGGGCTCGCCGGGACGCAGTCGGCGAGGTGTACTTCACGGTCATCCTGGTCACGGTCGTGGTCGCCTACGGCTACCTCATCGGGACGCGGCGGCGGCTCGAGCACGAGCTGGTCGAGGGCAGGCAGCGGCGGGAGGAGGAGCACGCGCGCAGCGCGCTGCTGGAGGAGCGCGCGCGGATCGCGCGGGAGCTCCACGACATCGTCGCCCACCACATGTCGGTGATCGCCGTCCGCACCGAGACCGCCCCGTTCCGCATTCCCGAGCTGCCCGAGGCGGCCAAGGACGACCTGGCCGAGACCAGCGCGATCGCCCGCGAGGCGCTGACCGAGATGCGCCGGCTCCTTGGCGTGCTGCGCGGCGCCGACGCGGGCGCCGAGCACGCCCCCCAGCCAGGCATGGACCAGCTCGGCACGCTGGTCGCCGGGGTCCGCGGCGCCGGCCTGGCGGTGGACCTCCAGATCACCGGCGCCGAGCGGCCGCTGCCGTCCGGCGTGGAGCTGTCCGCCTACCGGATCATCCAGGAGGCGCTCAGCAACACGCTGCGCCACGCGCCAGGCGCCAGCGCCACCGTGGAGGTCGGCTACGAGCGCGACCGGCTGCGCCTGCGGGTGCGCAACGACGTGCCGTCCGTGCGCCGCGACCGTCCCAGGCCGTCGCAGCCGGGACAGGGCATCATCGGGATGCGGGAGCGCGCCGCCATGCTCGGCGGCGACCTGGCAGCCGGGACGACCCCCCAGGGAGGCTACCTGGTCGAGGCGGTCCTCCCGCTGGACGGCCACCACGACGGGGCGGAGCCGACATGACGATCCGGGTGCTGCTCGCAGACGACCAGGCGATGGTGCGGCAGGGCTTCGGCGCCCTGCTCGCCGCCCAGGACGGCATGATGGTCGTCGGCGAGGCCGTCAACGGCGAGGAGGCGGTGCGGAGCTGCAGGGAGCTGCGGCCCGACGTGGTCCTGATGGACGTGCGCATGCCCGTCATGGACGGGCTCGAGGCCACCAGGCGGCTGATGAACCCGCCGGACGGCGCGGCCCACCGGCCGCGCGTGCTGATGCTGACCACCTTCGACCTGGACGACTACGTGTACGAGTCGCTGCGGGCGGGCGCCAGCGGCTTCCTCCTCAAGGACGCCACCGCGGGCGACCTGGTCGCCGCCGTCCGCATCGTCGCCTCCGGGGAGGCCCTGCTCGCCCCGACGGTCACCCGCCGCCTCATCGAGGAGTTCGCCCGCCGGCCGCGCCGCGACCGCCCGCGTCCCGACCAGCTCGCCAGCCTCACCCCGCGCGAGGTCGAGGTGGCGAAGCTGATCGCCCGCGGGCTCGCCAACCGGGAGATCGCCGCCGCCCTCGTGCTGGCCGAGCAGACGGTGAAGACCCACGTCGGGCGGATCCTGACCAAGCTCGACCTCCGCGACCGCGCCCAGGTCGTCGTGGTCGCCTACGAGAGCGGCCTGATCACCCCCGGCGAGGCGCACTGACCAGCGACTGCGGGAAGCGGAAGAAGCCGTCCGGGTCGTACCTCCGCCTGACGCGCAGCAGGCGCTCGAGGTTGCCGCCGTGGTAGGCGGGTGCGAAGTCGGCGAGGTCCGGGTCGGGGAAGTTGGGGTACACGCGTCCGGATCCCCACGGGTGGGCCGCCGCCCACGACCGTTCCAGCCAGGCGCGCGCGGCCTCGGTCTCGGCCGCGGGTGCGCCGGGGTCGACCACGACCGCCTGCTTGAGCAGGAAGCGCTCGGCGCGGTGGGCGAAGGCGCTGGCGGCCTCGGGCACGCGGTTGTACGCGCCGGCCCAGGGGCTGAAGTCCAGCTCGCGGACCTGCCCCGTGGCCCTGCCCTGGGAGAGGCCGCCGACCAGTGCCGCGATCGCCTCGGTGGGCAGCGGCCGGCGGAAGAACTCCGACTTGCTGTACGGGTGCCCCTGCTCGGCCGGCTGGTCGTGCGCCGACCCGGCGAGCCGCTCGCCGAGCTCGGCCAGGTGGCGCTTGGTCTCGCGGTAGCTGGCGTGCGTGCAGGTCTCCGTCGTCGGGTCCGTCGGCACCTGGGCGACCAGCCCGTCGAGCAGCTTGGTGGTGTCGGCCCGGCTGCCGAGCATGGCGCCGATCAGGTTGACCGCGGGCGGCCGGCCGGCCTCGCCGGCGGCGGTGACCAGCAGGCTGGCCGCCAGCTCGTCGGGGGCGGCGGGCGCCCAGGTCTGCCAGGCGCCGATCACCGCGGCGGCCTGGGTGTGCGGCCAGGTCAGGTGGAAGCTGGTCGCGGCAGGCAGCGGCAGCGTCCGGAACACCAGCGAGGTGACCACGCCCAGGTTGCCGCCGCCGGCGCCGCGCAGCGCCAAGAACAGCTCCTGGTCGTGGTGGTCGTCGCAGTCGACCACGCGGCCGTCGGCGAGCACGACCCGTGCGGCGAGCAGGTGGTCGCAGGTCAGCCCGTGCGTCCGTCCGAGGATCCCGAGCCCGCCGCCGAGCGTCAGTCCGGCGATCCCGACGGTGGGGCCGCAGCCTGCGGGGATGGTCAGCTCGTGCGCCGCCAGCGCGTCGTACACCTCGCCCAGCCGCGCACCGGCGCCGATCCTCGCCTGGCCGCCGTCGACGGACACCGAGCGCATGGGGCGCGTGTCGACGACGATCCCCTCGGTCGAGGAGCGGCCGGCGAAGCAGTGCCCGCCGCTGCGCGCCGCCGTCGGCAGCCCCGTCCGGCGGGCCAGCGCGATCGTCTCCGCGACGTCCTCCGGAGTCGCGCAGCGCACCACCGCCCGCGGGCGCACGTCGTGGAAGCGGGCGATGGCCGGCCTGCGCGCCTCTTCGTAGCCGGGCGAGCCGGGCAGGACGACCTCGCCGGCGATCGCGCCCTGCAGCGCGGCCCAGTCGGGAACCGAACGTGTCATCGTATCGATGCTAGTCCCACGTCATGACAGTGGAGCGCGGCCGCACCGAGAGGGGAGACCGTGGAGCAGGCGGGCGCCGACCTCGGCGCGCTGAGCGACCTCTGCACCCCGTGGTGCATCCACGTGGTGGCGACGCTGCGGATCGCCGAGCACGTCGCCGCCGGCGTCACCGAGGTCGAAGAGCTCGCCGCGGCGGCCGGCTGCGACGCCGGCGCCCTGCACAACGTGCTCGGGTACCTCGCGGACAGGGGCGTCTTCGAGGAGGCCGCGCCCGGCCGGTTCGCCCTGAACGACGCGGCGCGAGGGCTGCTCGACGCCCGGCCGTTCCTCGACCTGGACGGCATCGGCGGCCGCATGGCCTACGCCTGGGGCACCCTGCTCACCTACGTCCGGACGGGCGCCCCCGGCTACGCCGAGGTCTTCGGCCTGCCGTTCTGGGAGGACCTTGCCGCCCACCCGGAGGTCGCGGCCAGCTTCGACGCGCTCATGGGACCGGCCGGGCACGGCACCCCCGACGCGGACATCCCGGTCAGCGGCGGCTGGGACTCGGTCAGGACCGTGGTCGACGTCGGGGGCGGCACCGGGGCCATGCTGGCGGAGATCCTCCGCGCCCGTCCCCACGTCCGCGGCACCCTGGTCGACCACCCGGGCACGGTGGCCCGCTCCGCCGAGATCTTCCAGGCCGCCGGCGTCGCCGACCGCGTGCGGGCGGTCGGCCAGAGCTTCTTCGACCCGCTGCCGCCAGGCGCCGACCTGTACCTGCTGAAGAAGGTGCTCAACGACTGGCCCGACCCGGAGCAGACCGCGATCCTGCGCCGCTGCGCCGAGGCGGCCCGACCCGGCGGGCGCGTCGTGGTCCTCGGCGGGGTCTCGGCGGAGGACGCGCCGCGGCGCCTGACGATCGAGATGGTGCTGCTCGGTGGCAGGACCAACACCCTGTCGCGGTTCCGCGAGCTGGCGCGTGCGGCCGGCCTGGAGGTGTCGGCGGCGGAGCCGCGGCCGTCGGGACACCTCGTGGTCGAGTGCCGCCCGACCTGATCTACGAGGGTGCCGGTCGATCCGTCCCGGTCCAGCGGCGCAGCCACTCGGCCGCGACCGCGCCGACCCGCGCGGGGTCCCTGGCGAGCTCGTGGCCCTCGCCCGGCAGGACGTGGACGCGGGTCGCGGACGCCGGGTCCGGCACGCCGAACGGGTCGCGCTCGCCGTTGACCACCACCACCTCGACGCCCGCGTGGCGCAGCTCGCCGGCCCGGGACCGCTCCGGCCTCCCGGGCGGGTGCAGCGGGAACGCCAGCGCGATCACCCCGCGCGCAGCGGCCTCGACGGCGGTGCGGCAGGCGACCCGGGCGCCGTTGCTGCGCCCGCACAGGATCAGCGGCAGCTCGCCGAAGCGCTCGCGCAGCGCCGCGACCACCGTGAGCCACGCCTCGTCCTGCCGCGCCACCGGGCCCGGCGCGCGCAGGCCGGCCAGCCGGAACGGCTGCAGCACCCGTGCCACCGCGCCGCCCAGCTCCAGCGCGGCCGCCCGCACGGCCAGCAGGTCCGGCGTGTCCACGCCGCCGTTGGACCCGTGCGTCATGACCAACAGGAAGGCCGGGCTGCCGGGCTCGTCCAGCTGCACCTGGGCGGGCCCGGAAGGGGTCGCGATCTCCATGGATGCAGACCCTATCGTCCGTCCGGGCCGTGCCCTGAAGCGGCACCGATTCCTGGGGAGCGGCGGCCGGACGCCGGTGGTAGGTTGCGACTGGCTGGGCAGACCCGTCCGTCGACCGCGTGCGACCCGGTCCTTCGCTGGAGGCCAGCATGAGCGCTGACAACCCGCATCTCCGAGACGACGACATCACCACCTCGCAGGGCGGCTCCACCGGCCCGCGGCCGGGCGACACCGACGACGTCGACTCCGCCGGCGGCGGCGACGCTGACGGCACGGACGCCGACGGGACCGACCGCGCGGACGGCGTGGACGGCACCGACGTCGCCGACAGCGGAGGCGACGGCGACGGCGACGACACCGACGACGTCGATGGTGACGACGTCGACGGCACCGACCGGGCCGACGGCGTCGACGTCACGGACAGCGGTGCTGGCGGGGATGCCGACGGCACCGACCGGTAGCGCGCTGCGCCGCTGCGTCGGCGATCCCGAGCGGTTCGTCCGCGACCACTGGGCACGGGCCCCGCTGTACCGGCCGGGCGACGGCCAGGACGGCGTCGCCGACCTGTTCGGCGTCGCCGACGTGGACCACGTGGTGGCGGCCACGTCGCTGCGCCTCCCGGCGTTCCGCATGGTGAAGGACGGCGCGACGCTGCCGGCGGCGAGCTACACCAAGTCCGGCCGGGTCGGCTCCAAGCCGGTCGACGACCTCGCCGACCCCGGCAAGGTCTACGGGCTCTTCGCCGGCGGCGCCACGATCGTGCTGCAGAGCCTGCACCGCTACTGGCTGCCGCTGACCCGCTTCTGCCGCGACCTCGAGCTCACCCTCACCCACCCGGTGCAGGTCAACGCGTACGTCACCCCGCCGTCGTCGCGCGGGCTCGGGCTGCACGCCGACGGCCACGACGTCTTCGTGCTGCAGGTGCACGGCCGCAAGCGCTGGGAG